>Ga0126380_10000015_pt1 | contig 32955 bp, 27 predicted proteins | sample PanSoiMetPlot_26_FD_92544 | JGI IMG/M metagenome (GOLD analysis project Ga0126380, IMG submission 92544) | Tropical forest soil microbial communities from Panama - MetaG Plot_26 | ecosystem: Environmental > Terrestrial > Soil > Tropical forest > Bulk soil | place: Panama | collected 2016-02-17
AAAAGTTGGTGACCTTGATGAAAGTACTGTGCGCATTTGCCGTCCTGTCGCTGGCCGCCGCGTCGCCCTCTCAGGCGGCCGAAATCAAAGTACTCAGCGGCAACGGTCCGAAAGCGGCGGTGCGCGAGCTTTGCGCGCAGTTTGAAAAAACGACCGGCCACACGATCGATCTTCGCTTCGGCGTCAACGTCGATGTCAAGGAAAAGATCGAAGCCGGTGAGCGCTTCGATGTGGTGATCGGAAATCCCCCGATTATCGATGGGCTCATCAAGCAAGGGGCAGTCATCGGGCCACGGGCCGATATCGGCCGTTCCGGCCTCAGCGTGGCGGTGCGTGCGGGCCAGGCAAAACCGGACATTGCAACAGTGGACTCCTTCAAGCGGGCCTTACTTGCAGCAAAGGCGGTCGCCTTTCCCCGTAAAGGCGCCAGCGGGATCTATTTTGTGAGCCTTCTCGATCGCCTGGGGATCAAGGGAGAGATGCAAGGCAAGCTCAAGCCGATGGAAGCGGAGGACACGGTGGAGGTTGTCGGGCGTGGCGAAGCCGACATGGTCGTGGTGGTCGCAACGCGCATTTCGGACGTTCCGGGCATCGAGCTCGTTGGACCGATTCCCGAAGAGTTGCAAACGAAGATCGGTTTTGCCGCCGGTCTGGCTGCATCCGCCAAAGAGCCGGAAGCCGCCAAGGCTCTGATTCGCTTTCTGACCGCCCCCGCTGCCGCAGTGACGCTGCGAGCCAAGGGTGTGGATCCGATTTGACGCACCTGTCCTAAGTCGAAACCTGCGCAATCCCCAAGACTCTTGCCTGCGAACCGAGCCAGGCGTCATCATGCCTCAAGGGGGGGATCGCGCATGATACGCGTTTTTCTGGACAGGCTGTATCTCTTCGCCGGGTATGCCGCGGGAGGCTTCCTGCTTGCCATCTTCGTCCTGATGATGCTGCTATCGGCCGGCCGTCCTTTGGGTTTGAATATCCCCGCCGGAGACGACCTTGTTTCCTGGTGCATGGTCGCGACCTCGTTTCTGGGGTTGGCTCACACGTTTCGTCACGGCGAGATGATCCGGGTCGGACTTCTGATCGATCATCTGGAAGGTCGCGCCCGTCACTTTGTCGAAATCGCTGCTTTGCTGATCGGCGGGTTTTTCGTTGCCTTCTTTGCGTATTATGCCGCTCTGCTGACATTCGATTCTTGGCGCTTTCACGATATGGCGCAAGGCGTATTGCCTGTGCCGCTCTGGATTCCGCAACTCGGGTACAGCGGCGGCCTGCTGATTCTTCTCATCGCCTTCATCGACGAATTCATCCACGTCGTGCGCGGCAATCCACCACGATACGAAAAGCCGAAGCCGACGACGGCTGAAGAAGTCGTCGAGCAGGCTCTTCAGAGCGGTGTTTGAGATGGCTGAACTGGTCGGCATCTCGGCGCTGCTGCTTGTGTTCCTGACGATCCTGCTCGCGGGTGGAGTGTGGATCGCCATGGCTTTGACGGCGACCGGTTATGTCGGCATGCAATTCATCGGCGGCGGCATTCCGTCTGGCCCGGTTCTCGCCACGACGATCTGGGGCAACAGCAACTCGTGGACTTTGGCGGCGCTGCCGCTTTTCATCTGGATGGGTGAGATCCTGTTCCGCACCAGGCTGTCCGAGGAGATGTTCCGTGGCTTGGCACCGTGGCTCAACAGAATCCCGGGACGCCTGATGCACGTGAACGTGCTGGCGTGCGGCATTTTTGGCTCCGTGTCCGGCTCCTCGGCCGCCACCTGCGCGACCGTCGCCAAGATCGCCTTGCCGGAGCTGAAAAAGCGCGGCTACGACGAAATGGTTTCTCTCGGCTCGCTCGCCGGCGCCGGCACGCTGGGAATTCTGATTCCGCCGTCGATCACCATGGTGGTCTACGCGGTCGCCGCCAACGTTTCGATCATCCAGATATTCCTCGCCGGGTTCCTGCCGGGCTTTCTGGTGATGGCACTTTACTCGGGCTACATCGCAGGCTGGTCGCTCGCTCATCCGGAAAAAACGCCGCCACCGGAACCGACAATGACTTTCACCGAGAAGCTGCACGAATCCAGGCAACTTATTCCGCTGGCTTTGCTCATTCTTCTTGTTTTTCTTTCGTTGCTCCTGGGATGGGCGACCGCAACCGAATGCGCAGCGTGGGGCGTGATGGGATCGCTGGCTATTGCCTGGTGGCACAATGCCCTGAGCTGGGAATCTTTCTGGGCCAGCGTCATGGGAACGGTTCGCGTCAACTGCATGATCATGCTGATCCTGGCGGGCGCGTCTTACATGTCGACATCGATGGCCTATACGGGAATTCCAGCGGCGCTCGCGAGCTGGGTCGATAGCTTCCACCTGAGCCCCTACGCGCTGATCGCCGCACTCACGGTGATGTACATCGTGTTGGGCACCGCCCTGGACGGGATTTCAATGATCGTGCTCACCACAGCGATTGTGGTTCCCATGATCAAGCAGGCCGGCTTCGACCTTGTCTGGTTCGGCATTTTTGTCGTGCTTGTGGTGGAAATGGCGGAGGTGTCGCCCCCTGTTGGTTTCAACCTGTTCGTGCTCCAAACAATGAGTGGAAAGGATTCCAACACGGTGGCCCGGGCGTCGCTGCCATTCTTCTTCCTGCTCGTCGTGGCGGTAGCGATGATCACGGTGTTTCCTGATATCGTAATGGTGCTACCGCGCTTGGCTTTTCCTGGGTAACTCGTGACAAAGAGGCGTTCCATGATCCTTCTCAGAAGTTTTATTGTTGTTGCGGCCACAACTGCCGCGATGGCTTCCCAGACTGCCTCGGCCCAGACCAAATGGAATTTGCCGGCTGCGTATCCACCGGATAATCCGCACAGTGAAAACCTCGCGCTGTTTGCCAAGGATGTGGCCGCCGCAACCGACAACAAATTACAGATCACCGTCCACGCGGGCGCTTCCCTGTTCAAGGCGCCTGAAATCAAGCGCGCGGTGCAGACTGGGCAGGCGCAGATCGGCGAAGTCCTGCTCTCGTTGCACGAGAATGAAGATCCCATTTATGGAATCGATGTCATTCCGTTCCTGGCGACCAGCTACCCGGAATCAATGAAGCTGTGGCAAGCCTCGAAGGCCGCGATCGAGAAGAAGCTCGCATCGCAAGGGCTGCTGCTGTTGTTTGCCGTTCCCTGGGCGCCCCAGGGCATCTACGCAAAAAAAGACCTGAATTCAGTCGACGACATGAAGGGACTGAAGTGGCGCGCTTACAATGTAGGCACCGCGCACATTGGCGAACTCGTGGGAGCGCAGGTCGTGACGGTACAGGCTGCCGAGCTGCCGCAAGCTCTCGCCACAGGTGTCGTGAATTCCTTCGTCACCTCGGCGGCGACGGGCTACGACAGCAAGGCCTGGGAGTCGATGACACACTTTTACGACACGCAGGCATGGATTCCGAAGAACGTGACTTTCGTGAACAAGGCCGCGTTCGATGCGCTCGACAAGCCGACCCAGGACGCCTTGCTTAAAGCTGCGGCTACAGCCGAAACGCGGGGCTGGAAGATGTGGCAAGACAAGGCCGGCTGGTATATCGAGCAACTCAAGTCGCGCGGCATGAAAGTGCAGCCGCCGGGCGACACGTTTAAATCTGGCCTCAAGAAAGTCGGCGACCAGCTGACTGCCGATTGGCTGAAGAAGGCGGGCGCCGACGGCGAAGCGGTGATCTCAGCGTACAAGAAATAGGCTCGTTCGCAGGGGACCTCAATGAACCGGACAATCGGCGTCCTCGCCTTGTGCGGCGTTCTCTCGGGTCTGATAAGCGCTGTTTCCGCGCAGACGCAATGGGATTTGCCGACCAACTATGCGGCAGGTGCCTTTCACACAAGGAATATCGTGCAGTTTGCGGCGGAGGTGGAAAAGGCGACGGGAGGCTCGCTGAGGATCGCCGTCCACCCAGGCGGCGGAATGATCAAGCATGCCGAGATCAAGCGCGCGGTCAGCGATGGAAAAGCTGCGGCGGGCGAAGTGCTGATTTCGCTCGCTGCGGACGAAGCGCCTGTCTATGGCGTCGATTCGATCCCTTTCCTTGCCACCGGATATGACGGGGCGCGCAAGCTGTATGAGGCGCAAAGGCCGTACCTGGAAAGACAGCTTGCAAAAGAAGGATTGGTGCTTTTGTTTTCCGTTCCCTGGCCGCCGCAGGGCGTTTATGCGAAACGTGAAATTCAATCAATAAAGGATCTGCAGGGACTGAAATTCCGCACTTACAACGCAATGACAAAGCGGATTGCGGAACTGGCAGGCGCGCAGCCTACACAAATTGAAGTCCCAGATCTTCCCGCGGCCTTCGCATCGGGCCGCGTCGATATCATGGTGACCTCGGCATCCAGCGGCGTGCAGTCAAAGGCCGAACTGTATTTGACGCACTACATCGACACGCAGGCCTGGGTGCCGCGCAACATGGTGTTTGCCAGCAAGGCCGCAATTGACCGACTCTCTGCTGCAGAAAAGAAAGCGCTTATAGAAGCGGCAGGCGCGGCAGAAGACCGCGGCTGGAAGCTATCGATCGAGGAAATGACGATAAAGACCAAAGCGCTCAAAGACGCCGGAATCATAGTGGTTTTGCCAAGCTCGGAACTTCAATCCGGGATCGGCTCGGCGTCGCATCTGTGCAGTTTGCTTTTCTTTCACGCCATCGACACGGCCGTGAATGGCGTGCCCTACAAAGGCACGGCTCCCGCTCTCAACGATCTGATGGGCGGCCATCTTGATTTCATGTGCGACCAGACCCTCAACGTTCTGCAGCCGTCGATGAGCGGATTGATAAAGGCCTATGCCGCCAAGACACCGCAGCGCCTCAAAGTGGCGCCCGATCTGCCGACCATCGCCGAGTCGGGGCTGCCGGATTTTCAGATGGTGGTCTGGTACGCGATGTATGCGCCCAAGGGGACGCCCACGGGGGTGGTCGAGAAGCTTTCAGCGGCTCTGCAAAAGTCGTTGGATGACCCAGACGTGAAGGATCGGCTGGCGCGGTCCGGAGCCGAGACGGTCGCGCCTGAGCGTGCGCGCCCCGACGTGTTGCGCGCTTACCTCAAATCCGAAATCGATAAGTGGGTGCCGATCATCAGGAAAGCGGGCGTGCAGGCCCAATAAATTGGCGGGGGCCCGACGGTTTTCCCGCCGAGCCCCCTTACGCGTATCAGACGGCCTGTAAGCCGGGTTCTGTATGGCCCACGGCATAAGCCGCGGACGTGACGGCCATTCCTCTTGCGCGCCGGTTGCCCGGCGCTTCCAGCAACCTACCCGAACGGCTGATCCGGACTGATCCGGGATTGCTCCCGCGCCGTTCCTATTCGGTTTTGCTCCCGGTGGGGTTTGCCGTGCCGCTTCCGTCGCCGGAAGCGCGGTGCGCTCTTACCGCACCGTTTCACCCTTGCCGCGGCTAAACGCAACGCGCCGAGGCGGTCTGCTCTCTGTTGCACTTTCCCTGGGGTTTTATCCCCGCCGGACGTTATCCGGCACCGTTTGTCCGTGGAGCCCGGACTTTCCTCCCCGGCCGCCTTTCGGCATTGGCGCGGAGCGGCCGTCCGGCCGACTGACGAGATCAGGAATGGGGATGCCAGCCTGATCCGTCAAGCCTCCTTCGGCTACAGCCTTAAGAAACATGCACCAAACGCAACGGAGGGAGGCTAGCTAGTCGGCGACGGGCGGGTCTCGATGAGCGCGCGCAGGGTCAGGAGCGTGGACGCATCGGCAACGCCGTCAACGCGCGCCTGCCGAAAATGCCGCTGAAATGCGATCACGACGTCGCGCGTGACATCGTCATAATGGCCCGTATCTGCAATTCCGTAGCCGTAAAAGCGCAGATTGTGTTGCATCCGCGTCACAGCCTCGCCACGGTCGCCGGGTCGCAGACCGGTTCCCTCGAGGTCGAGTGGGGCCGCGCGCACCCAGTGTCCAAGTCCTGATTCGCTCAGAAGCGCCCACGGAAATTTCTCGCCGGGGTCCTCCTTTCGCCCCGGCGCGACGTCCGAATGGGCGAGAATACGATCGGCAGGGAAAGAACCTCGCCGTGTGATGATTGATTTACAGGTGGAAATAACCGCCGCGATCTGTCGCAGCGGAAAATCGGGATAGCCAAACTCATGGCCAGGGTTCACGATTTCGATACCGATCGAACGGGAGTTGATGTCGGTTTCCCCGGCCCACACGGATTCACCCGCGTGCCATGCGCGCTTTTCCTCCGGCACGCATTGAACGATGCGGCCGTCTTCAAATACGACGTAATGGGCCGAAACCTTGCTTTCAGCAATGGTAAGACGTTGCAGTGCTGATTCACCGGTCTTCATTCCGGTGTAATGCAACAAGATCATGTCGGGCGGACCGCCTTTGCGCTCGTCAAAATTCGGTGACGGCACGACGTCGGCGACAATGAAGGAATCCGGCGAAAAGGCGAGCATGGGCCGGATACAAGCGGTGGGGGAGGGTATGATGCAAGGGCATCATTCGCCGTGCTCAACAGAAAAAGCTTGAAAGCGAGACGCGGCCCCGACAACAGGGGCCGGGACCGCGTCATGTTTTCCACCAACTCTTGGGCGTGTGAATTTCGCGACGGTAGACGCCGGCTACTTCTTCATGCCACCGCCGGCCCCACTGCTGCCAGCGCCCGTGGTGCTCGTTGGGCGTGGCGGCTCATAGCGGGCGAAGTTCTGGGCATCCTTGAGCTGGTCCTTCGTCGCAGAGAGCTTGAGTTTATCCAACGCGCCATTCTGACCGGGAACAACGTCGAAAGAGTTCGGGGCCAGCGCGACTTCCTTCGCGCCAACGCCCAGGAAGCCGCCGACGCTGATTATGATCGCCTCGACCTTTCCGCTCTTGTCAAACAGGATATCGCTGACGTCGCCTATTTTCTCATTGTCAGAACCGACAACGTCGGTACCCTTGAACTTGGTCGCGAGCCACTGATCGGGCCTCTGCGAGGATATGAAGTTCAATTTTCCCGAGCCCTCGGGCTTTGCCGCTGGCATGCTAGACGATTCTGTCTTCGCCGCAGGGGCGTCGCTGGACGAGCTCGGTGGGCTGGATGATTGCGCAAACGCAGCCGTCGTCAAGGCGGCGCTCAACGCAGTCGTCAACATCAATTGCTTAAGCATTTTAGCCTCCTCTCGATCGCAAATGATTCCGCAACGACAACGCGTGGCCATGATCGGCGTTCCCAAGTGACGGAACAGTGGCTGGAATTTGAAAAGTGGAACCGGACTATGCGCGCTGCGCCGCAACACTATCGGGAGCGTCCATTTCTTCGCGCGGCCGGCGTACGACAGTCACTGTACAAGGCGCCTCCGCCACAACGCGGGCGGAGACGCTGCCAAGATAGCGGCGCACCATCGAGCTTCCTCGCGCTCCGATCACAATATGGTCGACGCGGTTATGCCGGGCATAATCAATAAGCTGGCCCGCAGGATCCGTGGATTCGAGCACATGGTAGGTGATGCGCTCGGGCTCTATCTGAATTGAGCGGGCCCAGTGCTTGAGTTCGATGAGACGACCGAGGTGCGGGTTACGTCCCTGCGAGTCCTCGAGATCGTCAAGCGTGAGACGTGCAATCTTCAGCACGTTCACGCAAGCAAGCCGTGAATTCGATTCAGTCGCCAGGATTCGTCGCACTGCAACGGCCAGTGATTGGTTCAGTGCATCGTTTCCGGCTTCAAGATCAATCGCTGCCACGACTATTGGCGCGTTGGCGAGGTGGCTGGTCAGGGCGCCGCGCGTCCGTTCGGGGTGCCGGTTGAGGCGGAGCCAACGCCAAAAGACGGTGAAAAGGCCGTCGTGGCGCATCCGGCCAGCCCGCGCGGTGAGGGGCACTTGATCCGGATGTTGCAGATCAAAGGCCAGCTGGGCCGCCGTGGCATAACGTGCCTCCGGATCGGTTTCCAGACACCGCAGGATGATTTCCTGCAGCCAGGGCGGCACGGCGGCATTCCGGGCCCGCGGCGGAACGGGATCGCGCCACAATCGCCGGCGCCAGTTATTCACTCCCTGGGGTTCGCCAAACGGGCGGTCGCCGGTTGCGAGAAAATACAGAATGACTCCGAGCGAGAACAGATCGCTGCGAGGATCGCTGCGCACACCGAGAACCTGCTCGGGCGAAATATAAGCGCCCGTTCCGACCGGTCCCTCGGCTTCCTCCTGCACCAGGTCAGGCAGCTGGTCGTGCCGCGAGAGACCGAAATCGATCAGCACCGCGTTTGCCCCACGCAGGATCACATTGCTCGGCTTGAGATCGAGATGGATGACATGTTGGCGATGGATGTCGTGCAGGGCAAAGGCGATCTTGGCGCCAATCGCGGCAACTTCGTTCGGTACCAGCGGCACGCTGGCAAGGAGCGACTTTACCGACGCGCCTGCGATAAATTCCATCACGATGAACGGGCGCTCGAAATCACCAGTGGCGATGAAACGTGGAGTGTGAGACCCGGCGAGGCGAGGCAGGATCATCTGCTCGACCTCGTAGCCGATGATGGTAAGAGGATCTTCGCCGGGCCGTAGCAGCGGGATTTTCATGACCATCGGCAAGCCATCTCCGTCGCGTGTTACGCGCCAAAAGCTGGCCATTCCACCCGACTCGAGCGGCTCGACGAGTCGAAAACCGTCGATTACCTGTCCGGCCTGGAGATCACGACGGTTCACACGTCAGGCTCCCACAATCAGTCGGTCGCTCAAGATTGGCGGCAATCCGGCTTCGCGCACCTTTCGGGCGGCCGTTTCGTTGTCATAAGGGACTCGAACATAGGTCAGCACGTTTCGCTTTACATCGAGCGCCCCGTAGCAGGCGGTGGGATTGAAATCGCGCGGCTGCCCGACCGAGCCGAGAACGGCAAGCCAGCGTCGATTTGCGAGTAAGGGGATTTCCACGGCCTGCACGGGCTGAAAGCCTGCAATCTTTCCCGTCGACGAGAGGTGGAAGAGTTCCGGCACGTGCACATGACCACAGAAAGTGGCATGCGCTTGCGTCGCAATGAAACTGCGTGAGGCTGCCGGCGCGTCGGTAATATATTCCCACTGCGCGGGGGCGTGAGCACTTGCATGTACGAACAGCCGGCTGTCGTCGTCGAAGGTCAAGGGTAGTTGAGCAAGGAATTCCCGTTGGGCCCTGTCGAGGCGGGGGCGCGTCCATTCAATCGCTTCGGCTGCAATCGAATTCATGCCGTCGGGACCGTTGCCGATCGCGGCATCATGGTTGCCAAGCAGCGCTACGGCGCCAGCCTCGACCTCGCGCATGACTGTGTCGACGACATAGCCGGGATCGGCGCCGTATCCGACGTAATCGCCAAGAAAGACGAAGCGGCTGATCCCGGAACGCCGGGCATGGGCGAGAGTCGCCTCGAGCGCTTCCCGGTTCGCATGAATGTCACTGAGCAATCCAAACCACATTGGTCGCGACGCCTTGGTGGGAGGCCGAAATCCGGCAACGTTTCTTTAAGCTTAACCCCCGCTAATGGCACTGATCTGCCGCAACACTGCGCTTCGGGAGAATTGGGCCCAGTTTCTTGACGGCCACATAATCCCATGATATCCCACAATTTCCCAATTCGGGACAGTTTGAGCAGCAGCTGGGCTGCTAGGGCGGGCGCGCGGGCGGTGACTTGCGAGTGCCCGGGCAGCGTCGTTGGTTGTGTCTGTCAAGCGTGGGGTGGGGTTCATGGACCGCTTCGTGGCGAATTTCACGTTGCGGCTGGACTCCAAGGGGCGGGTCTCGATCCCCGGCCCGTTTCGGTCGGTACTCGCGCGCGGGGGTCTCGACGGTCTTTATTGCTATCCGGCGCTGGATCGCCCCGCGATCGATGCCGGCGGAAATGCGCTGATGGCGGAGATCGAAGCCCTGATCGGACGCTATGCGCCGTTTTCGGATCAGCGCGAGCAGTTTGCGTTGGCACTGTACGGCACGAGCGAAACGCTGAAGATCGACGGCGAGGGGCGCGTTGTATTGAGCGAGAACCTGAAGCGGCATGCGGGAATTACCGAAACAGTGGCGTTTGTCGGCCTCGGCAACAAGTTTCAGATCTGGGAGCCTGGACGTTTCAAGAGCGAGCTCGCGGAGGCCACCCAAAAGGTGCGCGCGCTCAAAGGAGAGCTGGGGTCCCAGGTAGCGGCGCGCGACGCGCTCGGAGCACGGGAATGACGGCGGGCGGCGGCGGCTCGGCTGTCGCTGGCGGACCGGCCCTCCACATTCCCGTGCTCGGCGCTTCCGCGATCGAGTTTCTTCAGCCGCGCAACGGGGGCGTTTACATCGATGCCACGTTTGGCGCCGGCGGCTACACCCGCGCAATCCTGGCTGCTGCCGACTGCAAGGTTATCGGCATCGATCGCGATCAAACCGCCATTGCACTGGGTGCTGATCTCGTCGAGCAGTCCGGAGGCCGTCTGACGGTCATTGAGGACCGGTTCTCCAATCTCGATAGGGTGGCGCGTGAGGCGGAAGTCGATGCTGTCGATGGAATCGTGTTCGACCTCGGGGTGTCGTCCATGCAGCTCGACTCTGCACGGCGCGGTTTCTCTTTCCGGCTGGAGGGACCGCTCGATATGCGCATGGGCGGGGAGGGGCCAAGTGCGGCGGATGTTGTGAATTCCGCCAGCGAGCGAGCCTTGGCCGATATTATCTTTTCGCTCGGCGAAGAGCGGCAGTCCCGTTCCGTTGCGCGCGCGATCGTCAGAGCGCGCACCGATGCGCCGATCGAGACCACGCGCAAGCTCGCGGAAATCGTCGCGTCGGTGGTCCGCTCACGTGCGGACGAAATACATCCGGCGACGCGCACCTTTCAGGCACTGCGCATCTATGTGAACGACGAACTCGGCGAGCTCGTTAATGGACTGCAGGCGGCGGAGCGAATTTTAAAAAAGGGCGGGCGGCTCGTAGCTGTTTCATTCCATTCTCTGGAAGATCGCATCGTGAAGACGTTTCTCACCGACCGGAGCCAGGTTCGCGCCGGCTCGCGACACGCGCCCGAGCTCCGCCGTGCGGCGCCGACGTTCCGAACGCTGGCCAAGCGGCCGATCGCGGCCGATGCTGATGAGATCGCGCGCAATCCGCGCGCTCGCTCCGCGAAGTTGCGTCCTGCCGAACGCACCGAAGCGCCGGCCCGCGTGGGCGTGCCGCCGGGACTGGTTCCCGCATTGCCCTCCGTGGCCGACGTCATGAGGGGGCGCTAATCCATGCGTCTCTTGAACATATTGGTCATCGGCGCGCTCATTCTGGCGGCATCCTTCGTATACAAAATCAAGTTCGATTCCACGCTTCAGGCCGAACGCGTTGCCAAGTTGCGGGGCGAGTTGCGTCGAGAGCGCAGCGCTATTGCAACATTGCGCGCCGAATGGGCACGACTTGATACTCCTGGTCGGATCCAGGGCCTGGCCGACAGACATCTCGGCTTGCAGCCGGTCAAATCGACGCAGTTCGATAAGTTCGATCGCTTGCCCGATCGCCCGCCCGCTTCCGCCCTAACACCTGGCGGTGATCCAATTGGGGCCATGCTCTCGCCGATTCCCGACGCGACCGGCAGCGTGTCGCCAAGGCGGTGACGTCCATGCAGGCATCGAACAAGCGAATCGAAAGCCGCTGGCACCGCGCGCTGCGCTCGCTGCTCTATGGGCATAACGTTGACCGCAACGTGAAGGCGAAGGCGCGACTTGGGCTTGCTGTCGTTGCTTTCGCGGCCATTTTTTCGGTGATTGCAATACGGCTGGTGATGTTCGCGACGGTCAATGAAGGACATGGCGGCCGGCGAGGCATCACGCAGGACGCAGTGGCCACCGCGCGTCCAGACATTGTCGACCGCAATGGCGAAATACTCGCGACCGACGTGAAGACTCCGTCGCTTTTCGCCGAACCGCGCAAAATTATTGATGTTGACGAGGCCGTCGAATTGCTGACTGCCGTGCTCCCCGATCTGGATGCCAACGAAGTCCGGGAGCGTCTGTCATCCAAGCGGGGCTTCGTCTGGCTAAAGCGGGAGATCACGCCAAGCCAGCAGGTCGAAATCCACCGGCTTGGCATCCCCGGCGTTGGCTTCCTGACCGAGAACAAGCGCGTCTATCCGAGCGGGCCGGTGATCTCGCACGAAATCGGCCACGTGAACATCGACAACCAGGGTATCGCTGGAATCGAAAAGTGGTTGGACGGACAGGGTCTAGCCGCGTTGCACATGGCGGGCCTCGCCACCGATCAACTGCAGCGGCCGGTCAAACTTGCAGTCGACTTGCGCGTTCAATATGCGCTGAGGGACGAGCTGCTAATTGCGCGCGAGAAGTACAAAGCAAAGGCTTCGGCGGCTGTGGTTGCCGACGTAAATACCGGCGAGATCACTGCGATGGTCTCGCAGCCCGATTTCGATCCCAACAATCCGCGCGAAGCCAATGACCCGAATCGTCTTAATCGGTTGACGACCGGCGTTTATGAAATGGGCTCAACTTTCAAAGCGCTGACAGTTGCAATGGCTCTCGATAGCGGTCGCGTCTCGCTATCGTCTTCCTTCGACGCGCGTCTGCCGCTGCGTTACGGCAAATTCGAAATCAACGACTATCACGCGCAAAAGCGCGTGCTGTCGGTACCGGAGATCTTCACTTATTCCTCCAACATCGGCACGGCCCGCATGGCGCTCTCGCTCGGCGTCGACTATCATAAGGCGTTCCTCAAGAAGCTTGGTCAGCTCGATCGTTTGCGCACCGAATTGCCGGAAAGCGCCGAGCCGCTCGTTCCCAAACGCTGGGCGGAGCTCAATACTGTGACCATTGCATTCGGGCACGGGCTTTCGGTTGCGCCCCTTCAGGCGGTGATGGGAATTTCGGCACTGGTCAATGGCGGCAACCTGATCCCGCCGACTTTCCTCAAGCGCGACCAGATCGAGGCGGAGAAGCTCGCCAAACGCGTCATCAAGACCGAAACCTCGGACAAGATGCGCTACTTGATGCGCCTCAATGTGGAAAAAGGCACGGCGACGCGGGCCAATGTTCCGGGCTATTATGTGGGCGGAAAAACCGGCACTTCGGAAAAGGTGATCGGCGGCCGCTACTCCAAGACCAAAGTCTTGACCAGTTTCACTGCCATATTGCCGGCCGACAAGCCGCGTTATTTGTTGTTGATCATGCTTGACGAACCGCAGGGTCTGCTTGAGACCCATGGCTTCAGCACCTCCGGCTGGAACGCTGTGCCTGTCGGCGCTCGCGTGATCGAGCGAATCGCCCCACTGCTGGGGATCACGCCGCGGTTCGATCTGCCAAAAGCCGATCAAATGTTGCTGGCGAGCGCGAAGGAAACGCGGTGAAGCTGCGCGATCTCCTGCCCGAGGCGGCGACCGACGCGCGGCTGGGTGCAATCGAGGTCGCAGGCGTGACTGCCGACAGCCGCAAGGTCAAACCGGGCTTCTTGTTTGTGGCCATCGCGGGCGCCAAGGCTGATGGCGCACAATTCGCAAAACAGGCAGCCGCGGCCGGCGCGGTCGCGGTAGCAGCCGAGCATCGGCCTGACGCTTTGCCGGATGCCGTGGCATTTGTTCCGGTGAAGAACGCACGGGCTGCCCTCGCGCTGGGGGCAGCCAGAATTTTTCCACGGCAACCGGAAACGATTGCGGCAGTCACTGGCACCAGCGGGAAGACATCGGTTGCCGCATTCGCCCGGCAAATATGGACCACGATCGGCCATCGGGCTGCGAGTATCGGCACCATCGGCGTGGTTTCGCCGAACGGCGAACAGTATGGTTCCTTGACTACGCCGGATCCTGTCGAGCTGCACCGGACACTTGATCAACTGTCAAACGAGGGTGTCACGCATTTGGCGATCGAAGCGTCCTCGCATGGGCTCGATCAGCACCGGCTCGATGGCGTGCGCATCGCGGCCGGCGCGTTTACAAATCTGTCGCGCGATCATCTGGACTATCATCCGACGATCGAGGCTTACCTCGCGGCCAAGCTTCGGCTTTTTGAAGACTTGATTTCCCCGGACGGAACGGCAGTGATTGGCGTCGACGATTGCTACGCAAATCAGGTTATCGAAGCAGCAAGTAACCGCCGCTTGAAGATCTTCACTGTCGGCGAAACTGGCACAGACATAAAGTTTGCCGGCAGGTCAATCGATGGTTTCAGTCAAATTGTCTCGGTCAAACACGCGGGGCGCACGTACGCGGTGAAATTGCCGCTCGTTGGTGCCTTTCAGGTGCAGAATGCCGGAATTGCGGCGGGACTTGCCATAGTGACGGGTGCCGAGCCGGGGCCTGTTTTTGCAGCATTGGAAAAGCTGGTCGGCGCAAAGGGCAGGCTGGAGCTTACGGGGACCCACAACGGCGCGCCTATTTTTATCGACTATGCGCACAAGCCGGATGCGTTGAAGAAGACACTGGAAAGTCTGCGTCCCTACGCACGCGGAAAGCTTGTCGTCGTGTTTGGCGCGGGCGGCGACCGCGACAAGGGAAAGCGTCCGATCATGGGCCGGATCGCCGCCGAGAACGCCGACCTGGTCATCGTGACAGATGACAATCCGCGTACCGAAAATCCTGGTGCGATCCGGGCTGCTATTCTCGCCGGCGCAAAAGGTGCGACGGAAATCGGCGATCGTGCCGAGGCGATTCGAACGGCCGTCACGGGACTCACCACCGGTGACGTCTTGCTGATCGCGGGAAAGGGTCATGAGCCGGGACAGATTATCCGCGATCGCATTTTGCCTTTTTCGGATCACGAAGCGGTCGTAGCTGCGCTACAGGGCAAAGTGGCATGAGCGCGCTCTGGACTCTCGATGCCATGGGCACCGCAATGCGTGCCGAGCGTGTCGGCGCTTTGCCGACCGACTTGCCAGGCATTTCCATTGACAGCCGTACGCTGGCCAAGGGCGATGCCTTCTTCGCCGTGCAGGGAGAAAATCGCGACGGCCACGATTTCGTCGACAATGCGCTGAAGGCGGGCGCCGGTCTCGCGGTGGTTGCGCGCGGTCAGCACGCGCGTTTTGGCAAAGCGCCATTGTTGGTAGTGCCTGACGTGCTGGAAGGGTTACGCGATCTCGCGCGTGCCGCACGTGTGCGCATGAGTGCGAAAGTTATCGCAGTGACCGGCTCGGTCGGGAAGACTGGAACCAAGGACGCTTTGCGGCTGGCCCTATCGGCGGATGGCGAGACTCATTCTTCAATCGCGTCTTACAACAATCATTGGGGCGTGCCGCTATCACTTGCGCGCTGTCCGGCCGGTACGAAATACGCCGTGTTCGAGATCGGCATGAACCACGCGGGCGAGATCACGCCGCTTACCACCATCGTCCGTCCCCGCGTGGCAATTATTACCAGCATTGAACCGGTGCACCTCGAATATTTCGGGTCGCTGGAAAAGATCGCCGATGCCAAGGCTGAAATCTTCGCAGGCGTCGAGCCCAGCGGGGCAGCCATACTCAATCGTGACAATTCCCAGTTTGACCGGCTTGCGGCCTCCGCCAGAGCGGCGGGTGTCGAGCGCATCGTTTCCTTCGGTGCGCACGAGCAGGCGGACGCCCGATTGCTTCGCGCTTCGCTGCAAGCCGATTCCTCGACCGTCGAAGGGCGCATATTGGGACAGGTCGTTACCTACAAACTGGGCGCGCCGGGACGGCACCTTGCGCTCAACTCGCTCGGTGTCCTTGCCGCGGTCTTTCTCGTAGGAGCCGACCTCGCGCTGGCTGCACTTGCCCTCAACAACCTCAAGCCTGCCGTCGGCCGCGGCGCGCGCATGGTCCTGACGGTTCCGGGTGGAACCGCCCTCCTGATCGATGAAAGCTATAACGCCAATCCTGCATCGATGCGGGCGGCCATCGCGCTGCTTGGTCAGGCGACAATCGGTACGCGGGGGCGCCGCATTGCCGTGCTTGGCGACATGCTCGAGCTGGGGCCTTCAGGTGTCGGATTGCACCGCGCGCTGGTCGATGCAATCGAGGAAGCGGGGATAGACCTCGTTTTTTGCTCCGGACCCTTAATGCACGCGTTGTGGGAGGCTCTTCCCTCGCGCGCACGGGGCGGCTATGCCGAGACCGCGGCGGCGCTGGAGGCCGAAGTGCTAGAAGCAATCCGGGCCGGCGACGCAATCATGGTGAAAGGCTCGCTTGGCTCGAAAATGGGCCCGATCGTAAAGGCGTTGGAACGGCAATTTCCGCGGCGGGCCGCGCTCGATCAGGCCCGTGCGCAGGGGTGATATTCAGGGTTTGACCCAATGTTCTACTGGCTGACCGAGCTCTCCGACAAAATCTCGTTTCTGAACGTCTTTCGATACATCACGTTTCGCACCGGCGGTGCAATCGTGACGGCGCTGGTATTCGTATTTTTGTTCGGGGGCCCGATCATCGATTTGCTGCGGATCAAGCAAGGCAAGGGACAACCCATCCGCCGCGATGGCCCGCAATCGCATCTGGTGAACAAGATTGGCACGCCGACCATGGGCGGCCTGATGATCTTGTCGGGATTGCTGGTTTCAACCTTGTTGTGGGCGAATCCCAAGAGCCCTTACGTCTGGATCGTGCTCGGTGTGACGCTCTCGTTCGGAATAATCGGGATGTATGACGACTATCTGAAAATCACCAAGCAAAGCCATGCGGGTTTAACCGGGCGGACTCGACTGATTATCGAGACGGTGATCGCGGTAGCGGCTTGTACCGTGCTGGCGCAGCTTGGGCGCGGGCAGATCGCGACATCGCTCGTCTTCCCTTTCTTCAAGGAACTTGTCTTCAATCTCGGATGGGCTTTCGTGTTGCTGGGCGCTTTCGTGATCGTCGCCGCAGGCAACGCAGTCAACCTTACCGACGGTCTCGATGGCCTGGCAATCGTGCCGGTGATGATCGCGGCCGCCACGTTCGGCCTGATATCGTACCTGGCAGGCAACGCAGTGTTCGCCGAATATCTTCAGATTCACTATGTGGCCGGCACCGGCGAGCTGGCCGTGCTATGCGGGGCGGTGATTGGCGCAAGCCTGGGCTTCCTTTGGTTCAATGCTCCGCCGGCTTCGATCTTCATGGGCGACACCGGCTCACTCGCGCTGGGCGGGCTGTTGGGCACAGTCGCTGTCGCGATCAAGCACGAAATCGTGCTTGCCATTGTCGGCGGTCTGTTCGTGCTGGAAGCGGTTTCGGTGATCGTCCAGGTCGTTTCGTTCAAGCTCACCGGCAAGCGCGTGTTCAAGATGGCGCCGATCCACCACCACTATGAGCAGCTCGGCTGGACTGAGCCGCAGATCGTGATCCGCTTCTGGATCGTTGCCGTGGTGCTGGCGCTCGCTGGCCTTGCGACGCTGAAGTTGAGATGATTGGGAGGTTGTCGTTCTCCCAAAGCGGGACTCATAACCCCGGGCGATTGAGAGGCTGCGGGGTCCCCGTGCTTTCGCTCGGTCGGGACGACAGAACCACTTCATGATTCCCATCACGACCTTCGCAGGACGAAAAGTCGCGGTCTTCGGCCTCGGCAGTTCAGGTCTGCTCGCGGCGCGCGCCTTGAAAGAGGGCGGGCCTGACGTCGTTGTTTTCGATGACGACGGGAAGAAAACCGCCGAAGCGCAGGCGGCAGGCTTGAAAGCACAAGATCTTCACGACATCGACTGGCAGGAGATATCCGCGCTGGTGCTGACGCCCGGCGTGCCACTTACCCACCCCACGCCGCATTGGACTGTGCTGCTTGCGCGCAATGCGAATGTCGAGGTGATCGGTGACATCGAATTGTTCTGCCGCGAGCGGGCCAAATTCGGAAGAGATTGCCCGCTGATCGCGATCACCGGCACAAATGGCAAATCGACCACGACTGCGCTCATCGCGCACTTGCTCAAGAGCGCGGGGCGCGATGCCCAGATGGGCGGCAATATCGGTGTCCCCGTGCTCGCGCTCGAGGCTTTCAAACCTGGCCGCGCCTATGTGTTGGAAGTGTCCTCTTATCAAATCGATTTGGCGCCTTCGCTGGAGCCAACCGTCGGCCTTCTGCTCAATGTCTCGGAAGATCATATTGACCGGCACGGCAGCCTCGAGAGCTACGCCGCCATCAAGGAGCGGGTGCCCGCAAACGTCGAGCAAGGTGGCGCGGCCGTGATCGATGTCGACGACGGCTACACGCGCGCGGCGGCCGATCGCATTGGGCGTGCCGGCAAAAGGGTCGTGCGCGTATCCGTGGAGGCGTCCCTCACTGATGGTTACTTTGCAGAAGGCAGCCACATCCTTCGCGCCGCTGGCGGCAAGAGTTACCCTGTGGCGGAGCTCGCCGGGATCGGTTCGCTTCGCGGCGTGCACAATGCGCAGAATGCCGCATGCGCCGTCGCAGCATGCGTCGCGCTCGGTATCGATCTACCAGCAATTCAAAAAGGACTCCGCAGTTTTCCCGGGCTCGCGCACCGCATGCAGCAGGTTGGCCGCAAGGGCAACGTGCTGTTCGTCAATGATTCGAAGGCCACGAATGCCGATTCAGCCGCCAAAGCGCTGGCGAGTTTTCACGACATCTTCTGGATCGCTGGCGGCAAGCCGAAAACTGGCGGAATCGACAGCCTGGCCGGGTTCTTCCCGCGCATCCGAAAGGCCTACTTGATTGGGGAAGCAGCGAAGGAATTTGCGCGGGCGTTGGACGGCAAAGTGCCATACGAGATCGACGGCGTTTTATCGGCGGCGATCAATGCGGCGTCTCGCGATGCGGAAGCGTCCGGGTTGAAGGAACCGGTTGTCCTGCTGTCGCCCGCCTGCGCCTCGTTCGACCAGTACCCGAACTTTGAAGTCCGCGGCAAAGCTTTCATCGATGCGGTGATGGCGATTTCGGGAGTGACCGCGATATGACCGAACACCCGCCCGCTCGCGAACTGATTCGCGTTTTGCCGGACAGTCATACCGATTTCCTTTTTTCGGTAGATAGGGGTGTGGTCCTGCTTGGCCTTGGGCTGATGGCCTTGCTCTCGTTCATCGTGATCCGGATGCTTTTGCGGACCAGGCGCGGGGCCGGCCACGACCGTTAATGCTTCCTAAACCGCAAAGCGGCAGCTTGGAGCGACGGGGAATTGGATGCTCTCGCGCGCGCAACGCACGCCCATCGGCGAATGGTGGTGGACGGTTGACCGGCTCACGCTCGCAGCCATAGGCGCGCTGATGCTGGCGGGGATAGTGCTTTCCCTCGCCGCAAGTCCGCCGGTTGCCGCCCGTCTGGGGCTCGATCCGTTCTTTTTCGTCAACCGGCATATTCTGTACCTGCTGCCTGCCATCGCGGTGATGTTGATCGTATCGTTTCTCAATCCGCGTCAGATCCGCCGCCTGTCGCTGATCGTGTTCATTGTGAGCCTGATCTTGGTGGCGGCGACGCCCCATTTCGGTCCCGAGATTAAGGGGGCACGGCGTTGGCTGGTGCTCCTCGGCGTCAACCTACAACCCTCGGAATTCCTCAAGCCTGCCTTTGTCATCCTTGTTGCTTGGCTGTTCGGCGAATCCGCGCGCCGACCAGACATGCCCGCAAACACATTCTCGCTCGTGTTGCTGCTGGCCGTCATCGTCCCTCTGATGGTCCAGCCGGACTTCGGGCAAACGATGTTGATCGCCGTGGTGTGGAGTGCGCTATTCTTCATGGCCGGCATGCGGCTCGTGTGGGTGGCCGGGATCGCGGGGCTGGCCGGTATTGGACTCTTGAGCGCCTACTACACGGTGCCCCACGTGGCTCGCCGAATTCAGCGCTTCCTCGATCCGGGTTCAGGCGACACTTTCAACATCGACATTGCCACTGAAAGCTTCGTGCGCGGCGGCTGGTTCGGCAAAGGGCCGGGCGAGGGCACCGTTAAGCGCATTCTTCCGGAGAGCCATACCGATTTTGTGTTTGCGGTCGCGGCGGAGGAATTCGGGGTCGCTCTCTGTCTCGCGCTGGTGGCGATATTCGCCTTCATTGTCATCCGCATGCTGATCCGTGCCATGCGCAATGACGATCCGTTCGCCCGTTTCGGTGCGGCTGGCTTGACGATCCTTTTTGCCACACAATCGACGATCAATATGGCGGTGAACTTGCATCTGATGCCTGCGAAGGGCATGACACTGCCGTTTATTTCGTATGGCGGGTCGTCGATGATTTCGCTCGCATATGCAATGGGCATGCTCCTGGCGTTAACGCGCGAGCAGCCACGCGCCGAGATGCTCTCGCCCAATCTGTTGGTGGCCGGGAGCCGAATCTGATGGCTGCGAGCGGCACGCCGCTCGTGTTGCTTGCGGCCGGCGGCACCGGAGGTCACTTGTTTCCGGCTGAGGCACTGGCAACCGCGCTCGGAAAGCGAAGGGTTACGGTCGAGCTTGCCACCGACCATCGCGCCGCGCATTTCGAATTTCCTGCCAGCACCGTGCATCTGATTCCCAGCGCGACAGTGCGTGGGCGGGATCCGATATCGCTTGCACGCACGGCGACCTTGCTGGCGCTCGGAACCGCCAAAGCCTGGTCATTACTCGGCCGTATGAGGCCCAGCATTGTCGTCGGTTTTGGCGGATACCCGACGGTGCCGCCAATTCTGGCCGCAGGCTTGCGCGGCATACCGACGGTCTTGCACGAGCAGAATGGGGTCATGGGCCGTGCCAACAGGTTCCTGGCTCCTCGCGTTACCGCGATTGCCACAGGATTTCCCAAGCTCAAAAATCTTAATCCGCATTGGCAAAGTAAGATCACTTTCACTGGCAATCCATTGCGTCCACAGGTGCTCGCTGCTGCGCAGTCGCCCTATGCCGCGTCACACGAACGTGTGCGCCTGCTTGTCTTTGGCGGCAGCCAGGGCGCGCGCGTGATGGCCGAAATAGTCCCGTCGGCAATCGGATGCTTGAGTCCCGATCTGCGGGCGCGACTGTCGATCGTCCAGCAGGCTCGCGCGGAAGACCTCGATGCGGTCCGTTCCGCCTATTCCAGCCTCGGCGTGGAGGCCGAGCTTGCGCCGTTTTTCTCCGACTTGCCGGCGCGCATGGCGGCAGCCCATCTGGTCATTTCACGTTCCGGCGCGTCCACTGTGGCGGAACTGTCTGCCATCGGGCGGCCGGCGATTCTGGTACCTTTGCCACACGCCCTGGATCAGGACCAGTTTGCGAACGCCGGAATCCTGCAGGATAGCGGCGGGGCCATCCGCATCGAACAACGCGATTTTACACCTGAAAGATTGGCCAGGGAGATCACGGCGCTCGTGCAGGATCCGTCCCGGCTTTCGGGTATGGCGCAGGCGGCCCGAGGGGCGGGCACAGCCGATGCCGCCGAGAGGCTGGCCGAGCTTGTCTTGAAAGTCGCGGAAAATAGTCATTAACCACTTGTGCCGGCCTTGTTTCGGCCTTGCGCTCCTGCAAGACATGGCGGCGGGCGCAGGCGCGCAAGCGAAGGGCTAAGGGCGAACCCATGAAACTGCCGCGCGACATCGGTCCGGTGCATTTCGTCGGCATCGGCGGCATTGGCATGAGCGGCATTGCCGAGGTGCTGGCCAATCTCGGATATGCCGTGTCCGGTTCGGACATTGCTGACAGCGCCAACGTGAAGCGCCTCCGCGACGAGGGCGTCAAAGTCGCCATCGGACACAAGTCCGAAAATATCAACGGCGTCGACGTCGTGGTCGTTTCTTCCGCAATCAAACGTGACAATCCCGAGCTTGTTGCCGCCCGCGCCAAGCGTCTGCCGGTCGTCCGGCGCGCAGAGATGCTGGCGGAATTGATGCGGCTGAAAAGCTGCGTGGCAATTGCGGGCACTCATGGCAAGACGACCACGACTTCGCTGGTTGCGTCGCTGCTCGATGCCGGGGGACTCGACCCAACGGTGATAAACGGCGGCATCATCAATGCGTACGGCACCAATGCAAGACTGGGCGCAGGCGATTGGATGGTTGTCGAGGCCGATGAATCCGACGGCACGTTTCTGAAGCTGCCGGCAGACATCGCCATTATCACCAACATCGATCCGGAGCATCTCGATCATTTCCATACCTTCGACGCCGTACAGGATGCATTCCGTGCTTTCGTCGAGAACGTGCCCTTCTATGGCTTCGCGGTCATGTGCACCGATCATCCGGTCGTTCAAACATTGGTCGGCAAGCTGGAAGATCGGCGCATTCTCACCTACGGAGAAAACCATCAGGCCGACGTGCGACTCGCCGATCTCGATCATCTCAACGGCCAGTCGCGCTTTTCTGTTCTGTTCAGTGATCGCGGCGGAAAGGTTTCGCACACGATCGACAACCTCGCCCTCCCGATGCCGGGTCGGCATAACGCGCTCAATGCGACCGCCGCCGTTGCCGTCGCGCACGCGGTTGGAATCAAGAGCCAGGCAATCCGCAATGCGCTTGCCAATTTTGGTGGAGTTAAACGACGATTTACGCGCGTTGGCGAATGGAATGGAGCGACAATTATTGACGATTACGGGCATCATCCTGTCGAGATCGCGGCTGTGCTTCGTGCCGCGCGCGAGAGTACCAAAGGACAGGTGATTGCCGTGATGCAACCCCATCGGTACACAAGGCTGCATGACCTTTTCGAACAGTTCTGCACCTGCTTCAATGATGCAGACGCGGTGATCATCGCGCCGGTTTATCCCGCCGGCGAGCAACCCATCCCTGGGGTTGATAGAGATGCCCTGGTCACCGGTTTGCGCGCGCGGGGTCACAAGCACGCGATGCCGCTGGGCGGATCCGACAATCTTGCGCCGCTGATCAAGCGAATGGCAAAGCCGGGCGACTATGTGGTCTGTCTCGGCGCGGGTTCGATCACCCAATGGGCCTACGCGCTTCCCATGGAATTGAAGGCGCTATGAGCTTTCCCGACATCGTGCCAGAGCTCAAAGCCCGTATGCCCGAATTACGCGGACGCCTGCTGGCCAATCAGCCGCTTGGTGAATTTACCTGGTTTCGGGTCGGCGGTCCGGCGCAGGCCTTCCTAATTCCCGAAGACGAGAACGATCTGGCGTATTTCTTGCGCAATCTCTCAATGGAAATTCCCATCACGGTCATAGGAGCGGGATCAAACCTGATTGTCCGTGACGGAGGCGTTCCGGGAGTGGTCATTCGGCTTGGTCGCGGCTTCAATGAAGTCAGGATTGAAGAGCGTCGCGTGACCGCAGGCACGGCAATGCTCGACATCATGGTGGCGCGTGCGGCCCAGGCGGCAGGCGTGGCCGGGCTTGCATTTCTAAGCGGCATTCCTGGGACTATCGGCGGCGCCTTGCGCATGAACGGCGGCGCTTACGGCGGTGAAACGAAAGACGTTCTGCTTGAAACGCGCGGCATTGACCGCCAAGGCAATTTGCGCACGTTCAGCAATGGCGAGATGGGGTTTTCGTATCGGCAGTGCAGTGCGCCCCACGATGTGATTTTCACGGCCGCAGTCCTGCAGGGACGCGGAGGTGAGCCAGAGCAAATCGCCGGTGAGATGGCCACAATCAAGAAAAAGCGCGAGGCAAGCCAGCCACGCAACCGCACCGGCGGCTCCACTTTCAAGAACCCCCCCGGCCATAGCGCATGGAAGCTTGTCGATGAAGCCGGTTGCCGCGGGCTCACCATCGGTGGCGCGCAAGTCTCCGAGCTTCATAGCAATTTCCTGATCAACCTTGGCAGCGCCAGCGCGGCCGATATCGAGACCTTGGGCGAAACGGTCCGCGAAAAGGTGAAGGAGAATTCCGGGATCGATCTGGAATGGGAGATCAAGCGGGTTGGAGTGAAACGCTGAGGCAATGAAGCACGTTGCGGTCTTGATGGGGGGCTGGTCGGCTGAGCGCGAAGTGTCTTTGCGCTCGGGCAAAGCCTGCGCCGATGCGCTCGAGCGCACGGGCTATCGGGTCAGCCGGGTTGACGTCAATCGCGACATCGCCGCGACGCTGAGCGCGGTCAAGCCCGACGCCGCGCTCAATGTTCTGCACGGTCGCCCAGGCGAAGACGGCACTTTGCAGGGCATGCTTGAAGTGCTCGGCATTCCGTATACGCATTCGGGCGTGCTGGCATCCGCGCTTGCGATCCAGAAGGAAGTCGCCAAGACGGTGCTCAAAACTGCGGGCGTTCCTGTACCAGGAGGTCGCGTTGCGTCGCGCAAGGAAGTGGCGAAGCGTCACTTGCTGCCGCCCCCTTACGTGATCAAGCCGGTGGCGGAAGGTTCCAGCGTCGGCGTCTTCATCGTACGTGAGGATCACGCGCATCCACCGCAGGAACTGACGCGTGGCGATTGGCCTTTCGGGGACCGGATCCTTGTCGAGCCATATATTCCCGGCAAGGAGCTCACGTGTGCGGTCATGGGCGAGCAGGCTCTCGGCGTCATCGAAATCGTGCCGACCGTCAAGTTTTACGATTACGAAGCAAAGTATGCGCCCGGCGGGTCGAAGCATCTGCTGCCGGCTCCGATTGCCCCTGCTGTCTATAAGGAAGTCCAAGGACTGGCATTGGCGGCGCACCGAGCGCTTGGCTGCCGCGGCGTGACGCGCTCGGACTTCCGTTATGATGACAGTCTCGACGGAGCAACGAGACTCTTCTGCCTCGAGGTCAATACGCAACCTGGCATGACCGAAACCTCGCTGGTGCCGGAAATGGCACAGCATGCCGGCATCAGCTTTGACGAGTTGGTGCGTTGGATGGTGGAGGACGCCTCGCTCGACCGCTGAGGCACACTAGCAAATCGGGTGGAGAAGCCCGCCAATCCCTGAACGTTTACTGATCATTTACCAATAGCCTGAAGACTAGGCGATGGCGGCGCGCCGCGCGCTTGGCTGCCGATAAAGTCGTGCGCGCGGAGTTCACCGCTTTCCGGCGGCTTCCGGGATGGGGATACCTCAGCTGAAGCCGATACCGAATCATGATCATCATCATGACTCGGGCAGAGGTTTGCGGCCCTTGGGCGGGCCCAACAAGTAAGCAGGTTGCGATGGAAGGTCGAGTGCGCCTCGCTCAATCGCTGAAACGACGCTCATCGTTCGTCTTGTGGCCGCGGTTGAATGACTGGCGCGCGACGCGCGTCGCGCGCCGATGGGGTCATGCGCTGGTCGGCCTGAACACCCCGCGCGGACTTGGTTCGTCGGCCACCGCGCTGCTGCTGCTGGGAAGCGTCAGCTATGGCGTCGTCAGAGGCGGCCATGGGCCTCAGATCATCGAGAATGTCCACAATATCTGCGACACAGCCGCCAACAGGCTCGGATTCCGCATTTCAGAAATCGCGTTTGCCAGCGAGGGCGAACTCAGGCGCAACGAAATTCTCGTCCTTGCCGGAATCACCGACCGCTCCTCGCTGCTGTTTCTCGACCCCGCGCGCACGCGGGCGCGCCTCATGACGAATCCGTGGATTGCGGATGCCACTGTCCTGAAGTTTTATCCGGATCGGCTGCGAATCGAGATCAAGGAGCGCAAAGCGTTTGCGCTGTGGCAAAAAGACGGCCGCGTGAGCTTGATTGCCGCCGATGGCATTGTGCTTGAAACGGCGGTGTTGCCACGTTTCTTGGCACTGCCGCTTGTCGTCGGCAAAGGCGCCGAGCGGGGCGCCCAGGATTTTCTTGCGCTCATTGCGCGATATCCCGCCGTCGCGCGATTGACTGAAGCCTCTGTGCTGGTCGCCGAGAGGCGTTGGAATCTGCGCCTCAAGGATGGCATGGAGATCATGCTGCCGGAAAACGACACCGAGCAGGCCCTTCGCATCCTAGTCGATCTCGACCGCAATAAAAAAATTCTGTCCCGAGACATTGTTGCCGTCGATCTGCGGCTGCCCGATCGAGTCACTGTGCGCCAATCTGATGCGGCAGCAGCTGCACGCGATCATTTGCTCAAGGATGCGGAGAAAATAAAGAAGAGCAAAGCCGGCAAGGGAGGCGAAGCATGACCGTGCTGCGCTTCGGCCTCACCCCGAAGATGAAACCGGTTTCGCCGAAGCGCGCGGCGGTTGTCGCGTGTCTTGATATCGGGACCAGCAAGGTCGTCTGTCTGATCGCGCGGCTCGAGCCCCAGGCCCCGCAAGACGTTCTGCGCCGGCGCAGCCATGGCGTGCGCCTCTTGGCCTTTGCTCACACCTCGGCGAGTGGAATGAAGGCCGGATCGGTGATCGATCTGGTGGAGGCCGAGCAAATGGTCCGCCAGGCGATCGACATTGCCGAAAGCACGGCCGGGATGGAGCTGGAATCCGTCGTTGTGTCGATGTCAGGCGGTCGTCTCGGCAGCGAGCGATTCATCGCCAACATCGATCTGGCGGGTCGAGCGGTAACCGAGGCCGATATCGGCCGCGTGCTGGCCGCTGCAAGCCAACATTCCGTGCGGGACGGGCGCGCCGTGCTTCACTCTCTGCCAATCGGATACACGGTCGACGCTGCGGCTGGAATTCGCGAGCCGCGCGGCATGCTCGGCCATCGTCTCGGCGTGGACATGCACATGGTCACCGCCGACGTGGCAACCGTAAGGAATCTGATGCTTACGGTCGAGCGAACGCATCTTTCAGTGGAAGCTATGGTGGCATCCCCATACGTCGCGGGGCTCGCTGCGCTTGCCGATGACGAAGCTGACCTTGGGGTAGCGGCCGTCGATATGGGGGCCGGGACCACAAGTTTGGCGGTATTTTCGGCCGGTCAGTTCGTTCACGCCGACGGGTTTGCCCTCGGGGGTCAGCACGTGACCATGGATGTTGCGCGCGGACTCAATACCGGCATTGCCGACGCTGAGCGAATCAAAGCGATTTATGGCAGTGTTTTAGCGGGGGGATCGGATGAACGGGACATGATCACGGTACCACCGGTGGAGGATGAAGAGCGCGAGCCCCCGCAATTTGTCTCGCGAGCATCGCTTGTGCGCATCATCAAACCTCGGGTCGACGAAATCCTCGAGATGGTGCGCGATCGACTGGCCGCGTCCCCCTTCGCGGCAGAGCCGCGCGGCCGCATCGTCCTGACGGGCGGTGCATGCCAGCTCAACGGGCTCGCTGATCTCGCCGCTCGTATCTTGCGGCGTCCCGTAAGAATAGGTCGTCCCCTGGGCGTGGCCGGCTTACCTGAAGCGGCTAAAGGACCGGCCTTTGCGGTGGCGGCAGGCCTGCTTGTCTACCCACAGGCGGCGCATCTCGAACACTTCGAACCGAGGCGTACGCGGCAATTGATGACAGGAACGGGCGGTTACATGGCACGGGTCGGACGATGGCTGCGCGAAAGCTTCTGACCCTTCGAGGAAACCACGAATCGGCCGGTGGCGGAACGGCCCAGTTCGGCGGCGTGCAAATGCGTGATCGGCGCTCTCGGCGCGACGCAAGGCCTGCTGCCCGTGCATTCAAGAGGCAAACATGACGATCAACCTGACGATTCCGGACATCCGGGAAATGAAACCTCGAATTACCGTGTTCGGCGTCGGCGGCGCTGGCGGTAACGCGGTCAACAACATGATCACCGCGGGACTGCAGGGCGTCGACTTTGTCGTCGCCAACACCGACGCGCAAGCGCTCACCATGTCGAAAGCCGAGCGCATCATTCAGATGGGTGCGCAGGTCACCGAGGGCCTCGGCGCGGGTTCACAGCCGGAAGTAGGGCGCGCCGCGGCGGAGGAGGTGATCGATGAAATTCGCGATCACCTCACCGGAGCGCACATGGTGTTCGTCACCGCCGGCATGGGCGGCGGCACGGGAACGGGCGCCGCACCGATCATCGCCAAGATCGCGCGAGAACTAGGTATTCTCACGGTTGGCGTGGTGACCAAGCCTTTTCATTTCGAAGGTCAACGGCGCATGCGCTTTGCCGAGGCCGGCATCATCGAATTGCACAAGGTGGTCGACACTCTGTTGATAATCCCAAATCAGAACCTCTTCCGGGTCGCCAACGAAAAGACCACCTTTGCAGATGCCTTCGCCATGGCCGACCAGGTCCTGTATTCAGGCGTTGCCTGCATCACCGACCTGATGGTCAAAGAAGGTCTGATCAATCTCGATTTTGCCGATGTACGCGCCGTCATGCGCGAGATGGGCAAGGCGATGATGGGTACCGGCGAAGCGTCGGGCGAGAAACGTGCGCTGACCGCGGCCGAAGCGGCGATATCCAATCCGCTGATCGACGACGCCTCGATGAAGGGGGCCAGAGGTCTGCTGATCTCGATTACCGGCGGCAAGGACCTCACGCTGTACGAGGTCGACGAAGCGGCCACTCGCATTCGCGAGGAAGTCGATCAGGATGCCAACATCATCGTCGGCGCGACGTTCGACGAAAGCCTCGAAGGTATTATTCGAGTCTCGGTTGTCGCTACCGGAATCGATAGTCCCGGAGCGGCTCTCCGTCAGGCCGCCCCGGCGGAAAGCGCACTCAAGGAACTCGCCGGCAAGATGCGCAGCGACAGCCGTCGAATCGCCGACCGCATCGAGCGTGCGCCGCCGCCTTCGCTCGAGTCAGCCGCCCACGCCGCGGTCGCTGCGGCGGTTCTGCCGACGGCGATCGAGGACGTATCAATTCGGCCGATGCCGGTGAAGCCTTCGCTCTTCGAGCCGACGCAAGCCGAATCGCCTGCTCCCGAGCCTCAGATGCCGGCTGCATACATTCCGCCCGCCCCGGAACGCTACGGCCGCGCGCCACGAATGCCGCGCATCGACGAACTGCCTTTGCCGGCACAGAACGAAATTCGCGCCCAACGGGGCGAACTTGGCGATGATCACCCCGAGAAGCGCCGTTTGACCCTCATGCAAAGGCTTGCTTCGGTCGGCATTGGCCGGCGGACGGAGGCGGAGCCGCCGGCGCCTCCTCCCATACCCCGAGCCGCGCGCCCTATGCCGCAATTTGAGCGTCCAGCGCAACGTCCTACGCCACGGCAGCCGGAAGGGCGGCCGGCCGAGCCTGTCTCCGAATATGCCCGCAGGGCGGCCCCGCAGGGGTTGGATGCCCATGGCCGCACGGCACCTGTGCATAATTCGGCTGAGGAGGATCAACTCGACATCCCGGCTTTCCTCCGACGCCAGGTAAATTGACGGCGTTTTGCGATACCGGCCCCGCTCCCCAGCCGAGGAGCGGGGCCGTTTTGATTTTTTTAATACGCTGAAAAGACTTGCTTATTTTGGTTAATACCAGACCATCCGAATAGACCCCGTCTCAATCAATGGTCGGCAGCGGCGCAATTGTGGAGATCAACCACCGGGGGCCACGGGAATTGCGGCAAAAAAGAGTAACAGTCGGTAAGAAACCGTGAGTTGGAGAAGCTCCGAGTCAGGCCTAAGTTTCAGGAGCGAAAGGGACATTCGCGCTACTGGGGATTGCCGCTCGGACTATCGGGGCGGTTCGGACTAACGGCAGAAATGTGGCCCAGCAGGGGCCTCGGGGATGGGGCCGCACGGCACTCGAACAGCCGGGCGGAAGTCGGGGTAGATGAAGGGCGCCAAGCAAACAACGCTACGCCACCAGGTCGCCGTTTCGGGCATCGGAGTTCATTCCGGCCTTCCGGTTACCCTTACCCTGCATCCTGCCGATGACGACAGCGGAATCGTTTTCCAGCGCCTCGGACGGAACGGTTCTATCGAGCGCGAGATTCGCGCCGACGTGCGCGCGGTCACGGCGACAGAGTTCGCAACCGTTCTTGGCGATGCCAGGGGGCCGCTATGCTCGACCGCCGAGCACCTGCTGGCCGCCTTGCGAGGACTTTACGTCGATAACGTCGTTATCGAGATCGATGGGCCCGAAGTCCCCATTATGGATGGCAGTGCTGCCGCGTTTGTCGATGCCATCGACCAGGCCGGCCTTACCGCGCGCGCGCTGCCGCGGCGCTATATCGAAGTGCTCAAGCCGATCACTGTGGTCAAGGGCGGCGCCTACGGCGAATTGCGGCCTTACCAGCACGGCTTCCGGGTCGAAGCCGAAATTGATTTCGATCACCCCTTGATCGGCCAACAGGCGCTCTCGCTGGATATCGAGCCTGACACGTTCCGCCGCGAAATCGCGCGTGCCCGCACGTTCGGCTTTATGCGCGACGTAGCCAAGCTCTGGAGTGCCGGCTACGCCTTAGGTGCCTCGTTTGAGAACACTCTGGTTGTCAGCGAGGACCGGGTGCTCAATCCCGAGGGCTTGCGGTTTGCGGACGAGTTCGTCCGCCACAAGATTCTCGATGCCATCGGCGATCTGGCGCTCGCCGGTCAACCGCTACTCGCCGCTTACAAGACCATTCGCGGCGGGCACAGGCTGAACCATGCGGTTCTGTCCGCTTTGATGGCCGATCCAAAGGCCTGGCGGGTCGTCGAGGCAGCCTCGGAACCTGTGCGTCGTACGCGTGGCCACGCCCATGTCGTTATCGGCCTGGTAGCACCGGCTTACGGGCCCGAAGCGGCCTGAACCCTGGCAATTTCGCCTAAACTGTCGCCTTAATCCGGGCCGATTGTCGGCTTAGTCGCATGGCGAATTTGGCCATTTTCGGATAAACCGGCGCCCATTGCCTCGCTGCCGGCATAGATCGTTGCCAGGCTTTTGGGGAAAGCAAAGGTCGCGTGAATGAGTTTGTGTGCAGGCTTCTAATGGTCAGGACGATGCGCAAACCTGCCGCAGCCGCGACCGCGCCGGCGGATCCGGGACACCGGATTGGTATTGCGCACACGCTGGCCGTTATCGCGCTCGCTGCCAGCCTGGGCGCGTGCGGCAGCCTCGATTTTTTCGCCAAAAAAGAGGACGTCGCTCCCGATGCCCCGGCCGATAAGCTTTACAATGAGGGGTTCTATCTTCTGAATGCGAAGAAGGATCCAAAGCAGGCGGTCAAGAAGTTCGAAGAGGTAGACCGCCAGCATCCGTACTCCGAATGGGCGCGCAAGTCCCTGATCATGACCTCGTATGCCTACTATCAGGCCGGCGAGTATGACGACTGTGTCAATTCGGCGAAGCGCTATATCACCCTGCATCCCGGTGGGGCGGATGCCGCGTACGCGCAGTATCTGATCGGTTCTTCCTATTTCGACGAAATTCCCGATATCACCCGCGATCAGGCGCGCACCGATAAAGCGCTCGCTGCGCTTGACGAAGTCGTCCGCAAATATCCGACCAGCGAATATGCGATCAGCGCCAAGCAGAAGATGGAAGTTGCCCGCGATCAACTGGCCGGCAAGGAAATGGAGATCGGCCGCTATTACCTTAAGAAGAAAGACTACACCGGGGCTATCAACCGCTTCAAAGTGGTCGTCACCAAATTCCAAACGACGCGTCACGTTGAAGAAGCGCTGATGCGTTTGACTGAATCATACATGGCGCTCGGAATAGTCGACGAGGCGCAGACGGCGGCCGCAGTCCTCGGGCATAATTTCCCCGACAGCTCGTGGTACAAGCACGCGTACGCGCTGGTGAAGACCAATGGCGTCGAGCCGAAGGAAAATGAGGGTTCCTGGATCAGCAAGGCGTTCAAACGTATCGGGTTGGGCTAGCGAACTCGCCCGTGAGATTTACCCACATCGTGTTGGCCGGGCTTGTCCCGGCCATCGTCGTCTTTGAATATGCGGAATCGCAGCAAGTATGCCCGGTCGAGTTCCGGGCATGATGACTGCCAGGACGGTACGCCATGCTCTCCCGACTTTCGATCCGCGACATCGTTCTGATCGACCGGCTCGACATCGACTTTGCCGACGAACTTGCCGTCCTTACCGGCGAGACCGGCGCAGGCAAGTCGATCCTGCTCGATGCCTTTGCTCTGGCCTTGGGCGGCCGCGGGGACCAGACGCTGGTGCGGCAGGGTATGGATCAAGGTCAGGTCACTGCGGCCTTTGAGGTAGCACGCGATCATCCGGCGCGGGCCCTACTCGAAGCCGACGCTATCTCGGTCGAAGACGAACTGATTCTCCGCCGCGTGCAGTTCGCCGACGGACGAACCCGTGCTTTCATCAACGACCAGCCGGTGAGCGTCCAAATTCTCAAACAGGTCGGCAATTCGCTGGTCGAGATCCACGGCCAACACGATGAGCGGGCCTTAATCGACGCCGGAACGCATCGCCGCCTGCTCGACGCTTTCGGCGGGCTTGAGGACCAGGCCGCAAAGGTCGAAACTTTATGGACGGCGCGACAAGAAGCGCAAGCTGCAGCCGAAGCGCATAAATCCGAGATCGAGCGGGCCAAGCGCGAGGGCGACTGGCTGCGTCACGCGGTCGATGAGCTCAACAAGCTCTCTCCCCAAGCTGGCGAAGAAACCGCGCTTGCCGAGCGGCGCACCGCCATGATGCAGGCTGAGAAAGTCGCCGACGACTTGCGTAATGCCCACGAGGCTATCGCCGGCGCGAATTCCAGCGTGCCTGCGCTTTCGGGCGTGATCCGGAAGCTCGAGCGGCGCGCGGCGCAAGCTCCCAGCCTGGTCGAGCCGGCGGTGAAAGCCCTCGATGCGGCCCTGACCGCACTCGACGAAACGCGGTCCCAGCTTGAAGCGGCCCTGCGGACTGCCGATTTCGATCCTGCCGAACTCGAGCGCATCGAGGAACGGCTGTTCGCGCTTCGCGCTGCGGGGCGCAAATACAATGTGCCGGTCGACGAGCTTTCCGCGCTGTCTCGTAAATATAGCGGAGACATCGCGCTCATCGACGCCGGCGAGGAAAAGCTCAAGGCGCTGGAGGCCGACGCTGCACAGGCCGAGGCCGCCTACCGCTCCGCGGCCCAGGCATTGTCGCAGGCACGCGGCAAGGCGGGCGCCGCTCTCGACAAGGCCGTCAACGGCGAACTCAATCCGCTCAAGCTGGAGCGTGCGAAATTTTCCACCCGAGTCGACAGCGACCAAGCTGCCGGTGGGCCGCATGGCATCGACCGGGTCGAATTTTGGGTGCAGACCAATCCCGGCACGCGGCCTGGACCATTGATGAAGGTTGCGTCCGGCGGCGAGCTGGCGCGCTTTCTGCTCGCCTTGAAGGTGGCGCTGGCCGACCGCGGCTCGGCGCCGACGCTCGTGTTCGACGAGATCGACACCGGCGTGGGCGGTGCCGTCGCGGATGCGATCGGCATGCGTCTAGCCAAATTGGCCCGCGGTGTTCAGGTGCTTGCCGTCACGCACGCGCCCCAGGTGGCGGCTCGCGCCGGCCGACATTATCTCATCACCAAGGATGCTCTC
>Ga0126380_10000016_pt1 | contig 32477 bp, 31 predicted proteins | sample PanSoiMetPlot_26_FD_92544 | JGI IMG/M metagenome (GOLD analysis project Ga0126380, IMG submission 92544) | Tropical forest soil microbial communities from Panama - MetaG Plot_26 | ecosystem: Environmental > Terrestrial > Soil > Tropical forest > Bulk soil | place: Panama | collected 2016-02-17
ATTCATGATCGAGAAAATTACTGCCCGAAAGCAGCGCGCGCTCGCCGGCGCCGCCGCTTGGCGTCGAACCGCGTGCGAGTTCGAGGCACAATCTCACGACGCTGCCGTTGCTGCCGGTGCAGGTGACGCGGAACGTGGAGGTCGAGTCGACGTTGGTACCGGTGAGCAGGTCGCTGATCGTGCCATACGATCCGGCCACAACGCTGTTGATGTTGCAGCTCTGCGCCGCGGCGCGCTCGCCGAACATCAAGCTGCAGACCAGCCCCGCTGCCGCGACGAGCATCCATCTGCGAAAGGCGGCATGCGGGTTCATTTGCAGACCACCGGACCGATGACGACCTGACTATCCCCTTGCGCCGCGTATGGAAACGAGGCGCGGCATTCGCCTTCCGGCAATGTCACGACGACGGTGTTAGCCTCGGCCAGTCCCCTCACGTAGGCCCTGCCGTCGTAGCCGACTATGAACGGCTCTTCCGTTCCCTCGAGCCATCCCGCCGCCCCGGCGGGCAGAACCTTGCCGCTCGGGTCGGACAGCACCACAACGGCGGATTTCACGTCGGTCTTCACGCCGAAGCGTGCGAGAACGCCGGTGCGGTCCGCAGGTGTGACGACAACCTGCGTTTCCGAAATATCAGCGTTGATGGGCAGGCCGGCCGGATCGATGGTGATCTTGTTGGGCTGATAGGACCGCAGCGTCGGGACCAGCACCTGTCCGCGCGAGTTGGTTTTGCCAGCCGGCCGGTTCTCATACAGAACGTCCACGCCGGGTGTGCCGGTATCGACCACGGCGAATGAATCTTCGATGCGGTTCGACAGGAAAACACCGCCGCCCATGGTGGCGACGGCGCCATTGACCTGCACCGATCCGCCGGCTGAGCCTTTGCGCTGCCACACGTTGCCCTGGATCTCCGCAACAGAGGAGCGATAGACGCCGAGGGCGCCGCGATCGGTGCTCGTGCCCTCGCTGTCGTACACGCGCCAGCCATAGCTTCCCACCTCGGACTCGATGCTCTTGCCGGCGTCGGCGGTGAAATTGGCTCCCTGCCGTGTCTGCGTGACGCCCGTGCTGGCAAACGTCGACTTGCCCAGCGGGATGGAGATGCCGGCGAAGATTCCGCCTGTTTTCCTGTCGCGCAGATCGCCGAACGCCGAGACGTAGAACGAGGCGTCCCACGGGAGCGCGCGCGCATACGAGAGCGTGACGATGTCCGACAGCTTGCCGTCCGCCGCTCCCAGATGCATCAGGCCCGCGCTCACGCTGCCCTGCGCGAAAGGCAACGGAAAGCTCATCGAGATCGTGTCGAGGAATTTTGGGGGAAGATAACTTACGGAGAAAATATCGGCGCCCGTGATGTCCGTTGCTCGGTCGGAGAAGAGGCTCCACAGAGGCTGGGCGCGCGCGGTCACGGAGGCAAGATCGTTGTAGGCACGCCAGGTTCGTTGCGAGCTTGCATGGATGTTGATTCCGAAAAGCTGGGTATCGAATGCCACATAACTCTGGAAGCCGGATGCATCATTGAAGCGGCTTGCGCTGCCGGCCGCGGACAGCACGCCCCAGGGCCCCACGCCGACGACTGCGCCGAGCCCGCCGTTCATGAGCCCGGCGCCGCCTTCGGCGTGGCCTTCGACGCTGAGCCAATCGAACAGCCCGCGCCGGGCGCTGGCGGAGCCGACCGGGTCGCGCACATAGGAAAAGGAGTCGGTCCCGTAAAAGACACGGGGGAAACCGGCCTCGACGGAAAAATCCATCAATCCTTCGTGTAAGAGGCGCGGCGAGCTGTAGAACGGTAGGCTGGTCTCGACCGGACGGCCGGAGGAATCCTTGAGGACGATGCGCGCGGTGCCGCCGCCCGAGAGAGGCAGATTGTTGATCTGGTAGGGGCCGGTCCCGACCTCCTGCGAATACGTCTTCATGTTGTTGACATAGACGTCGACCGTGGACGGCACGGCGGCGCTGCCCGAGACCGACGGCATCGGCAGGGTCACCAGATCCGGCCGGAGCGCGAAATTGCGCTGCATTTGCACGCCGCCGAGGCGGATGGGACGGGTCCAGGCGAGGCCGCCGGAGATCGTGTCGCCGACCCGATAGGTGGCGACGTTGTCGGGATCGGAATAGGACCAGGTGGTATCGAGCCGCAGCACGTCGAAATGCTTGATCACGGTCGAGCCGACGATGCCGGTCTGGCTCAACGTTCCGAACGGCGAGAACACGCGCATGTCGAGGGAAGCGTTGGCGCCGGAAAAGGCGAGGCTGTCCAGGGCCAGCCGATTAGCCGACGACGCGAACAGCCAATAGTTCATCACCGCGCCGTAGTCGTTGCGAACGGCCGTCGGTGCGGCCCGCGTTCCGCGCGCATCGTAGACCTTGGTGACGCGGTGCTCGTCGTCGAGCCTCAGGTAGATCTTCTGCTCCGGTTCGTCGTAGCGATAGGACGCCCCCGCCATGTCGATGACGACGAGGTCGGCCGGACCGCCTTGGTCCGGCGTCTTGACGCCAAGCTCGGAAAGCTCGGCGCGCGTTGCCGCGAAACGGCCATCGGCAAGGCGTGTGAACGTGCCGATGGTGTTTGTCGGCGTGTCGTTGATGATGACTTCGAGCTGGAACTGGCGCGAGCCGTCGTCGGCCTGCGTGCCGTCCTGACCGGCCAAGAGCATTGCAGTCAGGACGGTGGCGATGCGGCTCGTTCCCCGCTTCCGAAGTTCGCGATACATTGCAGCACCCACTGACACGAACTTCGGACGCAAAGGGGCACTGGCAACTCTATCGCTGTGGGAACTTCAAATCGGCGGGTCTAGCGGGCAGACGGCATCGTTGCGGATGCGCTGATCGGGCCTGCATCGGTTTGCGCGTTGATCGCGACCGCGGAGCCGGCAGCGAGCTTCTTGCCGTCGGCGATCGGCCAGATCTTGGTCGAATTTCCGAGGACGTAGCCAATGAGGCCCTCGCCGTAGGAGATCGTTGCGCCGTTCGCGGCCTGCAGCTTCAGGCTCGAGAGCCGAACATGGCGACCGCCATTGTTGGTGGCCGACACGTACGAGCGGCCGCCGCGCTGGGTGAGCGACCAGGTTACTTTCGGCCGTGTGGCGTCGACCGGGTAGAAGAACACGGGGATCGAATAGCGCAGAACCATGGTGATGGTGCCGTTGCGCTGAACTTTGGTGTCGGGAAGCTCGTCCACCAGCAGGCGGTAGGTCCCTCCGCTGGTCAGCGGCTCCTTGCTGGTGCGGACCAGGCGCACGGTGTAGTCGGTCCCGGCGGTCAGCGTGGCGACCGGCGGGCTGGCAACCACGTCATTGGTCGGCTCCAGCTTTTCTTCCCCGTTCTCCTGTATCCACTTGAACACGCGGATCTGCGCATTGATGGGCGCGGTGCCCACGTTGCGCAGCTTGATCGTTGCAGCCGCACTCGGCGCCGGAATGTCCAGGCTGACCGGAGACACCTGCAGAGCGGCCGCCGCGACCAGCGTGGGGGCGGACGTCACAAGAGCAGTCGAGAGAATTGCTGTGAGAAATTTACGCATGTCCGTCCCCCACGGTTCAGGTCGTTCGGCGATCAGTAGGTCACCGTGATCGCAACGGTGTCGGTGTAGGTGTCGGGCTTGACCGACGCCTGCGCCGGAACGCGGCCGTAGACGGTCGAGTTCTGGTCGGAGCCGTTGCCGGTCCCGTGCACGACATCGGTGCCGATGGTCTCGCCCCAGTTCTGGGTCCTGCCGGCATCGCGATAGAGCGCGTAGTTCACTGTGGACGGGCTGCCGCCCGTGCCCAGCATTTGCCGCGTGGTCACGCTCGATCCGTTGGCGCCCTGGCCGAGAGCGATGTCGTACGGCGTCGTGTTCGTGCACTGCACCGTGATATCGGTCTGTGCATCCACGTTGCTGGTGAGAAGGCCCACGGACCCGAACGACAGCGTCGGCGTGTTCCGCACCGTGCAGGTCGCGGTGATCGTCAGCGTGACGTTCAGAGTGCCCGTGGCCGTGGCCGCGTACGCGACCGTGCCGAGAGCGGCGACCGCGGCCGCAGCCCCCAGGCCGATGACAAGTTTACGCATGATACTCGTTGCCCCTGTTGATCCGCGCGTGCCGGCCGCCGCCGTTCGCGGGAGGCAAATCCGTCACGCTTCGTAGCGACCAAGCGTGGCCGCCAGACGAACCGCGAGTGGATGCCCGCGGTCAGGGGAATTTTTTGATCTAGGTTTATGAATATTATCTTCAGCTATTCGAATGGTTACCGTTACAGTTAATAAATCGTACTTGCGTTCTGACTCCGTGATACTACGTACGTTGTGAGAAGTTGTATATTTATACTCTCGCCATGCCAAATATTTTCTGAAAACTGATCATTCATTACTGCAGATCAGATCTGAAGCCGTCGTGGATGCTTGACCTTCGCGCGGCGACGCCGTTTAATTACTTAAAGTTGCGCGTCTTCCAGGCAGTCAGTTGAACGGCCATGACGAAGGCCGCTGCGCCGGTCGCGAACATGTCGCGACCTTGTCGCGACCTTGTCGTCCGCAATCGCCACGAGGCGCGTGCCGGTTCTCAGCGCCGGCTCCTTCAGTCCCTGATTTTCTTTCCCAGCCGACAGATTGTCCTGTAGGCTCCCGGCGTCGATCGTTCGCGGGAGAATGCGGTCGGCAGTTCCCTCGTGGGCGGGCGGCTCGACACAACAACGCGGGGAAACGCTATGAAACGTCGTGAATTCCTGCAAGCTGCGGGCTTGGGCCTTGCTGCGTCGGCGGTGGCCGCGCCGGCGATCGCGCAATCCAGCCCAGAGATCAAATGGCGGCTGGCGGCAAGCTGGCCGAAATCGCTCGATACGCTCTATGGCGGCTGCGAATATTTTTCCAAGCGCATTGCAGAGATCACCGACAACAAGTTCCAGATCCAGCCCTTCGCCTCCGGCGAGATCGTGCCCGGCCTGCAGGTGCTCGACGCCGTTCAGAACGGAACGGTCGAGATCGGCAACACGGCGCTTTATTATTATTGGGGCAAGGATCCGGCCTTCACGTTCGGCACCGCGCTGCCGTTCGGCCTCAACAGCCGCCAGATGATTTCGTGGCTGCGCTTTGGCGGCGGCGAAGATCTGCTCAATGAGCTGCTGAAGAATTACAACTGCATCGGTTTCGCCGCCGGCAATACCGGCGCCCAGATGGGCGGCTGGTTCCGCAAGGAGATCAAAAGCGTTGACGACCTCAAGGGCCTGAAATTCCGCATCGGCGGCTTCGGCGGGACGATCATGGCCAAGGTCGGCGCCGTGCCGCAGCAACTCGCCGCCGGCGACATCTATCCGGCGCTGGAGAAGGGCTCGCTCGACGCCGCCGAATGGGTCGGCCCCTACGACGACGAGAAGCTCGGCTTCGTCAAGGTCGCGCGCAACTACTACTATCCGGGCTGGTGGGAAGGCTGCGGCCAGTCGCACAACATCATCAATCTCGCCAAGTGGAACGAGCTGCCAAAGCACTACCAGGCGGCCGTGATCGCCACCTGCAACGATACGTGGGAATGGGTGCTGGGCAAGTACGACGCCGTCAACCCGCCGGCGATGAAACGACTGCTCGGCGCCGGCGCGCAGTTGCGTGCCTTCCCGCAGGACGTCATGGAGGCGTGCTACAAGGCGGCGGGCGAGATCTACGCCGATCTGTCGAAGAGCAACCCGCATTTCAAGAAGATGTACGACAGCCTCGTGCCGTTCCGCAACGACAGCTATGCCTGGTTCCAGGTCACCGAACTGGGCTTCGACAGCTTCCAGATGCGTCAGCGCACGCGGACGTAGTCACGGCGTCATTCCGGGGCGCGCCGCAAGGCCCGCGCCCGGAATGCATGACCACCGACATTGCCGTGCCGGCAAGGCGGTGGTCCCCGGTAGGACGGCGGATATGGATTCCGGCCCTCGCTCCGCCCGGCCGGAATGTCCTTACTGTATCTTCGGCGGCTCGCTGAAATCGAGTGGCGGCGGCAGCTCGATCTCCGGAATCTCGATCTGGATTTTTGACGGGTCGACCTTCGGCCCGGTGCCCTTGTAGTGCATGACCATGGCCGGGAAGGCGATCACCAGCCCCACCATGATGCACTGGATCACCACGAACGGGACGGCGCCCCAATAGATCTGCCCGGTCGTCACCGGCTCCATACGCTTGCCGGTGATGCGATCGAGATAGGGTTCGCGCGGCGCCACCGAACGCAGATAGAACAGGGCGAAGCCGAACGGCGGGTGCATGAACGACGTCTGCATGTTGACGCCGAGGACCACGCCGAACCAGATGAGATCGATACCGAGCCGCTCCGCTGCCGGCCCGAGCAGCGGGATGACGATGAAGGCGATCTCGAAGAAGTCGAGAAAGAACGCGAGCAGGAAGACGAACACGTTGACGAACACCAGGAAGCCGACCTGGCCGCCCGGCAGCGACACCAGTAGCTCCTCCACCCACCTGTGCCCGTCGACGCCGTAGAAGGTGAGGGAGAACACGCGCGCGCCGATCAGGATGAACACCACGAAGGCCGACAGCTTTGCCGTCGACTCGGCCGCCTGGCGCACCAGGTCCCAGCGCAGCCGGCCTTTCATCATGGCGAGGATCAGGGCGCCGGTTGCCCCCATGGCGCCGCCCTCGGTCGGTGTCGCGACACCGATGAAGATGGTGCCGAGCACGAGGAAGATCAGCGCCAGTGGCGGCACCATGACGAACGTCACCTGCTCGCTCATCTTCGACAGGATGCCGAGCTTGAGGAAATGGTTGAGGACCGCCAGCGTGAAGCAGATCGCGACTCCGAGCGACATGGTGAGCACGACAAAGTCGGCGCCGGCGCGCACATTGGTCCGGCGCATGAAGATGAGCGCCAGGAGGCCCGCGACGGTGGTCAGCACCAGAAGATTGAGGCGCGGGATCTGGCCGAGTGCCGCCGGCCCGTACGCCACGAGGATATAGGCGGCGGCGAGAAGCCCGATGGCGCCGAGCACGTAGGCCGTGGTGTCTTCACCTTCGGGCAGGCCGATCGCGCCAGCCAGTCCATTGTAGATGGCAAGAAGAATGCCCAGCGCCACCGGAATGACGATGAACAGGCCGAGGCCGGTGATCGCGCCCTGGCGGCGGGCGAGAGCGGGTTCCTCGTGAATGCGTTGTGCTTCCAGCGGCAGACCCGGCGCCGCATTCGGATACAGAACGGTGACGCCGAACACGTAGGCGGCATACAGGGCCGCCAGCGTCAGCCCGGGAATGAAGGCGCCTTCGTACATGTCCCCGACCGAGCGGCCGAGCTGGTCGGCCATGACGATGAGCACGAGCGACGGCGGGATGATCTGCGCCAGCGTGCCCGACGCCGCGATCACGCCGGAAGCGACGCGCCGGTCGTAGCCGTAGCGCAGCATGATCGGCAGCGAGATCAGTCCCATCGAGATCACGGACGCCGCGACCACTCCGGTGGTGGCGGCCAACAGCGCGCCGACGAAAACCACCGCATAGGCGAGCCCTCCGCGGACGGTGCCGAACAGCTGCCCGATCGTGTCGAGCAGGTCCTCGGCCATGCCGGAGCGTTCGAGGATCAGCCCCATGAAGGTGAAGAACGGGATCGCCAGCAGGGTGTCGTTGGCCATGATGCCGTAGACGCGCTCGGGCAGCGCCTGCAGGAAGTCGGGCCGGAATAGGCCCACCTCGATGCCGACCAGACCAAAGATGAGGCCGACCGCAGCCAGCGAAAACGCGACCGGGTAGCCGAGCAGCAGAAACACCACCAGCGCCATGAACATGATCGGCGCCATGTAATGGATCAGCAGTTCCACCATCCGGTGACTCCGCGCAAAGCCCGTTCAACGGGACTCGGGTGTGACGTCCGCCAGCAGTCGCTCGACCTCGGCTTCGGCCGCGGCATGCAGGCCGCCGGCGCTCTCGTGCGGATCGCGAATGAGGCCGCGCATCACGGCGACGCGCTTGATGATCTCGGAGACGCATTGCAGGAACAGCAGCGTGAAGCCGATGAGGATCAGTGACTTCGCTGGCCATTGCGGCAGGCCGCCGGCGCTGAACGACTGCTCATTCTGATGAAAGGAGCGGAGGAAGAACGGCAAGCCGGTGACGATCATGACGACGGTCAGCGGCAGCAGGAACAGTGTGTGCCCGACGATCTCGATCCAGTTGCGCAATCGCTTCGGCAGCATGTTGTTCACGATGTCGATGCGAATGTGCTCGTTGACGCCGAGCGTCCATGGCGAGCACAGCAGGAACACGATGCCGAACAGCACCCACTGCAGCTCCAGCCAGGCATTCGAGGATGTGTCGAAGATCTTGCGGACCGTGGCGTTGACGGCGGAGACCAGAACGGCGGCGAGCACCAGCCAGCTCAGCCATTTGCCGATGCGCGCATTGACGGCATCGATGCCGCGGCTCACCGGCAGGAGAGCGCGAAGAAACCCGTCCACCTGTCATCCCCTCGGCCGCGCCCATGGCAGGCGCGGTATTGTTGCCTCCGGGCGGCCGGCCTGCCGGCGCCCCGACGCCGGCTGCTCCCACAGCCGCGAGGCGGCTCACCTTACTGCGAACCGCCGCGGCGCCGTCAATCGAATAGTTCGTCGGATAGGGAACCGGGCTGTGCCGGTTACGTAAGGGCAGGCGGCGAATTGCCGGGGCGTCAGCCCCCGGTCACGCTCATGTGGCGGGCCACTGCGGGGCGCTTGTGGCGGCGGTCGATGACGAAATCGTGCCCCTTGGGCTTACGCGCGATCGCCTCGTCGATGGCCACGTAGACGAGATCGTTGGCCTCCGACGCGCGCAGGGGGCTGCGCAGGTCGGCGGCGTCCTCCTGGCCCAGGCACATGTAGAGCGTCCCGGTGCAGGTGAGGCGGACGCGATTGCACGATTCGCAGAAGTTGTGGGTCATTGGCGTGATGAAGCCGAGTCGGCCGCCAGTCTCGTTGACGCGCACATAGCGCGCCGGGCCGCCGGTGCGGTGGTCGATCTCGTCGAGCCGGTAACGCTCGGCCAGCCGCGCCCGTACCATCGACAGCGGCAGATACTGGTCGAGCCGCTGCGCGCCCACGTCGCCCAGCGGCATCACCTCGATGATGGTCAGGTCCATGCCGCGGCCGTGTGCCCACTCGATCAGGCGGAAGAACTCGTCCTCGTTGACGCCCTTGAGCGCCACCGTGTTGATCTTGACCTTGAGGCCGGCGGCCTGCGCCGCGTCGATCCCGGCGAGCACCTGTTCAAGCTCGCCCCAGCGCGTGATGGCGCGGAACTTGTCGGCATCGAGGGTGTCGAGCGACACGTTGATGCGCTTCATGCCGCAGTCGGCGAGCTCGGCGGCATATTTCGGCAGCTGCGAGCCATTGGTGGTCAGCGTCAGCTCGTCGAGCGTGCCGTCAGCGAGGTGGCGCGACAGCGACCGCACCAGGGTCATGATGCCGCGCCGCACCAGCGGTTCGCCGCCGGTCAGGCGCAGCTTGCGCACGCCCTTGACGATGAAGGCGGAGCACAGGCGATCCAGCTCCTCGAGCGTGAGCAGGTCGGCCTTGGGCAGGAACGTCATGTTCTCCGCCATGCAGTAGACGCAGCGGAAATCGCAGCGGTCGGTCACCGACACGCGCAGATAGCTGATTGCGCGCCCGAACGGGTCGACCATCGGGGCCGGGTGCACCGAGGCAGCGCGCTCGAACTCCATGCTGTCCTCCAGTCCCCCAAACGGTAGCTCAGGCCGAAGGTTACCGCCAATTGTTTGCGTTTCCGCCGCGCCTCCCGATATGTAATGGATGGAGGCATAAAGCGAAAGGCTGCCAGGCATGGCGTCGCAGGCCGAAAACCCGCCCTGGCCGACCGAACTCCGGCTGCAGAAGGGCCGTGCGGCGCTGTCGGTCGCCTTCGACAACGGCGAGACGTTCGCGCTTCCCGCCGAATACCTGCGGGTCAAGAGCCCCAGCGCCGAGGTCCAGGGCCACGCCCCCGAGGAACGCAAGACCGTGGGAGGCAAGCGCAACGTCCAGATCCTGGAGGTGCTTCCCGTCGGCAATTACGCGGTGCGGCTGGTCTTCGACGACCTGCACTCGACCGGCATCTACAGCTGGGACTACCTGCGCGACCTCGGCCGCAATCAGACCGCCTACTGGCAGGACTATCTCGACGAGCTCGCCGCCAAGGGGATGAGCCGTTGACCTGCGCCGTAGGGTGGGTTGAGGCGCGTCGCGCAGGCATCGCAGTGGCTCTCGGAGTCGCGCGCCGAAACCCACAATGCGAAGTGCGCGGCTGGCGGGTTTCGGCGCGAAAGCCCGTGCGCTATCCGTTGGCCGAGTGCGGCGCCTCAACCCACCCTACGATGCGCGCGGGACAAGCGATCACCGCAGCACGATCACCCTGGCGCCGACGCGCACGCGGCCGTAGAGGTCGATCACGTCGTCATTGGTGAGACGGAAGCACCCGGACGAGGTTGCCTGGCCGATGGTCTGCGGCTCGTTCGAGCCGTGGATGCGGAACAGTGTGGAGCCGAGATACATCGCGCGCGCCCCGAGCGGGTTCTCCGGGCCGCCCTTCATGAAGCGCGGCAGGTCCGGCCGCCGCCGCAGCATTTGCTTGGGAGGGGTCCAGTCGGGCCATTCCTTCTTGGCGATCACCCGCGTCCTGCCCGCCCAGGTGAAGCCGACGCGCCCAACGCCGATGCCGTAGCGCAGGGCCTGGCCATTGCCGAGCACCAGGTAGAGCCGGCGCTCGGCGGTGTTGATGATGATCGTGCCGGGCGGTTCGGCGCTGGAAAGGTTCACCGTCGTGCGCGGGACCGGCGACGACGATCCGCCGCCGAACAGGCCGTTGAACCCCCCGGGCGCGCGGCCGCGGGGCGCGCCACCGGTCAGGATTTCTTCAAGCAGCAGCGTATTGGCACTGGCGCTTTCCAACGGAACCGCGAACACCACCACTGCAAGCGCGAGCCCGCCTACCCAACGCGCGACCATGGTCACCCTCGTGCTAAGCTGTTCTAATCGTTGCGGCAAAGCCGCCCTGGCGCACGACAGGCCATAAAATACCCGGCCCGGCAACCTACAAAGTGGTGAAATGCTGAAGCGCGATGTGAATTCCGGTATGCGTGTTGCGGGAACGACACGGGAAATTCGGTGTGTGGGGTTGTGCTGGTTTGACATGGTAGACCGAATGGAGTCGGCGGCGCGCACCGCAATCTAGCGCCACTCTGTCACCGGCGGTGTTCCCGTGGGAACGGAACCTGATTTGACCGTGCTCCGCCCAGCACGGCGTTGCCATTCCGGGTAACGCAACGCAGGAGCACGAACATGAGCACCACCATCACCACAGACCAGATGTCCGGTGTTCGCCCGCTGGCGGACGCCGAATGCAATCACGCGAGCGGCGGAAACGCCGCCCTGGCGGTCGTTGGCCGCCGTCCTCGTCTGGCTGATTGCCACGGACGGGGCGAGCGGCTTTGCTGACGTGTCGAGCTTCGTCTTGTGGTTCTGCCATGCCCGGCGCGCGGCGCCGGCGGATATGAGGAGGCGGGCAATGGCGGCGGAAGCATACCCGGGCGAGAACGAACGTGCGGAGCTCCGGAGGAAGGAGCGGCGCGAGGGGCTGTTGAAGGAATATGGTGAGATCGGCGCCAACTTTCGGACGCTGACCGACATTCGGTTCCGCCTGCTCAGCCTGCTTCCGATCGCCACGGCCGCAGCGTCCGCCTTCAAGCCCGAGGGCACGGCGTTGGACCGCATCCCGTTCGCCCTGTTCGGGCTCGGCGTCACGCTCGCGCTGATCGCCTACAACAAGCGCAACGATCAGCTCTACAACGAGCTCATCGGGCGCGCCGGGTCGATCGAGCGCGAACTTGGCATCCCGGACGGCGCCTTCGCCAATCGCCCGCACACCTGGCTCGCGGTGTTGCCGCGATCGCTGTGGGTGATCAACCACGGTGGCGCCATCGGCACGATCTATCTGGCCACCGTTTCATTCTGGCTGTTCATGGCGCTCGAAGGGATCGGGGTGGCGGCGGCGCGCCTGCCACCCGGCGCCGCCTTTTACGCCCAGTTCATGGCGTTCCTTGGCGAGAGCTGGCGGCCGCACGCCGGCGGCATCATGCGCGTTGCGATTTTCGCCGCCGCTGTCGGGTTGCCGCTGCTGGCGCTCGCCCGCCTGCGCCGGCAGGAGAAGAATCGCAAAGACGAGGTGTCCGACGAGGTCAAAAAGGCTGGCGCCCGGCTGTTTCTGCTGGAGCAGCGGCTGCTCGACGCCCTCCCGTCCGACCGCAAATCTCTTCCGGCCGTCGCTGCCGTTCCGACCGAGGCGCTCCTGGCCGAGCTCATTGCCGATGAGGAGTTCGTCCGGTCCTGTGCCATTGCCCGCAAGGCAGGGGGGAACCGCGACGGCGACACCGTCAAGGATGTCCTTCGCTATCTGCGCGGGAGTTTCGATGACGCGCCAAGCTCGGGGTCGGTCCGGCAGCCTGATCCGGCGCGCGCCGCGCACGTGCTGTCAGTCATCGTCGGGCTGCCGCCGCGCTATGTGCGCGCGCGACTCCCGGCATCCGCCAAAGCGTCGGTTGAGTAACGCCGCAAGGCGTTGAAAAATGGTGAGGTGCGCGCTTTCGCGTTGTGGGCTGCGCGAGTCGCCTCGTTCGGTGGCATTGTCGCGGACTGGCTTGCCAGCCGCAGCCCGGAGGGCGAAGGCTGGTGGGCGCTGTAGGGATTGAACCTACGACCTCTCCCGTGTGAAGGGAACGCTCTCCCGCTGAGCTAAGCGCCCGTCCTGGCCGATTGGTCGGCCGGCCGAGGATTAGTCGGCCCGGCCAAAACGTGTCAAGCAAACAGCCGTCCGGACATATAGGCCGGCATGACGCGCCGCGCTATCGCGGCTGCGAGGGGGCAGTCGCTCGCTGCGCGGATACGGCATTGTCCTGCTGGGCGGCGCCGCCGGATTGTGCGGGCGGCTTCGCCGCTGCCGACTCGGTGGCCGCAGCGTTGCCGCCGGTCTTCGCCTTGGGCTTGGGCTTCTTCTTGGCCACCGGCGCCGGCGCTGCCGGCTCGAGCTGGACCTCGACGGGGTTGGGGTTGAGCTGAACCGCCGTACTGTAGTCGCTGCCCTGTCCGCTGGACTGCACGATGCTGACGGGCACCGTCTGCGATTCATAGCCGGCGAGGGCGAACGTCACGGCAAAATCGCCGCTCGCCGGCACCGCCACCGTGCACGGCGTGCGGCAGCTCTGGCCCAGCGAGGTTCGCGCCTCGGCGCCGGGCGGATCGGATTCCAGCTTGAGGGGATATCCGGCCCCGCCGAACGACGGCAGATAATCGCCTGGCGAAAACGAGCCGCACCCGGCAGCCAAAGCACTGCCTGCGATAACGATGGCTATGCGCCGCATTTTTCCCGCCGACTACAAGCTCGCGGCCAAAAGGCCGCCGCGCCCCGCGCAAACCATACGGGTGCAATCAGAGGCTCGCAATCGGCATTGCGCCAAATTTTAACGGAGGTATCAGCGTGCCGAACTGGCCCGTATGTTCATGTCGGCGGCGCGGCCGAGCACGTCGTAAACGGCCGCCGGCAACTGCTCGAAGCCTGAGATGAGGCAATCGGGCTCGAACCGCGCCACCGGGACCTCGGTGTAGCCGAAATCGACCGCCACGATGGGCACTCCGGCGGCGCGCGCCGTGGTGATGTCGTTACCCGAATCGCCGACCATGAGCGTGCGCTCCAGCGTCCCGCCGGCGCGCTGGACGGTTTTGCGCAAAATCTCCGGATTGGGCTTCAGGATGCCGAACGTGTCCTGGCCGCACACCGCGCGGAAATGGTGCGAGAGGTCGAGCGCATCGAGCACCTTGACCGCCAGCCATTCGAGCTTGTTGGTGCAGATGGCGAAGCGGAAGCCATCCGCTGCAAGGCTGTCGAGCGCCCATTCGGCTGCCGGAAAGGGGCGGGAGCGGTCGGCGATATGGGCCGCGTAATGGTCGATGAACTGCGCGAACAGGCGATCGACCTCGGCCGGCGCGCAGGAGCGGCCTTCCGCCTGCAGGCCGCGCTCGATCATGCGGCGGGCACCGCCGCCGATCAGGTTGCGCGCCTTGTCGAATGGGACGGTCGGCAGGCCTTCCTGCGTGAACACCACATTGAGGGTGTCGACGAGGTCCGGCGCAGTGTCGACCAGGGTCCCGTCGAGGTCGAAGACCAGCGTCACGGCAGGCATGCGGCATGGCTAACCCGGCGGCCGGAATGAAGGCAAGGACTTGTTCCCGGCATCCTAAACGCTCGCCCGACCCTGTTGCCGGCGGGTCGCAGTTGGGCCCCCGCCGGCTGGTCGGCGACCCGCCGGTTCCGCGCTGGCTGACCGCCCGGTGCCCGGTTGGTGACCGCCCGGCCAGCGCCTGCGGTGATGCTTGGTGACCGCCCGGCGACCGGCTGGCGGCAACCGCCGCCGGTATGCTTTATGCCGGGCATGGACGTGGAAAGCCAGAAACGGGCGGCGGCGGAGCGCGCCCTCGACTATGTGCGGCCCGGCATGCGGCTCGGTATCGGCACCGGCTCGACGGCGCGCCATTTCGTCGATCTGCTCGGCGCCCGCGTAAGCGCTGGCTTGCGCATCGTTGGTGTTGCCACCTCGGAGGAAACGCGCCGGCAGGCCGAGGGCCTGGGCATTCCGCTCGCCACGCTCGACGAAACGCCCGAGCTCGACCTCACGGTCGACGGCGCCGACGAGATCGCTCCCGACCTGAGCCTGATCAAGGGCGGCGGCGGGGCCCTGTTGCGCGAAAAGATCGTGGCCTACGCCTCCGCCAGCCTGGTGGTGATCGCCGATCACTCGAAGTGGGTGTCGGTGCTCGGCCGGTTTCCGCTTCCCATCGAAGTCGTGCCGTTCGGGCTGGCCGCCACCCGCCGCGCGGTCGAGGCAGCGGCCTCCGCCGCCGGCGCACCCGGCAAGGCGCTGCTGCGCCGGACCAGGGACGGCCACGTTTTCGTCACCGATGGGGGCCACTGGATACTCGACGTCGCGCTCGAGCGGATCGCCGAGCCGGCGTCACTCGCCCACCGGCTCGCCGCCATCCCCGGCGTGGTCGAGCACGGCTTGTTCATCGGGCTTGCCCAAACGGCTATCATCGCCGGGCCGGACGGCGTGCGCACCGTCGATCGAGCCTGATTCGCAAACCCGTTGATTGCGCCAGGAGGAATTCCATGATTGCACCCACGCTCGTCCGCTACGCCGCGGTAGCGGCCCTTGCGTTCGGCTGGCTGACCGGACCGGCGGCCGCACAGCAGCCTGGCGCGGCGGCCCCTGCCGCACCGGCGCCGGCGGCCGTGTCGCCCGGCGCGCTGGCGGCCGCCAAGGACCTGCTCACCGCCAAGGGCGCCATCAACATGTTCGATCCGATTGTCCCGGGCATGGTGGAGAGCACCAAGAACATCTTCCTTCCGACCAATCCCGGGCTGTTCAAGGATCTCAACGAGGTCGCGGGGAAGCTGCGGACGGAGTTCACGCCGCGCCGCAACGAGATCGTCGACGAGATCGCGCGGCTCTATGCCCAGCGCTTCAGCGAAACCGAGCTGAAGGAGCTGACCGCGTTCTACAAGTCGCCGCTGGGCAAGAAATTCGCCGCCGAGGAGCCTGCCGTGATCGACCAGGGCCTGCACCGCGCTGAGGCGTGGACGAAAAAGATATCTGAGGAAGTTTTGGTGCGCTTCCGTGCCGAGATGAAGAAGAAGGGTCACGACCTGTGACGCGCAAGGTGGCGGCCAGCGCCACGCGAGATCATGATGGCTGATGTCGATCTGTTCGTGATCGGCGCGGGATCGGGCGGCGTGCGCGCTGCGCGCATCGCCGCCGGCCACGGTGCGCGCGTCATGATCGCGGAGGAATACCGGGTCGGCGGCACCTGCGTCATCCGCGGTTGCGTGCCGAAAAAGCTTCTCGTCTATGCGTCGCGCTTCGCGCTCGACTTCGAGGAGGCTGCGGGGTTCGGCTGGACGGCGCACGGCGCGAGTTTCGACTGGCCGACCCTGATCGCCAACAAGGACAAGGAGATTGCCCGCCTGGAGGCCGCCTACACGGCGACCCTGAACAAGGCCGGCATCACCATCGTCAAGAGCCGCGCCGTGTTCGAGGACCCGCACACCCTGCGGCTCGCTGACGGCGAGCGCGTGCGCGCCGCCCATGTGCTGATCGCCACCGGCGCGCGCCCGCATCCCGGCCCGACCATTCCCGGGCTCGAGCACGTGATCTCGTCCAACGAGGCGTTCCACCTGCCGGAGCTGCCGCGCCGCATCCTGGTGCAGGGCGGCGGCTATATCGCGGTGGAGTTCGCCTGCATTTTCGCCGGTCTCGGCTCCAAGGTGACGCTGGTCTATCGCGGCGACAACATTTTGCGCGGCTTCGACGACGATGTGCGCCAGCACCTGCGTGACCAGCTGGAGAAGCGCGGCATCCACGTCGTCACCGGCAACATCGTCGCCGCGGTGGAGAAGATCAAGAATCATTACTGCGCGCATCTCTCCGGCGGCATGGCGGTGACGGCCGACCAGGTCATGTTCGCCCTCGGCCGGCCGCCCAACGTGCATGGCCTCGGCCTCGACGCGGCGGGCGTGAAGGGCGCCGGGACTGGCGGGATCGCGGTCGACGAGTATTCCCGCACGTCGGTTCCGCACATCTATGCGGTCGGCGACGTCACCAACCGCGTCAATCTCACGCCCGTCGCCATCCGTGAGGGCCATGCCTTCGCCGACACCGTGTTTGGCGGCAGGCCGACGCGGGTCGACCATACCAACGTGCCGACTGCGGTGTTCAGCGAGCCGGAGGTCGGCGCGGTCGGCTTGACGGAGACGGAGGCGCGGGCGCGTTACGCCAAGGTCGACATCTACAAGACGATGTTCCGGCCGCTCAAAGCGACGCTGTCCGGCCGCGACATCACGGTGCTGCTCAAGCTCGTGGTCGACGGCGCCACCGACCGCGTGCTCGGCTGCCATATCGTGGCCCCCGATGCCGGCGAGATGATTCAGCTCGTCGGCATTGCAGTGCACATGGGGGCCACCAAGGCCGACCTCGACGCCACCATGGCGGTGCATCCGACCATCGCCGAGGAGCTCGTCACCATGCGCACGGTGACCCGGGGTTACGGCCGCGAGGCCGCCGAGTGAAGCGATGGCCCTGACTCGGCATTGGAGGGCGTTGACTCCGGCCGGGACCCATGATGCCGTCACGCCGCTGAGGTGTCATGCTGACGATTTGGCAACAGGAGGGCTGTCATGACCTTGCGTGGACTCGTGACCGGGGCAATTTGCGCCATGGTGTGCATGGGAGTGTTCGCCAGCGACGCCGCCTATGCGGCCACGGCTCGAAGAGCAGCCATTTGCGAGCCGACATTTCCCGGCCGCATGTGTCCGCCGTTCAACTCCGCCCGCTGCGTGCCGTGCAAGATGAAGAACGGCGCGCCCGGTTGTTTATGGACGCCATGCGCGCCATGGGGACGGTGACCCTCGCTTCGTAGGGTGGGCAACGGCGCGTCACTCGACGTTGCAATGGTGGGCAAATTCGCGATAGCGCCGTTGCCCACCGTCGGCGCTGCGAGAAGCGAATTTGCCCACCCTACATCGCCAGCCAGTCCGCCGCGTCGCGCCACAGCGTGTCGCGGTGCTCGATCCTGAAGAATCCGAAGTGCCCGATGCGTGTGGCGGAGACGTCGTGCGGATGCACGTCGACGCGCTCCGCCGTCGTGCCGGTGAACCCTGAGCACAGCAGGTCGACCGCGCGCGGCGTGGCCCACGGGTCGTCGGCCATGCAGATCGCGCGGAGGGCGCCGCGGAAGCGGGGAAAATTTTCCAGCGCCGTGAGCGTCGCGTCGTCGAAGAAATAGCGCGGCTTGCGCACCCACCCGGTCCATTCCAAGAACACCCCGCGCGGCACGTCCTCGCCGATCCCGAAGCGGCCCGGCACGTAGCCGAGGGCGCGCGCGACCGGAACGCCGATGAACCGCATCAGCACATAGACGCGATACTTTTCCGGGGCGGCGAACAGGCGCCAGTATCCGGCCTGGGCCGCCACCAGGAGCGCCCTGGAAACCTCACTGTTGTTGGGCGCAAGCCCGAGCGCCTGGCCGCCGAACGAGTGGCCGACCACGGTCAGCGCGGCCGCCGGCCAGACGTTGCGCATGTGATCGATGGCGGCGCTCGCGTCGAGGGCGGCCCAGTCGCGCATGCGGGCGTCAAAACCCTTGAACGAGCGCGGGCGCGACCCGGCGACGCCGCGATAGTCGTAGGTGACGGCGGCAAAGCCCCGTTCCGCCAGGTAGGTGGCGAGGCCGCGATAGATGCGGCGCGGCACCGCGGTCGCCGAATTGATCAGGACGACACGCTGGGGCGGCGCCGGGGGAGCAAACGCGGTTGCTGCCAGCGGATAGCCGTCGCGCGCTGGAATGACCGTGTCCTGGGACAGGATCTCCGCCATTTCGGCTTACCCCGTTAACCGTTCTCGTTCTGGTCCGGGTCGTGTATAACCGCGAGCAAGCGAGGCGCGCCATTCCGTTTCAGGGATTTGCGCCGGTTTTCCAGAGTGCGGAGGTTTTGATGCCCGAACGGTGGACGCCCGACAGCTGGCGCAAGAAGCCGGTCGCCCAGATGCCGGACTATCCGGATGCGCAGGCGCTCGCCGCGGTCGAGCAGCAGCTAGCAACCTTTCCGCCGCTGATCTTTGCCGGCGAGGCGAGGAATCTCAAGCAGTCGCTGGGTCGCGTGGCCCTCGGCGAAGCTTTCCTGCTGCAGGGCGGCGATTGCGCGGAAAGCTTCACCGAGCATCGCGCCATCAGCCACACGGCCAACAACATCCGTGATTTCTTCCGCCTGTTCCTGCAGATGGCCGTCGTGCTGACCTATGCGGCTGCGTCGCCGGTGGTGAAGATCGGGCGCATCGCCGGCCAGTTCGCCAAGCCGCGCTCATCGCCGACCGAGAAGCGCGACGGAAAAGAGCTGCCGATCTATCGCGGCGACATCGTCAACGGCATCGAGTTCACGCCGCAGGCGCGTACGCCCGACCCGCAACGCCAGGTCGAAGCCTATCGGCTGTCGGCGGCGACGCTCAATCTGCTGCGCGCATTTTCCCACGGCGGCTATGCCAGCCTGGCGCGCGCGCACGAGTGGATGCTCGGCTACATCAAGGACTCGCCGCAGTCGCATCATTACGAGGAGCTTGCCGACCGCATCTCCGAGGCGCTCAATTTCATGCGCGCCTGTGGCCTCGATCCCGACAGCCATCCCGAACTCCGCACCACGAATTTCTACACCAGCCACGAGGCGCTGCTGCTCGGCTACGAGCAGGCAATGACGCGTGTCGATTCGACCTCGGGCGACTGGTACTGCACCTCGGGTCACATGCTGTGGGTGGGCGACCGGACGCGCCAGTCCGACCATGGCCACGTGGAGTTCTGCCGCGGCATCAAGAATCCGCTCGGGCTCAAATGCGGGCCGTCGCTCACCCCCGACGGCCTGTTGAAGCTGGTCGATCTCCTCAATCCGGACAACGAGCCCGGGCGGCTCACGCTCATCTGCCGCCATGGCGCCGACAAGAGCGCCGACCTGCTGCCGCCGCTGGTGCGCGCGGTGAAGCGTGAAGGCAAGATCGTGGTGTGGTCATGCGATCCCATGCACGGCAATACGGTCACGTCGGCCACCGGCTACAAGACGCGCCCGTTCGACCAGATCCTTTCAGAGGTGCAGACGTTCTTCGCCGTCCACGCGGCGGAAGGCACTTACGCCGGCGGCGTGCATCTGGAAATGACCGGGCAGAACGTCACCGAGTGCACGGGCGGCGCGCGCGCCATCACGGAAGCCGATCTCAACGACCGCTATCACACCGTGTGCGACCCGCGCCTCAATGCCGAGCAGTCGATCGATCTCGCCTTCCTGCTGGCGGACCTCCTCAAGCGCGAGCGTGCCGCCAAGGCCAAGCCGCTGCCGGCGGCAGCGGCCTTGTAGCGGCACCGCCGCCTGCTAGTCTGATCATGAGGTGGCCGCGGCTCGGCGCGGCCGCCATTTGCAGGTAAATCTCAAGCCGAGCCCGGGAGGACATCATGACGTGCCGTCTGTCGCGCCGCGGCGTCGCGGCCGCGTTTCTTACGCTGCCACTGCTGTCGTTCACGGCCGCCGCCGAGCTCGCCCTCTCGGCCAATGACGGCAAGGCCGTCCTGATCGACGGGGTCAACGCTGTCCCGGCCAATCCGCCGGCCGACAGCGTGACGATCATCGACCTGGGGGCTTCACCCCCCAAGGCGATCCACGAGATCAAGGCGCCGGCCAGCGTGGTCGGACCGCCACTGAGCGTCGCCGTCGCGCCCGACGAGTCGATCGCGCTGGTCACCGCCGCGACCAAGCTCGATCCCGCCGACCCCAAGAAGACGACTCCCGACAACAAGCTCTCGGTCATCGACCTGAAAGCGTCGCCGCCTGCCGTGATCGCGACGCTGGAGGCGGGAGCGGGCGCTGCCGGCGTCTCCATCAACAAAGCCGGAACCCTGGCGCTCGTGGCGAATCGCTCCGACGGCACCGTTTCGGTGTTCTCGATCAGCGGCAAGACCGTGACGCCGGCCGGCGTAGTTGATTTCGGCAACAAGGCGTCGGGCCCGAGCCACGCGGTGTTCACGTCCGACGGCAAGACCGCCCTGGTGACCCGCGACGGCGACAACAAGATCTCGGTTCTGTCCATCGACGGCGGCAAGGTCGAGTACACCAAGCGCGACGTGTCGGCGGGCCTGCGGCCCTACGGCATCGACGTCACGCCTGACGGCAAGGTCGCGGTGGTGGCCAATATCGGCACCGGCAGCGGCGACGCCGACACGATCAGCGTCATCGACGTGGCCGCCAAGCCGCCGCGCGTGGTCGACACCGTCACGGTCGGCCAGACGCCGGAAGGCATCAAGCTGTCACCCGACGGCCGCCACGTCGCCGTGACGGTGATGAATGGCTCGAACAAGCCCAAGAACTCGCCCTTCTTCAACGACCACGGGCTGGTCAGGGTCTATCGCCTGGACGGGACCAAGCTGACCCATGCGGCCGATGCCCGGGTGGGCCATTGGTGCCAGGGCGCGCTGTTCAGCCGGGACGGCCGCACGCTGCTGGTCCAATGCATGGTCGAGAAAGAGATCCAGGTATTCGGCTTCGACGGCAAGGAGCTCAAGGCCGCCGGCACGATCAAGACCGAGGCCGGTCCGGCCGGCATCCGCAGCGCCGAACGGTGAGCGGAAACGCCTGGTTAACGGCGGCTGGCTAAATTGACCGCGGCGCCCGAGGCGCTGCGGTCATCTGGATTCTAGCCGTGCATCGCTTGTGGCGTGCCGCCATCAACACCTGGAATGGGTTGCGCGCGGTCGTGCGCAGCGAGGAGGCGTTCCGGCAAGAGGTTCTGGTGCTCGTCGTTGCCGTGCCGCTTGCCTACCTGGTGGCGACGACGGCGTGGAAGCGGCTGTCGCTGGTGCTCGTGATCGTCCTCATCATGATCGTCGAGCTGCTCAACACCGCGATCGAGAAGCTCGGCGACCGCATCAGCCGCGAGCACGACCCGCTCATCGGCTTCATCAAAGACCTGGGTTCGGCGGCGGTCGGCCTGTCGCTGCTGTTCGCCGCTGCGGTCTGGCTCCTGGCGCTGGCCGAGCGCTTCGGACTGATATGAAGGCGCGGCAATTGCCGCCGGCCGTGCCGGCGCGCTAGATCAGGCGCCATGAGCGCTCGTCCGACTGACCGGCTGGCCATTGCGGTCGCCCAACTCAACCCCACCGTCGGCGACGTGACCGGCAATGCCGACAGGGTGCGGGAGGCGCGCGCCAAGGCGGCGGTGGACGGTGCCGATCTGGTGGTGTTTCCCGAGCTCTTTCTGGCCGGCTATCCGCCCGAGGATCTGGTGCTCAAGCCGGCGTTCCAGGCGGCCTGCCGCGCCGGCATCGAAAAGCTGGCGCGCGAAACCGCCGACGGCGGGCCGGCGCTGCTGGTGGGCACGCCATGGCCAGAGGACGGCAGGCTCTACAACGCCGTGACGCTGCTCGACGGCGGGCTGATCGCCGCCGTGCGCCGCAAGGTGAACCTTCCCAACTACGGCGTGTTCGACGAGCGGCGCGTGTTCGCGTCGGGGCCGCTGCCCGGTCCGGTGAGTTTTCGCGGCGTGCGCATCGGCGCGCCGGTGTGCGAGGACATCTGGACCGAATGGGGCGACTACGAGGACGTAGTCGAATGCCTCACGGAAACCGGTGCCGAGTTCTTGATCGTGCCCAACGGCTCACCATACTCGCGCGACAAGGACGATGTCCGGGTCAACATCGCGGTGGCCCGCGTGACCGAGAGCGGGCTGCCGGTTCTCTACGTCAACCAGGTCGGCGGGCAGGACGAGCTCGTTTTCGACGGCGCGTCGTTCGCGCTGCATGCCGACCGTTCGCTGGCCCTGCAGCTGCCGGCTTTCCGCGAATGCGTGACCACCACGCGCTGGACGCGCACCGGTAACAGCTGGCGCTGCGAAGGCCCGATCGTTCCGGTCGAGGACGAGCAGCAGTCCGACTATGCGGCCTGCGTGCTTGGGTTGCGCGACTATGTCGACAAGAACCGCTTTCCCGGCGTCGTGCTCGGCCTGTCAGGCGGCATCGATTCGGCGCTGTGCGCTGCAATCGCGGTGGATGCGCTCGGGCCGGGACGTGTGCAGTGCGTGATGCTGCCTTATCGGTTCACGTCGGAGGAATCACTCACCGATGCCGCCGCGGTCGCCAAGGCGCTCGGCGTGCGTTATGACATCGTGCCGATCGCGAGCGCGGTGGAGGGGCTGGAGGCCGCGCTGGCGCCGTTGCTGGCTGGCCGCCCGCGCGACATCACCGAGCAGAACCTGCAGGCGCGCGCGCGGGGCACCATCCTGATGGCGATCTCCAACAAGTTCGGCCTGATGGTGGTGACGACCGGCAACAAGTCGGAAATGTCGACCGGTTACGCCACCCTCTATGGCGACATGAACGGCGGCTTCAACCCGATCAAGGATCTCTACAAGACCGAGGTCTACCGGCTGGCGCGGCTGCGCAACACCTGGACGCCGGACTGGGCGCTGGGGCCGGGCGGGCCGGTCATTCCCGACAACATCCTGGTCCGCGCGCCGACCGCCGAATTGGCCGAGAACCAGACGGATCAGGACACGCTGCCGCCCTATGAAGTGCTCGACCAAATACTCGAGCGCCTGGTGGAGCGCGAGGAGCCGGTGGCGACAATCGCGGCGGCGGGATTCGACCGCGACACCGTGGTCAAGGTCGACCGCATGCTCAACATCGCCGAGTACAAGCGCCGGCAGGCGGCGCCGGGGGTGAAAATCACCGCGCGAAATTTCGGACGCGATCGGCGCTACCCGATCACCAACCGCTTCCGCGATTCCGGCGCGCCGCTGCCGCAGCCCGATCCCGCGCTGCTGAAGGATCCAGTCGTGACTCGCAGCGAGGCGTTCGACGCTTAGGCGTCGTAGGGTGGGCAAAGGCGCGTCACTCCGCGCCACCGGCAGACAATGCGCTTCTGGCGCGCCGTGCTCACGCGGACGACCTCAGGACAACAAGAGCGCGTGGGCACGGCGCGCCCGATCTGCATCATCTGTTGAGAGCGGCGCGTTTTCGCGCCTTTGCCCACCCTACGACGTGGCGCTACCGCGCGATGAACGGCGGTCCGATCGTGCGCACCGAGCGCTTGCCCTGATCGGCCGACGGTGTCGCTGCGGCGGCGGGCGGTGGCTGCGGCGCGGGCGTCGCGGGGTCGGGCAGGGGAGTCACCGTCACCGGTGCCGGAGTCGCAGCCGCGTCAGCAGCGGCGGGCGGCGCCTGGCCTTTGCGTGCCGGCGGATTTTGTTTGGTGGCCCGCGCGTCCGGCTTGGGCTGTGTCAGCGCCTTGGCATTCTCGTCGGTGACAACAATGTCGCCGCGTTCGACCGGGTCTTCGACGCTTTTGAGCGTCTCGGCCCAGCTCTCGCCCTGCCGCCGGCAGCTGCACGCTGGGTTGAATTCCTGGCGATAGCGGAACGCATTGGGCAGGCTGGTATAGGGTTGGCCGCTGATCGACACTGCCTGCGCCACGTCCTCGCCCGGATTGCGATACGTGAACAGCATGACCTCGGCGGCCGGGCACACGCGCTGGCACGTCTGCTCGTCGTCGCGGAACTTGGCCTGGCCGGCCGAATAGGACACCGGGAAATAGAAGCCGTCGCAGGTCCGCACACAGATGGTGCGATAGGTGGACGACTGATCGCTCGGCGTCAGATCGCCTGACCCGAACGGCGAATTGATTCCGGCGTTGGCGTTGCCGCCACCGCCGCCGCCGAACAGCGTTTCGAAGAAGCCGCGCGGCCGCTGCGGCGGCGGCACCGCGGCGCTGCGATATTGCGGGCCGCAATCGTTCTGCCCGAGCGCGGCGCGGATCTGCTGGCGCTGTCCCTCCACGGCGCCGCGTCCGCTCTGCAGGTACTGCAGGTCGGCATTGAGGCGATCGAGATTGGCGCGCATGCGCTGAACGCGGTTGTTGAGCTCATCGCATTGCGGCGGCTGGCTCCGGCCGAACAGGAAGAAGCCCGAGCCCTCGCAACCCGTGCGCCGCGCCTGCGCGACGGTGCGGTCGAGCTCGCTCTGCTGCGCCTGCAGCGCATTCTCGTAGCGCTGGATCTGCTCGCCGCGTCCGTCGCGGTCGAGCGCCGCCAGTTGCGCTTCGAGCCGCGCGCATACGGGATTCTGCGGCTGGGGCGGCTGCACTGCGACGCCCGGCGGCGCCGCAACGCCCGGCGGCGGCGCACCCGGCGCCCCCGGGTTCGGCGGCGGCAAGCTTTGCGCGCCGGCGCCGCTCGCGGCCGCGACGGCAAGCGCCAGGGCGGGTCCGATGATGCGAAACCGTCGAAGAATCATCACGCGTCCCATCGGCCCCAGCCGTCGTCCGGCCGGGGCGGATCAAGCGCGCCAAAATTGACCAAAGTGTGAATCACGGCAGAGACGTGGCACAAGAGTCATATCGCCTCAATACGTAATAGTTGAGACACGCAAGCCGCATGGCGCCGCCAACCGCGCTCAATGGCGGGCTTCCGCCCGCAGATTCCACACTACGCCGGCGATGATCAGGGCGGCGCCGAGGAACACGAAAAGGTCGAGCGCCTCGGCGTAGAACAACCAGCCGACGAGCGCGATCAGCGGAATCCGAAGGAAATCGAACGGCACCACCACGGTGGCGTCGCCGGCGCGAAAGGCGTTGGTCAGGCAGAAATGCGACGACAGTCCGGCGATGCCCACGCCGAGGATGGACGGCACGTGCCTGGGCTCGAGATCGAGCCAGAACAGGGGATGGCTGCCGGCGAGTCCCATCGGCAGCTGCATCGCGTTCATCCAGAACAGGATGGCGAACGTGCTGACCTGCACGGTGAGCTGCTTGGTGGTGATGAGCGCGATGGCAAAGCCGAACGCGGCGGCGAGCACCAGCAGGACTGCCGGCTGGAACGTCGCGAGGCCAGGCCGCACAATGATCAACACTCCGGCGAATCCGAGAACGATGCTGCTGGCGCGGCTCACGGTCATGCGTTCGCCCAGGAGCGGCATCGCCAGCAGTGCCACCCACGCCGGCATGGTGAACTCAAGCGCGAACACGGTGGCGAGCGGCAGCAGCGTGAGGCTCAGCGCCCACGCATATTGGGACGCGAAGTGCACGCTGTTGCGCACCGCGTGCAGGCCCATCCGGCGCAGTGCCAGCAGCGGCCGCACCTCCGGATGTGTGGCGACGATCGCCAGCAGCACGATGAGGCCGCAGGCGCTGCGGATGGAGAGAATTTCGAAAATGTTCAGTCGCCCGGCGAGGCCGCGAATGGACACCGCCATGGCGGAAAACGACAGAAGCGCGCCGGTCATCCAGAAGACGACCCGGCCGAGATGGGTGCGAGTCACGATGCGCCGCTGGTTATTGTGGTGATTTATTCCGCGTCGGGCTGGTTCTCCGGGCGCGCCTTGTCGAAGGCGGGAAGCGCCAGGCAGGCGGCGGTCGCGCCGACGATCTTGGGAAAGCTTTCGAGCGGCACGTTGAAGCGCCGGGCATTGGCGACCTGCGGCACCAGGCAGACGTCCGCCAGCGTGACGCGGTCGCCGAACGCATAGGGCCCGGGTATGAGCCAGGTCTCCACCGCCTCGAAGCCGATCAGGATCCAGTGGCGATACCACGCGTCGATGGCGGCCTGGTCCTTACCCAGTGTCGACTTGATGTATTTCAGCGGGCCGACGTTGTTGAGCGGATGGATGTCGCACGCGATCGCCTGCGCCACCGCGCGCACCTTGGCGCGCTGAACGGGGTCGCTCGGCAGGAACGGCGGCCGCGGATGCATCTCGTCGAGGTAGTCGATGATGGCGAGCGACTGCGTCAGCACCTCGCCGCCGTCGAGTTCCAGCGCCGGCACCCGCATCTGTGCATTGACGGCCTTGTAGTCCGGGCTGAACTGCTTGCCGCCCTCCTTGGTGAGGTGGATCGACACCGTCTCGTAGGGCAGGCCTTTCAGGTTCAGCGCGATGCGGACCCGATAGGCCGCCGACGACCGGAAATAGGAATAGAGTTTCACGTATTCTCCTCGTCGTCGCGTCGCGCGCTGCTGGCCGCGTCGCCGTGCGCACTGGCCATGGCCTCGGCCACCAGCGCGGCCGAGCGCTCGCTCAGGAGCTTCAGCGCCCGGTCGAACGCTGCGCGGTCGGCGGGGTCGACCACCTCGAGCAGCCGCTTGGCGAAATCCAGGGCGCTCGGCGCGAGATCCTCATAGATTGCCCGGCCGGCGGCGGTGAGCGACAGCAGCGACTCCCGCAGGTCGGCGCGGTTGGTCCGTCGCACCAGGAGCTGGCGTGCCTCCAGCTGGGCGACGGCGCGCGACACCTTGGTCTTGTGCATGTGGCTGTGCGCGCCGATCTGCTTTCCGGTCATGACGCCGTATTGGCCGAGCGTCACCAGCACGCGCCATTCCGGCACGCCGATCCGGTAGCGTTCCGCATAGACGCGCGACAGCGCCTGCGAAACCAGGCTCGCCACTACGTTGAGGCGGTAGGGCAGAAAGTCCTCGAGCCGAAGCGCGGCCGTCTCGCCGGCCGGAGCGATGCGATCGGTTTTCGCGTCCGTGCCGACGCGGTCGTGGACCATCATTGCCATGCTGCGACGGCCTCCTGTCCCGGCGCGAACATTGGCGGAAGTTGCCGGCACTGGCAACAAAGCCGCGGTGTGCAGACCGGCGAGCCGGTGTCTGATCCAGTGGCGATTGCAGCCATCCGGCCAATTGGTTACGATCGCAACAAAATCCCCGTGGGACACGTTGCCCGAGAGAGCGTCCGGCGACCGTAGTTGTCCCCGACCGGTCCCATGATCATTTCAAGCAGGTGGGCCATGAACGAGCTGATCTCACCGGCGAGCGCCAGCCAGGCCGGGGAGCGCGCGGCGTCCGCCATCGCGGCCGGCTACATGTCGGGCTTCGGCAACAGTTTTGAGACCGAAGCGCTCCCGGGCGCCCTGCCGCTTGGACGCAACTCGCCGCAGAAGGTCAACTACGGCCTCTATGCCGAGCAGCTCAGCGGCTCGCCGTTCACGGCGCCGCAGGCCGCCAACCAGCGCACGTGGCTCTATCGCATCCGCCCGACCGTGCGCCACGCCGGTCGTTTCGCCAGGGTCGACAAGGGCCTGATCAGGACCGCGCCGGAACGCGACGACAGCGAACTGGCCATCGGCCAGCTGCGCTGGGGCCCGGTTCCCATTCCCAGCGAACCGCTGACCTTCGTGAGCGGGCTCGCGACCATCACCACGGCCGGCGATGCCGAGGCGCAGGGCGGGATGGCCAGCCACCTGGCGTTCGTCACCCGCTCGATGGTGCGCGAACATTTTTTCGATGCCGACGGCGAGCTGCTGGTGGTGGCGCAGCAGGGCCGGCTCCGCTTCCGCACCGAGTTCGGCGTGATCGACATCGAGCCGGGCGAGGTCTGCGTCATCCCGCGCGGCGTCATCTTCCGCGTCGAACTGATCGACGGGCCGGCGCGCGCCTACGTGTGCGAGAACTACGGCGGCAGCTTCGTGCTGCCCGACCGCGGACCGATCGGCGCCAATTGCCTCGCCAATCCGCGCGACTTCCTGACGCCGGTCGCGGCCTACGAGGACACGGAAGAGCCGTGCACGCTGGTGGTCAAATGGGGCGGCGAGCTGTTCCGCACGGAGGTCGGCCATTCGCCGCTCGACGTCGTCGCCTGGCACGGCCGCTACTATCCCTACAAATACGATCTGCGGCGCTTCTGTCCGGTCGGCGCCATCCTGTACGACCATCCCGATCCGTCGATCTACACCGTGATGACGTCGCCGTCGGAAACTGCCGGCACCGCCAATGTGGACTTCGTCATCTTTCCCGAGCGCTGGCAGGTGGCCGAGGACACGTTCCGGCCGCCCTGGTATCACCGCAACATCATGTCCGAGTTCATGGGGCTCGTTTACGGCGTCTACGATGCCAAGCCGGAAGGATTCGTGCCCGGTGGCATGAGCCTGCACAACCAGATGCTGCCGCACGGACCGGACCAGGACGCCTTCGCGCACGCCACCAATACCGAGCTCAAGCCGGTGAAGCTGGAAAACACGCTGGCCTTCATGTTCGAGACGCGCTTCCGGCAGCGCGTCACCCGCTATGCGGCGAACCTGAGCACGCTGCAGCAGGACTACGCCGACTGCTGGAGCGGGCTGAAGAAGCGCTTCCATCCCGACCGGCGCGAACCGGACTGACCAGCATCCCGCCCTGGCAACCTCAAGGGTCCTGAATGAAGCTCGCATCGCTGAGGCACGGCCGCGACGGTCGCCTCGTCGTGGTCTCGCGCGACCTCACGCGCGCCGCCGACGCGTCGGCGGTTGCGCCGACGCTGCAGGCGGCGCTGGAAGACTGGGAGGCGGCCGAGCCGCGCTTGACCGAGATCGCCGACGCGCTGGAGGCCGGGCACATCGCGCATCTGGCCTTCGAGCCGGCGCGCTGCGCCGCGCCGCTGCCGCGGTCGTTCGGCTGGGCCGACGGCTCGGCTTACGTCAATCACGTCGCGCTGGTGCGGCGCGCCCGCGGCGCCGAGTTGCCGGCGTCGTTCTGGACCGACCCGCTGATGTACCGCGGCGCGTCCGACGGATTTTTGGGAGCGCGCGACCCGATCCGCGCCGGCGATCTCGCCTGGGGCATCGATCTTGAGGCCGAGGTTGCCGTCGTCATCGGCGATGTCGCGCAGGCGACGAGCCGCGACCAGGCGCCTGCTGCCATCCGCCTGCTCATGTTGCTCAACGACACCAGCTACCGCAACCTCATCGCCAGCGAGCTGGCGAAGGGTTTTGGCTTCCTGCAGAGCAAGGGCCAGACGACATTTTCCCCCGTGGCGGTGACGCCGGACGAACTCGGCCACGCCTGGGACGGCGCCAAGGTCGATCTGCCGCTGCTGTCATACGTCAACGGCCAGCCGTTCGGGCGTCCCAACGCCGGCACCGACATGACATTCGACTTTCCCACCCTGATTGCGCATGCGGTGAAAACCCGCCCGCTTGGCGCCGGCGCCATCATCGGCTCCGGGACGGTGTCCAACCGCGACCCCGATGGCGGCCCGGGCCGGCCGGTGAGCGAGGGCGGGGTAGGCTATTCCTGCATCGCGGAGCTTCGCTCGGTCGAGACCATCCGCCACGGCGCGCCGAAAACGCCGTTCCTGTCGTTCGGCGACCGGGTGCGCATCGAGATGCTCGACGACGAAGGCCAGTCGATCTTCGGCGCGATCGATCAGGAGGTGGTGCGCTATCCCGCGGCGTGACGCGGGCGCGTCACACCACCGCGCGCAGGGCAGCCAGCATTTCGGTGCAGGCGTTGGCGCAGTCGTCGCAGGCCTGCGCGCACACTCGGCAGTGCCGGTGCATCTCGCCGTGGCGACGGCACTCGTCGCCGCAGGTACGGCATGCCGCCCCGCACACGCTGAGCTGGCTTTCGAGAATCTGGCGGCTGGCGCCGGCCTTGGAGCGGGCCACCACTGAGCCGGTTGCCAGGCAGATCGCCGCGCAGTCCAGATTCTGCCGGATGCAGCCGAGCAGCCCTTCCACGTCGCGCTCCGACAGGCAGGCGTCGGCGCAGGCGGTGCAGGTTCCGGCGCAGATGTAGCAGGCCTCGATGCAGCGGCTCATCGCATCCGGATGGGTCGGTCGCGCGGGATGGGAGCGCAGCGCGGCTTCGACGATGGCGGGCATCGGGAACTCCCTTGACGGCGGCTTGTGGAGTTTCGGAAGGCAACATTTCCAGGCCCCATTGGTTCCGCCGGAACTTGCAACTCCTTGGTTCCACGGGAACTTCACGGCCTCCGGGGCGGCGGAGTGCCGTCGCCGGCCATCGCCCGGAGCAGCCGCTGGCTGACCCCGCCAAAGGGCCGATTCTCACCCGTTCTGGTGAAACCGGTGCGGCGTCCCCATATGGGCGCTCGCCACCACCGGAGGGTTTCCATGTACCGCCTGCGCCTTGTCCGCTTCACTCATGCCTGCCTCATCGCGGCGTTCGCGCTGCTTGCCGCAGGCGCTGCCTTCCTGCCGGGTGCGCAGGCCGCCGACGAGCCCGATCTGATCTTCAAGAAATCCACGGCGTTCCACTGGGTCTCGCCCAACGACAAGCTCGGCACCTATGCGGTGGACGATCCCGAGGTCGACGGTGTGGCCTGCCATTTCACCGTGCCGGAGAAGGGCGGCTTCAAGGGCTGGGTCGGGGTGGCCGAGGAAGTGTCCGATATCTCGCTGGCCTGCCGGCAGGTCGGGCCGATCCGCTTCAAGGACAAGTTCGCGCAGGGCGACGAGGTGTTTCGCAAGCGCCGCTCGCTGGTCTTCAAGAAGATGCAGATCGTGCGCGGCTGCGACGTGAAGCGCAACGTGCTGGTCTACGTGGTCTACTCCGACCGGCTGATCGAGGGCTCGCCGAAGAACTCGACCTCGACCGTGCCGATCATGCCGTGGGGCCAGGACGCCGCCACGCCGAAATGCGCCGATTGGCTGGAGAAGTGATTGCCGGAGTTGGCTGCCGGCCGCCGCTCAGTCGAGCAGCAGGCCGCGCTCGCGCGGCGTGCCGAACAGGGCCCAGCCGTCGAGCGGTCGGCGGTGGCCCGGCAACACGATGGCGTCGCGCCGTCCGAAGTCCGGCCGACCCAGCAGCTCCTGCAGCGTCGGCAGCAGGACGTAGACCCTGACATCCGCGTCTTCCGCCGCCGCGACGGGGCGAAGCGTCAAGTCTGGCGAGAACTTGGAGGAAAAAGCGAAGCTCATGGTTTCGGTCCCGGGAGCGCGACGGCGCTCCTGTTGAGTCGCGCGAGGAGGCAATCGCGTTCAAAGCCGATTTGTTCCTGCCTCATCCGGGGAGATTTCGGGCTGAAATTGCGGCCGACGCCAGCCGGCGGGTAATGACAAAGCGTTGGTTTTGCATCCGCTTGCCGCCGTCTCTTGACGGCGGCGCCCGGCCCACGCATTGTCCGGCCATGAGCGGCCCCTTTGCGATCGGCATTTGCCGGGAGATTACGAGCTAGCGCACGCGCTGGCTGCGGCCGTCTTTTCTCGAATCGAGATAAAAGGGACGCCCGGCCAGCGGAGGCCAGGTGTCCGATGGAACTGAGGCTTTACGACACCCTGACGCGCGAGAAGCGCGTGTTCGAGCCGCTCGACTGGCAGGACGCCGCGATCCCGCCAGAGCGCAAGCGCGTGCGCCTCTATGCCTGCGGACCGACCGTCTACGATTTCGTGCATATCGGCAACGGCCGCATGGCGGTGGTGTTTGACGTGCTGTTTCGCATGTTGCGCCACATCTACGGCGCCGACCACGTCATCTACGTGCGCAACGTCACCGACGTGGACGACAAGATCAACGCCCGCGCGGCCGAACGCGGCATCGCCATCCGCGATCTGACCGAGGAGACCTACCGACACTACCGCGAGGATGTTGCGGCGCTCGGCTGCCTGCGGCCGACCGTGGAGCCGCGCGCCACCGAGCACATCGACGACATGAAGGTGCTGATCGAACGGCTCGTCGCCGACGGACACGCCTACGTGGCCGAGGAGCACGTGCTGTTCCATGTGCCGTCGATGCCGGACTACGGCCAGCTGTCGAAGCGCTCGCTCGACGAACTGATCGCCGGCGCGCGCGTCGACGTCGCGCCCTACAAGCGCGATCCGCAGGATTTCGTGCTGTGGAAGCCGTCCCGGCCGGGCGAGCCGGCATGGCCGTCGCCGGCAGGAATCCGGACGCCGGGCCGGCCCGGCTGGCACATCGAGTGCTCGGCGATGTCGTGGCGCCACCTGGGCGAGACCTTCGATATCCACGGGGGCGGCATCGACCTTGTGTTTCCTCATCACGAGAACGAGATCGCCCAGTCGCGCTGCGCCTTTCACACGCCGTTCATGGCGCGCACCTGGATGCACAACGGCTTCCTGCAGGTGCAGGGTGAAAAAATGTCGAAGTCGCTCGGCAACTTCGTCACCATCAACGAGTTGCGCCAGCACTGGCCGG
>Ga0126380_10000017_pt1 | contig 32289 bp, 29 predicted proteins | sample PanSoiMetPlot_26_FD_92544 | JGI IMG/M metagenome (GOLD analysis project Ga0126380, IMG submission 92544) | Tropical forest soil microbial communities from Panama - MetaG Plot_26 | ecosystem: Environmental > Terrestrial > Soil > Tropical forest > Bulk soil | place: Panama | collected 2016-02-17
GCAGGCCGCCAAGGACAAGCCCGGCACCATCCGCGTCGCCACCGTGCCGGGCAGCATGTGGGAATATATCGTCGAGCAGATCGAGGCGAGTTCGGGCGCCAAATTCCTGCGCGTGCCGTTCCAGGGCGGTGGCGCCGGGATCGCCGCGCTGGTCGGCGGCAACGTCGACGTGGCGCAGGGCTTCTACTCCGAGTTCCGCGGCTATCTCGACGCCAACAAGGCGGCGCCGCTCGCCGTGGCGGCGACCTCGCGCATGGATTTTCTCAAGGACATGCCGACCTTCAACGAGGCGCTCGGCAGCGACCAGTACACCTGGCAGGTGATCCGCTTCGTCGTGGTCCCCAAGGGCACGCCCGCCGACCGCAAGGCCTATCTGGCCGCCGCCGTGCGCGCGGCCATGCAGGACCTCGAGCTAATCGCCGAGTACCAGAAGACCGGCGCCTTCTTCGATCCCAAGCTCGCCAAGTCGACCGACCTGCCCAAGGACCTCGGCGAATATGCCGAGCGCGAGCGCGCGTTCTATGTGCAGACGGGGCGGCTGAAGTAAATGCACGGCGATGCCGCTTGCTCCACCTCTTCCGTAGGGTCGCCCCTTGTGGGCGCCCGCGTGAAGCCTGCGGCCGTAAAGGGGGCAACCACAAGGGTTGCCCCCTACGGGCCCGAAGCCGTCGTCGTATCGGTGACCTGATGCGGCGCAGCGACGGAAAAATTCTCACCACGCATACTGGCAGCCTGCCGCGGCCGCCGCATCTCACCGATCTCTATGTGCGGCGTGCCCGCGGCGAAGCCGTTGCGGCGGCCGCGATCGCGGAAGCCGGGCGGCAGGCGGTGCGCGCCATCGTTCCGAAGCAACTCGATGCCGGAATCGACGTCGGCAACAACGGCGAGCAGTCGCGCGACTCGTTCTTTCTCTACCTCAAGGAACGGCTCACCGGCCTGGGCGGAACCTGGCAGCGGCCGCCGCGCGCCGACGTCGACCGCTATCCCGAGTTCAAGAAGCGCTGGCTGCAGCAGGCCGCCACCCAGGCGACGGTCTCGCCCAACCAGGGCCTGCCCATGGCGGTCGGCGAGGTGCGCTACCACGCTGCCGCCGCCATCGCGGCCGAGTGCGCCGACTTCGCGCGCGTGCTCGCGGCGCTGCCGGAAAAATTTTGCGAAACCTTTTTCAACGCCCCGTCGCCCGGCATCGTCGCGGCGGCCATCCGCAACCAGTACTACGACAGCAAGGAACGCTACCTGGACGCGCTCGCCGAGGCCTTGCGCGTCGAATACGAGTGCATCGTGAGCGCCGGCTTCGTGCTGCAGATCGACGCCCCCGACCTGGCGCTCGAGCGCCACATCTCCTACAAGGACCGGCCGCTCAAGGATTTCCAGAAATTCGTCGAGACCGTGGTGGCCGCCATCAATGGCGCCCTGCGCAACATTCCGTCCGACCGCGTCCGGCTTCACGTGTGCTGGGGCAATTCCGAAACGCCGCACGACTGCGACGTGCCGCTGGAGGACATCCTGCCGGTGCTGCAGCAGGCGAAGGTCGGCGGTCTGGTGCTGCCGTTCGCCGGCCCGCGCCACGCCCACGAGTTCCGCTGCTTCGGCAAATGTCCGCTTGCCGACGATCAGATCCTGGTCGCCGGCGTCATCGATCCGCTGACCAACATCGTCGAGCATCCCGAGGTGGTGGCCGACCGGATCGAGCGCGTGGCCGCCGTGATCGGCGATCCGTCGCGGGTCCTGGCCGGCACCGATTGCGGTTTCGATACGTCGGCGGGCTGGGGCCGCGTGGCCGAGGACGTGGTCTGGGCGAAGCTGCGCAGCCTGCGCGACGGCGCCCGCCTGGCGTCGCAGCGGTTGTTCTAGAAGCAATTTCCCGCTCAGACCACGTGGTGGCACGAGTTCCGAGCCCGGCATTGTGGCGAACAATGCACACCGGCTAGAAAATAGGAACCTGCATAGCGGCAAAGCGGGCCTCGGACTTAAAGGCGCCGCAAACGGATGCGCGCTATAGGTAACGGGGGACCACAACCCTGTGTTAGGCTTGCTCGGCCGGGGGACTGATGAATTCACGCGCGCTGACTGGAATTGGCGGGCTGCAAGCCGCGCGGATGGCGCGGCCGCGGCGCATCCAATTCCTCTGCCTGCTGACGATCGTGCTGGCAACGTGTCAGGCCGGTTCGGCCGGCGCCGAAGTGAATGTCACCGGCGACAGCAAGGCGCTCCAGATCGAGGCGCACGAGGCCTCGATCGAGGACGTGATGGCGGCCCTGGGCGCGAGTTTTGGGTTGCAATACCGCGGCACGGCCACCCTCGATCGCCGCATCACCGGCAGCTATCGCGGAACCCTGCAGCAGGTGATCCGCCGTGTCCTCGACGGCTACGATTTCATCATGAAGACGAATGTCGATGACATCGAAGTCACGGTGCTGAACAGCAAGGCCGGTGAAGCCAGCGCGTCCGCCGCGCCACCGGTGCCGACATCGGGTATCGCGCCGCCGCCAGCGCCGACGCGGGCGCAGGCGGCGCGCGAGCGTCGCCAGCGGCGCCAGCCTCACTGAATCGTTGGACCTCGCGGTCCGTTGCGGCGAGCGACGCGCGGGCGCAGATGGTACGCCCGCGCCGCCTGTTCGTCGATTCCTGCGCTACCGGTTGCCGCGGTCTTCGCGCGCTTCCTGCCGCCGCGTCGACGGATCGTCGTTCGGCGTGGTGAACACCGCGATGCAGCCGTTGGCGTCGGAGGTCGCCCCGCCGCCCGCGCCGGAGCACACCGTGCTGTTGCCGGCCGGGATCGGCACGTAGACCTGGTTGAACACCGGGTCCGCGGCCACGGAGTGCGCATTGCGGCCGGCGATGTTCTTGGTCGACGTGAAGACGCTCTGGTCGGCCCTCACGCCCACGCCCGGAAGGTCCGCATCGATCACGCCGAGGAGTTGGTTGGTGCCGACAGCGGATGAGCGCGCCAGGAAATAGTGGCCGTCTCCTGGATTGAACCAGACCTCGTCGGCACCGGACTCGTCGGCGACCGCCGCGATGACGCGGCCGTTGCGCTCGTCGATGATGGCGGCCGGATTGGTGCCGCCGTTCGGTGCGTTGCAGCCGAGCAGGATCTGATGGTCGGGGCCGATCGCCATGCCTTGCGGCGCAGCGCAGGCGGCGAGCGGGATGACGAAGGTGGTTTCGACCTTCTGGCTGACCGGGTCGATCACCGCCACGCCTCCGGTGCCCGTCGGCTGTCCCGCGATTCCCGGAATCGAGATATAGAATTTCCCGGTGCGGTGGCTCCACTGGCACTGCTCGGCGCCGTTGTTCGAGTTCGGCGCACCATTGGTGCCGTCGAACGGGATCTTCTTCACCACCGTGTAGGTGTCGGTGGAGATCAGGCTGGCGAACGGGGGCGTGTCTGCATTGTTCGCCACCATGACCAGCCGGTGCCGCGGATCGAAGCACAATTCGTCGGCCCGGAACTGCCCGCCGGTGGAGATCACGTGCGTGGTCTGCCCGCTGAACAGGTTGATCACCTTGACGGTGCTGTCGCCGTCGCCGGCCCACACCTCCCGGTGCCGGATCACGACGACGCCGTCGGGCCCCGACGTGTCGTTGTTGCCGGTGGCACCCTTGAACGGCGGCGTGGCCTTGAGCTGCGTCAGCACCGTGTTGGTGTCGGTGTCGACAACGTCGACGGCCGAATTGGTGCGGTCGCCGAGGATGTAGATGCCGAGCACGGGATCCACGAAGCTGATGTCGAACGATATAACCTTCTGTCCCGCGGGCAGGTTGATCGCCGTCGTCGCGCGGAACACCTCGTCCGCCGACCAGGCAACGCCCCCGGTCATGAGCAGCGGAACAACAGCAGCAGTGAGACACGCAAGATGTCTGAGCTTGCTATGCATCATGTCCTCCCCGTTTGCGTACGAGCCGCATCGAGGAAGACATCGTGCGCCTCAACTGCTGCGTGGGTCAAATGAATTGCGCCGGAATGCATGCGCGAATGTTACACGCAATAACATTGCGACCGATGCGGATGCGCGGAAACTGGCCGACAGCGTCGCGGGCGAACGGCGGAAAACCGCCAATGCGTTCGCGCCTGTCCTCGCCGTCGCCGGCCAGGGGGTTGATTCATCGATGTTCTTTTTTTCGGCAAGTCGCGTTGCGCGGCGGCATGCAGCTTGCGTCATAGGACGATTCCGGCCGCGCGCCGGGATGCGTGCTCGTTTTGCGGGTTGACGATGTGAATAAAAATCATCGCACGACATGCGTGCGTTTTCTCGGCGTTGTCCCCGCGAAGGCGGGGACCCATGACCACCGTCAGGCGAAATCTCGCGAGGCCGGTGCTCATGGGTTCCCGCCTGCGCGGGAACAGCTTGAAGTACGGCATCCTTCCTACAGCGCGAACCAGTCGGCGGCGACGGCGTGCACGCCTTCCAGCCGGATCGTCATCTCCTGCGCCGCATCGGCATCCGTGTTGAAAAGGACGAACGTGTCGCTGGCGGTGGTGAAGAAGCTGATCTGGCCGGGGGCCGTGAACGGTCCGGTGCCGATGAAGGTGAATGCCTGGTTTCCGGCAGCGGTCACGTCGGCATCGATCAGGTTGACGCCAATGAGGTCGCCCTGCGTCCGATTGAAGTCGGTGATCACGTCCGCCTCGTTGCCGGCAACGCCGCTCTCGGCGGTCGAGGTCCAGACGAAGACGTCGCCGCCGCCGTTGCCGGTCATGACGTCAAGCCCGTCGTAACCGCCGCCGTCGTTGCCGGAACTGCCGACAATGGTGTTCCGTCCGTTGTTGCCGGTGATGCGGTTGTCGAACTCGTTGCCGACGAGGTCGAGCGCCACCGTGCCGGTCGGAGAGTCGGTCCTCAGCGCCTCCACCTCGGAGCCGGCGGCGAGGCTGTAGGACGTGTCGTGCACCACGACCGCGTCGTTGGCCCCTTGGCCGACTGCCTCGACCACGACCTGCGACGACTGGTAGACGAAGTAACGATCGTTGCCGGTCCCACCGATCATGGTGGCGTCATCGACATAGTCCCCGAGATCGTCGTCGCCGCCGCCGCCATACATGACGTCGTGACCGGCCTGGCCGTTGAGCGTGTCGTTGCCTTCGCCGCCATAGAGCGTGTCGTCGCCGGCTCCGGACTCGATGAGGTCGTTGCCGTCGCCGCCATCGAGCACGTTGGCATTGGCATCGCCGAACAGAGTGTCATTGGAGGTCGATCCGGTGACGTTCTCGATGCCGCTCAGGTGCGCGCCCGCGGAGTCCTGGCCCGCGTCAAGGAAGACGATGATGCCCGTGGTCAGCCCGAAGTAGGACGCGGTGTCATTGCCGTCGCCGCCGGTCAGGACATCGGCGCCGCCGCCGCCCTTGAGCGTGTCGTCGCCGCTGCCGCCGTCGAGGGTGTCGGTGCCGGGCCCGCCGATCAGGAGGTCGTGGCCGCCGCCACCGCTGAGGTAGTCGTCGCCTTCGTCGCCCAGGAGGACGTCGTCGCCGTCCTGCCCGTACAGCTCGTTGTTGCCGGCGTTGCCGATCAACGAATCGTTGAACGAGGAGCCGACCACGTTCTCTATGCTCACCAGGGTGTCACCCTCCGCCTCGCCGCCAAATCCGCGTCCGGCGGAAAGATTGATGCCGACGGCGGCAGTGGAAAAGGCATAGGACGCGATATCGATGCCGGTGCCGCCGTCGAGGCGGTCGGCGCCGGCGCCGCCCTTGAGCGTGTCGTTGCCGGCGTTGCCGTTGAGGCTGTCGTCGCCGCCGACGCCCTTGAGCGTGTCGTCGCCACTCGTGCCGTTGAGCGTCTCGGGGTTGTCGGTTCCGTTGATGACGGCCATGGTTCTGCCTCCTGTGTCAGAACGGGCGCAGCCACGCGCGCCGACACCGCAGCGGTGCCGGTGGCCAATGCCGTGCGCCCTGGTCCAAGCGTCGGTGTGGTCGGATCAGCGTGCCGCGAGGTTCAACGCGACATGTGGAAACTGGAATGGGCGTCTGCGGCCGGGGTCACACAGATCGCCGAGGCGGCGCTGCGCCATCATTGCGGCCGCGGAATGCCCGCTCGACGAGGTGATCGGCGCGTCGCTGCGCGAGATGGCGTGAGCGGCGGTCTTTTGCTGATAGGCCGCCCCAAAAAAAGCCGCGAATGGCACTTTGATTGCGTGGAACCCAAACCCGCATAGTGCGTTGGACAGCGGGCCTTAGAATTGTCGTTTGGAATATTTGTATCTGCGTTGCACACCCACTGCGTTATCCTCATGAGTTATCAAGCAGAAATCAGCCGCGCGTCGCCGACCGCCATCGTCATGGTGATGGACCAGTCGACGTCGATGAATCACCGACTGAAAAGCGGACAGAGCAAGGCCGCCTTCCTGGCGGATGTGCTCAACAAGACCCTCTATACGATCATTACCAACTGCTCCAAGGCGGACGGCGTCCGCGACTACTTTTACGTGGGGGTGGTCGCCTACGGCGGGGAGGACGCCCGCAACGGCTTTCAGGGCGCGCTGGACGGCGAGCCGTTGCATGCCATCTCGCGCCTCGCCGAGGCTCCGCTCCGGGTCGAGACCCGCAGCAAGAAGGTCGCCGGACTCGACGGCGAGGTGGTGGAGCAATCGGTGCGATTCCCCGTCTGGTTCGAGCCGCGAAGCCAGGGCAAGACGGCGATGTGCGCCGGTCTCAACGCGGCGATCGAGATCGTCAAGCAATGGTGCGACGCGCACCCGTCTGCCTTTCCGCCGACGGTCTTGCACGTGACGGACGGCCACCCGTCGGATGGCAATCCCGAGCCGATCGCCGATCGGCTCAAGAGTCTCGCGACCGACGACGGCGGCTGCGTCCTGTTCAACCTCCATGTCGACGTGGGCGAGGGCAAGCCGCTGATTTTTCCCAACGACGAGCGCGTCCTCAAGGATCGCTTCGGCAAGGCGCTGTTTCGCATGTCGAGCCTGCTGCCGCCGCATGCTTTGGAGGCCGCGGCGGGCAAGGGTTATGACGTCCGCCCCGGCGCCCGCGGATTTGTGTTCAACGCCGGAATCGAAGCCATCGCCGACTTTTTTGACATCGGCACCCGTCCCGCCGTGGCGGCCGACCGCTAACCAACCGAGATCGAGGGGGCAAGCCATGCCTTACCAGGCCGAAATCAGCAGGGAGAATCCCACCTGCTTTCTGTTCGTCATCGATCAATCCGGATCCATGGACGAAATCACCGAGACCGGCCGCTCGAAGGCCGACTTCGTGGCCGACGTCCTCAACAAAACGCTCTACACGCTCGTCACCAGTTGCTCGAAGGCCGAGGGCGTGCGCAACTATTTCGACGTGGGGGTGATTGCCTACGGCGGGTCGGAGGTCGCAAGCGGGTTCGGCGGCGCGCTCGCCGGCGGCATCGTGCATCCCATCAACGCCATCAGCGAGCACACGCTTCGCATCGAGGAGCGCCGCAAGAAGGTGGACGATGGCGCCGGCGGCATCGTCGAGTTGAAGACCAAGTTTCCGGTCTGGTTCGACCCGAAAAGCGCCGGCGGCACCCCGATGCGCGCAGCCCTCAGCCGGACCCGGGAGGCGGTGGCCGAGTGGTGCGAGGCGCACCCCGGCTCGTACCCGCCGACCATTCTACACGTGACCGATGGTCAATCGACCGACGGCGCGCCCGAGGACGTGGCGGACGGGCTGCGGCAGATCGCGACCAAAGACGGCGAAGCGCTGCTGTTCAACCTGCACGTGACCACCGGGGGCGGGCTGGAAATCGTCTTCCCGACCGCGGAAGCGGAACTCGATGACGAGTACTCGCGGATGCTGTTCCGGATGTCGAGCCCGTTGCCGGCACATCTTGCCAAGTTTGCCGGAGACAAGGGCTATGCGATCGCCGGCGGATCGCGCGGCTTCATCTTCAACGGCGACCCCCAGTGCATCGTGGACTTCTTTGAAATCGGCACCCGACCCAAGCTGGTTGCTGATCGGTGAGCGCCGCGGGCGTGCGGTCGAAATCACCCTTGCCCTTGGCTTTCAGCATCCCGAAGGCCGAGGATCGGCGCAATGAAGACAGTTTTCAGCGTTCGGCCAAGGGTGTGTATGCGCTGAGCGACGGCGCGTCGGTGTCCTTCGACTCGGCGTCGTGGGCGCGCATTCTCGTGCGCCGCTACACGCGGAACCCGGAGTTCTCGCGCGCGTGGCTGGCGGCGGCGATCGCCGAGTTTCGCAAGCTGTACGATCGCGACAGCCTGCCGTGGATGCAGCAGGCATCTTTCGACAAGGGCAGTTTCGCCTCGCTGCTGGGCGTTCGGGTGGTCGACGGGGGACGGCTGATCCAGATCCTCTCGATCGGCGACAGCCTGGCGGTGCTGTGCGACGGGGATTGCATCACGGCGACGTTTCCAATCTCCGCCGCATCGGACTTCACCCGGTCGCCGCAGTTGCTGTGCACCAATCCCGCGGAGAATGCGTTCCTGGATGAGGTGGACGTCGGTTACGACCTCGTCGCCGACTGGACCTTCCGCGGGCTGAAGCAGCCGGCGCTCCTGTGCATGACCGACGCACTCGGTCATTGGCTTCTTTCGCAGCGCGATCGCGATGCGTCTCCGGTCAGCGTGCTGCGCAAGGTGCGAACGCCCGAGGCATTCGCCCGCTTCGTGCAAGAGGAACGTGCGGCGGGCCGCATGAAGCGCGATGACACCACGCTGATGGCGCTGTGGCAGACGGAACATGTCGTACCCGCAGATCACCGAATACCATGAAGCCGTGCAACATCCGGCACAGGCCTTCATCGACCCGGACCTGAAGCAAGGGGCCGTCGCCGAGAACAACCTGGGCCTGCCGCTGGTGATGTCGGGCGGATTTGCGCTGACCTACGCGGTCACCACCCCGCGCCGGAAATGCGCCGTGCGCTGCTTTCACCGGGAGATTCCGGCGATCCAGCAGAAATACGACGCGATTTCGAAGAAGCTGCGGTCGCTCGGCGACGGATGCTTTGTCGATTTCGATTTCCAGCAATCGGGGATCAGCATTCGCCAGCGGGTCTTTCCCATCGTGCGGATGGACTGGGTCGAGGGCGATACCCTGGGCGTCTGGCTCGACAAGCACTTCGAGGATCCGCGCGCGCTCGACAAGGCGCGCAGCGATTTTGCCGCCATTGCCCGGTTCCTCGAGCAGGAAGGCATCGCCCACGGCGACATTCAGAACGGCAACGTGATGGTGACGAACGGCGACATCAAGCTGATCGATTACGACGGCATGTTCGTCCCCGGCATGCGTCCGGGTCAGGGGAGCGAGGTCGGCCACAAGCATTTCCAGCATCCCGATCGGCGCGTTGCCAGTTTCGGGCCGCGGATGGACCGCTTCAGCTTCGTCGCGCTTGATCTCAGCCTGCGGGCCGTCATCGCCGACAAATCGCTGTATCCGAAGTTCCGCGAGGGTGGCGAGACGATCATCTTCAAGGCGAATGATTTCGCCGACCCGCAGAACAGTGCGGTCTTCCGCCGCCTGCTGGCGATGCCGAAGCTGAAGGAGCACGCGCGCAACTTTGCCGCCATCTGCGAGGCGCCCCTCGCGGCGGTCCCGACGCTCGACGAATTTCTCGCCGGCCACAACATTCCAGCGGCGAAGACGCCGATCGAGGCGTCGCCCCCGCCCGCGGCAAAACCGCGCACGGCGGCCTACATCCCGGCCTATCCGGTCGTCGATGCGCTGAATTTTTCCGCCGCGCTGCAGCGGGTCGGCGACCGCGTCGAGCTGATCGGGCGGGTCGTCGAGGTCGTGCCGGGATCGCGGAAGCGGGGCAAGGGCAAGGCCAAGCGCTACGTCTTCATCAATTTCGGCTCGTGGCGCGGCAACATCGTCAAGATCTCGATCTGGTCCGAGGGGCTCGCCAAGCTGAAGGAGCAGCCGTCGAACGCGTGGATCGGGCGCTGGGTGAGCGTCACCGGCCTCATGGACGTGCCGTACGAGACCAAGCGCTACAAGCACCTGAGCATCACGGTGCAGGAGGACGGGCAGATCCAGCAGCTCGATGAAGCGGAAGCCGGTTTCCGCCTGGCCAGCATTGCGCCGCCGCCGCGCGATCGCGGTTCGCCTGGCGCCGCTCCCGCCGCGACTGCCCGGAGCGCGCCGCCATCCGCCGCCACCGCAATGTTCAAGCGTTTGTGGTGGCGCAACCGCGCGCCAGCGGACGGATCCGGGCGCGCCGGGCGGCGACGGCCGGCGACGACGGCGTCTGCTGCAGCCGCCCGGCGGCGCGCGACCCGATCGCCACGGCGTTGGTTGACTGGAACTGGTCGCTGGATATGGGTGATCGGGATGATCGTCGTTCTCGTTGCAGTGCTTGTCCTGTTGCGAACGTCCTGGGGCGTGTACTCATAAACAGCGCATGGCCGATTGTCCGCTCCCGGGGCGAACCCAGACACTCCGGGATGGCGGGAATGACGTGAATGACCCAAGACGGACCTCGGTAGTCCCAAGGGAGGTTCCTCGGGAAATTTCAGGTGATTCCCTGATAGCACGTGGCAGACGCGCACCCGATGATAGCAGCCGGGGCACATCGGATGACGCTACGGAAGGCAATTCATGCTCCGGACACTTGCTGGATCAACGATATTGACGCTTACCTTGATTGCCCAGGCTTCGGGGCAACAAATCTCTGAGCAGCAGGCCTACGAGATCGCGCGCGACGCATATGTCTTCGCGTATCCGATCGTAACGATGGACGTGTCGATGCGGCAGAGTACAAACGTGCCAAACGCGAACACAGTTCCGCTGCGCGCTCCGATCAATCAGTTCGCGCATGCGCGCACCTATCCGCGCGTCGAGGACAGGGATGTCGTCCGCTATAACTTCGACACGCTCTACTCACCCGTCTGGCTCGACCTCGCAAGCGAGCCTATCGTACTGTCGGTTCCCGATACAGGCGGACGCTACTATCTACTCCCAATGCTTGACATGTGGACTGATGTGTTCGCGGTCGTCGGCTCGCGAACGACGGGAACAAAGGCAGGAAATTTTGCCCTCGTGGCGCCGGGCTGGCGCGGAACATTGCCCGATGGGGTGACTAGAATCGTCGCGCCGACGCCAACCATCTGGATTCTCGGCCGTACCCAGACGAACGGGCCTGCTGATTACGAGAGCGTCCACAAGGTTCAAGACGGCTACAAGCTGACGCCGCTCAGCCAATGGGGCAAGAGTTACGCGCCGCCACCGAACGTGCCGATCGATCCGGCGATCGACAACAAAACGCCGCCGCTTGTTCAGGTCAATAAAATGGACGGCATCGCGGTGCTCAGCCGCCTCGCTGTCCTGATGGCGAAACACCCGCCACACGCCAACGATTACCCGATCTTGTTCCGGATGCGGGAGATTGGCCTTGAACCAGGCAAGCCGTTCGAGGCGTCGAAGCTCGATCCGGCGCTGGTGCGGACCATCAATGCTGCCGCAAAGGACGCCCTCGCGGATGTGGAGCAATCTGGCAAGAGCGGCGCCGGCATCGGCACCCACGTCAACGGCTGGTTCTATCAAACCAGCACCGTCGGCACCTATGGGACTGCTTACAAGCTCCGCGCGATGGGCACGCTCATCGGGCTTGGCGTGAACCTGCCCGAGGACGCCATCTATCCGGCTACGTTCGTGGACGGTGAAGGCAAGCCCTACAGCGGCGCCAACCGCTACGTACTGCATTTCGACAAGGGAAAGTTTCCGCCCGCCGGAGCGTTCTGGTCGGTCACGCTTTACGACAAGGACGGCTTCCAGGTGCCAAACGTACTCAGTCGCTTTGCGATCGGCGACCGCGACAAACTCAAGTTCAACGCCGATGGCTCGCTCGACCTCTACATCCAGAACGAATCCCCCGACGCGGACAGGGAATCCAACTGGCTGCCGGCTCCGGCAGGCGAGTTCAACCTTGCCATGCGGCTCTACTCGCCGCGACGCGAGGTTTCAGACGGCGGCTGGACGCCGCCGCCGGTCAAGAAAGCGAACTGAGCAGGCTCCTCGGAATCACACTGCTCCGAAAAGTCTGCTTGTGGCACCAAGCGGACGTCATCTGCTCGTCGTGAGCCTTACCGCTTTTGACCCCAAGCGGTCATCGCCGGGATTAACTCTCGCAGCGCAGCAGTCTCCTGACTCATCGAGGTGAGCTATCCTCTCATGCGTCGCGGGTTTTGCCCCAGGGGTTTTCCGCATCGAGTTTCAGGTCTATCACCGATTGCGGGCTCATGGGCAGCGGGTGCAGTCTTGTCCCAGGACTCGGAAAATCGGGACATGAGCGCGTAGGTGTAGGATCAATGCGTCCAGCTCTCCGTTCACCAAAGGAATACCGCGATTTTGCCGCGAAGTGCTTTCGCTGGGCAGCCCGCGCAAAGCGCGAGGAGCACAAGAACATGATGCTCCAAATGGCGAGCCATTGGCTGCAAACGGCAGAAGAAATGGAGTGCTCGGGCACTGTGGGAAGGTGCTCGACGTCGAAGCTGCCTCTGCGGAATGGCCCTGGGAAAAGGCCAAAATCGTTGGAGGACGATCGCGGACGAGGTAGCGCGCAGCATTAAATGGAGCGGCGACGGGGAAGCGCTTCTTTCACGTGGATCAGTCTCCCCGCACTCATCCGAGCCCGCCTAACGCGCAAATATCCGAGTAAGGCGTACACATCGGGTTGTGTCGTGTGCTCATCAGCGTCAACCCATGCCGATGACAATCGAGAAGGTCGGCTTGATCAATCACTTCCGCAGCGACGTGTGCTCATCGTCGAAGACGATTGCCTGATTGCCTTATTCCTGACAGACGAGATCAGCGAGCTGGGCTACGCGGTGGTCGGGCCTGTGCGCAATTTGGCCGAGGCGACCTCAATCGCCGCCACTTCCGTGCTGGATGGCGCCCTCATCGATATTGCGCTCGGTGAACAGAGCGCGTTGCCTGTAGCAACGATCCTCTCTGATCGTCACATCCCGTTCGCGTTCACGACCGGCGATAATGAAGGTCCCGAGGAGGCGTTCCCTGATGTGCCTATATTAGGAAAGCCGTTCACGACTGAGGAATTGCGGCACGCTTTGGAGGCCTTGCTGGGCAACAACGAATGATCAGACTGGAAACCACAATGGCGTGTCCATGTCCGGTTGTGGCACATCGCGTCAATTCGTGGCAACGCAGCACTTCGCTCGCTTTTCGGGGCGAAGCGGACATTGACTAGGTCGCGCTTCCAGAATTTACGAGTGCACGCCCTAACTGATGCGCGCAGGCAGAACCACGACCTTGGTGCCCACGGCCGTGCGCTGGTAGATATCGATGGCGTCCTGATTGATCATGCGAACGCAGCCGGAGGAAACGCTGCGGCCGATGGTCCAGGGCTCGTTGGTGCCATGGATGCGGTAGAGCGTGTCCTTGTTGCCCTGCCACAGATACATGGCGCGGGCGCCGAGGGGGTTGTTCGCGCCGCCCGGCATGCCCAGGCCGCCCCGCAGCTCGCTCATTGCTTTTTTCAGTTCAGGGCGACGCTCGAGCATCTCCTTGGGCGGATACCAGTCCGGCCATTCCTGCTTTTCGTGCACGCTGGCCGTGCCCGACCAGGCAAATCCCTGGCCCCCGACACCCACGCCATAGCGCACGGCTTGTCCGTCCTTCTGCACGAAATAGAGATAGTGGCGCTGCGGGTCGATGACGATCGTGCCCGGCGCCTCGGCCGTTGCGTAGGGCACGGTCTTGCGCAAAAAGGCGGCGTTCACATCGGACAGTTTCACAGCCGGTACGGCGAAAGGCTCGCCGCTGACCGGCCCATACATGACCGCGTCGCTCTGCTCGAAGCCTGCCTCCGGCGCCCGCGGCTCGGGCGGTGGCGGCGAATTCTGCGCCGACGTCACCGGCCGACTGGTGGCGCAGCCGGCGACCCCCAGGGCTGCGCCGATCGTGGAGAGTCCGGTGATGATGGCGCGGCGGTCGAGCGCAGACATTGCTGTTCACGGCCTTGTTGTACGCCCCGCGGACCCTCGCGATCCGCATCGGATGCCGCGATTGCGGCGGTACTGAGGAGCCGCGACCGCTGCGGGCGATCGCGTGATGACACACGATTGCGCTAATTCTGCCTGAACATTGTCAGCCGGAGGCGTGGCACGCCGTGATCCGGTCGACCTCGGCCAGGTCCGCGGCGGACAGGGTCCAGGCCGCGGCGGCGCGCACGTTGTCGTCCACCTGCTCAGGCGTGCTGGCGCCGGCGATCACGCTCGCCACCATCGGCTTGGCCAGAAGCCAGGCAAAGGCGAGCTCGATCAGCTTGCGGCCGCGCTGCACGCAGAACGCCTCCAGCTCCTCGACGATGCGCCAGTTGCGCTCGCTGACGAAGCGATCCGAGTGGCGGGCGCTGTAGCTGAGCCGCGCGTCCGGCGGCATGGCATCGCGCCGGTATTTTCCGGTGAGCAGGCCGCTCGCCAGCGGGAAGTAGGGGAGCAGGCTCAAGCCCCGCGTCGCCATGGCTGGCATCAGCTTGGCCTCGATGTCGCGCGCCACCAGGCTGTACTGGTCCTGGCAGCAGATGAACGCCGCCAGTCCGTGCCGCTGCGACGTGTCCTGCGCGGCGACGACCTCGGCCGCCGACAGGTTGGAGCAGCCGATATGGCGGGCCTTTCCAGCGCGTACGAGATCGTCGAGCGCGCGCAAGGTCTCTTCGATCGGCGTGGCGGCATCCGGCCGGTGCAGCTGATAGAGATCGATCCAGTCGGTGCGCAGCCGCTTGAGGCTGGCGTCGAGCGCCGCGGCGATGGCGCGCCGCGACGCGCCCATCGCCTTGCCGGTGGCGTCCGCGGCGAGGCCGAACTTCGTCGCCAGCACCACGTCCTTGCGCCGCTCGCCGAGGACCTGGCCAAGGCAGTTTTCCGAGGCGCCGTCGTTGTAGAGGTCGGCGGTGTCGATCAGCGTGATGCCGGCGTCGAGCGCGCGGTGCACCACCCGCCGCGCGGCGCCGAGATCCATGCGACCGCCAAAGTTGTTGCCGCCAAGCCCGACGGCGGAGATTTTTAGGTCCGAGTTGCCGAGGCGGCGCTGCTCCATCACTCGACCTTGAGGCCGGTCCTGGCGATGACCTCGCGCCACATCGCCACTTCCTCGGCGACGCGGGCCTGCAGGGCTTCTGGGCCGCTGCCGACCGGGTTGAACCCGGAGCTTCGCAGCTTCTCGCGCACGTCGGGCCGCTGCAGGATTTCCGTAGTCTCCTTCGCCAGCCGGTCGACGATCTCCTTGGGCGTTCCAGCCGGCGCCAGCAACGCCTGGAACGTCTCGGAGGCCGCGTTGGGCACGCCGGCTTCCGCCAGCGTGGGGACGTCGGGCAGATCGAACCAGCGCACCTTGCCGGTCTGCACCAGCGCCTTCAGCGATCCGGCCTTGATGAGCTGGATCACGGTGCCGATGTTGACGGCTGCGAGCTGGGTGGTGCCGGCGAGCACCGCCTGCGCGGCGGGGCCGGCGCCGGTGAACGGAACGTGCACCATGCGGATGTCGGCGCGCAGCTTCAGCAGCTCGGCGCCGAGCTGCGAGATGCTGCCGAGGCCCGGGCTGGAGAAGTTGAGCTGGTCCGGATTGGCCCGCGCGCGAGCGATCAGATCCGCGACGTCCCTGATGCCGGTGTCCGGCCGCGTGACAATGACGTTGGGCGACGAGCCGAGATCCGCGATCGGCGAAAAATCCCTGGCCGGGTCGTAGGTCGCCTGTTTCGACAGCGTGGGATTGACCACGATCACGCTCGACGCCACCAGGAGCGTGTAGCCGTCGGGATCCGCCTTGGCTGCCGCCGCGATGCCGATATTGCCGTTGGCGCCGGCGCGGTTCTCGACGAACACCGACTGGCCGAGCGACTGGCTCAGGGCGGCCGCAAGCAGACGCGCCACGATATCGCTGGTGCCGCCCGGCGCGAACGGCACCACGATTTTCACCGGCCGGTCCGGATACGCCGCAGCAGCCGGGCGTGAGATCAGCGCGAGACTTGCCAGCACCAGCAGCGCAACGCGCCACGTCAATCGAACAGTGCTTTGGTATCGCATCAACGCTCCTCACACTTCGTAGTTATTGACAAGTGCTCCGACATCCGAACCGACAACTCGCCGCTCACTGGGGCCGTGGAATTCCCAGGATCTGCCGCGCCTCGGCCGGCGTGGCGATGTCGCGGCCGAGCCGCTGCGCGATGCCGACCATGCGTTCCACCAGTACGGCGTTGTTCTTCGCGAACTCGCCCGGCGCGATGTAGGGATTGTCTTCGTAGCCGACGCGCACGTGGCCGCCGAGCGCCACCGCCAGCGCCAGGATCGACCACTGCTTCTCCGGGTTCATCACGCTCACGTTCCAGATGCAGTTTTGCGGCAGGTTGTCGACCATGAACTGCAGCGCGCGTTCGGTCGGCGGCGTCCATGTGCCGCCCGGCCAGCCGATGAACAGCGTCGTGTAGGTCTTCTCCTTGAGATAGCCGTGGCGGCGTACGAACTCGAGATGCCAGAACGCGCCGGTCTGAAAACACTCGACCTCGAGCTTCACGTTGTGCTCCTCGGCCGCCTTGGCATAGGCGATGAGTTCCTCGACCGGGTGCAGTGCCATCATGCGCTTGGGCGGCAGCGACGGCTCGGGCTGGAAATATTCGTCGTGCGCGTTGAACGCGACCGCCATCATGTCGGGACCGAGCTTCATCAGCTTGATCTTTTCCTCGATGCGGGCGCTGGCGACGCCGAACTGCATGATCGGGTCGACCTTGTCCATGATCGTGTCCTGCAGGCGCTTCCAGTCGTCGTGATGGATGCGCGAGACCTGTTTGCCGTCGGCCTGGATCGACTCCTCCAGCGTGCGCCGGCCGTGGATGTGCGCGATGGCGGCGCCGGCGTTGACGGCGTCGATATATTGCTGCGCCACGCCTTTGATGTCCTCCTGCGGCGGGCACAGATGGTTGTGCGGGTAGGAGGTGCGCGAGTCGCCGGCGACCGTGATGATCAGCTTGTCCATTAGGGCTCCCTTCTTCTCTTTCTCACGCCTTTGTCATTGCCGGGCTGTCCCGGCAATCTCGCTTAAGTTGGCATGGCCTTGCCTTCTCGAGCGGGATGGCCGGGACAAGCCCGGCTATGACGACCAAACTCATTCAACCGCTTCAACCCTTCCAGTTTGCGCCGAGCGTACCACGGCGTCGAACACCGACATGCCATGCAGCACGTCATCGAGCGCAACCGGATAGGTCGACTTCTCGCGCACGCAGCGGGCAAATTCGGTGAGTTCGGCATTGAGCATGTCGAAGCCCGGGTGCTCGATGATCTCGTCTGGCGGTGCGGTGACCGGCCCGGTGGGCGCGCGCTCCGACGCCGCCACGAAACGGAAGCGCTGGAGGTTCGGCCGCGAGACCTCGGCCAGGCCCTTTGTGCCGTAGACCGAGAAGCTGAAATTGGTGGCGGTGGCAACGGAGCAGAAGATGGTGCCGGTGACGCCGCTCTCGAAGCGCAGCAGCATGGTTGTCGTGTCATCGGCCGGCCCGATGCCGTAGCGCGCGGTGACGCACTGCACGTCGCGCACGCGGCCGGCGAACTCGATCATGTGGTCGAGCAGATGTACGCCCACGGCCGTCATGGCGCCGGCCGGCGATTCATCCGGATCGGCGCGCCAGTTGTCCGCCGGGATGAAGGCGCCGGTCGAGGTCGTGTGCTGCCCGACCATGGCGACGAGGGCGCCCAGCCGTCCGTCCTTGAGGCGCATGCGCACCTCGCCGATGCACGGGTTGAAGCGGCGGGTGAAACCCACCGCCAGCACGATGCCGGCCCTGCGCGCTGCTGCCACCACGGCGTCCGCGCTCTTGCGGTTGAGCGTGATCGGCTTCTCCACGAACACGTGCTTGCCGGCGGCCGCCGCGGCGCGCACCTGCGCCTCATGCTGGCTGTGCGGCGTGGCGAGCACGACGGCGTCGATCGCCGGATCCGTGAGCACCGCGTCAAAGCTGCCGAGCAGCGGCAGGTCATGCTGGCGGCAGAATTCTTCCGCCGTCGCGCGCGTGCGCGTGTGCGCCGCGGCGAAACGGATGCTGTCGCTCTTGCCCTGCACGGAAGCGACCAGCGATCGGCCCCAGCGGCCCAGCCCGACGATTGCGGCGCGAACCATGCTCTGCTCGAGGAAGGCGCCGCCAGGAGAGGCGGCGGAGAGGAGGCTAGCACCGGTGTGCCGGGCCCTCAACGCGCCAAGGGCGAAGATCACTCATGCGCCTCGGGCACGCGTGCCTTCGGCACCCGTGGTCCATCCGGCCGCGTCAGGATGAAAACGCTGACCGGCACCAGCACGATCAGTTGCGTGATCAGGATCCAGGCCGGGGATTGCAGGGCCAGCGTGATCAGGGGCGTGGCGCCGATCATCATCATGGCGGCGATCTTGGCGCCGCGCGGAATGGCGCCGTGCTGTTGCCAGTTGGTGATGAGCGGGCCGAACTGCCGATGATTCAACAGCCAGGCGTGCAGCCGCGGCGAGCTGCGGGCGAAGGCATAGGCCGCCAGCAGCAGGAACGGGGTGGTCGGGACCAGCGGCAGCACGGCGCCGGCAATCGCGCAGCCGGTCGCCACCAGTCCAAACAACAACCACAACGGACGGCCGGACATGCTTCAGCGTTGCCGAAGGGTGGAACGGACGGCCTCTTAGGGCGGGCGCGCGTGGTCCGCAACATGGGTGGCGTGCCCCAGCGGTGGTTGACCGCTGGGCCTGATCGATGACTTGATGCCGGATCGGCAGCAGCGCCCGGGGAGACATGTTCAGCAACGCCGCCATCATCGGGACTGGCCAGTCGGCCTACACGCGCCACCCGCAGCTCGGGCAATCCGTCCACACCTTCATGCGTGATGCCGTCGTCGCAGCGCTTGGCGACGCTGAGATCGACGCGCGTGACATCGACGGGCTTGCGGTCGCGTCGTTCTCGCTCGCGCCCGACACCGCCGTGGATCTCGCCTGGCGCCTCGGCCTGTCGCTGCGCTGGCTCCTGCAGGACACCAACGGCGGCTCGTCCGCCATGAACATGCTCGGCCATGCGTTGCGCGCTGTGGAGAGCGGGGCGGCGTCGGCGATTCTCGTGCTCGGCGGCGACGCCACCGGGCTCGCCGGCTACGGCAAGGTGGCGGCCAACTTCAACATCGCCACGCGCGAGCACCTGGCGCCGCTTGGCCACGGCGGCCCCAACGGCGTGTACGCGCTCGTCACCAGCCGGCAGATGAAAAAGTACGGTCTGGAGAAATCCGATTACGGCCACCTCGCCGTTGCGCAGCGCGCGTGGGCGGCAAAGAATCCGCACGCCGTCTACCGCACGCCGATGACCATGGAGGAGTATCTTGCCGCGCCCTTGGTGGCCGATCCGCTGTCGCGCTACGACTGCGTGCCGGTGGTCGCCGGCGCCCAGGCGCTCGTCGTTGCACATCCCGACCGCGTGCCGCGCGGGCGCGCACTGGTGCGCGTGCGCGCGCATCGTGCGAGCTTCAACTACGACCACCAGGAGGGCGACGGGTTGCAGACCGGCATCAGCACCTTTGCGGCCGAGCTGTGGCAAGCGGCCGGCGTGCGGCCGGACGACATCGACGTGGCGAGCATCTACGACGACTATCCCACCATGGTGCTGGCGCAGCTCGACGACCTCGGCATGATCGCCGGCCACGACCTCGCGCGCTTCGCGCGGAGCGAGATCGGCGAGCGCCGCTTTCCGCTCAACACCTGGGGCGGCATGCTGTCGGCCGGCCAGCCGGGCGGACCCGCCGGCGGCCTCAACGGCATTTCCGAAGCAGTGCTGCAATTGCAGCACCGCGCCGGCGAGCGCCAGGTCAAGAACGCGCGGCTGGCGGTGGCGACCGGCTACGGCATGACCATGTATCGCTACGGCGGCACCGCGGCGGCCGCCGTGCTGGAGCGCGGCGCATGACGATGATCGCAGGACGGGAGCGCGCCGCATGAAACCCGGCGTCACGATCTGGCGCTGCACGAGTTGCGGCGTCGCCTATTTTCCCGAGCGGCTGCTGTGCCCGCGCTGCCATGGTCATGGGTGGCGGCAGGATCGTGCGCACGAGGCAGTGGTCGAGGAGGCTTCCGTCATCCGCCACATGATCGGCCAGGCCGACTGGACACCGAAGCGCATCGCCAGCGTGCGCACCTCCGACGGCCAGCGCCTGACGGTGGGCCTGCGCGACGAGTCGGGTCCCGGCACCACGATCGCGCTGTTCGAGGAGGGCGCCGCGCCGTTCGGTGAGGCGAAGCGCGGGTAGCGGACACGCCGGCCTGTGTAGCCCGCATGGAGCGGAGCGGAATGCGGGAGCAGCCTATCCACGCAGTGAGCGACAGGAAGGGCCGCCCCGGATGTCGCTTCGCTCCATCCGGGCTACGGGGAGTTCCAAGATGCGCCTCGCCGCTTTACGTCTGCTCCAGCACGCGCCTCGCCGCGTTGGCCATGGCCACGTCGATCATGCGGCCGTCCACTACCGTGCTGGCGCTGCCCTGCCGGACCGCCGTGTCGAACGCCTCGAGCACGCGCCGGTAGTAGTCGAACTCGGCCTGGCTTGGGCGGTAGAGCCGGTTGCACGGCTCGATCTGCGCCGGATGGATGAGCTTGCGGCCGCGATAGCCGAGGCGGCGCGACAGCGCGGTGTCCCGCTCGAACCCTTCCGGATCGCGCACATTGGCGAACACGCCGTCAAGCGGCGTGTCGAAGCCGGCGGCGCGGGCGGCAAGCAGCGTGTGGCTGCGCGCATACAGCATTTCCGGCCCGTCGATCGACCAGGCGCAGCCGAGATCGGTGTTGAGGTCGCCGTCCTGGGCGCCGCCGAAGGTGAGCGACACCACGCGCGCCGCGGCAATCGCCATGTCGTAGGCATTGAGCACGCCGCGCGCGCTCTCGATCGACAGGACGAGCTTGATCGCGCCGAAGTCCAACCCGCGCCTGGCCTCGAGGCCACCGATCAACTCGTCCCAGCGCAGCACGTCGTCGCGGCTGTCCACCTTGGGGACGAACAGCCCGGCAATGCCGGCCACGCCGATCACGGCATCGAGGTCGTCACGGCTGAATTCGGTGGTCAGGGCGTTGGGCCGTACCCATACCCGCAGGTCGGGAATCTTTGGCGCGTAGTCGCGCACGCCCTGGCGCGCGCGCGCCTTCTCGGCCGGCGGCACCGAATCCTCGAGGTCAAAGATGAAGGCATCCGCCGGCAGCCCGACCGCCTTGTCGAGAAATTTTTCGCGATTGGCCGGAACGTAGAGAAAGCTGCGCGGGAGGGGCATGAGTCAGGCTTTCCGTATGGAACGCGGGTCATGCAGCTTGTTCCACCTCTCCCCAGCGGCGGGAGGCATAGGCGGCCTTCGGCCGCCGTTCTTGAAGCCAAGAACGCCGATGCGAAGCATCGGCTTTGGCGCGCCGCGCGCCGGGTGAGCGGGCAAAGGCCTGTCGAGAATCACTTGCCCCCTCACCCCAACCCACTCCCCGCTGGGGAGAGGGAGCGCGCCGAGTTTGTGCGTTCGCTTGCGTTTTCGCCCGCCAGTCGTGTCACGCCCGCATCGACCAGCGCCGCAATCGCGGCCGGTGCGTAGCCCAGCTCCCGCAGAATTTCCCGCGAATGCTCGCCGAGTACCGGCGCATGGCGGGCGAGATCGGGGCCGTCGTGGTCGAGCAGGATCGGGTTGCGCACGGCGCGCATTTTCCCGAGCCGCGGGTGCGCGACGTCGTGTACCACCTGGCGCGCGACGATCTGCGGGTCGTCGAACACCTCTTTGAAATTGTTCACGCGCGCGCAGGGCACGCCGGCCGCCAGCAAGGCCTGCTCGAGCTCCTGGGCATCGCGCGCGCGTACCGCCGGCTCGACGATCGGCAGCAATGCCTCCTCATTGGCCTTGCGCTTGGCGTAGGAGGCAAAGCGCGGATCGCCGATGTGGTCGGTCAGCCCGAGCACCTGCATCAGCTTGGCAAAGAGCTGGTCGTTGGGCGTGCCGATGGCGAGATAGCGTTTGTCCCGGGTCTCGAACAGCTGGTATGGCGCGTTGAGCCGATGCTTGTTGCCGAGTGGCTGCGGCACGTTGCCGGTGGCCAGGAATTCCGCCGCCTCCCAGGCGGCGGCCGCGATCGAGGCCTCGACCAGCGACACGTCGGCGATGCGGCCTTCGCCGTGGCGGCCGGCGCCGACCAGACCCGACAGGGTGGCGTAGGTGGCGAACAGCGCGCCGAACACGTCAGCGGTCTGCACGCCGGGCCGGGTCGGCATTTTTCCCGGCTCGCCGGTCACAGACAGGGCGCCGGAAAACGCCTCGATGATGAGGTTGATGCCGGCGCGGCGGCGGTAGGGCCCGGTCTGACCGAAGCCCGACACCGATGTGTAGACGATGCGCGGATTGACGGAGCGCACCTGCTCGGCGCCCAAGCCCAGCTTCTCGAGCGCGCCCGGCCGATAGGCCTCCAGGAACACGTCCGACGCCGCGGCGAGCTTCAAAAGAATCTCGCGCGCCTCGTCGCGCTTGAGGTCGAGCACGAGGCTGCGCTTGTTGCGGTTGAGCGCCACGAAACTCACGCTCTCGCCGTCGGTGAGCGGCGGCATGGCGCGGCCCATGTCGCCCTGCGGCGGCTCGATCTTGACAACGTCGGCGCCCATATCGGCGAGGAGCGTGCCGGCGAGCGGCCCAGCGATGAAGTTGGCAAGCTCGATCACCCGAATTCCAGCCAGCGGCTTCGGCATTTTTTTGGTCCCGAATGGTCGTTGGACAGTCTTATCGGACTTTGAGGCCCGCCTTGTCGATGATGTCCTTGTACATCGGAACCTCCCTGGCGATGCGGGCGCGGAACGCGTCCGGGCCTTCGGCCACCACCGGCAGGCCGATCTTGACGTATTTCTCCCGGATGTCGGGCCGTGCCAGGATGGCGTCGAGCTCCTTGACCAGCCGGTCGATGACCGGCTTCGGCGTTCCGGCCGGTGCGTAGACGCCCTGAAACGTATCGGACTCGGCGTCCTTGATGCCGAGTTCGTCGAGCGTGGGAACGTCCGGCAGGGTGGACCAGCGCTTGGCGGAGGTGACCGCGATGGCGCGCAGTCGCCCGTCGTCGATCAGGCCCTGCAGCGATCCGATGTTCGCCGTATACCAGTCGACCTGGGCTCCGACGGCGGCCTGGCTCGCCGGGCCGGCACCGGCAAACGGGATATGCACCATGTCGGTCTCGATCCTGAGCTTGAGCAGTTCGCCGGCGAGATACGGCGTCGTGCCGACGCCCGAGCTGGTCCAGTTCAACTTGCCCGGATTGGCCTTGGCCTTGGCGATCAGGTCGGGCAGCGACTTGATGGGCGAGCTCGCCGGGACGGTGAACACATTGGGCGAGGCGCCGAGCACCATGATCGGCTCGAAATCCTTGAACGGATCGTAGGCCACGTTGGCATAGAGGCTGGGATTGACCACGAAGGCGCTCGAGCAAACCAGCAGCGTATGGCCGTCCGCCATCGCGCGGGCTACGGCCGCAGTACCGATGCTGCCGCCGGCGCCGCCGCGGTTCTCGATGATCACCGGCTTGCCCAGCGCGTCGCCGAGCGGGACGTTGATGATGCGCGCCGCGATGTCGGTGCCGCCGCCGGCCGGGAAGCACGCGATCATGGTGACCGGGCGATCCGGATATTCGGCGCGCACCGCGGCCGGCGTGATCGCCGCAATGGCGGCCAGCAGCAGGAATGAAAGGACGGAATACTGTCGTCGAATAGTCCCCATGCGTTTCCCCGATCTTGTTGCTCGTGCACCGCCGGGCAAGTATGGCAGCCGCCGACCGCGCCGTCATGCTACTGGCGCGCGACGCCGGGAGAAAGCACGCGTCGCATGCGGCAATGTGCATTGCAGCTATGCGCAAAGATTTCGAAGGTCAGGACATGAGCCCGCGCATCACCATCGACGTGCACGCCCACATCCTGCCCGAACCCACGATCCGGCGGCTGGCGGAAGAGTCGCCGCGCGTGGCGCCGAAGCTGATCGAGCAGGACGGCTCGACCATCATGGAGATCGCCGGAAAGGTCGTGCAGCGGCCGATGCCGCGCGAGGCCTTCGACCTGAGCTTGCGGCTGCGCGACATGGACCGGCACGGCGTGACCATGCAGCTCATTGCCGCCACGGTTCACACCTTCTTCTACGACGAGGAGGCGGCGCTGGCGGCGGCCTGCGCCGCCGTGCAGAACGACGAGATCGCGGCGGTGGTCGAACGCCATCCCGAGCGATTTCTCGGCCTCGCCACCTTGCCGCTGCAGGATCCGCGACGCGCCGCCGACGAGATCAAGCGCGCGATGACATCGCTCGGCCTGCGCGGGGCGCAGATCGGCTCCAACGTCAACGGCCGGAACCTCGACGATCCGGCGCTCGAGCCGGTGTGGGCCGTGGCCAACGAGCTGTCCGCCTTCGTCCTGGTCCACCCGCACGGCGAGATCCTTCCCGGCGACCGGCTGAAGGCCTACTACATGCGCAACTTCGTCGGCCTGCCGTTCGAAACGACCATCGCTGGCGCCGCGCTCGTGTTCGGCGGTGTGCTGGAAAAATTTCCGAACATCGTCTTCTGCCTGTGCCACGGCGGCGGCTTCGTGCCTTACCAGGCCGGGCGATTCATCCACGCGTGGGAGGTTCGCCAGGAGGCCAAGGCGCGCCTGAAAGGATCACCGCAAGAGTCCCTGCGCCGCCTGCACTACGATACGATCGTGCATTCGCCGGGCGCGCTGAAATTTTTGATCGACAGCGTCGGCCCCGAGCGCGTCCTGCTCGGCAGCGACTATCCGTTCGACATGGGCAATCTCGATTGCGTGGCGCGCGTCGCCGCGCTCGATGTCCCGCAGAAGCTCCGCGACACGGTGCTCGGCGGGCGCGCCGCGCGGCTGCTGCGGCCCGCATTGCCCGCGCGCCACTGAATGGCCGATACTTTGCGCCCATTGTCCGGCTTGCAACCTGTGTCTGACTCGAATTCCATTCGCATGGCGCGGCTCAAGCGCACGCTTCGGGCGGTCGCGTCGGCACATCCGTTCTACCGCCAGCGCTTTCGTGCCCTGGGGATCGACACGAACGACATTCTTGCGCTCGACGATCTTGCAAGGCTGCCGCTCACCGGCAAGGACGACTACATCGCCGACCCGGAAGCTTTTCGCCTGCGCGCCGACGACCTGCCGGCCGATTTCGGCGCCGAGGAGCGGGTGATCTGGGATATCGCCTACACGACCGGAACCACGGCGGGCCGGCCGTCGCCGTTCTACAACACCACCCACGACGCCTATGCGGTGTGGGACCAGGCGCGCCGCTGCAACGAGGCCGAAGGACTTTGTGCGTCCGACCGCGTGGCCAATCTCTATCCTATCGCGGATTTCCCCACCGGCGCCTTCCTGAGCGTGGTCCGCTCCACCATGATCGCCGGACTGCCGGTGGTGCACGGGCTCACCGGGTCGGCGACCTCGGAGTTCAAGGTGCGCAATGCGCTGCCCGAGGCGATCGAAAAAGTCTCAGGCCTGCGGCCGACCGTGCTGTGGGGCGTGCCGAGCTTCATCCGCCGTTTCCTCGACGAGGCGCAGCGGCGCGCCGCCGATTTCTCCGCCGTGCGGCTGGTCATCACGTCGGGCGAGCCAGTTCCGGCCGCGCTGCGCGCCGAGCTGCGACACCACCTCAAGCGGCTCGGCGCCCCTTCGGTGCAGATCCGGGCGCGCTATGCCTTCACCGAGATGCAGGGCGGGCTGGTGCAATGCGCCGAACATGCAGAGCCGCAGAATCTGGCGCCGGATCTCTACTACCTCGAAGTGGTCGATCCGGAGAGCGGACAACGCCTGCCGGACGGGGCCACTGGTGCGCTCGCCATCACCCACCTGCACCGCCGCGGCACGGTGCTGCTGCGCTATCTGGTCGGCGATGTGGTGGCGCTGTCTCGCACGCCTTGTCCGCTGTGCGGCCGCGAGGGCGAGCGCGTCGTCACCACGCCGCGGCGGACCGGCCGCCTGGTCAAGTGCCGCGGCATGCTGGTCAATACCGACCTCGTGGTCGAGACATTGTCCGCCGTGCAAGGCATCGGCCAGTTCCAGATCGTGTTCACCCGTGACGATGGGCCGGGCGGCATGGACCGGCTGGTGGTGCGTATCGAACGCGACGATGGCGGCGCAAGCGCTGCATCCGCGGCGCTGCGCGAACAGGCGGTGGGCGCGGTGCGCGCCGCCGTCAACCTGCGTCCCGACGTCGAGTTCGTGCCGCACGGCGAGCTCTATGACGAGCGCTCGATCAAGGCGAAGCGGGTGCTGGATCTTCGGTCAACAACGGAGTGAGACATGAATCTGGGCGCGGCGGGAAAAACATTTCCTCCCTACGAGTTCAGGGTGGAGTGGGGAAAGATCAAGGAATTCGCCGATGCCATCGGCGACGACGACCCGATCTATCGCGACGCTGTCTATGCGGCCACGGCGCCGGCCGGCGGCATTGCGGCACCGCCCACCTTCCTGCGCACCTTTCTGTACGAGCCGCGCACCTCGGTCGAGGCGCTCCAGATCAGGGACTGGAGCTACATCGTCCATGGCGAGCAGGAGTTCGAATATTTTGCGCCGATCGTGGCCGGCGACGTGCTGACCGCGCACGAGCGCATCGTCAGCGTGACCGAGAAGGACAGCCGCCGCGCCGGCAAGCTGCACATCGCCGTGATCGAAACGGCCTTTCACAACCAGCGTGGCGAGAAGGTGCAGGTCGCACGCCGCACGCTGGTCGAGACCAGCCAACGCATCAGGGACTGAGGCCATGGACGGGAAGAACCGGACGCCATCCTTCGCCTCCATTCAGGTCGGCGATGCGCCAAGGCCGCTCACCTGCGGCCCGCTCACGCGCACGGATTTCGTGCGCTATGCCGGCGCCTCGCTCGACCTCAACCCCAACCATCACGACGAGGTCTATGCGCAACGGAACGGCAACAAAAGCGTCTTCGGCATGGGCATGCTGGCGGGCGGCTATTGTGCGCGGCTGCTGACCGACTGGCTGGGCCACTGCGCGCTCAGGCGCCTGCGCATCCGCTTCGCCTCGCGGTTCTGGCCGGACGACGTGCTGACCATCACGGCGAAGGTGACGGCCAAGCACGACGCCGAAAGCCTCATCGACTGCGAGTTCACCTGCCAGAACCAGGCCGGCGAGGTGATCATCCGCGGCGACGCCACGGCGGCGCTCCCGCGCTGACATTCGGCTGTCATCCCGGACGGCGCGCGAAGCGCGACGATCCGGGATCCAAGTACCCCGGCTTTTGAAATCGTCTGCGGACGATCGAGTTGCTGGGATACTTGGATCCCGGCTCTCGCGCCTTACGGCGCCCGGCCGGGATGGCGGCGGACATGGAGGAACTAATCCAGGCTGATGCCGGCGTCCTGGATGACCTTGATCCACTTCGCGTGCTCGGATTTCACGAAGGCGTCGAGCTGGTCGAAGGGCATCTCCAACAGTTCGCCGCCGTTCGCCTCGAAGCGCGGCTTGAGCTCGGGCAGGGATTGCGCGATCTCCTGCCGCAGGCGGGCGATGATGGCCGGCGGCGTCCGGCCGGGCGCGAACAGGCCGATCCATGAATCGATCTCGAGGCCGGGCACGCCCGCTTCCGTCATGGTCGGCACGTCGGGCATCTGCGGGTTGCGCTTCGCCGCAAGCACGGCGAGCCCCTTGACCTGGTCGGACTTGACGTAGGGCAGCGCCGCCGGGGTGGAATCGAAGAACAGGTCGACGCGCCCGGTCAGCACGTCCGGGAAAGCCGCGGCCGAGCCGCGATAGGAGACTTCCAGCAGCTTCGTGCGCGTGAGCTTCTGGAAGGCGGCGCCAAAGATGTGCTGGCCGCTGCCGATGCCGACATTCGCCACCTTGAGGGCATCCGGCTCCTTGCGCGCCGCCGCGATGATCTCCTGCACGTTCGCATAGGGCAGGGATTTGGCGCCGACGAGCGTATAGGAGATGTTGAACACAAGCGCGACGGGCGTGAAATCGTTCAGCGCATCGTACGGGAGCTTCTTGTACAGGCCGGCGTTGAACACGATGTTGGCGAGCCCGCCGATGAGCAGCGTCGTCCCGTCGGGCGGCGCAATCGCCACGGCCTGCGTGCCGATGTTCATCCCGCCGCCGGCCCGGTTTTCGACCGATACGCTTTGCCCAAGCCGCCGCGACAGCTGGTCGGCCAGCAGGCGGCCCACGAGGTCGTAGCTTCCGGCCGGACCGACCGGCACGATGATCTTGATCGGGCGATCGGGAAACGTCTGCGCCGCCAAGCCGGACGGCGCCAGCGCCGCCGCAAGCGCGGACAGCACGAAAGCGGCGCGTCCGGCGGCGCCGGCGCGGCGCGCCAGCGCGCTAGCCATGCGTCCGGTCCCCGGCGTCGTCCGGTGCTGTCGCTTCGGCGTGAAAATCGCCGGCCAGGCCGCGCGCCGCCATCAGGGCCGGATAGGCGACACGGAAGTCGGCCTGGATCGCGTCGAACGGCACGTCGTGAAACGTGCCGCGGTCGTTGAGGTATTCCATATGGCGGCGGCCGGCGCGGTCGAACGGATGGAACAGCGCGTCCGAGCGCCCGTCGAAATCGAGCGGCTTCAATCCGACCTTCTGGCACAGGACCAGGTCGAACGCCGGCGTGGCTTTGACCCAGCGGCCATCCAGGAGGAGGTCGGCATAGGAGTGCCAGACGAAGACGTCGCTCTTGATGTGGTCGTACATCCGCGCCGAGGTCAGATGGTTGCGCACGTCGGCATACCCGACGCGGGCCGGAATGCCGAGGGCGCGGGCACAGGCGGCGAGCAGCGCGGCCTTGCCGATGCAGAAACCGCGGCCCGCGGCGAGCACGCTGCTGGCGCGAAAGTTGGCGGGATCGCCCATATCGACATAGGGATCGTAGCGGATGCCGTCGCGTACGGCGCCGAACAGACGCAGCACGCGGTCGGTATTGTCGGCCGCGCCGGTCGCCGCCTCGCGGGCGAATGCAACCACGGTGGGCGCGTCGCTGTCGATGAAGCGGCCATGCCCCAGAAAATCTTCCTGGTCCATCGTGCTTTCGGTCATGCTGGCGATCTTTCGCACATGCGGGCCACATTGTCCTCCCGGACGTCCGTGCCGATCCGGCCAGCGTCCCGGCCGTTCCCGGTTTCGTACCATTGCCCGGCCGGGCTGTCGCCATATAGTTCATCATACCTAGCGGTGGAGCGCCGATGAGCTCATCTGCCCCGGAACGGCTTGAAAGCTTTGTGGGCGGCCGCTGGTCGCCCGGCGCCGGCATCGAGACCGACCTCATCAACCCGGTCGATGGCACCGTGCTGGCGACAGCGAGCGCGCGCGAACTCGACCTGGCGGCGGCGCTCGACTTTGCCCGCACGCGCGGCGGGCCGGCTTTGCGCGCGCTCACCTTTGCGCAGCGCGCCAAGCTCATCGGCGCCGTCGCCGATGTGCTGGTGGCCAACCGTGCCCGCTATGAAGCGATTGCCATCGCCAATTCGGGCAACACGAAGACTGACGCCGCAATCGACATCGACGGCGGCGTCGGGACCCTGAAATATTATGCGCGCCTGGGCGCGACGCTGGCCGATGCGAGCATGCTGGTGGACGACAAGCCGGTGCGGCTGTCGAAGGCGGAGAATTTTCAGGCCATCCACGTGCTCAGCCCGCGGCGCGGCGTCGCCGTGCACATCAACGCGTTCAACTTCCCGAGCTGGGGCCTGTGGGAGAAGGCGGCGGTGTCGCTGCTCGCCGGCGTGCCGGTTCTGGCCAAGCCGGCGTCCGCCACGGCGCTGCTGTCGCACGCCATGGTGCGCGACGTGGTTGCCGCCAACGTGCTGCCGGAGGGAGCCCTCAGCCTCCTGTGCGGCAGCGCCGGAAAGCTCCTCGATCATTTGGGCGCCGATGACGTCATCGCGTTCACCGGCTCGTCCGACACCGCCAGCCGCATCCGCAGCCATGCCAACGTGCTGGCGCGCGGCGTGCCGGTCAACGTCGAGGCCGACAGCATCAATGCGGCGTTGCTGGCGCCCGATGCAGCGCCCGGCACGCCGGTGTTCGACGCCTTCGTCAAGGAAGTGGCGCGCGAGATGACGGTAAAGGCCGGCCAGAAGTGCACGGCGATCCGCCGCGTGTTCGTGCCGAAGGCGCGCCAGGATGCCGTCACCGAAGCGCTGGCGGCGCGGCTGGCGAAAGTCGCGGTCGGCGATCCGCGCCGCGACGACGTGCGCATGGGCCCGGTGGTCACGCCGGCGCAACAGCTCGCCGCACTGGAGGGGATCAGAAAAATCGCGCAGGAGGCCACGTTCGTATGCGGCGGGCTGGACGCGCCGACACTCGACGGCATCGATCCGGAGAAATCGTCGTTCGTGGCGCCGACCTTGCTCACAGTCGCGGCCGCCGGCGAGGCGGCCGCCGTGCACGACACCGAAGTCTTTGGTCCGGCCGCCACCATTCTCCCCTATGGCAGCGAGGACGAGGCTTTTGCCCTGGTGGCGCGCGGCGGCGGCTCGCTCGTCGCCTCGGTCTACGGCGACGACCGCGATTTCCTGGCGCGCGCCGTCGCCGCGCTTGGCCCCGCCCATGGGCGGCTGCTGGCGGTCGATTCCACCGTCGCCGACGTGCATACCGGGCACGGCATCGTCATGCCGCAGTGCCATCATGGCGGGCCCGGCCGCGCTGGCAACGGCGAGGAACTTGGCGGCCTCAATGGCCTGCGCCTCTATCACCAGCGGGTCGCCGTGCAGGGCTCGACCGAGCTCATCAGCGCGCTGCAAGCCAAGGCGGCGACATTGCACCAAGGATGACGAAGATCGGGCGTGCGGGGGAGGTAAGTTGCTCGACGAAATTCTCCAGCGCCGGCGCTACAATGCCGCGACGGACTTCATTGACGCCAACGTGGCGCGCGGTCTCGGCGCCAAGGTCGCATTCGCGGATCCCGATCGAACACTGACTTATGCGGAGTTGCAGGCGCGCACGATCCGCTTCGCCCGGGCGTTGCCGCGGCTCGGGCTGCGGCAGGAAAACCGGTTGGCGCTGCTGCTCTACGACACGGTCGATTTTCCCCTCGCGTTCTGGGGCGCCGTGCGGGCCGGCGTGGTGGCGGTGCCGGTCAACACCCTGCTCACGCCCGACCAATATGCCTATGTGCTGGCCGACAGCCGCGCCGCAGCCATCGTGGTCACGGCGGCGCTGGCCAAGCCCATCCTGGCCATCCGTCACCGTCTGCCGCACCTGCGCCACGTGATCGTCGTTGGCGCGGGCGCGGCCGATGCGGCGGCGCTCGGCGGCGTGCACCGGTTCGAAGACCTGCTGGTGGCCGAGCCCGACGAGCCGTTCACGGCCGCGACCATATCCGACGAAGTCGCCTTCTGGCTCTATTCGTCCGGCTCGACGGGCGAGCCGAAGGCCGTGAAGCATATCCACGCCAGTCTCATGGCCACCGCGAAGCTGATGGGGCAGGGCATTATCGGCATTACGGAGCACGACGTCGTGTTCTCAGCGGCAAAGCTGTTTTTTGCCTACGGGCTCGGCAATGCCATGTCGTTTCCCTTGTCGGTGGGAGGGAGCACGGCGCTGCTGCCGCTGCGGCCGACGCCCGAGACCGTGCTTGCCGTGATGCGGCGCCATCGCCCGACCGTGTTCTATGCGGTACCCTCGCTCTACGCTTCGCTGCTCGCCCATAAGGACCTCGCGCGTGGCGCCGGGTCCGATCGCTTGCGCATCTGCGTATCGGCCGGCGAGGCGCTGCCAGCGGAACTGGGCGAGCGCTGGCGCGCCAAGGTCGGGGTCGACATTCTGGACGGCATCGGCTCCACCGAGATGCTGCAGACGTTTCTCAGCAACCGTCCCGGCGATGTGCGCTACGGATCGGCGGGAAAACCGGTTCCCGGCTATGACGCAAAAATCGTCGACGAGAACGGTCGCGAGCTCGGCGACGGCGAGATCGGCGAACTGGTGGTGCGCGGGCCATCGGCCGGCGAGGGCTATTGGAACCAGCGGGCCAAGAGCCGCCGCACCTTTGTCGGCGAGTGGACCCATACGGGCGACAAGTTTTTGCGCGATGCTGATGGCTATTACCACTACTGCGGCCGCACCGACGACATGTTCAAGGTCAGCGGCATGTGGGTGTCGCCGTTCGAGATCGAGGCGGCGCTGGTGTCGCACGAGGCGATCCTCGAGGCGGCGGTGATCGGCAAGCAGGATGCCGACGGCATCATCAAGCCCAAGGCCTTCGTGGTGTTGAAGAACGGCTTTGCGCCCGACGAGCGCTTCTTCGACATGGTCAAGGCCCACGTGAAAGAGCGCGCCGGCCCGTGGAAATTCCCGCGCTGGATCGATATCCGCGCCGACCTGCCGCGCACCGGCACGGGAAAAATCCAGCGCTTCAAGCTGCGCGA
>Ga0126380_10000019_pt1 | contig 30875 bp, 32 predicted proteins | sample PanSoiMetPlot_26_FD_92544 | JGI IMG/M metagenome (GOLD analysis project Ga0126380, IMG submission 92544) | Tropical forest soil microbial communities from Panama - MetaG Plot_26 | ecosystem: Environmental > Terrestrial > Soil > Tropical forest > Bulk soil | place: Panama | collected 2016-02-17
GCCGTCGGCGATGAACAGCAGCGGCTTGGTGTAGTCGGTGCCGTAGAACTGCCGCTGGGCGAGCAGGTCGGTGTCGAGCGCGCCGCTGCGGGCCATGGTCAGCTCGGCGGACATCATCGCCGGAACTGGCCCGTCTGCCGCAGGCGGGAGCACCGGGTTGCCGTTGACGAACTTGACCTTCGTCACGGCGCTGTCATAGGCGGTGGCCCACTTGGTCTGCTGGGCGGGGGTGGCCGCCTTGTAGGCTGCCAGCGGCCCGGCGACCGCGTGGTCGGTTGCGGCCAGCGTGGACAGCGGCGAGAGCACAAAGACCTGCGCCGCGTTGATCGGCTGGGTCACTCCGGCCAGCTTCTGCCAGTTCACCGGCCCGACCTGCTGCACCGCGGCGGACCCATTGTTGTAGGGCGGCCCGTAGGAGGCGGCGAGGGCGGCTCCGCTCAGTTCGGCGCCTGCGGTGGCCAAAAAGTCGGCCGGCGCAACCTTGGCCCAGCTCTGCACCGACACCGGCGGCACGTCAGGCGAGGACAGCACGCCCGCGCAGATAACGACCAGGCCCGTGGCGATGGCCGTGGCGATCGTGGCTTCCTTGAGGATGTCGTAACGCCTGGTCCGCCCACGCCAAGGCGCCGCGTCGGCCTCCTTGGCGGCCTTGCGCGCGGCCCGGTCCCGCCAGCCGATCCGCTTGGCGGGCAGCGGGTGGGCCACGCCGCGCACCCGGACCAGCAGCACGTGCGCGCCGGCGAGCGCGACCAGGATGATCGGGATGAGCACCACGTGCCACAGCAGCATCTGGCCGAAGTTCATTACGTTGAAGAACGCGCCCACGCCGGCCGCGTTGAACGCGTCCTTGCCGTTGGTGGCGATCCACTGGGAGTCGAAGTTCTGCTGGGACAGATAACCGGTGAAACACTCCACCACCGAGGCCACGAAGGCAACCACCCCGGTGATCCAGGTCAGCGCGCGGCGGCCGCGCCAGGCGGCCATCCAGAACTTGCCCCACAGGTGAATGACCAAGAACGCCATGAACAACTCGACGCTCCACAGGTGCATGCTGTTGAAGAAATGGCCAACCGGGTTGGTGTGCCACCAGTCGGTGCCACCAATAGCGATGACGAACCCGGAGCCAATGGCCAGCAGCAGGGCAGCCACCGTCGCCACCCCGAACACGTAGACCCAGGAAGCGACGTAGGCGGGCTGCCGGTCGGGCAGCAGCTTGTCCGGCGGCAACGTGCGCATCCCCCACCGGCGGACCCGGGCGGTCCACATCTTGGCATCGATGGGATCGCCCAGGTACGCGGCGGCTGGCTCCTCCTGGACAGGACCCGCCGTCGTCTCGGCCGGCTCCGTGCGGTGCCTCCCGGGGAACGGGAGGAGCAAGGCGGCGCCGAAGATCACGACCATCACGGCGATCAGCACCAGGTTCGCGACCGAGACGTTGAAGATTGACCAGTGCAGATAAGTGCTCGGCTGGTTGAGGTCAATGGCAGCAATTCGAGGGGCTGCCATGAGTGCGGTATTCATCGATGCTCCTCCCAAAGACGCGCAACCGCTATATATGCGAAGCCTTGCGGAGAGAATGCGCGCGCTGGTCGGCGGCTAGTAGGGAGGACCGTCACGTGTGCGAGGGACCAAAGTCCCGGGGTAACGCCGAACGCGCCCCTCGCCGGGACGTTGGGCGAGGGGCGCGTTCGGCCGTAGCGAGCAGGTCAGGCGTTCGCCTCGACCCGGGTGGCCATCAGACCGCGACCGGATTGCCCCTGACCTGCACGACCTGGTGATCCGATGGCGGGGCCTACCGAATACCACACGCCGCAGCGGGCTCGGCAACCTCACGGATCGGGCCGGCGAGCTTGGTGGGACGATGCGTGCCACCGAGGCCAAGGGCGGCGGCACCGAGCCGGAATGGCGCGTCCCGCCGCCGGCGAATGACTCCCCCGGCTCTGTTGGCTCCTGACCCGCCCCGAAAGCCTCTGACCGGCTAACTCAGGGCTCTTGGTGCCCTCGTTTCGGGTCCTCTTCAAAAACCCTGGCGGCGTAGGCGGCAGCCTGCGTCCGGCGCGCCATGCCCAGCTTGGCAAACAGCGAAGAAACATAGTTCTTGACGGTCTTCTCCGCCAAAAACATCCGCTCCCCGATCTGCCGGTTGGTCAGCCCCTCCCCGATCAACTCCAAGATCCGCCGCTCTTGGCCGGTCAGCCCGGCCAGCGGATCGGCCGCCGCCGCCCGCTCCCGCAACCGCGCCAGCACCCTGCTCGCCGCCTGCGGATCCAGCAACGACCCCCCCGCCGCCACCGTGCGCACCGCCCCGACCAGGTCACTGCCGCGGATCTGCTTCAGCACATACCCCGCTGCCCCCGCCATGATCGCATCAAACAACGCCTCATCATCGCCGAACGAAGTCAGCATCAAACACGCCACCGCGGGCATCTGTGACCGGATCTCCCGGCACACGCTGACCCCATCCCCATCGGGCAGCCGCACATCCAGCACCGCCACATCCGGGCGCAGTGCCGGAATCCGGGCCAGCGCCGAGGCGGCCGTCCCCGCCTCCCCCACCACCGTGATATCCCGCTCGGCCTCCAGCAGGTCCCGCACCCCCATCCGGACGATCTCATGATCATCCAGCAGAAACACGCCGATCTGCCCGTTCCCCCGCGCCGTCTCATCCACGCTCTGACTCGCTCCCACGGTTTGCACCCCGCCCGGCTCAGGCAGCTTATCCCAGCCCTGTACCAGGGATGACTTTCATCCTAGCCGCGCCCAGACAGGCGGAGCAGGGACCTAAGTCCCTGCTCCGCAGGAAGATCGGGCATGAATTCTTTGAGCAGCACGGCCCTTATCCACCAGCGTCCACCGGGACGTGCGCGCGGGCGGCGGACGTGTCGCGCATCCGCGTCGGGGATACGCCCACCCCGTAGGTGACGAACCGGCCCTCGGGGATGATCTCGATAACGCAGCTCAGGTCCCGTCGTTCCGCGGGCAGCAAGGATGTCAGCTGCTTGGGCACCGCACCGAAGGGCACGGGCGTCATCGGTCCTCACGCTCCATCTCGCGCTGGATATCTGCTTCGGTGATCTTGTGCCGCCAAAAGACGTCCCACGCGTTCATCACCACGCCAATCCCCCAGCCGACGATGAGAAATATCGGCCAAAAGAACCCGTGCCCGCCGGTGGCCGCCCAGATCACCACCAGGAACGCGTTGACAAGCGCATAAACCAGAACGTGCCCGAAGAAGTCGCGCCGCTTCTTTAGCTGCGTGATCGCTTCGTCGCGTGCCTTCTGCTCCCGAGTGTCATTTACCATGGTGGCTCATCTCCCTCCTGAGTTGAGCCTCGTGCTGCTGGCAGTGCGGTACCAGAGGCGTAGGACCCCGTGCCGCGGGACCTATCGCCTGGCGACGGCCATCCGGGGCGCGCTCAAGGCCATCAGCAGCACATCCCCGTTTCGCGCCCAGATCCGGCGCCGATCGGGACCGGGTATAACCCCGCAGGTCAGCTGGTGATGTCGGCGTTGCTGAACCTGGCCCAGGCGATCGAGCAGAAGATCACGATGTAGACGCCGATCGACAGCAGCCCGTGGGTCAGCTCCGTGGTGTCGATCGGGACGCGCAGCAGCGAGTCGAACGACAGCCACCAGTGCGTGGGCAGGTAGGGCTGCACGACGGCGAACTGCGGAATGTTGTCGGACACCTCGCTCGCCACCGTGATGATCATGACGGCGGCGATCGCGGCGATCGGGTGCTCGGTGAGGCTGGAGATGGCGAGCCCGATCGCGCCAAGCATGGCCATCGCCGCCGACACGTACAGCACCACGAACAGCAGCCGCAGCAGGCCCTCGCCCAGCGGCACGGTGGTCCCCGACAGCAGCGTCACCGGGCCGACAGGGAACAGCGCCACCCCCACGATCAGCGCCGAGACGGCCACCAGCAGGCAGGAGATCAGCGAGAACACCGCGATCGCGGCGTACTTGACGCTCAGCAGCCGGGACCGCCCGGCCGGCACCACCAGCAGGTAGCGCAGCGTCCCCGCGCTGGCCTCCCCGGCCAGCGAGTCTCCCGCCACCACGGCCACCACCAGCGGGAGCACCAGCGTCAGCATGACCGTGAGCGCCAGGAACGCCAGGAAGACCCCGTTCCCCGCGACCTGGAACAGGAAGGCGGCACCAAGCCCCGGCCCGCCGCTGTTATCGGAGTCCGGGACCGACACCCGCAACGCGATGCCGAGGAGTGCCGGGATGCCGACGAGCACGGCGAGCAGGAGCAGGTTGCGCCATCGCCGGAAGATCAGGCTCAGCTCCGAGCGGAGCATCCGCAGCCACGGCCGCACCACGCCGCGCCGGGCCGCGCCGCCCGCGGCCGGCGCTGCGCCGCCCCGTAGGACCGGCGCCTCAGCCGTCGACATCGAAGCCCTCCCCGGTGAGCTCCACGAACAGGTCTTCCAGGCTGGGCCGCGGCGTGTCGAGGCCGGACACCGGAACGCCGGCCAGCACCAATGCACGGTTCACGGCTTCCGGCGCCTGCTCGCCGATCTGCGCGCTGACCTCACCGTCGCTGGCGCGGATGTCTGTCAGCCCCAGCGACTCCAGCACGCTCGACGCCCGCCCGGGCTCGGTGGTGCGGACCTGGACCCTGGCCGCGCCGCGGGCCCGCATCTCCTCCAGGGTGCCCTGGAAGACCAGCCGGCCGGTGCGCATTACCCCGACATGGCTGCAGATCTGCTCCACCTCGGCGAGCAGGTGCGAAGACACCAGGACGGTGACGCCGCCGGTGGCGATCTCGCGGATGAGCGCGCGCACCTCCCTGGTGCCCTGCGGGTCCAGGCCGTTGGTCGGCTCGTCCAGGATGATCAGTTCCCGTGGCCGGAGCAGGCTCGCGGCGATGGCCAGCCGCTGCTTCATGCCGAGCGAGTAGGCGCGGTAGCGCTTCTTCGCCGCGGCCAGCAAGCCCACCCGCTCCAGCGCGGCGGAGACGCGGGCAGCGGAGGTGCCCGCGTCGGCGGTCGCGTCCACCGCGTCGATCCGGGCGAGGTTCGCCTGGCCGGACAGCTGCGGGTAGAAGGCGGGGCCCTCGACCAGCGACCCCACCCGGGGCAGCACCCGCGCCGCCCCGGACGGCATGGCCGTGGCCAGCAGTTCGTGGCTGCCGCTGGTTGGGTAGACCAGGCCGAGCAGCATCCGGATGGTCGTGGTCTTGCCGGATCCGTTGGGACCGAGGAAACCGTAGACCGCTCCGCGCGGCACCGCCATGTCCAGCCCGTTCACCGCGAGCTGGCCACCGCGGAACCGCTTGGTCAGCCCGTGCGTGGCCACGGCCACGCCGGCCGCGGCCACCGGCGGCGTGGTGGTGTCACCCGCCGGGTCGGCCGCGGTTACCTCCAGCCCGGTACTCACTTGACTTGGGCGGCCGCCGCGTACAGCACCGACGGCGTGACCGCGCCGATCAGCACATGCCCGTTCGAAGTGATAAGCACGGAGACCAGGCTAGTGCGCAGCAGCCTGCCGCTCCCCCAGGCGCCGTGCACCGGGTGCGCCTTTGCCAGCAGCGTGCCGAGCACCGCGGAGCCGCTCACCTGGCCGCCACCGCCGGACGCCGACCGTGCCGCCTGGCCGGCTACCCCGGCTGCGTTGCCCCGGCCGGCCACCTCCGACAGCGCCGACTCTGGGAGCACGGCCACCGAGGTCCAGTCCTCGCCGATGATCCGCACGCCGGAGTACCTGCCCTGCTGTTCCTGGGCGGGCTCGTAGCCGGACGTCCGGTGCGGGCTGACCGTTCGCACCTTGGCCCCGGCCGGCGGGGTGAAGTCGAAGTTGCTGGCGGCCGGGGTGACGAACGAGATTGAGGTGTAGCCGACCTGGAACGCCGGGGTCGCCGCCTTCTTGGCGAACACCTGCACCCGCAGCGGCACATTCAGGTGCTCCGCGTCCAGGGCAAGCGTGATCTTGCCGATCAGCGAACTGCTGGTCTTGGGCGCCAGGACGAGCTGGTAGGCGGCCCGCCCGGCGACCGTCACGTTGGCCTCCGTGGTCACCCGCGTGCTCGGCCCGACCGCCGCCAGTACCTGCTTCGCGGCCTGCTGCGGGGTGAGCGGGGCCCGTGGCACGACCGGCTCAGGCTCGCCGCTCCGGTGCTTCGGAATCAAGAACTTGGTGACCGAGACCGAGTTGCTCTCCCACAGCCAGGCCGTGGTGCCGTTGCGGATGAAATCGGACTCGCCCATCCGCACCGGGACCGCGAGGCGCACCCGCTTGGGGCCGTCGTACCAGACCCGGAGCGTGTGCGATCCGGCCAGCAGCGAGGTGATCTCGTTGGGATTCTCGCTGCCCGGCAGCTGCGGGATGCCGAGCGAGGCGGTCTCGACCACGGTGCCGGTCAGCGGCGGCACCTTGCCGGGACCGGCCAGCCCGGTGAGCAGTTGCGCCGGGGTGCGCGGCGGCAGCGCCGGAGCGGCCTGTGCGGCAGTGATCGCCGACGCGATGCCGACCGCGGCGACCGCGGCTACCACGCCCGCGGGCACCACCCACCGGCTCCGGCGGGACAACTTCGGGACCGCTGCCATGAAAATTCACTCCTCGCTAGCATCCTGGGCGGCGTTTCGCCCCGGGCTTACGGTTTCATTCTGCATGCCACCGCTGTGGTATCCCTGTGAGGGGAAGGCGGCGGCAGGGAAGGCCGGGAACCGGGGAGGGCCGGAACGTGCGGGTGCTCGTGGTGGAGGACGAACGGCGGCTGGCCGCGGCCGTGCGCCGGGGCCTGCAGGCAGAGGGGTTCGCCGTGGACCTGGCCCATGACGGCGAGGACGGGCTGCATCTGGCGCGGGAAGGCGCTTACGACGCGCTGGTGCTGGACCTGATGCTGCCGAAGATCTCCGGGTACAAGATCTGCCGGCAGCTCCGGGCCGAGGAGAACTGGGTCCCGATCCTGATCCTGTCTGCCAAGGACGGCGAGTATGACCAGGCGGACGGGCTGGACCTGGGCGCGGACGACTATCTCACCAAGCCGTTCTCCTACGTGGTGCTCGCCGCCCGGCTGCGCGCCTTGCTCCGGCGCGGCACACAGCCGCGGCCCGCCCAGTTGCGGGCCGGCGATCTCACGCTCGATCCCGGCACCCGGCAGGTGCGCCGCGGCGAGGCGCTGATCGACCTGACCCCGCGCGAGTTCGCCCTGCTGGAATACCTGATGCGCCAGGCCGGTCAGGTGGTGTCCAAATCCTCGCTGCTGGAGCACGTCTGGGATGCCTACGACTCGGTGGACCCGAACGTGGTCGAGGTTTACGCGGGCTACCTGCGCCGCAAGATCGACAACCCGTTCGGCCGCCGCGCCCTGCAGACCGTCCGCGGTGCCGGGTACCGCCTGGCCCCCGACGGCGGATAGCGCGAATGAGGCAGCGCGGGGAATGATCGGGCCGTGATCCTCTCCGTGCCCCGGTGGTGGCGGCGGCGCAGCCTGCGGGCCCGGGTGACCATGACCACTACGGTGGGCCTGGCCGTGGCCCTGACAGCCGCCGCCCTGCTGCTGCGCAGCGAGCTCCAAGGCTCGCTTACCCGCGAGGTGGACGGCACCGCCCGGCAGGGCGCACGCGAGGTGGCCGCCCTGGTCAACGCGAACCGCCCCCTGCCCAACACGTTGCTGTCCGGCACGCTCACCGTGCAGGTGCTGAGTGCCACCGGCCGGATCGTTGGCGCCTCGGTGACCGCCGACCGGCTGGTGCCGCTGCTTCCCCCGGCCCAGGCGGCCGCCGCCGCCCGCAGCGGCCGCGCGGTGCTGCTGGACGGGCGCCCGTTCGGCATCCCCTACCTGATGCGGGTGGCCGCGGTGCCGGCCAGCGGCCACCGGACCGTCGTTGCGGCCGCCGCCTACACCCAGGTCCGCGACAGCATGATGACGCTGACCAGGGCGCTGCTGGTGGGCACGCCGCTGCTGTTGCTGTTGCTGGCCGGTGTCACCTGGCTGGTGGTCGGGTCCACCCTGCGGCCGATCTCCGCGCTGCGCCGCGGCGCCCAGGTGATCACCGCGACCGGGGTGACCCGGGAGCTGCCGGTGCCCGAGGCGCGCGACGAGGTCCGCGTCCTGGCGACAACGCTGAACGATATGCTGATCCGCCTGGACGCGGCGCAGCAGCGGCAGCGGCGCCTGGTCTCGGACACCGCGCACGAGCTGCGCAGCCCCATCGCGAGCATCCGGGCCCAGCTCGAAGTGGCACTCGACCATCCCGAGCAGCAGGACTGGCCGCAGACGGCGCAGGACGTCCTGGCCGACACCCTGCGGCTGGCCAGCCTCGCCGAGGATCTGCTGGTGCTGGCCCGGCTGGATGAGCACCAGGTGCGCCCCGCGGCGGGCAGGCCGGTGGACCTCGCAGCGCTGGTCACCGAGGAGGCCGAGCGCAGCGCCGGCGGCCGGGTCCCGGTGACGGCGCGGACCGCCGGCCCGTGCATCGTCACCGGCGAGGCGGAAGGGCTGCGGCGGCTGCTGCGGAACCTGATCGACAATTCCATGCGTTACGCAAAGTCCGGGGTGGAGGTGGCAGCGCGCCGCGAGGACTCCGAGGCCGTCCTGACCGTGTCCGACGACGGCCCGGGCATCCCGGCGGCGGACCGCGAGCGGGCCTTCGACCGCTTTGTCCGGCTTGATGACGCCCGCAGCCGGGACGAGACGCAGACCGGCGGTGCCGGGCTGGGCCTGGCCATCGTGCGGGCCATCGCCCGCACCCACGGCGGGTCGGCGTACCTGGAAGGCGGCACCCCTGGCCTGCGTGCCGTCGTCCGCCTCCCGGTGAATAACGCAGCGGTACTTCCCTCGTCACCCCCGGCGGGCGCCGAGCCCCGGACCGGCGCCGGCCTGGGTCACTCTCTGCCCAGCAGAATGCAGTCACCGCAGAACGCCGGGGCGGAAGCGGACGAAACACGGTAGATAAGGCAGCAGCTGCGCCGGCGAAAGCCGGTCACGGGCGCGCCCGCGTAGGCGCCCGCCAGCGGCGGCCGGCGCAGCACCGCGGCGCTGACGGCCTGCGCCCGCGCGGCCAGGCCAGGCCGCGCGGTGGCGATCATCGACGCGGCGCCATTGACCGCCGAGGCGACATTGCCCCACAACACGACCGCTGGCACCGACATGGCGGCGACCATCTCGGTGACCGCCCGGACCGGGCCGTCCACCACGTCCTCGCGCAGCCTGGCCGCCAGCGCGTCCTCGTCGTCACGGCCGGTACCAGGCCGCAGCGCGCTGCCGACTGGCAGCGACAACGGGAAGGCACCGCCCAGCGCGGGCTGCCACCGGGCCGGCGCCACGCGGAGCAGCGCTCCGGACATGACTGCCAGGCCGAGCGGCGGAGAAATCAGCCGCGCGGCGATGCCCAGCAGGGTCACCGACGCGGCGATCCGGAACTCCACTTCCTGCGGCCCGCACCCCGCCGCGGCCCCGAGCGCCGACCGGACGGCGGCGATCCGGTCCCGCAGCACCCGCACGGACCCGGTCAGCTCGTCCAGCGAGAGCCACGGCGCCGCGATGGCAGAGGCCGGATCGTGGCTGGCGACCGCGAAATACGCGCCCAGGCCAGCCAGGTCCGCCAGGTCAGCCAGCGGGACGCCGTGCGACGCCCCGGGCTGGACGCCGCGGGTCACACCGGGGCCGCGTCCCGCGGCTGACGGGGCTGGGCAGCGGCCGGTGGTGGCCGCAGGAGCCGGTCGGCCAGCGGGGCGAACACCAGGCCGATCGTGGCCCACAACAGCAGCTGGGCGGCGACCGAATACAACCGGAAGCTGAACAGCACATCGGCCGGGAATCCCGGGTACACAATCCGGCCGCCGGGGCCGGCCAGCGGCAGCGGCGTCTCCGTCGCACGGTGACCGTAAGCCGCCACGTTGGCGGGCAGCTCCCCCAGCTGCGGCAAGATCACCATCACCACGCCGATCGCGACGATGAACGCCGCGCCCGCGGCCAGGCTGGCGTTCCAGTTGCCCAGCCGTGGCTTCAGCCGCTGGCCCAGCCACACCGCCAGGACCAGCAACACCACCGAACAGATCACCATCAGCAGGTACAACCCGCCGCGCTGGCCGATCGTGTCCGGGTTCCCGACGCCGGGCGGGTTGGCCGGGTACTTGATGAACGGCACCAGGTAGCTGCCGATGAACCCGCCCGCGGCCACCAGCAGCGCCAGGCTGCGGGGGCGCAGCCTGCCGACCCGGCCCAGGCACACCGCGTACGCGACCGCGAACAGCGCGCCCAGCGCCGCCCCGATGGCGATCATCCCTACGCCCAGGCCGACGTTGGCCTGGATGGTGCGGCTGAAGATATCCGGCGCGGCCTCCGGCGGTGGCAGCCCAGCCGCCTTGTTCAGCGCGGCCTGCGCGGCATCCCGGCCGGTCTGGTAGTTGATCGCCGCGTCGATGACCGGCTCAGCGAAGATCCGGGCGAAGACGAACGCCACCAGCCCGCCGGCCGCACCGGCCAGCACGCCGCGGAGGACCAGCTTCCACTCCACGCCGGGCACCCGCGACCGGTCAGTGGCAGGGGAAGCCGAGGAAGTGCCGGGCGTCGTGCACGAACTCGTGGATGAACAAGTTGTGCCCGCTCACCGACACCGCCCCCTGGTCCACGCCGATGAAGTAATACACCGCCAGGGCGATGAGCGCGGTGACCGCCAGCCACAACGCCGCCTTCGGAACCGGCAGCACCACCGGTGTTGACGCGGTACGCGGCGCGGGCACATCGTACATGTCGAGCCTCCTCAGGGATCGTGCGTCCCATCCATCACGGGCCCGCATGACGGAGTAAAGATCTGACTTGCACACCACGCGCGGTGGCCTGCTCACAGTGGCGCGACCGTGCCGGACTCACACCGGCTTCCACACCCCATCACGCAGATAGCTCACGCTAGCAACAAGCCCCTGCCGCGGCAATAACCCCGGGCGCCAGCCCGGTTAGGCTTTTTCTGCGTGGTGCGTGCGGGGAGGTCCGTGAAGGAAGGGCCGGGAGAGCAGATGGCCGCGGCGGCGGGCCGCGGTCGGTTTCGCGCGTCACGCGCTGACCGCGAGCAGGTGATCGACGCCCTCAAGGCCGCGTTCGTGCAGGGCCGGCTGGCCAAGGATGAGCTGGATGCGCGGGTGGGCCAGGCGCTCGCCTCGCCGGCCAAGGCGGACCTGGTTGCGCTCATCGCCGACATCCCCGCCGAGGCGATCAAGGCCCAGCTCTCGCGCAAGCCGAGGGCGGCAGCGGCCCGGCCGCCGGTGAACATGGCGGTCATCTGGGGCGCAAGCGGCACTATCCCGCTGGCCGCGCTGGTGACCGGGTTGCCTGCTTTGCTCCCCTGGGGGTTGCGGGTGCCCGTCGTGGCCCTGGTCGTCATCATTTACGAGACGTTGTGGGTGGCCGGGTTCTTGTGGCTCGACTCGCGGCCCCGGCAACCCGGCTGAACTCGGGGCGCCTCAGTTACCAGTGGCCCCAGGGGAGCAGGGAGACGACCGCGATCGCCGCGAACAGCAGGGTCAGGTAGGCGATAGACAGGTGAAATAGGCGCATCGAGGCGGGGTTGGCGCTTGGGCGCGCGATCCCGGCGCACGTCCCCTCGTCCACCTCGCGGCCAGGAGCGCTCGCTGCGGCGGCAGCAACCGGAGCCGGGGCGCTCGCCGCGGCGGCGCCGGCGGCGCCCGGAACCGGCGCGCTCATGCGGGCCACGCGCGCATGCAGCCGGTGCGCCTCGGCGAGGAACCAGCCGCCCAGGCCTGCCGCGCAGATCGCGTACAGCCATCCCGCGTAGGGCGCAAGGGCCAGGGTCGAGGCGACCATGACATACGAGTAGATCAGGATCTTGCGGGCCACCACGGACGCGGGGGCGACAACCGGCAGCATGGGCACGCTGGCGGCCGCGTAGTCGTCGCGGAACTTCATGGCCAGCGCCCAGAAATGCGGCGGTGTCCAGAAGAAGATGACCGCGAACAGCACGATCGCCGGAAGGCTCACCCGGCCGGTGACGGCCGACCAGCCGACCAGGACGGGGAAGCAGCCCGCGGCACCGCCGATCACGATGTTCGACGGCGTCCTGCGTTTGAGGCCAATCGTGTAGACGAAGACGTAGAACAGGATGGCCGCGTCGGCCAGGATCGCGGACAGCCAGTTGACCAGCGTGCCGAGCAGCACGGTGGACGCCGCGCCGAGGACGATGCCGAAGATGAGCGCCTCGAACGGCTTGACCACGGCCATCGGCGCGGGCCTGGCGAGCGGGCGGCGCGCGGTCCGCCGCATCACGGCGTCGATATCGCGGTCGATGTAGCAGTTGATCGTGTTCGCGCTGCCGGCGGCGAAAGCCCCGCCGGCCAGCGTCACCAGCAGGATCCGGACCGATGGCAGTCCCCGGCCCGCGAGCAGCATCGTGGGAATCGTCGTGACCAGCAGGAGTTCGATGATCCTTGGCTTGGTCAGCGCGAACAGGGCGGAGGCCACGGCCTTCACGGAACGGCGTCCCGTGGCAGCGGCCTCGGGGAGCGACCCCCCGGGGGCGGGCAGGGCGCTCGCGGTCACTTCCGGCACTATCTAGCCCTCGTTCTTCGGCGGCTCAAGACCCGTGATCGTATCGGTGTCCACGGCCGCGGGCATCGCCGGCCGGGCCGGCGCGGCGGTCTGTGGTGCCGCGGTGGCCGCGGTCGCCCGCAACGGCATGTTGTACCGGTGACCGGGCACCAGGTGCGGCTCGGTGTAGCGGACGTACAGCGCCCCGGCTACGGCGATGAACACGAGCCCGGGCGACACGAACGTGAGTATCGACGCGCCGTAGGTCCAGTCACTGCCCGCGGCTGCCATCAGTCCAGGCACTCAAGCCTCCTGCGGTTCTGCACTTGCCTGTTCCGCTAAAGGCCGGGCCTGGTGGGCCAGGCCGTAGCCGAACACGAGCACCATGCCGAGCAACGTGCTCACGATGACCGTGCCGGTCAGCAAGGCCACCCGGCGGAGCGGCGCCAGGGCTGGGCTCAGCGCCGGGAGCCGATGAGCCGCAGCCAGAACGCCACTCCCAGACCAAGGTAGGTCACGACCGCGGCAGCGTACGCGGCGGGATACCGCAACGCGCCGATCTGCCACAGCCGCTTGTTGCCCGCCTGATCTGCTGCAGCGCCGCATAGTGGATCCCGGCGCGAGACCGCTCATATGATCGTTGCGACGGCGGTGCGGGGATCCTCCCCGCTGAGCTGGACCGGACCTTCGACCGGTTCCGGTCCGGTTCGCAGTTCGGCGGCGCGCGGGGGCACTGGCCTGGGCCTGGCCCTGGTGCAGGCGGTCGCCCGCGCGCACGGCGGCGAGGTGCGGGTGCGCAGCGCCCCGGGCGAGGGCAGCGAGTTCGCGCTGGTGCTGCCGGTACGCCCGGTGCCCGGGCCGCGGCGGCGGGTGCCGGGTACGGAGCTGCTCGGCACGCCGGACGCCGGGCGGGCGGTGCCGTCCGACGCGCTCGGCACGGGCAGCCGCCCGGCCTACGGGCCCGCCGACCCCGGCCCGCCGGGCGCGGAACGGACGACCCTGGAGGAGCTGTGACACCGAGGCCGGGCTGGCGCGGGAGGGTCCGCGCGCTGCGCGGCAGCCGCCTGGTGGTGGCCGCCTCGGCCGCCGCCGTCGCAGCCGTGGCGCTCATCGTGGTCGGGGCCACCGTGGGATCCGGGAATCCCGCCCCGCACAACCTGGGCCGGGCGAAGAACTTCACCCTCGGCGTGCTCGGCCACCCGGGCAGGCAGCTATCGCTCCGGTCGATGGCGGGCCGCCCGGTCATCGTGAACTTCTTCGCGTCCTGGTGCGGGCCGTGCCGCAAGGAGACGCCGCTGATCGCCCGGTTCTACCGGGGCCGGCCGGGCCACGTCGCGGTCATCGGAGTCGACGTCAACGACTCGGCGCCCAAGGCCATGGCCTTCGTCCGGAAGAGCGGCGTGACCTACCCGGTGGCCGTGGACCCCATGCCGATGAACGCCGCGATCGCCTACAACCTGCCCGGGCTGCCCGCGACCTTCTTCCTGAACGCGCGGCACGTCATCGTGAAACGGGTCTACGGGCCGGTCACCGAGGCCGAGCTGGCCAGCGGCACCCGGCTGATGACCGGGCGGGGCTGAGGAGGGCCCGGTGCAGACCCCGGCGCGCGCGGACCCGCCGTACGTCCCGATCCGGCACACCGCCTGGCCGGCGCGCAAGACGCCCGCTGGCCGCCATAAAAGCCACCGGCGCCACGGGAAGGCCACCACCACTCCCGGGGTTGATCTGGGAACCAGGGTTCAGCCGAGGCCGATGTCCTCCAGGGAAAGGGTGAACGCGGTCTCCCAGGTTGCTGCGGAACGCGCGGCTCCCGGCGAGGGCGGCTTCACCCGGTCCAGCGCGGCCAGGGCGGAGCGGACCATCTCGGCCGGCCGCGAGGAGGTCACGTCGGCATCGCCCAGCTCCAGTTCGTGCTGCAGGTTGTCGCGCCCGTGACCTTGCACCACGTCGAGCAGGAGCAGGGACCGGCCGACCGTGCGCGCCTCCGCGCAGGTGTCGCCCGAGCTGGTGATGACCAGGTCCGCCGCGGCCATCAGCGCGGGGACCTCCTCGGTATAGCCGAACACGTGCAGCCGCGGCCGGTGCCGCGCGGCCGCGCGCAGCCGGTTCGCCAGCTTGACGTTGCGCCCGGCGACCGCCAGAACCTGGACCCCGGCGTCGGCGAGCGCCGCAGCCGCCTGCGCGATCGGCCCCAGGCCCCAGGCCCCGGACATCAGCAGCACGGCGCGGTCCTCCACCGGCAGGCCAAGATCGATCCTGGCCCGTTCCTGGGTGGGCGGGTCGTAGAACCCGGGCCGCACCGGCGACTGGACCACCCGGATCCGGGCCCTGGGCTGGTACCTGGTCACCGCGGCCTCCGCCACGGCCGAGGTGACCAGGTACAGGTCCACGTTCGGCTGCACCCAGATCCGGTGCGGCGTGACGTCGCTGCACAGCACCACGTGGCTCATCCCCGGGTACCGGTCAGCGACCACGCTCACCGCGGACGCGGCCGTGGCGAACACCGAGATGGCCAGGTCGGCGGGGTGCTGGTCGAGGTAGTCGCGCAGCCTCGGCACCAGTTGCCGCCGGGCCGCGGCGTCGGCCAGCAGCGCCAGCCGGCTCCCCGGGCGCAGCGCGGCGAAGTGGAACGCGTCGAACAGCCCCGGCGTCGCCAGCATGGCTCGGAACACCAGCTCCCCCGCCGACCCGCCCCGCGGGCCGAGGAGCCGCATGGCGTCCAGGGTGTCGGTCGACCATCCCCGGCCGGCCAGGGACATCGCGCAGGCTCTGGCGTGCATCTCGTGACCGGCGCCGAGCGAGCCGGACAGCAGCACCGCGCGCTTCATATCATTGCCTCCCTCGCGGGCAGCGACCTTGCCATCATTCCAGTAGAAATGCCGCGTGGTATGGTCCGCTCCTGGCATGTCGCCGTGGGAGGGCGAAGCCGCAGGCCAGAGCCTGCGAGGCGGGAGTGACAGGTGTTCTCAGACAGCGAGGGCGCGGCACCGTCCCGGCCACCGGCCACGCTCACCGCGGCGGCAGTGGCGGCCGGCTGCCTTGCCGTCGTGCACGCCGGGCCGGGCGTGACCGCGCTGGGCCCGGTCCGGCGGCGGTTCTTCCCCCGGCTGTCCGGCCAGGGCCGGGCCGATCACGTGGCGCTTACCTTCGACGATGGCCCGGACCCGGCGTGGACCCCGGCGTTCCTTGAGGTCCTGGCCACCTGGCGGGCGCGGGCCACATTCTTCATGCTCGGCTCGATGGTGGTTCAGGCGCCGGGGCTGGCCGCGGAGATCGCCGCCGCGGGACACGAGGTGGCCGTGCACGGCTGGGCGCACCAGTACACCGTCCTGCGCGGGCCGCGTGCGGTGGCCGACGACCTCGCCCGGGCCAGGGACGCGGTGGCGGCCGCGAGCGGCGCGCAACCACGGTTCTACCGCCCGCCGTACGGCGTGCTGAGCGCCGGGGCGCTAGCCGCCGCCCGCCGGCTCGGGCTCACCCCGCTGCTGTGGACCTGCTGGGGCCGGGAGTGGACGCCCGGCGCCACGCCCCGCTCGGTCTGGGCGACGCTCGGCGGAAACCTGACCGGGGGCGCCACGGTCCTGTTGCATGATTCCGACTGCACCTCGCCGCCGGGGTCGGCGGCCGCGGCGCTGGGCGCGCTGCCACTCCTGCTCGAAGAATGTGCAGCACGAGGCCTCGTGGCCGGCCCGGTGGCCGAGCACGGCCTGGATTCGTGATGGGGCACCACCTGGCCGCCCGGAGCGCGCGCCGGGCCTCGGATCACGGCGGCGGGGACGGCAACCCGGGCCGCAGGGCCGCCCCGGTCCGGGAACAGGGCGCAGACGACATAACGTTGACCCTGTGGCCGGGCTGCCGAACCGCAGGGGCATGACCTGTGGCTTCGCGTCCGATGGAGAACCTTCAGCAGGCATTCAGGTTGTGCCCAGAGACGTGGTGCTAACTGGAACTGCGCTTAGCCGGGTCACGGTGGAACTGCCGTGCCGGGACCAAGCAGAGCGGCTCAGGCTACTTCCGGGCAAAAGGTGATGATGATGGCCGAAGGTCAGGGCAACGGGAACGACTCGCCGGAGCGCGACAGCGCCTGGCAGCCGGTTCCCGACTCCGGCGGCAGCCCCAGCGCACCGGACGCGGACACCGATCCGGGCGCCGCGGGCGCGGCCCCGCCCGGGGCGCCGTGGTTCCCCTTCGCGACGCCGCCCCCGGCCGGCGAGCCGGAACAGCCGCCCGCTAGCGCGTCGCAGCCCCCTGACGCGCAGCCAGCCCCGGCCGCACCACGGCCCCCTGGCGCGCAGCCGGCGCCCGGCGCACGGCAGGCGCCCGGCCCGCAGCCGCCCGGCCCCTCCGCACCGTGGCAGGCCCAGCCGGGCACCCAGCCGACCTGGGCCGGCCCTGGCACCCAGCCGTCCTGGATGCCGCCGGGCACCCAGCCTCAGCCAGGCCAGGGCACACCGCCCCAGTACGACACCCCGCCGCCGCACGGCGCACAGGAGGGCGCCCAGCAGAGCGCGCAGCCTGGCTACGGCACCCCGCCGCCGCAGGGCGCACAGGAGGGCTACGCCACCCCGCCGCCGCACGGCACACAGCAGGGCTACGGTGCCCCGCCACCGCCCGGCTACGGCGGCCAGCCACCCTACGGCGCCCCCTCCTACGGCGAGCAGCCCACGTATCCCACCCAGCCGCTCTACGGCGGGCAGCCCCCGCACGGTGGGCAGCCCCCGCACGGTGGGCAGCCCCCGCACGGCGGGCAGCCCCCGTACAGCGGGCAGCCCCCGTACGGCGGGCAGCCCCCGTACGGCGAGCAGCCCCAGCCGGCCTGGCAGCTTCATCCCGGCGAGCACGGCCCGGTGCCGCCGCTTCCGGCGCACGTGTCCGGTGGCGGGGGCCAGTGGATGCCCCCGGGCGGCTACGGGCAGCCGAAGCCGCGGCCTCCCCGCGGGCCGCTGAACTATGCCCTGGTGTACGTGCTGGTCGCGGTGCTCGCGGCGGCGATCGGCGCGGGCGCGGTGCTAGTGCTGCGCGGCACGGCCGGGAAGGCCCCGTCCTCCGCCATCTCCTCCCAGGACATCCCCCGGCCCAAGACGAACCCCGGCTCCGGCGCTGGCTCAGGCATCGACACCAATGCCGTCGCCAACAAGGTCACGCCGGGCCTGGTGGATATCACCTCCTTCGTTCATCTACAACAGCAGGTGTTCGAGGGCACCGGCATGGTGCTGTCCCGCGGCGGACTGGTGCTGACCAACAACCACGTCATCAAGGGGTCCACGCGGGTGGCCGTGCAGCTCGTCACGAACGGCCGCAAGTACGATGCCCAGGTCGTTGGCACCGACAACGCCCACGACGTCGCGCTGCTCCGGCTGGCCGGGGCGTCCGGGCTGACGCCGGTCCCGGTCGGTGACTCGAACGAGGTCAAGCTCGGAGACCCCGTGGTGGCGCTCGGGAACGCGGGCGGGAACGGCGGCGCGCCGACCGTGACCAGCGGGGTGATCACAGCGCTGCATCGCAATATCACGGCAAGTGACAGCGGATCGCGGTCCTCTGAGAACTTGACGAACATGTTCCAGACCAACGCCCCGATCGCCGAGGGCGACTCCGGCGGTGCGCTGGCGAACGCCGCCGGCCAGGTCATCGCGATGAACACGGCGGCGAACAGCCAGACCATCGGCGGGAGCGGCACCGCCCAGGGCTTCTCGATTCCCATCGACCGCGCGCTGTCCATCGCCCGGCAGATCGCCAGTGGTCACGGCAGCGGCACGATCCAGATCGGAACGCCCCCGTTCCTCGGCATCGCGATCGCCAGCATGAACCAGAAGACCAGCACCGCCACCAGCCCTCGCGAGCAACTGCGGCAGTTCCAGGCGATCGCGGAGGCCGGCTTCGGCGGGGTGAACTCCAGCGGCCGGTGCCTGCCCAACGCCAACGTGAACCCGGTGCCCGCGAGCATCGCACCCGCCAAGTCGGGTGCCCTGATCGGCGCGGTGTTCTGCAACGAGCCGGCCGCGGCGGCTGGCGTCCGGGCCGGTGACGTGATCATCGCGGTGAATGGCCGCACGGTGACTTCCGCGGCCTCGCTGCACGAGGTGATCCACGGCTACCGCCCCGGCGCGACCGTCAGCCTCAGCGTGGTGAGCAGCAACGGCGAGCACCGGAGCCTGTCGCTGAAACTCGGACAGGGTCCGGCGGCGTAACTCCGGCACCGCGGTCTGGCGGGACGGCGCGGCCAGCCGGGCCGGTTCACCCGGCTAGCCAGGCCTCCATCGTCGCCTCGCACTCGGCGATCTGCGCCACGGGCACGTGCTCGTCCGGGGAGTGGGCGAGCATGGGATCCCCGGGGCCGTAGTTCAGCGCGGGCATGCCGAGCAGGGCGAACCTGGCCACGTCGGTCCAGCCGAACTTGGCCCGGGGCGCCCCGGCCACGGCCGCGAGCAGCGTCGCGGCGGCAGGGTGGTCCAGCCCCGGACGGGCGCCCGGCGCGGAGTCGGTGATCTCCACCTCGTAGCCGGAGAACACCTCGCGCACGTGCGCGGCCGCCGCCGCCTCGCTGCGGTCGGGGGCAAACCGGTAATTCACCGTGACCACGCACTCGTCCGGAATGACGTTGCCCGCGACCCCGCCGCTGATCCCCACGGCGCTCAGCCCTTCGTGGTAGGTGAGCCCGTCCACCTCCGGCTGGCGCGGCTGGTAGGACCGCAGCACGTCGAGGATCCCGCCGGCCACGTGGATTGCGTTAAGGCCCATCCAAGAGCGGGCGCTGTGCGCGCGCTTGCCCCGCGTGGTGACCTCAGCCCGCAGCGTGCCCTGGCACCCGCCCTCGATGACCGCGCCGGTGGGCTCCATCAGCACCGCCAGGTCACCCTGGAGCAGCCCGGGGTGGTGACGGGACAGCCGCAGCAGCCCGTTGCGCTCGGCCTCGACCTCTTCGCAGTCGTAGAAGACGTAGGTGACGTCGGGGCGCGGCGCGGTCAGCCGGGCGGCCAGCCGCAGCGCGACCGCCACCCCGGACTTCATGTCGCAGCTCCCGCAGCCGTAGAGCAGGCCGTTCTCGCGCCAGGAGGGAACGTTGCCCGCGATCGGCACCGTGTCGATGTGCCCGGCCAGGATCACCCGCTGCGGGCGGCCCAGGGTGGTCCGGGCAACGACCGCGTTGCCGTCGCTGTGCACGGAAAGGTGCGGCAGGCTGCTCAGCGCCCGCTCGATCGCGCCGGCCAGGCCCGCTTCGCCGCCGCTCACCGACTCCACGTCGACCAGGGATGCGGTGAGGTCGGCGCTGTCACTAGAAAGATCCAGGTCCACGCCGGCAGCATAGAGTGCTCACAGTCCGGCGGCGGGGGCCGCCCGGCAAAGGGAGCAGATGCCCATGTTCAGAGTGGATTCCGAAGTCGGCCGGCTGCGGCAGGTGATCCTGCACCGGCCCGGCCTGGAGCTGAAGCGGCTCACCCCGGACAACGCGGCAGACCTGCTCTTCGATGACGTGCTGTGGGTAAGCCGCGCGCAGCAGGAGCACGACGCCTTCGCGAACGTACTGCGGTCCCGCGGGGTCACCGTGCATTACTACGGCGACCTGCTCGCCCAGACGCTGGACGTCACCGCGGCCCGCGACTACATCCTGGACCGGGTCTTCGACTCACGCTGGCACGGGCCGCTGGCCGCCGGCCACCTGCGCGCCGCGGTGGACGGGCTCGACTCCCGGGACCTGGCGGGCTACCTGGTCGGCGGGATCACCAAGCAGGAGATCTCCGAGCTGGCACCGGAGCCGAAGAGCATCGCCTTCCACTCGCTGGACCCGGACGGCTTCGTGCTCGCGCCGCTGCCGAACCTGCTCTACCAGCGCGACACGTCCTGCTGGATCTACGGCGGGGTGTCGATCAACGCGATGCGCCGCCAGGCCCGGGTCAGGGAGTCCACGTTCGTCAAGGCTCTCTACCGCTGGCACCCGATGTTCGCCGGCCTCGGCTTCGACGTCTGGTATCACGGCGTCGACGCGGCCCCGGCCACCATCGAGGGCGGGGACGTGCTGGTGCTCGGCAACGGCGCGGTGCTCGCCGGGATGAGCGAGCGGACCACGCCGCAGGCGCTGGAGGTGCTGGCGCTCCAGCTGTTCGCGGCCGGCGCCGCCACCTCGCTGGTCGCGATCGACATGCCCAAGCGGCGCGCGTTCATGCACCTGGACACGATGCTGACCATGGCGGACTACGGCGTGTTCATCAAATACGCAGGGATGGGGATGCTCCGGTCCTACACCATCGAGCCGGGCGCGAGTGCCCGCGAGCTCAAGGTCACCGACCACCCGCCGGAGGACATGCACGCCGCGCTGGCCGCCGCGCTGGACCTGCCGGGCATCACCGTGCTGACCGCGGTCCAGGACGTGCGCTCGGCGCAGCGGGAACAGTGGGACGACGGGTGCAACGTGCTGGCGGTCGAGCCAGGCGTGGTCGTGGCCTACGAGCGGAACGTGACCACCAACACCTACCTGGCGGAGAACGGCATCGAGGTGATCACCGTCGCGGGCGGCGAGCTCGGCCGCGGCCGGGGCGGCCCCCGGTGCATGAGCTGCCCCATCGAGCGCGACGGCTGACCGGCGTCACCGGTCCCGGTGCCCCGGCAGGCTGCCGGCGCCGGTGGCCAGGGCAGCCAGGACGACCGCCACCGACGGGCGGCGGACGCTGGCCGCCCGCACCACGGCGTAGACCTCGCGGGCGGGGACGGTGCCTGGCAGTTCCCTGACCACGACGCGGCCCTCGCCGGTGGCCAGGGCAAGCCGGGGCACGACCGCGACGCCGACGCCGCGGGCCACCAGGCTGACAATGGTCCCCAAGCCCTCGAATTCCCAGGGCACGGCGGGGGCACCGCCTGAAGTCTCGAGCAGCCGGTCCACGGCCTGGCGGGACGGCTCGCCCGCGGGCGGGGCCATCCACCGGCTGGTCTCCCGGAGCCGCCGCAGGTCGACCCGCACCGTGGTGTCGGCGAGCGCGTGGTGCCGCGGCACGATGAGCACGACCGGATCGCGCACCAGCGGGTAGCAGCGCAACATGCCCGACACAAGGCCGGGGAGCCCGCCGGACCAGTCGTCCACCAGCGCCACGTCCGCGTCGCCCGTGCGTACCCGGCGCAGTCCCTCACCGGGTGCGGCCTGCTGGAGCAGCAGCGTCAGCCCCGGGTGCCGGCGCAGGTTGCGCACCAGCGCGGGCGCGAAAGCGGCGGCGGCGGTGGGGAACGCCGTCACGGAGATCCGCCCCGACGGCTGGGCCTCCTGGGCGGACAGGTCCGCCTCGGCGGCCTCGACCTGCGCCAGGATGATCTCGGCGTGAACGGCAAGGCGCCGCCCGGCGTCGGTCAGCTCGACGGACCGCGCGGCCCGATCGAGCAGGGCCGTCCCGGCCTCCCGCTCCAGGGCGGTTAGTTGCTGGGACACCGCCGAGGCGGTATACCCCAGGGCTGCGGCGGTCGCCGCGATCGTGCCCCGGTCGGCGAATTCCCTCAACAGCCGGAGCCGGTGCAGGTCGAGCATAAGTTCAGCTTAACCTTACGGCTAGATATAAGTGCTTGCCCTAATGCATATCTGAGTCCAGGCTGTTCAGGTTGGCCGTACAACAAGCCCCGCAGCTAGGATCTCGCAAACCTCATGACCGTCACTGCTGACCCAGAATCCCTCGAAGTCCCGCTGTCCGCCCCCCCGGTCCCCGTCTCCGCGACGCTGGCCGCGAATGAGGTGCTCACCCGCAAGCGGCAGGCCGGGGAACCGGTGCTGCCGCTCGCGTTCGGAGAGGCGGGCCTGCCCGTCCATCCCGTCCTGCTGACCGCGCTCGGCGCTGTCACCGGCGGGAACGCCTACGGCCCCGTGGCGGGCCGGCCAGCGCTGCGGGAGGCGGCGGCGGGCTACTGGACCCGGCGTGGCCTGCCGACATCCGCCGATGACGTGGTGTCCGGCCCGGGCAGCAAGCCGTTGCTGTTCGCGCTGCTGCTGGCGCTCGGTGACGACGTCGCCCTGCCGCGGCCCAGTTGGGTTAGCTACGCCGCCCAGGCCGCCATGATCGGCTCTCACTCGCACTTGGTGCCCGTGCCGGACGGCGAGGGCGGCATCTGTGACCCGGGCGCCCTGGCCGACGCGGCCGCCCGGGCCAGGCGGGCCGGCCGCCGGATCGGCGCGGTGATCGTCACCCTGCCGGACAACCCCACCGGGCAGCTCGCCCGGCCCGCCACGGTCCGCGCCCTGGCCGAGGTGGCCACCGAGCATGACCTGCTCATCATCGCCGACGAGATCTACCGCGACCTCGTCTACGACACCGTCCCGGCCCGGCAGCCCGGCACGGCCGCAGTCCCCAGCCCGGCCTACTTCGCCCCCGAGCGCACCGTGGTCACCACCGCCCTGAGCAAGAGCCTGGCGCTGGGCGGCTGGCGGATCGGCGTGGCCCGGATGCCCGAGGGAGACCTCGGCCGCGTGCTGCGCGAGCGGTTGCTGGGCATCACCAGCGAGATCTGGTCCGCCACGGCGGGCCCGATCGAGGAGGCGGCGGCGCTTGCCTTCAGCGAGCCTGCGGAGATCGTCGAACGTGTCCGGCAGAGCCGGGAGCTGCACGCCACGGTCTGCCGCGCGGTGGCCGCTAGGTTCGCCGCCGCTGGGGCGACCGTGCCAGCGCCGCAAGCGGCCTTCTACGCCTACCCGGACTTCGCCCCCTGGCGGGAATACCTGGCCCGGCGCCATGCCATCACCACCGGCGCCGGCCTGGCCAGGCACCTGCTCGACAACTACGGGATGGGGGTGCTCCCGGGGAGCGCGTTCGGCGAGCCCGAGGGCGCGCTGCGGCTGCGCGTTGCCACGGGGTTGCTTTACGGGGAGACCGCGTGGCAGCGGGAGCGCGCGCTCACCGCGCCGGATCCGCTTCGCCTCCCCTGGATCGCCGCCGCCCTGGCCCGTCTCGACGAGATTCTCACCGACCTGGCCCTGGGCTGATCGCCCCGGGCTAACCAGAGCCCGGCACCGGCCTCAACAACGGCGGCCCAGATCAGCGTTACCCCACTTGTCGCTGATCCGGTCAAGGACCTTGCGGGATGGGCATTCGGCGATGAACGCGCCATACGCTGCCCGCGCCAAGCGGGAGCGCATCACCGACACTCACGCGACGCTCTCCGCCAAACCTGCCTCAGTAATCGACGACCGCAACAGGACCGTCTTGCCGCTCCCGGGGCGGCGCCGAGACCACAGTCACGCGTTGCGAGGCACCCAGTGGCATGGAAGGTGGCGGGCCGGAGACCGGTCACGCGGGCGTGGCCCGCTGCTCAGCGATGGAATTGCCGCCGTCCACGATCAGATACTGCCCGGTGATGTAGGACGCACCCGGGCTGGCCAGCCAGGCAACGGCGGCAGCGACCTCGCCAGGTGAGCCGCTCCGGCCGGCTGGGGTGACCAGCCCTTCGCCATGTTCTTGCGGGGTTTGGGAGCCGGTCGCTATCCAGCCTGGCGCGACGGCGTTGACGGTGATGCCATACCTGGCCGCGTCGACCGCGACCGCGCGGGTAAGGCCGACCATGCCCGCTTTGGCGCTGGCATACCCGACGTCCGCGCGGATCGCCATCACCGGGCCGGTCACACTGGCTACCATGATGATCCGCCCCCAGCCGCGGCTGGTCATCACCGGCAGCGCCGCCTTGGTGACCAAGAAGGCAGTTGTCAGGTTCCGGGCCAGCGCCGCCTGCCAGGTCGCCAGGTCCATCGATTCCACCGTGCCGGATTCGAACACCGGAACAGCGGCGGAGATCATCCCGGCGTTGTTGACCACGATGTCCAGCCGCCCCCACCGCTGCAGCGCAGCCGACACCAGCGCGGGCGCGGCGGCAGCGTCGGTGAGATCCGCAGCCAACCCTGCCGCGTCAAAGCCAGCGCCGCACAGTTCGCCGGCCCTGTCCACGACCCGGGCTGTCGTAGCGGTGATCATTACGGCAGCGCCGAGTTCGGCCAGCATCCTGGCAGTAGCAAAACCGATGCCGTCTGCACTGCCCGCCCCGGTGACCACCGCCACCCGCCCAGACAGGTCAAACGCGGCTGGGAGAGGCATTGCCCGATCTTAATAGGGCTGGACCCCGCTCCCCTGTCCGACCGGCCAACTTGGAAAATGCCGTTTGGCCTGGGCAGGCCCGGTGGGCCTGTGCCAAGTGGCCTGGCATCGACGGCCATGTGCAGCCGGCGGGCAGGCCGGCAATCTGGCAGCGCGTTCCCGGCCGGAGGCAACCCGAGAGGCCGCTTGCTGGGCCCGGAATGAGCCTGCTCGCCGCCCTGCACAGCGCTGGGCGACAGCAAAGAGGGCTCGATAGGTGTCGTCGTCGACCGTGAACGATCCGGGTTAGGCGAGGAGATCGTGGTCGAGCAGGCCGGTGACCCATGCCTGTACTGCCGCGCGGGCCAGCGGCGTTCGACGGTGAGCAGGTGATACAGCTCGGGACTGAGCAGGGCGCTGTAGCGTTCGGCAGCTTCTGACGGTGTGATGTCGTCCTGAAGGCCGCCGCGGAATCCTCCCCGCTGTCCTCTGGCCACAGCCGGCGCCGGGAGATAGCTACTTAGTAAGAGCTGGGAACGGGTCGGCTGGGCTTCGCAGGCTGCCATAGGCGTCGCTGGCGCACGCGCGTTGTCAGGGCGAGCCGTGGCCGTGGGTATACGACATCGGACAGGGCCTAGCCGAAACTGTTCGGCGCTGTTCACGATGACCTGAGGTTCCCATCTGGCCTGAGGATGAGGGAGGTGGCGGAGCATGCGTATCGCTGTTTTTGGGGCGGGCGGCGTCGGTGGCTATTTCGGCGGCCAGCTCGCCCGGGCCGGGGCGGAGGTGCACTTCATCGCGCGAGGTGCCCACCTGCAGGCCCTTCGCGAACACGGGCTGACGGTGCGCAGCGTCAAGGGAGACTTCAAGGTGCCGGCGCCGGCCACCGATGACCCAGCTGACGTCGGCAGCTGCGACTTCGTGCTGTTCTGCGTCAAAACCGGCGACACCGACGCCGCCGCAGCCCGGCTGGGGCCACTGATCGGTGCGGACACCGCGGTCTTGTCGCTGCAAAACGGGGTCGAGAACGAGGAGAAGCTCGCCCGGGCGGTCGGGGACGACCACGTGATGGGCGGGGCTGCGTTCATCTTCGCCGAGATCGCCGCGCCGGGCGTGATCGTGCACACCGGCGGGCCGACCAGCATCACGTTCGGGGAGCTCGACGGGCGCGTCAGCCAGCGCGCCAGGCGCCTGCTGACCCGCTGCGAGCGGGCCGGTTTCGGGGCGGAGCTGTCGGCGGACATCACGACGGTGCTGTGGGCTAAGCTCGCCTTCATTTGCGCGCAGGCTGGCATGACCGCGGCGGCGCGGCTGCCGATCGGGGAGATCCGCACCGTGGACGCTGCCTGGGCGGCCTTCCAGCGCCTGGTCGCCGAGACATGCGCGGTGGCTGAGGCCGAAGGCAGCCCGGTGCCGCAGGCTGCCCGGGAGCGTGCCCTGGCCTTGGCGCAGGCGGCAGAGCCGGGCAGCTTCTCCTCCCTGCATGACGACCTGGTGGCCGGACGGCGCATGGAGTTGGAGGCGCTGCACGGTTTCGTCGTGCGCCGGGCCGCACGCCACGGCCTGGGTGTGCCCACAACGGAGGCGGTGTACGCCATTCTCCAACCGTGGGCCGTCCGCAACCAGCGGGCCAGCGACTGAGCCAGCTGCCGCGGCCCTGCCACGCGCAAAGCAACCGGTAGTGCCTCGACCCACGAGACCACCTGTTTTTTGCGTCCCGGACACCGGCACGCAAGACTCACAGCCATGGCACCCACCGACAGCAACCCCGAGGATGAGTACGCCGACGACGAGTACGCCGACCACTACGCCGAGGATCGCGAGCAGCCCTCGGTGCCGGCCGCGATTCCCGACGACGAGCCCGAAGATGACGTGCTCGAACAGCGTCAGGAGATCCCTTACGGCGACGACGACGCGTAACGGCCGACCCGGCGTTAGTGATCGGGCACGTGGAGCTCTCGGCCGCGGTAGAACCGCTCCTGCTCCCCCAGGACGTAGCCAGCCATTGCCTCCCGCCGACGGGCCTCTGGCCCCGAGGACCGCCACGCCTCGCACAGCTCCTGCGAGGCCCAGAACGAGACCCCGATGATTTCCCGCTCATCAGCGGACCAGTACGCGTAAGCGCGCAGCATGCCCTCCGGATGTGTGTCCGGCCGCCATGCCCGCTCGAACTCGGCCAGCGTGCCCGGCTTGAGCTGGCGGGTGGTCATCCAGACGAAGTGCTCCTCCACCGTGGCCTCCTCCCGGGACCCACCGCGGCCACCGGCCTGCGGCAACCCCATCAGGCGATTATTTCCCCGCAGCCGGTCAGTACAGCGCCTCAATAGGTGCGACCGTCACCAGATCCTTCACGGCATGGGCGAGGTGCCCCCGGCCGGTCGGCGGCCTCTGCCGGGAAGGAGACATGGTCGTCGCGCCCGAGTGCGGCGACCATTTGGGCTGACAGGCGCGCGTTACAGCGTCGAAAGCTCGGGCCGCTTGGGGGCCAAGCCGTCGCCGGCGGAAACACCGCGCAGCCGGCGCACCACCCACGGGGCCGCGTGGACCCGCGCCCAGCGCACGTCCACCCGCCGGGCTGCCAGCCACGCCGACCGTCCCTGCGCGGCCGGGCTGTCCAGCACCGGCCAGGGTTCGCGCCAGTCCTCCGCGACCGCGACGCCGAACACCTCGCAGGCGCGCAGCGCCACCCGGCGGTGCGCATCCGGGGTCAGGTGCAGGCGATCCGCGCTCCAGGCACGCGGGTCCCGCAGCACGGGCATCGCCCACAGGTCCGCGACCTGGCACCCGTGCTGGTGAGCGATCGCACGCAGGTGCATGTTGTAGGCGGCCACCTTGCCGCGGAGCAACCGCAGCACCGGGAACCGGGGATCGAAGCCGGTGAAGATGAGCACCTGGCAGCCGGCCATCAGCAGGGTGCGGACGGCGTCATCGAACGTCTGCGCCAGCGCGTCGGGATCGGCCCGGAACCGGAGCAGGTCGTTGCCCCCGGCGGCGATGCTGACCAGATCCGGGGCCATCGTGATGGCCTGCGGCACCTGCTCGGTGGCGACCTGGCCCAGCAGCTTGCCGCGCACCGCGAGGTTGGCGTAGCGCAGACCCGGCTGCTCGGCCGCCAGCATCTGGGCGAACCGGTCCGCCCAGCCGAGGTAACCGGCCTGGTCGGGCCGTGGGTCGTCGAGCCCTTCTGTGAAGCTGTCGCCGAGCGCGACAAACGTGCCGATCTGCACTCCCCCGTCACCCTCCTCCATGTCCAGACAGCGAATCCAGGGTATGCCGGAATCTGCTGACCTGCGAAAACCGATGGCAAAGCCGCGCGAACTTAACCTTGGGCACCGTAATGGGGGCAGACTTGGCATATGCGCTCACGTCCCGCCGCCGTGCTCGCTCCGTCCATGGTGCTCGCGCTATCCCTGCTGGCCGGGTGCAGCACCGCGACCAGCGGAGGTGGTGAAACCGCCGCGTCCGCGGCGACCACCCCGGCGACGGTGGTGTCGCCGACCAGCAGTCCCGCGGCGCTGACCCCGGCCGACTGGCCCACCTATCACCGGAACGCGGCCCGGACCGGTGTCGCGCCCGCCAAACCGGCCGCGGGCCCGTTGTCCATCGCCTGGCGGCGCCACCTGGACGGGGCCGTCTACGGCCAGCCCCTGGCGGTCGGCGGCCTGGTGATCGCGGCGACCGAGGGCAACACGGTGTACGGGCTGGACCGGGCAAGCGGCGCGGTGCGATGGAGCGTCCACCTGGGCACCCCGGTCCCGCTGTCCGCGCTGCCGTGCGGGAACATCGACCCGCTCGGCATCACCGGGACGACCGTCTACAGCCCCGCGACCGGCATGGTCTACGCGGTCGCGGAGACCACCGGGTACCACCACATCCTGGCGGGCATCACGGTGCCCGGCGGGAAGCTGGCCTTCCGGCGGGACATCCCGACCCCGGACGGGCACCCGCGCTACGATCAGCAGCGCTCAGCGCTGCTGGTCAACCGCGGCCGGGTGTACGTGGCGTTCGGTGGGCTGTTCGGCGACTGCGGCCCCTACCGTGGATCGATCAACGGGATCCCGGCCTCGGGGATCGGGCCGATGGTGTCCTACATGGTGCCGACGACCAGGGAAGCCGGCATGTGGGCGGCCGGCGGCCCGGTAGCTGGCCCGGACGGCACCATCTACGTCAGCGCGGGCAACGGGGCCGCGACCGCGCCGCCCTACGACAGCAGCGACTCGGTCACCGCGCTCACCCCGGCGCTGCGGCGCACCGGCATCTTCGCACCGACCACCTGGCCCGCGGACAACGCCGCCGACCTGGACCTCGGCTCCGCCTCCCCCGGCCTGCTGGGCAACGGGATGATCTTGACCGTCGGCAAGAGCGGCACCGGATACCTGCTGGACTCCGGCCACCTCACCGGCGTGGGCGCGCAGGTGGCCAAGGCGCCGGTGTGCCCCGCCTTCGGCGGGATGGCAACCCGGGGCACCGTCGTCTACGTGCCGTGCGCCTCCGGCGGGATGGCGGCCGTGGACACCTCCGGCAACACAATCCGGGTGCTCTGGCGCGGCCCCGCCGCGGCGCAGGGCTCGCCGGTGCTCGGCGGCGGCGCGGTCTGGGTCCCGGACTGGAACGCGGGGGTGCTGTACCAGCTGGACCCGGGCACCGGCCACGTCCGGCACCAGATCGGGCTGGGCTCGGAGCTGCCCCACTTCGCCTCGCCGTCCCTGTCCGGGCCGCTCGCCCTGATCGGCACCATGAGCGGAGTGGTCGCGGTCCGCGGCGCGTGATCCGGCCGCCTGCCAGACTGGTGCGGTGGCAGCTCCGCCCGGCTACCCGCAGCCGCCCCCGCCCGCGTTCCTGTTCGACCTGGACGGGACGCTGATCGACAGCGTGTACCAGCACGTGATCGCCTGGCGCACCGCGCTGGCCCGGCTGTCCATCGACCTGTCGGTGTGGCGGATCCATCGGCGGATCGGGATGAGCGGCGGGCTGTTCGTGTCCGCGTTGCTCCGGGAGACCGGGCGGACGCTGTCCGGCGACGACATCGCCATGCTGCAGATCTGGCACAGCGAGGAGTACCTGGCCCAGGCGGACTCGGTCCGGCCCCTGCCCGGGGCGGCGGAACTGCTGGCGACGCTGACCGGGCACAAGATCCCCTGGGCGATCGCGACCAGCAGCTACCAGGTCACCGCGGTGCGCGCCCTGGCGATGCTCGGCCTGCCGCCGGACACGCCGCTGGTGACCAGGGACAAGGTAGCCCGCGCCAAGCCGGACCCGGACCTCTTCCTGGCCGCCGCGGCGCTGCTCGGCGTCGAGGTCCGGAACGCGTTCGTGGTGGGGGACAGCGTCTGGGACCTGCTCGCCGCGCGCCGCGCCGGTTCCATGGGGATCGGCCTGCTGTCCGGCGGCTACGGCCGGGAGGAGCTCGAGCGGTCCGGCGCGTACCGGGTCTACAACGACCCCGCCGACCTGCTCGCCCGCGCCCATGAAGTCGGCGTCCGCCTCGGTCCCCAGTCCCCGGCAACGGACTGAGCCGGGGCCACGCGCCGCACCCGCTGGCCCGCATGGGTTCTGTTAGGAATTCTCGTGCCCCTCGCATGGGTGCCGCATGGACCGGCTGAAGCCCCCCATTTCCCAGTTAAAACTGCATGGTCACCCGAGATGCCAGCTGTGGCGCCGGGGTTGCGGCAGTCCGAGGAGGGACCGTGTCCGACGTGCTCTATATCGGCTTGATCATTGTCGTCTTCGCCGCGCTGTGGCTGTTGGTCAAGGGGGTCGAGCGTTTTGAGCGCTGAGAACTGGATCGGCCTGATCGGCGGCATCCTGCTGACGGTCTACCTGTTCGTGGCCCTCGTCCTGCCGGAGAGGTTCTGAGATGAGCAGCACTGCCGCGGGCTGGCTTCAGGTCGGCCTGCTCGTCGCGGCGCTCGCCGCGTGCTACGTCCCGCTGGGCAACTACATCGCCAAGATCTTCACGACCCAGAAGCACTGGAGGGTCGAGCGGGCGATCTTCAGGGCGACCGGCATCAACCCGGATGTGGACCAGACCTGGGGCCAGTACCTGCGCAGCATGCTCGCGTTCTCCGCGGTCAGCGTGCTGTTCCTGTACGGGATGCAGCGGTTGCAGGGGCACCTGTTCTCGTTCGTGGGACAGCACCAGACCGCCGTGCCGGCCAACACATCCTTCAACACCGCGGTCTCGTTCACCACGAACACCAACTGGCAGAACTACTCCGGTGAGTCCACGATGACTTACCTGACGCAGATGTCCGGTCTCACGGTGCAGAACTTCCTGTCCGCCGCGGTCGGCCTGGTGGTCGCGATCGCCATGATCCGCGGCTTCGTCCGGTCCCGGACCGGCACGC
>Ga0126380_10000020_pt1 | contig 30279 bp, 45 predicted proteins | sample PanSoiMetPlot_26_FD_92544 | JGI IMG/M metagenome (GOLD analysis project Ga0126380, IMG submission 92544) | Tropical forest soil microbial communities from Panama - MetaG Plot_26 | ecosystem: Environmental > Terrestrial > Soil > Tropical forest > Bulk soil | place: Panama | collected 2016-02-17
CCGATTTGGGGTTCCAAACCTCGAAGCCACACTTAGGGCAGTGCAGGCCCTCCTCTAGGGGCGGACCTTTGGCCTCGTCCTCCGCCAGGATCTCCTTGGCACGTGCTTCCGTCTTCCGTAACCACTCGTCCAGCTGTGCCTTCTCCTCGGGCGTGGGGTTGGCAAGCTTTTCCTCGATGTATTTCTCCCAGACGCCCGGAGCCGGGCCGGGACCGAACGGGTTTGCACGCCTGGTCGGCCTGCCTACGGGTTGTGACGGAGACTTGTGGGCAGGGCTCCACTCGAACTTACGGCTTTCGCGGTCGTCAGGCTTCACCATGACTGGAGATATGATCACGCCGTGAGGGAGGTAATCGTGATCCGCATAGGGCGGAGGGAGCCCTTGGTAGGCGGCGTGCTTAAAGTCCTGCACGATCAGTGGAAAGTCCGCTGGGTCAATGCTAGGGTTGAGTCCCCAGATGATCCTATACTCCGTGATGTTGTTTTGTATCATGAACTCCCACAGCGTGTGAACATCGTCAGTGATCTCCACGCCATTGGGGCACCGTACCGTTATCTTCCTAGCCATAGTCTCTCCTCCGAATGCGACTATTATACCATAGTTGAGCAGCGAAAGCTCTACTAATGGACAAAGTGCTCAAAGGCGACCTACAGCCAGTACAGACGGCATGGTGTGCTTCGACCTTATTGAAAAGGTCCGACCTAAATTCTAAGTAGACAGAGGTTCAGACATGCGCAAGGGTGAGGAGGATTGGGCCAGTACGATCAGGATGATTCATGACCTAGAGATATATACATTATATATATATATAATAATATATATACCAACCCTGACACGCATCCCTACCCTGTTTGAAACTGCGTCTCCTTAGAATTTAGGTCGGACCTTTTCAATAAAGTCGAAGGTGTCGGGTGTGGCACTGCCCTTGTATATATTGGCAGTGCCACACCGCAGTGTTACGCCGGCTTCGGCGTCTTGTCCTGGACGATTACCTCGATCTCCGGCCCGAACATGCCCTTGGGCACGTAGATGTTGGGGATGGGAGCGTCAGGGTTCTCGTCGATGTACACATCCTTCCGCTTGGTGGAGCGGCTGTGTTTGAGCGTGGTTTCTATCTTCATGACACCTCCGTGTCAGGGTTAGGGCAGAGGGGTGCGGCAGTGTATATCCGCACCCGCTCCGCTCGTTGTCAAACGCTCTCGGTCGCGGTCTCGGTCTCGGTCACCGGCTCGGATTCGGGCGTCTCCGCGGCTTCCGCGGCAGCGGCCTTCTCCATCATCAGGGCCTCGACCATGGCCTCCAGCTCCTTAACCCGGCCGGCCTTCTTCTGGTTGTACTTGATGCGGTAGATCTTCTGCTCCACTGCGTCAAGGGCCAGGTCCCACACTTCCCGCTCACCGATCCGCTCGAACTTGTCGAGCAGACCTTTGGCGCGGTACTTGTTGCGGGCGAATTCGTTGAAAGTGTTGATATCCAATGCAGTACCTCCGGCGCGATAGTGTGATATAGTTCTTTCGCGCTGTTTTGATACTGATATTGTACCACAACGAATTTGAAAAATCAAGGGACGGGAGATCATGGCAAGGTTCACTGACAGTGGGATCAGCACGGGCGGGCCTATACCCCCAGACTCCTGGGCAGGTTCGAGGGCCCTGCGCCCAATGCGGTGGAGACGCCTATGGCGGTGCTCTAATGTAGATCATACTACACTCCTAGGAAGAAGGCACTAGCTATGGACAACTAGTTCAAAGGAAGTGGGAGCTCACTTCTTACCCTTCTTCAGTTTCTCGATCTCCGCCTCGAGCCATTGGATCTTGGCCTCGAGTCGGGACTCCATTGCTGCATCACCGTTAGGATCACGGTCGGACCAGTCCTCAGCCTGATGCTCATCGCCTGGGAACCGGGCGTGCTCCACGAACTTCGTGAATGCAGGAGGATCCTCAGACCTGAACGGATTCTTTTTGAACTCCGCTCCGCATCGGCATTTGATCCATCTGGCGTTAGCGAGCTCGCGAGACAGCCTGGCGTCCTTGGACCTCACCGTTTTCTCGGTGTCCAACGGTTCTACCGGCTTCTCGTCTCTCGCCAACCTGAACGGATGGATCGTTCCTTCCATCATCCCTTTCTTGCAATCCTTACAGATTGGGACGTTGGCGAACTCCTTCCACCGCGTGACATCAGCCGTTCTGTCACAGTTCACGCAGTGATCCGGCTCGCCCACAATGGTCACCCATTGCTTGTGAGACTGAGGATTCCGATCTTTCGGATGCCTCGGTTTACGATACAGGGGTTGTTTATTGAGATCCCTGCTCATTTCACCTTCCTCCGTGTGTACTTACGTTTCACACGTGGCTGTTTACGCGCCGCTATCTTACTCAAGCCTTTGAGGATCGGCGCTACATCCTCAAGCTTAGTCTCGAACTTATCGTCCGAGGTTACAACGACCCACACACGTTTCACGTCACTCAGTGACCTCCTTACCTACTTTATTGCCGAGTCTCTCTACGGCTTCCCGGAGCTGCTGAGCTCGCTTTTGGTACTTCTCCTCTTCCTTCTCTGCTCTACGCTTTTCGGCGTAGTCGAGCCTGGCGAGGATGTCCTCGTCTGTTGACTTGGCGTTGCAGATACACCAGGCAGCCTTGAGGAGCATCGTTCTACGCTCTCGAGCTATACGCTCGATGTTGTAGAGTTCCTTAGCGGCCTCTCGGAGTTGGTCCTCGATTGTGTGGAGGTAAATAGGTTTGGATGAATCTGATAGTTTCATAACATCCTTCTGCGTGGTAAGGTATGCGCAGCCCACCGGTTACGGAGTTTAGATCACTTCGAAGTAACGCACATCTCCACGACTGTTAATCATTTCCTTGTACGTCTCTTCCTCGTTCTGGAACATGTAGACCACCTTCAGCTTACCGTCCTTCATCCACTGGAAGTGATCGTCATAGGTGATCGGGAAGCTCCTCTGTAGGTACTTCGCGACCGCGAGACGGTTGGCTTTCAGATCCTCTGCCTCACTCGGATGTACGAGGTGAATCGTCGTAGCCGGGTTCTGTTTCAACTCCGGTACGAACTTCTCGTATACCTTAGCGATAGGAGCCGGAGCGTTGCAGTGAGGGTACTCGGACAGACGTACTGCTGCTACGCTGTTAGGAGCAAAGGTAGAGAACTCACGCCAACCACTGCTTGTCTTTATAAACATAACGACCTTTTGGAGTGACTACGTTCCGCTCTTCCCGAAGGCGCTGGAGCCGTAGTCACTCCTGTTACGGAGTTAAGAGGCCAAGTTGAGAACGTTATTCGTCAGACGATTCCAGACCGTCGTCCTCATCCTCATCCTCATCACCCATCGCGGCAGCCCGCTCCTTCATCAGAGCGGCCACCTTCGCCTCCAGAACCTTCACCTTGTTGGCCTTCTTCTTGTTGTAGGCCTTACGGTAAAGTTTCTGTTTGAGACCCTCGAGTGCCAGAGACAGGACGGAGGAGACGGTGAACGGCTCCTTCAGCTTGAAGCCCATGCTCAGTGCCACTCGCGATGCGGTCTCGTTGAACTGTTCGAGCTGTTTAGTATCCATAACGCTCACGTGCGACATATCGTCGCTGTTAGTAGGAGTTGAACCGTTGTTGTTGGTGTTGTCGATATCGCTCATTGTTTACCTTCTTTGTGCGTGATATCGTATGCGCATCCCACGGTTAGGTCAAAGCTTAGCGCTCTGACGGACTTTGTAGCGGAGTTCGATCTCCTCCTTCACCGCGGAGGGCTTACGACCTGCCATTTCGCAGGTCTCCTCGAACGGCCAGGGAGCATCAGCTCCGTTGATCCAGGCGATGATGTCTTCGGCATCACCGAACAGGATCTCCTTACGTGCGTTCTTGATCAACGCACGTGCTATACGATGCAGGCATCGTTTGTCCATACTCAGACCTCCTATATCCTTTCGATCAGTTTGGTCGCCACCAAGATGGTTTCTATCTTGTGGCGAGCGTTGTCCATATCCATGCTCAGCTGCTCTCTGTCGATCTCTCCCTTCCTCCACCTCAGCTCCCACGAGAGCTGCTTCAGATCGGACAGACCCTGACGGATCTGGTCCTGTTGGACCTTTAGTAGCTTCACTTCAGACCTCCTTGATCTGAATGATCTTGTATCCCCGTTTGAGGATACCGTTTACGGAGTTACGAGCTTGGCTTGCCCGCAAAGCCGCTGTCACGTGATGGTACACGTTACCAGCGATGTCCACGATCGTGAGTTCAAAGTGTCTCACTTTTCCTCCTGCCTTTCGTCCACAGCTCTTCCTGGAGCTGATGGAGTTCTTCGACGTTGTGATCGATGTCCCGTTGTAAGATCCCGTTCTGGAATCTCAGGAACTCGATCCTATCCTTGATCTGATCCGTCCTGGTATAGGACGGATAGACCCAATGGAACGCATCACGGTTATCTGGATGCACGGTTTACCTCCTTAGTATACCAGTGCCTTGTGAGGAGATGCAACGCTCTGAAGCACACGCTGCATTCCCAACGTTTGTGGTTGTAACACCACGTGAGCCATCCTTCACGATGGCAATGTGGACATCTGCCCTTCATAGTTAGGGCCTCCTTTGTACCAAGCTGGTGCTGGTACGGTTAAGGTCGGGAACGAGGTCATACCTCGTGTATCCGACAGTTATGAATCCAGTAGCGTTCCTCCACTACGAGCTTGCACCCGCAGTAGAAGGTTACGAAGGTACGTATGGCGCTACTACCGTAGTAGTAGACGGCTACGCAATGAATCGCAATTGATTCAAACATTGAGTTACCTCGATGTTAGGATGTTTGTAACAGATATTCTGTTGCCACGTCACTGTTACCTGACGCCGTTTGCTAGACAGAACCTCAGCGGTCTACTCTACCAAGGGCCGAACGTGTATCGCAACGTAGTCGCAACCGCTTTCCCAACAGGTTTCGGAAACCTGTTGGTAGTACGCATCACTGTCATCGTAACCAGTGGGTACGCAGTTAGACCACGCCACGAAGCGTTCTGCAGCCTCGATAGCCTTCTGACGAGAGGTGAAAGCACAAAGGACTTCGTGTCCTTCGTGCATCTCGCCATAGACCACCAAGTAAATGTCCTGCATGAACATCTCCTGATGACGTTCGTTTGTAACAGATATTCTGTTGCCGCGTCGCTGTTACCCAACGCCGTTTAAACGTTACAGATACTTCCTCCAGAAGGCCTTGAGGATCAGTGTCTCCTTCGTTCCTTCTGAGAACTCGTCGAGAACCTTTCCATCTGGAGATTTTATCCTCCAGAACTTACGAAAGCTATCTCCATCGAAGATCAGCTCAAGGATGGCACTCCAATAGAGTGTTCCTTGATCTTCCGATTCGACCAGAAGGTCGACCGGTTTCAGATCACGACAAACCATTTCCATAAGAACCTCCTAATTACTTCGTTTCGATCAACCGTAACGAAGGTGAAGTGGCAGGGTTAATCTCTACCATATACTCACCATCGAACGCATAGTTCACAGGACGATCACCAGGTTGAGATATTCGGATTTCCACATGGTCTTCCGATTCCATCTCGATAAAGGTTGTTCCTGCGGTACGGCTCAAACGAGTTACTTTAACACTGTAGATCATTGTTTGCTCCTTAAGCAAAACGTTGTTAGGGTTAATTGAACGTGAATTGAACGTGACTTTATATTACTATACTATATGTATTACTCCTTACATACCATTGATTCTAGCTTGTAACGTGTGATATAGTAGATATCACTATTACTATTACTATACATATGATACCTCTTTACTATGTACTTATTATATATCATTTCGTTTAGTGATTCGCTAGTATCTATATTACATATCATGTTATGTTCTTCTCTCGTGGTGGTTGTTGTTCTCTTGTTGTTGTTCGTTATTGTTGTTATCATCGTTCGTTATCCTATTGGCATCGCGAGCGTTCACTGCACAGGCAATTTCTAATTAATTTCTTGTATATACCCCCCTCTATATATAATGATGAATATATATTATGTATTCCCCGTACTCTCTCTAAAAACTGCCCGACCATCACCGTTGAAAACCGACGACTTTAGGCACGTCATCCAAAGCCCTTGCCAACAGCTCACTGACATGGTATAATACTGCCTAGGAAGGCAGTTCGGAGCCGCCTACACTGTCCGCGCTGCCACACCGGTCAACTACAACCACAATGCATTTCCAAGAACTAAAGGCAGTTCGCATCCCATTCACAGCGTCCGGCCTACGTGTGCCCATGACATACAGGCTAACTGACATCATTAACATGCGCCAGGCCACCGAAGACCTAGCGGCCAGATTCTTGTACGAACACTGGCTCGGCCACTCCGTCACCGCCTTCACCACTGATGGTGACGCCCTATACAATAGGCTGTCCAAGCTACTCCGGCCCGGTACGGTGATGCATATGCTCATCGGCCCCTCCCGGTTAATCTCAAGGTCCACGGATATCTCCCTCCATCCTTGTGCATGGCTCGAGTGCCCTCGCTGCCGTGTACGGGTTGGTATCTCATCGCGCCAGAAGCCACTGGCGTTCCCCTACACCTTAAAGCTTCTCCGGACAGGTGATGAGATACCTATTGAAAGACTGGGGCCTCACAGCCTCTCCAACTAGCCCCTCCGACGGCACAGCCGTTGTCTCCCAGCAGCGTGTAGCGGCTCAGAACGCCTACAACGCTCAGCAGGACGACGAGGTCGATATCTCTGACCTCTGTCGAGTTCACAAAACCGATATAGTTCGCACTTGGGCTGAGGTGATGCTTGATGTACAGGCGTCGCCGAATGCCCGCATAGCCGCGGCCTCTGCCCTAGCCGATCGTGGTTGGGGCCGCTCGCCCTCCGTGGTGACGGCACCCAACAATAACACGATCAACTTTAACTTCAGCGATCAGAAGCCCATTGAGCAACGTCTCGAGTACGCAAAAGGAGTCCTAGATGCCCTCCAAGAAGCCGAGCAGCAAGCCAAAGCCATCGAAATCACCGTCGAAGAAGAGATCGAAGAAGGCCACTAGCGGTGGCACCAAGATGAGATTTGATTAGGAAGGTCAAATCCGGATACCGAGTAGTCTCGCACCGGACAGGACGAAACCTCGGTACCTTTAGCACGAAGCTAGCGGCACGACGCCGTTTAAGGCACTTGCGGAAGTTTCGTCGTAAGTAGTACATTGGCACCTGCCTACGAAGGCAGAACAATGGCACACCTTAGGGGGAATAGAGAGCAAAATCTCAGAGGAAGGGGCAGCTCCGCCTTTTCTCAGGATGAATGGCTTGGTCTTGGCCTCGTGTGGGGTCTTGGGGTTGGTGTGGCACTGAGTTAGAGAAGGTGACTACTGTAACTCCAGAGTTGCAAGAGCTCTTCCGTTCGATCACGCCCAAGTGGTCTAAGTACATCCCTCACTCGCCCTTTGCCAAACAAGCCGCCTTTCTCTTACTGGACTGTGACGAAGCACTGTACGGCGGTCAGGCTGGTGGTGGCAAGAGCGACGCCCTCCTAATGGGTGCCCTCCAGTACATGGACGTACCCGGTTACAACGCCGCCCTATTCCGGCGCACCTACGCCGACCTTGCCAAGCCCTCCGCCCTAATGGACCGCGCCCACGAGTGGCTCAAAGGTACCTCGGCACGGTGGATCGACACCGAGAAGAAGTGGCGCTTCACCGAAGGCTCTACCCTATCGTTCGGATACATGGAGACCGACCGCGACAAGTACAACTGGCAGTCGGCCGAGATACAATACTGCGGCTTCGATGAGCTCACTCAGTTCCTCGACTCCCAGTACACATATCTGTTTAGCCGCCTTCGACGCTTGGCCACCGCGCAAGTGCCTCTACGTATGCGCTCTGCATCCAATCCTGGTGGTGTAGGCCACGAGTGGGTGAAGAAACGGTTCATCACTGATAGGCATCCACAGCGCCGGTTCGTCCGTGCGGGCCTCAGGGAAAACACCTTCGTCGACACCATAGCCTATACAGAGATGCTCAACAAGCTCGATCCCCTCACTCGAGCCCAATTGCGTGATGGGGATTGGAACGCCACCTCAGAAAACAGTCTGTTCCCTAGGTCTTGGTTCCGTGAGCATATGATCGACATATTTCCACAGAATCTACAATCCGTATGTCGATACTGGGACCTAGCCTCGACGAAGAAGAAGAAGGCCGACTACACCGCAGGCAGCCTAGTAGGCGTGACCCGTAACGGCCTAGTGATCATAGCCAACGTCAAACGCGCCCAGGCCTCACCACACGAAGTCGAGACACTGTTGCAGACCACGGCCAACGAAGACGGGTGGTGGACGCCCATAGTCGTCGAGATAGAGCCGGGCAGTGCAGGCAAGCTCCTGTTCGACAACTATGCCCGCACTGTATTGTCAGGGTTCGCTGTATATCCGGACAAGCCTACAGGTAGTAAGATATCGCGGATGCTACCCTTGTCATCTAGGGCACAGCAGGGTCATGTGTATGTTGTGAAGGGCCCGTGGAATGACGGTCTGTTCGACGAGGGCGAACTGTTAACCCGAACCCTACTGCCGGGACAGGTAGAACCAGTCGATGACCAATGGGATTCGTGTTCGGGCGGCTATAACTTCTTGACACACAACAAGATACGTGGGATGGCACACCACGTCACACCAAGTCAAAACGTGGTCCTCTATGCGCGCTAGCTCAGGATGAATGGCATGCATGTGGAAAAGCCGCTCTGTCACTTCCTCCGAATTACCTATTCTCTCTCTTTTCCCCCTAATATGAGTTCAACGGCTGATAGGAGCAGGCGCAGAAAACCAACCTCCGAGATTTTGCTCTCTTACCCCCTAAGGTGTGGCACTGCCATTGATATATAGTGTTTCAGGAACTTTCCAACGGCGTGACTAAACCGGATTGGGCCGACGATCGATACTATCGTCTGCTCCTGCACGACCTCTGGCTCGAGGGTAAGTTCTACGACCACCTACGGTACTCATTCTATGATGAGACCGAAGGTGACCGCTACATACCCATCAAAGAGCGCAGGCCTTCCGTCCAGTTCAACCTTCCTAACCACATATCTACCTCTATTGCACGGAAGCTATTTGGCGGTCGGCATACACCTCGATTCACTCACGAATCCGATGCTATGGTGGCTCAGGTCAATTACATCGTAGAGCAATCGAAGTTCTGGGATGTGATGAACCAGGCTGCCTTCTATGGCTCTGTGGGCTCAGTGGCCGTGACATTCAAGGTGGCCGCCAATGGACGTACACCAGGGAACAGACTAGTCTTTAGTGTATGGCGTGCTCGTGAGTGCTTCCCTATATTCGACAGCATGGGCGAGCTACAACGCCTTCGTATCGCGCGGCCTACAATGGGCTGTGAGCTCAAGCGGATGGGTTATCCGCCACCGATCATTGACAGGAAAGAAGGGACGCGCGGTGAGTACGAGCCACAGGCGCTGTACTGGTTCATAAGGGACTTCACACCCGAAGCGGAGATGACCTTTGTACCCATTGTATGTAGTGAGTGGTCACCGTGTTTCGATGACGACCAGGGTGTGATACCGATAGCAGACAAGACCGTACTGCACAACCTGAACTTTGTGCCCGCACAGTGGATAACCAACCTATCCGGTGGCTGCTACCCTGACGGTGCGTCTACTTGGGGAGTAGCGCTGAACACCTGTATCGAGATCGACTACACTATGTCTCAGCTTGGCCGAGGTATTCGATACACTGCGGCACCGCAACTCGTATTAGTGGGCCAGATCTCGAACTGGGACTTCTCTGATCCGGCAGGTATGAAGATCGCTAAGTCACCGGCACACGCCATACAGTTTCCGCCCGTAGTGAAGGACGCTATGGGCAACCAGAGCGGTGGTGGCGAGGCTAAGCTACTTGAGACCAGCGGACAGGGTATCGCGGCTGGCCTCAGCTACTATGAGCACGTACGGAAGATCGCGCTGGAGCAGATAGCTGCATCACGTAAGGATCCTGACAAGTTCCGTGTGCCTCAGAGCGGTAAGGCCATGACCGTTCTGGATGAGGACTTTCACGATCTGGTCACCGAACAGCGAACCAACTATGGTGACTACGGCGCGCTACCGATGTTACACAAGGCCCTGATCGTAGCCGAGAAGGCTAGGTTGTATAGAGTTACGGACGCGAATAAGTTGCACCTGCAATGGCCTCACATGTATGAGCCCTCGCCGGGAGACATACAGTCGCTGGCACAAGGCCTCCAAATCTTAGTGGGCTCTCCTGAGAACGGTGGGATAGCTATCCTGGACCGAGACGCCGCCCAGAGGCTACTTGAGGCATTCATTGACATTCCACCTCAGCCTCAGCGTCCACAACCTCTGTACTACGATCTACTCAAAGACGAAGAGACCGATTTGCCAGAGGCGGCTCACTACACTAATGGTAGTGCACCGCAGGGTGGTGACGCTCTGGACGCTGTTAATGCTCCACAAGGACAGACCTTGGCATGAGACCGGTACGAGTGAAGCTAGCTGATCCACCAATTGGTGGCAAGTCGTTTCTGATACGGCAGAAGGGTGTGTTCGTCCTGGAAGAGGGTCCGGGGATGTTGCAGATATGTAACATCACACACGGTGGCGCTGGTGAGATGTCCATCTACGATGGAGTGCCGGGAGAGACGGGGCACTTTCCAGATGAGATGATGGCCGAGAGCCATGAGAAGTTCGGTCAGCACAACGGACGGGCGTTCAGTCAGTTCTCACCGGTGTACATGGGCGCATGGATGATGAACGCTGGATTCGTCCACGGCCTCACTGTGATTATGGAAGGTAGTGATGTTCCGGCCTTTGCCACTCTGGTATGGACACCGTTCAAGAAGGCTCAGCCGGTGTCCAAGAAGTTTGAGGTGTTAGAGCCACATCCGGATACACACATCAAGGGGAAGCGCATCAAGGACGTGCGGACGCCAGCCGGCGGTGGATCACTCACTCGGTCGGTCCGGATCGCCCAAGTCGGTTTGACACGGATTAGCCGTCGCGTAGCTGAGTTGTCTAGCGTCTTGGTAACACACCCAGGTTCGTTCTGTAGGCTGGTAATACGGAATGGACTGGGTGTGCCCCTTTTCGACATGTTCAGCACCTTCACGGGTTCGTTTGTGGTAGGGGCATTCGCTGACCAGGGCATTATTGTGGATATTGATGGGAATCAGCAGGCCCCACTGGTACAGGTGACGTGGCGGGAGCAAGATCTGCAGTTAGTATGAGGTTCGTGTCGCCGGTGTCAGGCGTCGTGAGCTTACTGTATGTCGAACACGGGGCTTCTGTGGTCGAGGAAGAGCGGCTGATGGCCCTTGAGTCAATGAAGACCACCTTCGACGTGTATGCGCCCTGTTCCGGACGGGTCAGATACAGTTGCCAACTGGGCCAGGTAGTGGCTAAGCGACAGGTGTTGGGAGAGGTGGTATGATTCTTACCAAGAACGGTGCTGGCTTCGCGTATGCCTTCCCTCAGAGCTCTGACACTACCATATACAACATTACGGCTACGGCTGGTGACTCGGTGGACCTCAAAGCCACCTTGTACCTGTCGAACATCGATCCGGTACACGGCTCTGTCATGAGTGCGTTGCCGGCGGATGCCCAGAAGCTTTTGTATCTGAAGTGTCCTCAGAAGGGCTCTGTGTCGCTGGCGTTTCCTGGAGGGCTTCAGGTCGGTGAGTGTTACATCATTGCCAATTTCGTTGATGCGGGGACGGACCACGAGATCGATGTGTTCACCAAGTGAGTGTGAAGGACTCCATACGGAATTGGCCATCGGAGGAACCCAAGATGGCTGATGCACCAACGACGCCTACGTCAACAGTTCCACAGACTCCTCCTGCACCACCAGCACCGGATCCAAGTGATGAGTTCTCCAACTACTCACAAGAAGAGCTCAAGGCCCTACTCAGGAATACCAGGTCGGAGGCCGCAGAGAGGCGGAGGGAGAACAAGACCCTCAAGGAACAGTTGGAGAGTAGGCAGGCACAGGACGCCGAGGCAGAGCGGAAGCGCCTCGAGGAGGACGGCCAGTACAAGGCGTTGGCCGAGAAGGAACAGAAGCGTGCGGCGGAGATCGAGGCGACGTGGAGACAACGGGTGATTGGTGAGAGACTTCGAACTGTAGCCCAGTCCGAAGGTCTCCTGGATCTAGAGCTAATAGCTATGGTACCCAAGGAGAACATCACCTTTGATGCGTCTGGTAACGTTGTGGGGGTCGAAGAGGCGGTAAAGTCGTACAAGACCGCAAAACCAATGCTGTTTAAGCAGCCACAACGTGGACCGGCGCCGACTGGCGATCAGGCACCAACACCTACTGCTGCACCTACTACTCCTGTCGAGCCTACGGGGCCTGTGAATGTGATGAAGATGACGGCTGAAGAGTACCGAGCGCATAAGGAAAAGACTTTGAGAGAGGCCAAGGTTGAGCTCTCGCGGAGGAGCGTAGCCTAGGCCAGGAAGCACCCTTTTAGCAATCAGGGAAACCTGGGATGGGTGTGCTGAGATACTCAAACGGTATGGTAACGACCGGCCATAGTGGCAAGAAGTTACTAGATACAAGGCGTGATGCCTTCGGAGCACGGACGAATCGTGTACGACCAGCTGAAAACGGTGAAAATCTATGCCTACCGTTCCCGGCGCGTCGGGCACCTTCGCTTCGTTCCCGACCGCAATACAAAACATCATTCAGCAGGGATTCCTCGAACGGGAGATGGAAGAAGGGCTCGACTCCATTCTGGCGTATGACCGGGAAGCGTTAGTCGAGACTATTCCGTGCCGTATCGGTGAATCACTCACTCGGACCAGGAAAGGTCGTGTAACTCCCACCACGACTGCTCTTGTTCCGTCGGCAATCAACTCCGGCCTCGATAACGGGCTGACACCGGTTCAGTTCGCCAACGAGCAGTATACCTATCAGGTATACCAGTACGGCCAAGCGGCTGATGTCAACATCATGCAAGAGCAGGCCGGTGCTGCAGATCTGCTGGTTGCGACCGCCAGGAACCTTGGGGTGGCCGCGGCTCAGACCCGGGAGCGGCTGGCCAAGCAGGCCCTCTTTGCCTCGTACTTGGGTGGGAACACCCGGGTGAGGGGTGACCTGGCCGCACCTACCACAACCACAGCACGTGTCGACGATATTAGGGGCTTCGGCATGGTTCTGGTCAACGGCACTCCAACGCCGATCTCCGGTACCAATCCGTTGCAGGTGACCGAGATCGATACGAGTGGTGCCGGTGTCAACCAGACGCTGAACGTGACCGGTGTTGTGGCCGATGTGACCAATGTGTCGTCCTGTCCGGACGGTATAAGTGGTACCATTACGTTTACCACTGCGACGGCTCCGGTCACCGGCGATGCGTTGATCGCGAAGGGCGCACCGCAGATCCTCAGGCCTGGCAACGCAGTCAGCACGGCTCAGCTCAAGTCCGGTTCGAACTTCACGTTGTCTTTAATTGAGGACGCCGTGGCGCTGCTCCGGGATAACGCGGTGCCGACGCACCCGGACAGCACGTATCACTGCATCCTGGACAACCGCTCTGAGCGGCAGCTCCTGGCCGATCAGGACTTCAAGATCTACTACGCCGGCCGTGAGCAGAGCGACGCCATCCGTACGGCGTATGTGATTCGCCTCTTGGGAATTACCTTTATTCCCACCACTGAGGCCTATGTGCAGAAACCGTTCACTGCGGACGCCAACAACACCGTGACCCCGACGATTCGTAGGCCGGTTATGACGGGAGCCGAGCACCTGCTACGTGGCGATTATGAGGGATTGGAGACCTGGATCAACCGGGAGGGCCTCAACCCGATCGGCACCATTACCCTTGTGAACAACGTGGCACAGGTGCTCCGGCCGATGCTCGACAGATTGCAGCAAGTTCTGTCGCTCGCCTGGTTCTGGGCGGGAGCGTATGCTATCCCGACCGATGTCACGGCGACGACAGACATCATTCCCACCGCTTCGGATGCGTTGTTCAAGAGGGCGGTGGTCATGGAGCATGCTAGCTGAAGGAGGTACTTGGCTATGGCCAGCATCAAAGAGGTTGATGCGAAGATTGGGTCGAAGAACTTGGAGGGCTCCCACGGCATGCCCAACAAGAGCATTTCGATGAACGTCCCTGGTGAAGGCACGATCACCAAGCCGTATCAATCGGATATGCGCTCTACTCGATCCGCGGCAAACGCTGCTGACGACCAGAAGTTCTCGCCGAAGGCTGTGAGCGCACACCAGTATGATTCGAGCAAGAACTTCTCGTCCAGCGGCGGAGGCAACGGAGGGTGAACGATCGGGAACTCTCCAACGGGAGTCGCCGTAAGTTCGCGGCGATGAAGGTGGTACAGGCCCTGACCAAGACGGTTAGGGCTCTGTACTCCACTCCCGCAGAAATGTACCCTAAGGACTGGGGCCATGAGATAGGATACGGGCCTCAGTCCGAAAGGGCAGCAGAGCGTGCCAATATGGCGCCGAGGAAGGTACCTATTGGACGTGGTCGTGCCTTTGTGAAGAGGTAACTTAACATGGCTGACAATATACCGGTTCAGAGCGGTAATCCGACTCTCGTTCCGAACTTCTACGATCCCTATGTCCAGATCGACAAGGGGCCGCAGAACAGGCAGATCTTGCAGTACCTGAGTCCGAAGGATGCCCTCACTGGAGGTGTAGCCCGGACGGCCGCATCACAGACTGGTACTGTGGGCGGCACTATCACTGCCGGCAACACCATCACCACGAGGTTCACCAACCCTACGATACCGGGTGGGTTCCGCCAAGTCGTCTACACGGTGCAGGCGGGCGATACCACGGCTACGGTGGCAGATGGTATTGCGAAGGCCATCAACGACGACACGATCCTGAAGGACGAGGGTATCTACGCCACGGTGAACAACCTGATTGTGACGTTTAGGCAGGATGGGCCGGTAGGGAATTCGACGGTGGTCAGTAGGACGTTGTCGGGTGGCGCTACCATTACGTTTGCCATCGCGGGCGCCGGTGCTATGTCTGGTGGGTCGGGACCTATTATACCGACTCAGAACTTCACCTTCTGTATGAACAACGTGACTGAGGTGTTCTGGTATGGCAGACCTAAGTATCTGCCGTACAACATGGTGAAGGCCCTCGTTACCCAGGGTATGCCGATAGTCTGATGGCCCTCGACGACGACCAGAAAACCAACTTACGCCGGCACCTAGGGTATCCGGCGGTTGGCCTTTATCGTTCAAGTGCCGCAGGGGGCACCCTAGCAGATGGTGCTGCATCCTACAGGTACCATACTGCTTACGGTGCCCTCGAGTGGCGCATGAACAACCTGATGCCCAACGAGGAAGCCCGGATAGTGGGTTCCGCTTACGGTGCCATTGCGATAATGGGTACGCCTCAGCAAGGTGACCAGATCACCTTAACGATCAGTGGTGGTGGCCTTACTGCGCCTGAGACCGTTGGGCCGCTGACGGTGGGTCCCATTACACATGATGTCAATAGAGACCAGCTGGGCGTGACGCAGCTCCTCACTATCGCGGCCTCACAGAATGCGAATTTGATTGCCGCGAACTTCTTGGCCGTTGCACCGTACGGCACTGGGCCGTTTGCCGAACGGTTTTACCCGAACCCGATATTCGCCTTGACCAATCCTGCGCAGTTCACCATGTCGGTTACGGCATCACCGTCGATTGGTGCGCAGATCCGTACTCAGGGCAAGAACCTGTCGCCGTTGTATATACAGGAGAAGGGTACATCCAGGCAAGTTAACATTTATGGTTACCTGCCGATACTGGACGTGATGGAGGGCGATCAGGCTGCGACCACTGAGAACTTGGATACCATTCAGGCGGACGTGTGGCATGCCAGGGCCACAGAAATTATTGAACGTGAGCGACTTTATATGGTGTGGAGGCGCAAGCTGGCGAAGTTCCTCGACTTGCCTTTGGGTGAGGAGTCTGGTGTTACGAGGGCGAGTGGAGGACCACTTAGGCTTGTAGTATAGACATCCTCCCTCTGGAGATTCTCTCTCTTACCCCCTAACGTAGAAAGCCTAATTGCCATTCTCTTCTCCTACCCCCTAATAAGAGTTCATCATTGAAGCGGCACAGAAAGTCCAAGTACACAACAGACAAGCGCAGGGACTATAACCTTCGTAGGCACTATGGGATCTCACTGGATCAGTTCGAACAGTTGCTACGAGAACAGGAGCTACGCTGTGCTATCTGTGCCGTTGAGTTCTTCGAGCGTCCCCACGTGGATCACAACCATGCCACCGGTACTGTTCGTGGACTCCTATGTAGCAGGTGCAATACCGGAATTGGTCTCTTCCAGGACGACAAGATACTATTACTCTTAGCCGTTAAGTACTTACACGGTCATGAATTACGTCCGCGCACAACAATTGATAGACAGGGGCAGGGGCAAAGCGTCGTTACGACTGGGCCAGCCACACGACATATACCGTCTGGGGGACAACGCAGCGGTGAACTTTATCGATCCCCTGAACAAGGTCCAATCGGGGATCTTGATGTTGCGGAGGCCTTCGAGGGCGGGGTCGATGATCGAGGGAACTCTGTTAACGGTGGTCCCATACGAGATAGTGGGTGACTTCCGTGATTACTTGGTAGGCGACGTGTTTGTGCAGAACGATACCGTGTACGGATCGGGGCACACCTTGGTAACCTTCATAACACCGGAGATCGAGGCATTCTGTGTCGCGTTCCACGGACCTGTCAAGAAGACGGTGGCTGGTAGGATCGACAGACAGGTACAAATATATCGACCTCCCATTACTGACCCCGACGCCAACGATTATTGGGCTGCCGACCTCCAGGCGGCGTTTCCTCTCAAGCTTGTCAATGGGGTGTTCCAGTTTGGGGCCCTCGGCGAGTATCCGGCACTCATACCTTCTGGGTTCAGTTCACACATTCGAGCCCGAGGTGAAATCTTTCCTGATATACCTAGCACGACGGGTGAGCCGTTATATCTCATTTACGTGCCTCCCTTGCCGGGATATGAGCCACGAGAGGGTGATAGGATCGTGGAGCAACGTGGTGCTCGCTATGTTGTCCACGTTCCGTTTGAGCAAGAAGCGGGACTCATCGGTATGCAGCTCGCTGTTACACGAGAGGTGGCCCAGCTGTGACCGGTCGACAGGCAATGAACTTGTTGGTGGACCAGATTAAGACTGTGGTGCCTCCCACGGTCAAGGTTGGTATTGGTTGGCCACCAGAAACAACACTGCACAACTTGGCTCAGAACAAAGGGCAACTCATCAACGTGTATGATAGGAGCCACGCGACGAACGTTACGAGATGGGCGCCCTTTGTTGTGAACCAAGAGATCGTACAGACCCAGCTTGTCTCAACTCTATCGGGTAACACTATACCTCCCCTCGGCTCTGCCACTCTAACTCTGACCGGAACCATACAGGCTGATGACGCTGTCGCTCTGGTGGCGAAGTGGGTGATCACTAAGGAAGTCGGTGTGGTAGTAATTGCTACTGGGACCGTAGTGACACTCAATGATCTAGCTGCTGCGCTTGCCGCTGCCATTAATGCGGACGCCGAGCTGAGCCAGGTGATGACGGCCTCTTCTTTGGCTAACCTGGTAACCCTCACTAGCACTATCAACGACCACACGATTGTTTTGGCCACACGTACGGCTAACCAGGGCGTACAGGATTGGGAGGTGAGGCGTATACAGAGGCACATGCAGATTATGGGTTGGGCTGCCACACCTGATTTGAGAGATCAGCTGTGTGATCCCATCACCACGTTGTTTAGCAAGTTGAGTGCGAACTTCGGCCTGCAGGATCCGAACACAATGCAGTGGTCCAGGGTAATATACCAGGGGGACATATATGTTGATGATCCCGTGCTGCAGGACCTGTACCGGAAGGACATGTTTGTAGATGTTGAGTATGGGGAGACGTATCGTGACTTCGTCTACCCTGTGCTTGTAGCAGAGTGTACCAAAGGGTTGCTCGCTTAAGGAGTCGAGATGCCAACCATAGTCAACAGTGCAACTTTCAATCCTGCGGCGCTGCAAGCCGACGATCTGTACATCGTCATTCAACCGCCTCCGTCATTTATTGCTGGTGTGCCGAGTGATGTGTTTGGGGTTGTTGGGACAGCGTCGTGGGGACCAAAGAACACACCCATACTCTTGGGTTCACCGGCCGATGGATCTGCTGCCTTCGGTCCTATGACCTTAGAATCAGCTACGGACCCTCACGACATGCCGACCGACCTGGTACTGGCTTTCGCTCAGGCCTCAGGAGGTAGAGGCTCGTTGCAGGGATACGGCGTGAGGGTCACCGATGGTACGGACGTCGCGGCTACGGTGCAGCTGAAGGATGTTGCGACACCTACTGCGGCCAATGGTCTTGAGGTAGACGCTCTGTACTCAGGCAAGCAGGGTAACAACATCCAGGTCGTGATCAGTACGGGAGGCAATACCAATAGCTGGACGGTCACGGTGGTAGGCTTCATTGGCTCAACCGCTGAGGTGTACCCGAACATACCGACAGCCGGCTTCTGGGCTGCCCTCAAGAACGCATTCGCCAACGGCCTCAGTGGTGTTCGTGGCCCGTCACAGTTGGTGAGGGGTGGAACCGTTGGAGCGAGTACGCTGGCACCGGCCACGGGAACGTTTACGCTTACTGGAGGTACTGACGGTCGAGCGGTCACTACGGCGAATCTTACCGGAAGCGACACGACGGTACCGAAGACCGGAATGTATGCCCTCAGGTCGTTGATCCCGGCGGTGGGCGTGGCGTGGATAGCAGGCCTTACGGACTCGACTGCATATAGTGCCTTCGCCGCGTTGTGTGACGGTGAGGGCATGTTGGGTTTGTTGACTTTTACTACGGGTACTGACTCACAGGGTGTGGTCACAGCTAAGAAGGGATATGGCATACTATCCTTCAACATAGCGTTCTTCAAGGACTGGTTGTATTTCTTCGACCCGGTGAACAACATCACGCGCCTCGTACCTCCTTTGGCCGTGGCTGGTGGTGGCATCTCGGTGTTGCGTCCATCTGTGTCACCCAGCAACAAGCAGGTGTATGGGATTTCGGGTACGGAGAGGTACAATACCACGACGGGAGCTATTATAGCCTACTCTACATCAGAAGTCGGTCTGTTGGAGTCGTCGGGTATCAATGTGATTTCGAATCCGATACCTGGAGGTCCTACGTTCGGGTTCCGTATGGGTGTCAACTCGTCAAATGACCCGGTGACGTCACCCATCGAATACGGACGGATGACGAACTGGTTGGCGCAGTCGTACCTACAGTTCATGGGACAGGTAGTGGGTCAGTTGCAAAGCACAAGGCCAGACGACCCGCTGCGCTCATCGGTGAAACTGATGCTGGATGGGTTTCACCAGATACTCAAAGATAATTTGATGATCGATGATTATCAGGATATCTGTGGTTTCCAGCAAAGTGGAAGTGCTCAGGCCGGGTACAACACACCGACTACCATCGCACAGCACTATTTGTTCGCCCTGGCCAAGGTACGGTACTTGGCTTCGGTGAAGTTCTTCATATTGGCGTTGTTGGGTGGCACAACGGTGGTGACTACGGCCAACAGCCTCGATGAGGCTCTGATCGCTCAGCAAGGAGTGTAACCATGCCAGGTCCAGTAGCGTTTGGCATAAACGGCTCGTTCAACATCGGGCAGGATGTCTCTGTGGTCTGGCAGCACCTCGAATCTGGTGTTGTGATACCTGCCTCGGCGTTTGGGCATCTGATGGAGTTCGATGCGAGCCAGGAAGACACGGTGTTGAAGATCATACCGATTACGGATGGTGGTCGGCCGAAGCTCAACACTGTGTACCACGGTTGGAGAGGGCACATGATGTTCACCCGCTTCAACGGAAACCTGACGGGAGTGTTGGGAACACTTGAGGCGAACTTCTATAAGGCTCGGCAGCTCTCACACTGGAACTTCCAGGCGACTGTCCTGAACCGCGATGGCACAACTGATCAGTACCTGTGGGTGAATGGTGTAGTGACCGCGGGGACACAGGGTAACTGGCGGAGTGACAAAGAGGTGGACATGCGCGTGGAGTTCCAGGCCGAGTCCATGCAAGTCACAGGAGGTGTTGGAGTACTGATTCCGTTATTGTAACAGTAACTTCGCGGAGGAAGTTATATGTCGACTACCATTAGAAGAGACGCTACGCCTCCTGAGGGAGCTGTGGACCTGATGAAGTCCCAGAATGAGGCGGACGCGGTTGGCCAGCAGTTAAGAGCTGCGGGCGGACAGTCACAGCCTCAAGATCTGAGGGAGGTGGCAAGGTCCAACGGGATACCAAACCTGTTGGCCGAGTCAAGTGTGTTGCTGCAGGCACCAGATGGACGGTACATTGAGGTTGGTCCGCCCGCACAATCTACGGTGTTCATGGTCTCGAGGATACTGGGCTCTGCGCCGCATGTTGGAGAATCAACGCCTGCACTTGTGATGATGGATCATAACACTGTTCGGTCTCTGATGTATGTCAGAGCACTCGATGGACAGATGATCCCAATGCCGACTACTTGGGCCGATACAAATGCCATAGCTAACTTGTTGGGAGACGTTGGCGTGGACCTTGTAATTGCCGCTGTGTCTAAGTTCTGGCGGCTGGCCACAGTAGAAGACCTCCCGGTCATAAAAAAAAATCTGCGATAGTGCAGAGTTCAGAGAGTGCGTTGAGGCCACAGAAGGCCGGTTGTCATGGATCGACGCTGTGACGATGCACCCTTTGGAGCGACGGGCCTTTCTCATCACGAAGAGGTTGATGTCGGGGTCTGAAAGAATGGATTGGGATACAGGTAAGTTCGTCCGTGGCCCGAAACAAGAATAGATTCGCCCGAGGCCTGACGCCTAGGATCATGGGCATCCAGGGCTTGCCGATGCACTATGTGCCGTCGGTGTCCGAAGATCCTAGGTGGCACTTCCAATGGAGATCACCGAGGTCGTTGTATCCAGCCCTTGGGAATGTGCGTTGGGTACCTCCCAAGGGTGCACCGAGGCCTAAGGTATTTTCCAAGGGCTTGACATTTTATGAACGGGTGCCGGGACAGAGACCTAGGTTCCTGTTTAGGATGCCAAGGAACTATGGTGCTGAGCGCCATTTGATCGAGTCTGGTCCTATTAACTTTCTGGTTACGTTCTTCGAAGATGTAGTGCCCAAGCGCCTGAGGATGAACCTGGTCAATGATTTGCACAACATGGGGCAGGCAATAGTTAATCATGCGAAGGGGATGCTGGGCCATTATAATCCTGGGTGGCCGGCACTGTCTCCGAGAACGGTTGCTATTGCTGGTGCGGATAGCCCGTTGCTCCGTACAACCGATTTGTACAAGTCTATTTACTACGTTGTTGATGAGAGCGCTCTTGTTTGTCGTATTGGTAGCAACAACCTTTATGCTGAGTTCCACGAACTTGGTACGGCTCATGAGCCTCCTCGTCCCTTTCTACGGCCTTCGATTGAGGCCATAGCTAAGAAGGATTTACCGTTGTCCCTGAAGAGGGCGTTAGGTGTTTCCTTTGAGGTAGAGCGCACAGCCGAGATCTTGCCGGGTAACGTTGATCCCTTCAACATGCCTAAGGACTCTGCCATATTCACTACCATCTCATCGTTGCCCTTGTTGGGTCATGAGTTTAAGACGTTTAAGAGGGAGAAGGAGTTCTCTCCGTTCCTGAGGCCTGGAAGCCCGGAATGGGGAGAACCGCCAACTAGGTATTCGAAGACCCTAGGCCGTTACAGTACGGCTAGCCCGAGGGACATATTGAGGGGCCAGGTTACCAAGAGAAGAACTAGGTGGCCGTAGATGGCTGAGCTTCTAAGAGTTGGGGTGTCGCTCTATCTCGTAGACAGGATCTCTTCTGATCTACGGAGGGTGGCGTTCTCTATGCGTGGGTCCGCTGAGGATGTGGACCTATTGACCCAGCGCATTTCGCTGTTGCAGGGAGTGATGACCGCCAAGGGTGCTTGGAGGGAAGCCCAACAGGTACAGTCTCGCTACATGGCCTCGATACGACAAGAGCGTGCGTACCTGGCCAGGGAGATCGAGATAACCAAGAGGAAAGGCCCGGCCCTAGGCTTTGGTGCACGCGGCGCTGGACAGATGACATATGCACAGTACATGTTGCCGGGGATGATAAGGCGCTCCGAGGAGATAGAGTCTGAGATCAATCGGTTGGGAGGTAACGTAGCTAGGGCCGAGACAGCGTACGCCCAGACATCGATGAAGCGGCTGGAGGCGTTTGAGAAGGAGAACGCCATACAAGAAAGGCTGTTGGCCGCACAGAGACAACAAGAGTCCCAGAGGCTGCAACAGATGGCCGGTGTCTCGGAACAGAACGTGTTGATGGGTATGGGATTGATGGCTGTGGGCCGAGGGATATTGAGTTTACCTTTGGGGGCGGAGAGGGCGTATATGCCCATCGGGCAACAGTTAGCCATGGCGCAGCTTGTGGGACCGATGACGCCTGCACAGTCCGGGCAGTTGTTCGATATGGCACAGCAGATAGCCGGAGCTGCTGGTATATTCAGGGCGACTAACGTGATTGGGATTGGCCAGTCGATGTTGCAGGCCGGTATGCCTGTGCCAGAGATGATGGCCAACCTATCACGGTTTACTCGTATGTCTGAGGTGTTGAGTTTGATGAACCTCGGACAGCCCGAGGAGATTGCCTCGGAGATGACTAAGCTGTCTAGGATACTGGGTGTACGTCCTGGGAAGGGAATGGAGGATATTACCCAGAGGATCTTTGGTGTGGCAATGCACACCGGGACTCCTGTGCCACAGCTCTTGACGCAGATAGCCAGTGTAGCACAAGCCGCCAAGGTCATGGGCTTCAGTCCGGCCGAGATCGTGAGGTCTGTTGGTGCGGCTGAGTTGTTGGGCGCTAAGGGTGGCCTACGGCCGGAGTTGATGGCTACGTTCTTGACCAGGATGATAGCTGGACAGCCCAAGGCTGCAGCTGCCCTGGCCAAGGGCCTCCACATTAGTTCCAAGGACATACATGAGATGGGTTCTCTCCAGAAGGCTCTGGAGACTGAGTACAATAAGAATCCACAGCGGTTCACAGCGTTCGCCATGTTGGCCTTTGGTGGAACTAGAGGTGTCCGCACTGCGTTGGCCCTGGCCCAGCCTGAGTTTGCAGAGGCTCTCAAGACCATAGACGATATGCTGGCAAAGACACCGGAGGTCAACCAAGCGTTTGCCACGATGATCAATACGTCGTCGAGCCAGTTGAGTCGCTTGGGTACCAACTTAGGGCAGGTAGCGGAGACCATTGGTAGGCAGGCCGATCCGGCCGTACAGAAGTTCCTTACGCATCTGGCCGATGGTGCACAGAAGCTGAATGAGTTTCTGCAGGCGCACCCTGGGTTAGCGACCAATCTTGGAGTTACTGTACCTTCGATAGCTGGCGCCTCTATGCTTATGTGGGGTGGAGCTAGGCTACTTGGTGGTATTGCTCCTTGGCTGTTACCTTGGGGTGTAGGAGATGCGGCGGGCGCGGGCATCACTGCGGCTGGAGGGTTTACCTCCATGTTCGGTCTTAACATCGCGGCGGCGTTGGCGTTGGCGCAGCTTGGTAAGCACATTCCTGGTTTCGAGAACCTTGGAGCGCTAACGCCAGGAGGTGGAGGACTGAGTGGTTGGAGCCTGATGTTCGGAGGCAAGGGTGAGGGAGCGTTCCAGTTCGGGAGGGCGCCGGAGTATAAGTATGAGGAGAAGCTCCCAGACAAGTTGCATATGGCTCCTGAGGGCCGTGCAGGAGGATACGTACCGCCGATAAGCTTCCGTGACATACATGTGCATGTTGGGATGATCAAGGAGGCCATGCTGGATGATGTGAAGAGGGCGGTGATGGACGGGATACATAGGGCGATGTACAATGTGGGTACTCCTGGTGAAGGTATTACTCATGAGTGGCCGTTTACTTCTCCGGATACGGTGACGACATAATGGGCGCTGGTTTCGTAGGAACATATCTACCGGTCCCCTTCAATTTGGGATTTGGAGTTCTGGGCCAGATTCAAGCTCTGCAGCTCGGTGTGCACCTTGATTTTACTATAAGCCAGGGCACAAGAACAGGTACCGTCATTAATTTGACGGGATTTGAGATCCCGGAGAAGCTCGAGCACGTCGGTGGTACGCATCGCCTCGCTGTGCATGATTTTCCTGGTGGTGAACGAACGTTCCAGATGATGGGAGCCTTCCCTGCGTTGCTTCGTTGGAGTGGAGTGCTGTTGGGTATTGGTACGGATGGCCTCACACCCTTGCAGAGAGCCACGAAGATGGACTTGATGCGCTGGCAGGGCGATCCCGTAATCGTGAACTACGGCGGTCAGTACACGTGGACCGGAATCATTACTGACTGGTCTGCTACCATAATGCACCAGACTCATATCAATTACACCACTGAAGTCACAGTGTTGGAAGACAACAATCTCGCCATTGCACAACCTCCTACTCACACACCACAGGGTTTGTTCAGCAAGCTATACCAGGGCTTCTTACATTTCATGCAGGGCACACTACATTTCAGTGCAGCTACCGTAACGGCTATTGACAATTTCCTAAAGGCGATCAAGGACGGTCTTGGACCGGCGTTGGGAGTTGCCGCCAACATAGCACCAAACTTCGTGGCAGCTATCAACTCCACGTCTATTGTGGCTTTGAGTGCCCTAGTCTCGGAGGCTGGGAAGAGTGATTTGACGGCGGTCCAGAACGCCAACGCGGCGACGTCGTTTGTGAAGAACATCACCAACAACGTGAATGGAGTCACTAAGCCCAACAAGGCCTTGGTGCCCAGTGTTAACCCACGCTTCACGTCGATGGCCACGACGCAGCTGGCCGATGCCAAGCGTTGGCCTGAGATTGCTGTGTTGAACGGTACGGTCGATGTGCAGGACAAGGGCATCAAGTACGTGATGATACCGAAGACATAATGATTAAATTTCGTACAGTTAGGATGAAGGCCGTAGTGAACGGTATTGATGTGCCGTTGGAGTCGGTGAGGGTACATAGGGGCGCCTACGGTAGCATTGGCAACTTCGCTGTGATCGCGTCCATTTCTCGGTCTGGACTGACGTTGAAGGACATTGCGACCAACGTAGACTCTGATCAAAGGACCACCGTAGATGTGCAGGTCTCAGACGTCGTTGATGCCGTTACGAGAGAGCCTCTCAACTGGCAGTCGCTCATAAAGGGTGACCTGGACGCGGTTAAGTGGGAATACGACAACGACCATCTTGAGCTATCGGGTAGGGACTTCGCCGGTAGGCTGGCTGAGACAAGGGTGGTGTTGAAGAACAGCCAGTATACCAATAAGACACCGCCGCAGATCGCCACACTGTTTGCTGCTGATGCTGGTATGGAGGCCGATGTCAGCATCGTCAAGGGTGAGAAGGAGATTGGCTACCTGGGCGAGTACAACTTGGCTATTAGGACTGCTACCCCGATTGCCAAGTGGAGCTTGTTGGTGCTGATGGCCCGCTTGAGTGGCAGGGCTGTTATGGTAATGCCTGGCTTTCCACCCAAGCTGTCGTTCAAGCCAGTGGATGTCAATGGTACACCGAGGCAGCTCTTGTACGGAGGCTATGCCACTACACTGAATGATACTCTGGTCAAAGAGCTCAGGGGTGAGTGGCGTCCTAGCCGCAACAGTACGTTCCAGGTCATTGTGATGTCGTATCATCCCAAGACTACGCAGACTGTAATGGGCCAAACAGTTGTGTTTGGTGAGACGTTGCAGTATGAGACCGAGAAAACAGTCAAAGAGGGAATGTACAAAGGCGCCGCTGCAGGGAGTTCGAGGTTGCAGGTCGGAGAGGTGTTGAAGAACAAGCCGGCGTATATCTTTTATATTCATGGGTTGCAGCCTCAGGAGTGCCAGACCAAGTCCGAGCAGATTGCTAAGGAGATAGCCAAGAGGCAGTTCACCTTGCACGGTGTAATGGATGGCGATGCCACGCTGCAGCCCTTGCAGCCATTGCAAGTGGGACTTGTTGCGGAGCCGTATGTCAAGAACATATCTACCAAGCCTCAGGCGCCACCACCGGCTGATGTAACGACAAGGCCCATTTCGTTGGATCCCTTCACTCAGAGGTCTATGTTCACCAATTCGGTGAGCCATAGGATCTCCGTTCATGATGGTTGGTGGACGGAGTGGGATGCCTGGCATTTGGCAGCTGCTGTGGAGGCCTTGGACACTACTGGTATTGTTGCTGAGCCTACGACTCCAGGTATTCCTGTACAGTGACTTCCTCCGATAATGAGATTCTCTCTCTCCACCCCCTAATACGAGTTCAACACTGTGGACCCCGCTGACGAGATTGTACACCTGCTGACGCAGATAGGGCACAACGCATATGGTGACATACGTGCTGTTGTATTTGGGTATATCATTGATTATGACCCAGCCACTCATACAGCTCGTGCCTTGTTGCCGCAATTCGCGGTCGTCGACCCTTCCTCGGGAGTCATTACTGAGCAGGCTCAGACGCCTTGGATACCGCTTGGTACGATAGGACTTGGCTCGCAGTGGGCTCCCAAGAAAGGCCAGCAGTGCTATGTCATAATGACAGAGAGGGGCACAGGACCAGGTACCATAGTCTGTGTCACACACGATGACATACATCCAGTTGCCGATGACGGTCTCGAAGAAGGAGAGTCCATATTCAAGCACATGGACTCCGGTACCTACTTCAAGTTCTTCAAGGACGGTAGTCTCAACTTTGTGTATCAGAACGACGCCAAACAGACCGTGGACAAAGACGGGAATGTCAATATTACTACCCACGACGGTAAGGCCATCGACATGCCTGCCGAAGGTGATATGACGTTGACTGGACCGGAGGGTGGAGCTGGATCGGCCACGATCATATTGGGTGTGGATGGGACGGTGACGATATTGCCCGCGGCCGGGCAGCAGGTGAAACTTGGCGGCTAGAGTGGCGAGGATAGGCGATGCTATATCGCACGGTGGGGTTATCATCACTGGCAGCTCGAACGTTATGGTTAATGGTCTTGGCGTTGCTCGCCTGGGAGACTCTGTTAACTGTGCCATACACGGCCTCCGTGTTATCTCTACTGCCTCGGCCATTACTCATGCAAATGGTTTAGGTGTTGCCAGGGAGGGGGACTTCGTGACTTGTGGGGCTGTGATTGTTACAGGCAGCAGTAACGTACAGTCTGGTTGAACTCTTATTAGGGGGAATAGAGAGCAAAATCTCGGAGGAATAGATGCCTGTAGTATATCAGACATTTGACCAACTCGTCACAGCTATGGTAGAACGTTGGGCTGCCGAGGTAGGCGTGGATCCGGTGTTCGAGAGCGGTGACCCGTTGCTTGCCATCTTCCAGGCCGCTGCTGCCATGGCGATCATGCTAGAGAACGTGAACCAGCAAGCCGTGTTGTTTGCCAGGGCTAGTACAGCCACGGGATCTGATCTGGACTCGTTTGTTGCCGACTTCGGTCTGAGTCGACTTGGAGCCACTAAGGCTTCTGGCGTTGCGGTGTTCTCTACCGCCACACCTGCCTCCTCAAATATCCCAATCCCTATTGGTACCATTGTACAGACTCCCGGGGCTGCGATCCAGTATCAAACCGTCGAGGACGCATCTATACTGCAAAACCAGACATCTGCCACGGTTAAGATCGAAGCGCTATTCCCTGGCGCCGGTCAAAACGTCCAAGCAGATCAGTTGACACAGTTTAGTACCGTGATCCCCGGCGTTTCGTTTGTAACAAATCCAAACCCAATCACCAATGGCCTGGATGCCGAAACGGATCAGCAGCTCCGGGACCGTTTCGTATTGTTCTTCGCGTCACTGTCCAAGGCGACAGAGGATGCGATATTGTTCGCCATTAACTCCGTGCAACAAGGGCTTGACATAGCTCTGTTGGACAACACGGATGTAAACGGGAATCCAAGGAATGGGTTCTTTACGGTGGTTATCGATGATGGTTCTGGAAGTCCTCCACAGTCTTTGTTGGATGCTGTATACGCTGCCGTGGACAAGGTTCGAGCTTTTACTATTGGGTTTGCTGTCATCGCTCCTACTCTCGTTCATCCTGACATAGCTCTCAACATTAAGATCAAGCCGGATTCGCCCGAGCTCGGCAGCACCGTTGAGAACAACGTGAAGGTCGCCGTGCTAGAGTACGTGAATTCGTTGGACATCGGCGAGCCCTTGTATCTACTGAAGCTGGCCCAGGTTGCCATTGACTGTGACGTCAACGTGGTGGGTGTCCAGCCTAACAGTGTCCTGATCAATGGCGTTGAGGCGGATTTGATACCTACCGTGATTCAGCTCATTCGTACTACGGTAGCTCAGATCACCATTGGGTCGTATTAGTGGCTTTCCCGTTTCAAGTTCTTACCCTCAACACTGAGGATTTGACTGAGAGGGCTGTTGGTCTGACCCCGAAGCCCTGGACCTCTGACGAAGCTAAGTTACCTGGTGGAATATGGTACAGCGTTATCAAGAGCGCCTTTGGTGCGGTTGATTATGAACTTCTGCAACAGTTGGTGTTTCTGGTCAACCTGTGCCGTATCTCCACCGCTACTGATGTAGGCCTCGACATTATATCGGAGGACTTCTTCGGAGATAATTTGCCGAGGCTGCCTGGTGAGGACGACGAAGCATTTAGGCAGCGCATCAAGGACAACCTACTTAAGCCCAAGGTTACGAGACAGGCGATATCTGATGCCATCGAGGAGGCTACTGGATATAAACCCCGGATGATTGAGCCTTTTCTCCCGGATGACACTTGCGCCTGGGATGCGGACTCGTATTGGGATCTGGACAGTGTGAGGGAGGCATTTAGGTGGGGTGATCCGGGACTGGCGTGGCAGGGCTTCATCATTGCACAGTTGCCCCTGTTTAGTGTTACAGGTGGGCAGCCCGTGTATTGTTGGGATGCCGGCTTTAGTTGGGACGTACCTCAGTCCGCCTGGTTTGATGTTGCGTTCGAGATAAGTCCCACAGCGGCTGCCAGCATCGAGAAGATCATCAAGAAGTATAAGGCTGAGGGGACTCTGATATGGTTGGCGCTCCAACCTCCGCAAGTGCCTTTCGTTAGGGGTTCCCTTGGCCTACTTCCTTTCGAGTACTCAGCACAACACCTTAACATGGCCGACAACTTGAGGTGGTTGGAAGGCGTTATACCGGTGTTGATCTTTGAGAACCCAACGTGGAACACAAGGGTGTGGACCATTAACGACACGGATGGCCTCTTCAGTGTTGAGATCAACATTCCTAATAACACCCCTACTGTTCTCAATTGGATGGCTCTGAGGGTTGCCTCGGATGAGCCTCAACCTACTATCCCTGCCGGTGGTCTCCATGTCGAAGTGCCTGAGGGTGTAATGACGCTCCGTGTGCCTCTGACACAGTACTTCTTCAGCGCGAATAGTTCCTTTGCCTTCACACCGTCGTGGAACACGGTAGTGTACGCAGATCTGTCCGTGAGCCTCGACTATGTTGACCTGTACTTCGACACCATACCTATTGGTGCTCAGCACGTGCACATGGCCTTGTTCAATAGAGGTGACAAGTGTAGGATGGGTATCTTCAATGTGAATGGAGGTGCCTATGATGCGACCATATCGTTTATTGCAACGCCTCAAGTGATCAAACCACCTTATCATGCTTATGCCGTGCCGGACTGGAACACCACGGTGGCCTTACAGAAACAAACGAGCAATTTCATTTGTAGCTTTGACGTTCCCGCTCCCGCTGGTGGTGGGCGAATCTACTGGACATTGGAGATCGACTAAATGGATAGGCCGATAATATACTCGACGGAGCAAGGGCGGTCATTCGATGTCCTAATGGGATGGCGAGAGGCCCTCGAGGGAATGGCGCAACTGATGCAGGATGCCTTGGGGCAGACAGGCGCGATGGCTACGGGTCTTACCCCGACGCAGACTGGTCCGGCGTCGTTGTCCATCAACATCGCCCCTGGCTCGATGTACCAATTGATCACTGTGGATCCCACCAACTACGGTTCGGTTGGGGCATCTACCGATGTTGGGTATGTGCAGGGCTTGTATAAGGGAGGCCTGCTCACGTTTAACACTGGTGGCATGATTGCGGGACAGTCTCAGTGGACATTGATACAGGGTCAGGTGCAGTTCGTTGATGTGATTGATCCGGCGGATCCCTCTGGTGGCATCCTTCCCTATTTTAATCCCGCTAACCCCACGGTGCCGTTCCAGGGGCCTGCTGGTTCGGGTAGCTCTCAACCCACTAGGCGCAAGGCCGTTGTTGTATTGAACCTTA
>Ga0126380_10000021_pt1 | contig 30195 bp, 47 predicted proteins | sample PanSoiMetPlot_26_FD_92544 | JGI IMG/M metagenome (GOLD analysis project Ga0126380, IMG submission 92544) | Tropical forest soil microbial communities from Panama - MetaG Plot_26 | ecosystem: Environmental > Terrestrial > Soil > Tropical forest > Bulk soil | place: Panama | collected 2016-02-17
GACAAGTACGGTGGCACGGGCGGCGACTACGATGCCGTAGGCCTGCTTCGCTCGACACTTGCGCCGCAGGACGTCGCCGCCACAGCCAGCCGGGCGCCGGCGACCAGAACGACCGCCGAGCTCAGTGGGGGCGGGGCGCAGGGCACCCTCGGTGATCGAGCCCTCAACATCTTGGGTGGGGCCGCGGATGCCGCGCGGGCGTTCGGTGATGACGCAGTCAAAGCGGTGCAGGCGGTGCTCGTGACCGAAGGCGGCCTCAACAATGCGCGCGGCGACAACGCCAAATCCGCAGGCCCACTGCAATTCTTCGGCGAAGAGGGTGGCCGCGCGGGCCAACTGAACAACCTGGCCACCTTCCTGGGCACCAGCCTCGCTGGGGCCCGCGACTGGGTCGAGCAGCATCCGGTGGCGGCGGTGCAGTGGGCCCTCGGCACGCCAGACAACCCCGGCTACCTGGGCAAGGCAATCCTCGCCGGTCAACGCGCCGGCAAAGCAGGCGCAGATCTGGCGACCTTCATCCAGGCCAACGGCCAGGTCAGCGTGAGTCCCGAACGCGCCGGTCAGAACTTTCGGAACCTGTTCGGCCAGGGCCAGGCCGCGGTCACCTCGGCGGTCACGGGCGCCGGCGAGACGGTGAGCAGAACGGCCGGCGATGTCGCCTCGCGGGCACAGCAACTGGCCGACGACAGCCAGCGTCTGGCCCGTGACAGTGCGGATCGCGCCCAGGCTGCGCTGGATCTGCTGAACCAGACGCGCCAGCGCATCAGTGCCGAGAACGAACGCTACAGCGCCGCGCGGCGCGCGGACATCAATCGCACGCTGGCCGACATCATGCAACCGCGGCAGGTCCCGTTCGGCCTGCCGGCCGAGAGCCGCTCAGTGCTGGGGGAAGGGCCGTTCGGGGCATTCCGCGCGCCCAGCCTCGAGATGCCGGGTGGGGTGCAGCAAACCATCGAACGGGCCGACGCGCTCTTACGTCAGCATCCCGAGCTGGGCGGCCCGTCCGTTGACTGGACCAGGCCCCTGGGCCCGCAGCTCGGCGTCGATCCGCTCGGGCAATTGCAGAGCGGCATCCCGGATATCGTTGAAGGCGTGCGCTCCGGCGACGCCGGCCGCGTCGCGACCGGCCTGCTGCAGGTCGCGGGTGCCGTCGGCTCAGCCCTGCCGGGCGGCGGCGGCCCAGGAGGACAGGCGGCTGCCCGCGCCACAACCGCCGCGCGCGCGGCACCAGCGGTGGCCGAAGCGGTTGCTCCCGCTGCGGCCGAGACGGGCCGGGCACTCGAGTTGGCTCCTCGGCTGGCCGAACCCGGCGGCTTCGTCGCGCCGACGGTCGAACCGGTCACTACTCCTACCACGCGCATGTACCACGGCACGGGTGCCGAATTCGAACGGCCGGCAGGTGCCCACTTCAACGAAGAGGGATTGTTTGGACCTGGGTACTACCTGACGAATGACGCGCGGATCGCCAGCAACTACGCGACCACGCGCGCCCCAGTCCAGGCACAAGCCTTCGACCAGCTCCAGGGCTGGCTGGCAGACGCTCGGGCACGCGGCAATCCTGAAGAAATCGCGTATCGCCAGAGTCAGATAGACAACCTTCTCGCCGCTGGGGAACCGGGCGCGAACGTACGCGCCCTTGATGTGCCGCAGAATCTGCGACTGCTGGACATGGAAGCACCGATCACGGCTACTGACATCAGGCGGATCGGTAACGCGATGGGCGATGCGGACGGGCGCTATTTCATCGACGAACTGACTCAGCGTCCGTTCGGCGAAACCGGCGAGGACGTGTACTCCTGGCTGACCGAGTGGGGTTGGCCGAAGAGCAGAATCAATCAGGTGCTTGCCGATGCCGGCTATGACGGCATCCAGTACGCCGGCGGCAAGCGCATTCCGATGTTGGGCGCGACGGGCCAGCCCATTGAGCACACGGCGGTAGTCGTGTTCCCAGCGTCGCTGAACAAGGTACGCAACGCGATCAGCGGCACGCAGGGTGGCCAGGCGAGCGCCGCCTACGCGATGCGCCTGGGCAGCACCGGGCTGGGTGCCGCCACCGGCTACGCCACTGCGCCTGAGGACGCCACGCAGGAGGAGCGGCTGAAGCGAGCGGCGATCGGGGGTGCCGCTGGCCTCGCCGCCCCGTCTGTTGTCAGCCTGGCCGCGCGCGATCCGCGTTTCGCGCTGCGCCTCAGCGGCGCAGCTGGTGGCCTCGTCAGCCAGGAAGCGACGATGACCGAGGAGGAGAAACGCAATCCGTTCGTGCGCGTGAGTCGTGACCTGAGCGGCCTGTTGCTTGGCAGCGCTGCACCGGCGCTGGCCGAGTCCGGCATCCGCGGTGTCGCCGCTACTGTGCGCGGTCGGGTGCCGGACCTGAACGACCTGGCCCAGATCCGACAGACGCTGGGTGCGCGTCAGATGAATCTACCGGGGACCGCAGGTCAGCCGATGACGCCCGGTGAGCTGATCAGCGCAGTCGGCAAGCAGAACCTGCTGGCCGGCATCAAGCAACATGTGACGAACATCGGCAGCCAGATGGTCGAACTCGCGCGCACGCCCGTGCGCGCAGCCCTGGCTGGTCAGGGCGATCAGGCGTTGCTGGCGATGCGTGCAGGGATCAACGGCATCCCGGATGCGTTGAACGAATTCGCCCGCACCTGGACCAGCGGCATCAGCTCGACCGCCCAACCCGGCCAGCGCACCCAGGCCTGGCTGCCCGTGTTCCGCTTCCTGGGCGCGACCGATGATTTCTTCCGCGTGCTCGGCGCGCACATGGGCATGGCCACCGAAGCCCAGCGGCTGGTCAACGAGGCGGGCGCGAAGACGCCGCAGGCGATCCGCCAGGTCCTTGCCCAGAACGAGCAGCGCATCTTTCAGGCTGGCCAGCGTGAAGGGGCCGCGAGCGTGTTCCAGACCATGGGCATGCAGGGCGCGCAGGACACCATGACCCGTTTCGGTCGCTGGAAGAACGAGTGGCTCGGTGCCGTAGCGCAGAGCCCGGCTTGGCAAGACCGATTGTCGGCATATGGCAAACAGGGACTGGCTTTGCTCGTCGACGCGCTCGTGCCGTTTGCGGGCATGCCCGGCCGATTGTTCGATATCGGCATTGGGCGACTGCCGGTCATCGGTGAGACGCGCCGTTTTGCGGAACTCGCCATGGCCGCCAAACGTGGCGATAGCGCCGCAGCCCAGCGAGCGCTTGGCGAATTGGGTATGCAGAGCGTGCTCTCCTCAGTCATCCTGACCCAGACCCTGGCCGGCAATATCCGTGGTCCAGACGATCCCGACCATCCGAACAGCGCACTTATTGGCGGGAACTGGGTCGACTATTCGGGCTGGGGCGCCTTTCAGTTGCCGTTGGCGATGCCAGCCGCAGCGATGGAAGAGTGGCGCAAGACCGGCAATCGCCTGGGAGCCGGCGATCGCGAGTATCTGGGCGCGGTGATGAACGCTTGGGGCAAGACGCTGGTCAACTCGTACTACCTCAACGGCCTGTTCGATTTTCTCACGGCCGTCGGCGAGGGCCGACTCAGTGATGCGGTCGCCAAGACACTCACGAGCTACACCGACCGCAGCATCCCGTCAGGCTTCAACCAGGTCGAGCAGATGATCGACCAGAACGTGCGCGAGGTGAGCAAGCAGTTTCCGCAGTCGATCGTGGACCGCTGGAAGTCGCGCGTGCCGTACCTCGCCCAGACGTTGCCGGCGCAGGTCGAACCGACGACGGGTGCCGAACGTGCACGCGAGCGGCAAGGTCCGCTCGGCACGCTGTTGGGCGTCGAAACGTACCAGCAATCGCCGATCGAGCAGGAGATCTACCGCTTGAATCGGCTGGGCTACGCGTTGCGCCCGCCGCGCGACTATCCACAGACTCTGAGTGTCGGGGGGGCGCAGATTCGACTGAGCCCCCAGGAGCAACATGCGCTGGCGCAGGGGCGCGGCGAATACATCGATCGCGTGCTCGGTGCGCGGATGCAATCGTCTTACTGGCGGACGTTGACCGACGATCAGCGGGCACGGTTGATCGCGCGTGCATTGGACCAGGCATCGGCGCACAATGTGGTCACCTGGCGACGGATGACTCCGGTGAACGAGCAACGGGATCGCATTGCCCGCGGGGAACGGGTCGTTGGCCGATTAGAAGAGCAGGGTGCGTTCGGGGGATTTACCGCGCCCGGCGCGGCTTGAGCTAGATGGCCACCTTAGACGAGCTTGAGAAACAACAGGGCACCGGCTGGACGGCCGGCACGCCCGTCCCCAAGCTCGACAGTCAGGGGCAGCCCGTTGCGGGCGTCTACACGGTCGTCCTGACCGGGCCGGAGGGCGCCTCGCGCGTCGCCACGATCTATGCGCCGGCACCGCCCGGCCCGACCCAGCTCACCAATCTGATCGAGACCGATCCGCGTAAAGCGACGTTCGACACGATGGCGGTCGAGGACACGATCAAACCGCCAACGAGGACGCCAGCCGAAACCAATGCGAACATCGCGCAAGCGGAGGCTGCAGCTGAGACCTCGAGAGCCCAGGCCGAGGTCGCCAGAGCGAACCTCGAGAAACTCAAGCAGGACCAGAAGCAACGCGAAGCGAACGATGCTGCGAATAAGGGCTACTTCACCAACGCAGAACTGGCCGACTTTGATCAGAAGGCCAAAGACCAGGGGCTGACGCAGCAGCAGATCGATATCCAGCGCACGATCGCCTCGAACAACAACAAGAACACCGAGATCTCGAACCAGATCGCGGCCCAGAACGCGGCGGTCGCGGCCCAGAACGCGGCCATCAATGACAAAGCCGTCAGTGCGCGCATCAAGTACGAAGAGGCGCAGGTCGATGACGCTGCACGGCAGCGCTTACTCGACGAGGCAAAGTTTGCGCGCGACAACGCCGACAAGGACATCGCCAATAACCTCGCGCAAAGCAAGCTCGAGCTGGAGCAACTGACCCAGAAACAGGCCAACGAGAACGCGCGCCAGCAGAACGTACTGCGCGGCCAGGAACTGGCACAACGCCAGGCCGAGGCGCAGCAGACCGCCCAGACCGCGGCGCAAACTGCGGCCACCACCGCAGCGGCGAGTGTGTATGGCACCGAGCGCCAGGCCCAGGGCCAGGCCGCTCAGACGGGGCAGAGTCTGCTCGCCAACCGCATGACCGCGGCCAACAATCTGCTCAACACCATCACCGGCAACGCCGCCGCCCTGGCGCAGGGCTCCGCCGGCCGCTTCGGCATGCTGGGCGGTGGGCTGCGCGCGGTGCCGCCAGGCCTCGGGCCAGGATTGATCTCGGGTGTCATGGGCACCACTGCCGAGGCCTACGGTGGCCAGGACACGCTCAATGCCGCCGCGCGCATGGTGCAGCAGGCGGGCGCCGACCTGACCACGCCGATGGCCCAGGCCGCGGTCGGCGTGCTGCAGCAGGTCTTCGAACGCCAGCACCAGCTCACCGGCCAGCCGGCGGCGCCCGTCGTGGCCCAGACCGCGGCACGGCAGACCCAGCAGAACAACGGATTCACCTCGCCGGCGATGGTCTCGCCGCAGGACCTCGCGACACGCGCTGCCGCCGCACAGGAGGCCGCCGCTCGAGGGGCAGTCGCCCAGGCGATGTCGCCGCCGGCGTACGGGCCGGCGTCACCGATCGGCAACGTGCCGGGCCCGTGGCCGCAGTTCGCCGCCCCGACTACCGCGCCAGCGCCGACTACGGTCAACATCAACGTCTGATGCCGCAGTACACCATCCCACTCCAGGGCGGCGGGGCGATGACCGTCAACGCCTCGTCCTACGCCGCCGCGCAAGACAACGTCCGCGCGAGCGGCAATACCCCGGCCCCCGGTGGCCCAAGTACCACGACGCTAGCGGGCGGGTTCGATCCGCAAGGATCCACTGCGGCGATGAACGCGGCCGGCTTTCGGGACGATCCTGCCGGCCGCGCGGCCTACGCGGCCTATCTCGCCGGTCAGCGGGGGGCCGGACCTGGTGGACCTGGTGCGTCGTCGAGCCAGAACCAGCAGCAGGCACAGCAGCTCGGTGACTGGTATCAGAAGTTTCTCGAGGCGATCGCCGCCGGCAACGAAGAGGCGTTCCGCGAGTCGATCCGTCAGTTCGACCTGAGCTTCGGCCTGGACCGCGACAAGTTCAACGAGGCGATCCGCCAGTTCAACGTCAACCTGGGCATCTCCGAAGCGGGCCTCACGGGCATGTACCAGACGCCGCAGACCATCGCGGCGTACGCCGCGCGCAATCCGCAAGCGGCCGCGCTGGCGGCCCAGAACCCGTCACTGCTCAATCCGGCCTACCAGCAGGAGCTGTTGCGGACGCGCGGCTACATCTTCGAACCAGGCGAGCAGCTCGGCCAGCAGACGCTCGCGGCGCAGCAGCAGGCGTACGCCCAGCAGCTCGGTGCCATCCAGACCGCGGCGCAGCTCCAGGCCAACCCGTTCCGCCAGGCGCAGGTCATCGGTCAGCTCGGGCCGCTGCTGCGCGGCCAGGGCGTGGCCGGCTTCCAGGCCCCTGGCGCGGCGCAGGGGCAAACCGACTTCAGCGGCATGGGCAACCTGCAGCGGCTCATCGACGACATCCGCGGTGGGCCGGGCGCGGTCAATTCGCAGTCGACCCAGAGCGTGCTTGACGCGATCCCCACGCCCGCCAAGATCAACAGCCCTCAGTTTCTCCGCGCGAGCCCACTCACCCAGAACCTGGTGCTGCAGGGGATGCAGGAAAAGTACGGCCTGAATCCGGAGGACGCGCTTGCGCAGATCCGAAACACGCTCCCACAATTCCAGGCACCGACGACCTTCGGGGGCGTGAGACGCTGATGCCACTCAAGAAGGGCAAGAGCCAGAAGACCATCAGCAGCAACATCCGCGAGATGGTCAAGGCCGGCCATCCGCAGGATCAGGCGGTCGCCGCGGCCATGCGCATGGCTGGCAAGCCGAAGCCGAAGAAGCGATGACGATGTCCGATCGGGGCGTGCACCCGGACCTGATCGACGACGAGCCCGAACCGCCTGCGCGTGAGACGCCATCTCCTCGCCGCGGGCGGGCCGCTCCCCGTGCGGCTCCGCAGCCGGTGCCCGGACCTCCCTCCACGGCTGAGGTTGCGGAGCCGCCAGAGCAGCCGGCACCGGTCGAGGTGGAGGCCGAGGCGCAGACGTCGTCGCCGCCCGAGGAGCCCGACTGGTGGAAGCAGGCGAAAGAAGCGCCCGATCCAAAGACGGCACTCGCCCTGCTCGCGAAGAACATGCCGAAGCAAGACATGGAGCAGGATCCGACGCTCCAGGGTTGGATCGGCGACATGGGTGCGCGACGTGCGCGCGCCATGCTCGAGCGCTCCGAGCAGGACCGGGTCGACCAGCAGAAGCAGGAAGCGCTTGCCAATGGCGACTTCTACGGGCTCGGCCAACTGACCGCGCCCGAGCTGCGCGCGCATGCCGAGCAGCTCGCTGTGTCCCAGCAGGGTGCCCCGTTTATGGACGGCGTGACCCACTTCCAAGGCACGCTGCCGGTCGAGGTCCAGCAAGTCGTCCAGGGCAAGACCTACGGTGCTGGCAAGAGCTACGCCGAGGGCGTGTCCGAATATCTGGCAACAATCACTGAGGCCGCGGTCAGCCACCGACTGAACGCGGCCGTCGAACAGGAGCTGAAGCGCCGCGAGCCTGCGCTGCGGAAAGCCTGGCTCAGCGAAAGCAACGGCAACCAGCCCGTACCCGAGCTGGAGGGCGGTCAGGCCACGCGCGTCCGCGAGATCACGGGCGAGCAGGTCGAGCGCATGACCCCGCAGGAGTACGAGACCTACTTCGATTCGAATGGGCGCCCGAAGCCGGGCGTGCGCTATCGGGTGACCGAGCGCGATATTCCGGTTCGCCAGCGCTGATCTCCGCCGGCTCAGGCCGGTGGCGCTGAAAGGAAGAGAAGCCAGTGGCCACTGGTGCAACGGAGTTTGTCGACAAGACCATTGCCGACGGCATATTCAGCCCCGACATCTGGTCGAAGCAGGTGCTGCGCGCGACCGAGAGCAACCTGGTGATCGCGCGTTCCGTCAACCGTGGCTTCGAGGATGACGCCTCGGTGGGCAAGACCGTCAAGGTAGCCAGCATCGGCAACCTGGCCGCGCGGGCAAAGGCGGAGAACACCGCCATCGTGTACGAGACTGTCGCCGAGACGGCCACCACCATCACACTGAATCTGTGGAGCTACGCGGCGGTCGGCATCGAGGACATCGTCAAAGTCCAGTCGATTGTGGACGTGCAGAACGAGTACCAGCGCAAGCTCGGCTACGCGATCGCGCGCGACATCGACACGGCGCTGGCGACCGACTTCGCCGGCTTCTCGACGGTCATCGGGACGCTCGGCACCGCGGTGACCGACGCCAACGTGCTCGCCGCGGTCGCCGCCCTCGATAACGCCGACGCGCCGCAGGACGATCGATTCTTCATCATGTCCCCGGCCGAGAAGGTCGCCAAGCTCGCGCTGGATCGGTGGTCGAATGCGTTGTACATCGGCACCGGCGATCAGCCCGTTCGGAACGGCATGCTCGGCGACATGTACGGGCTCAACCTGGCCGTCACCACCAACCTGGTCAAGCCGGCTGCGGGCCAGGCGCGCAATGCCATCTTTCATCGCGACGCGCTCGCGTTGGTGGTGCAGAGGAGCCCGAAGACCCATTTGTTCTATGACATCGACTTCTTCACCTGGAAGCTGGCATCCGAGGTGATCTACGGCCATCAGGAGATGCGCGACCTGTTTGGCGTCCTGCTCAACGGTGCCAGCTAGTGACAAGCGGCAACGCCTTTCTCGACAAGATGCTCGAGCAGGCCCCGCCGTCGGCGAGCCAACCGCGGCGCGGCCAGAACTACAACTTCCCCCACCGCCTGTACCTGAAGCCAGACGGGGAGGTGGTGGCGTTGCAGGGCGATCCGGTGAATCGGGCGTACTACCAGGACAAGGGCTACCACCTACTGAGCGACGCGCCGGGCCGCAGCGGCGACCTGAGCGAGTCCGAGCAGTACCAACGGGCGGAGTACCCGAAGATCCTCGAGCGGCAGATCGAGAAGGCGTCGATCATCAACGCGATCCGGCGCGCGATGCAGCACGACCGCAACATGAGCGTGCCCGAAGACGGATGGGAGGAGCTGACGCTCGAGGAGATGCGCGACGTGCTCGAGCAGGTGCGGGACGAGACGAAGAAAAACATCCGGGTGATTCGCCCGCGCGCGAGCAAGACGACGCCGGACCACATGCTGGCCGGCGTCGAAACGACGGAGAGCAGTTCGATCGAAGCCGCCGCGGCGCGCCGGCGCAGGAGCACGGAGGCGAAAGAATGACCACCCAGGAAGAGCTGCGGGAGGCGCTGACGCACATACCGCCGGTGCCTGCCTCACCCGACGACGTGCTCGCGCTCGAGCCGCACCGTATGGTCGACGCGCAGAGCGGGCCCCACCCCCAGATTTCGGCCACCACCTACGTCGAGTGGACCAAGCCCGACGGCGACACGTTCATCGCTCCGCTGGCCAACGCCGAAACGTACGAGCGCAAGGGCTTCACCCGCGGCGCGGACGTGGAGGTTCCAGACCTGGTCGCGCATTGGGCGGAAGCATCCAAACAGGAGGCGACTTCCGGTGGCACCTAAAGGCTTGCCGTGGGTCGGCGCGAGCGGCAAATCGCCGAAGGCGGCCGACAACTTCACTCCGCCCGGCGGACATCCGGGCCCGAACGCGGCCATGGTCGCCGGCAACGAGTCCGTCAACCAGTTCGTCCACGAGTCGCTCCAGGGCGAGCAGAAACCAGACAAGGGGCCGATCGGCAAGCGGACGTACGGATGAACTCCGAAGATATCCAGGCCCAGGTTGGCGCGGCGCAGGGGCTGTGGACGCACACGCCGGTCGATTACGCCACCAACGAGACGGGGGTCGGCTTCCCCGCCGGCGCACCCGCCAACGCGTCGCAGGGCTACCTGGGGATGATCACGCGACCTGGTGGAGCGGTCACGCAGAGCGGCCCCGCGGGCGCGCCGGTCATCAGCGGCGTCCAACTCTACGGGACTATCACCACGACGACCTGCGACATCATCTTCATCCTGAACGTGGTGCCAACGAGCTGCCGTATCAACTACGGCACCACCCAGGCTGTGACCTCGAACAAGGCCGGGGCCAACTCGTCCGGCTCGCAGATGGTCCAACTGACCGCCCTGACACCCGCGACCAAGTACTACGCCAGCATCCAGGCGACCAACGCCAGCGGCACGACCGTGACCGTGCTGTACACGTTCACCACCAAGTAGGAGCAGCGCATGCCAGATCCCGAGCCCGAACCCGAGCCGGCACCAGACGATCCAGACGAGCCTGAAGACGAGGACCAGCCGGAGGCCCCATGAGCGACGCGAAGACGCCCGATGTGGTGGATGGCGAGGCGTTCCTGGGCATGCGCCGCGACGAGGCCAAGCGCGCGCTCGGCATCACCTCCGACGAGGTGTACGAACGCGCCTATCGCGACGTCGAGGCCGTAGTCTCGAAGCGCAACAACCGCGCGAGCCAGGGTGGCGTGCGCGCGTCGATCGTCATCAAACGCCGCGGCGCGCCGGTGAGGGACGTCTGATGCCGACGGTCGGGATCAGGAAGTTCAGCTACACCCCGAAGGGTGAAAAGCAGGCCGCCGCGTACGCCAAGAAGACCGGCCAGAAGATGACCAGAAAGCCGCCGAAGGAAAAGTGATGGCCGAGAAGTGGATCGCCGGCGCGATCAAGAAGCCGGGCGCGCTGCGCAAGAGCCTGGGCGTGAAAGAGGGCGAGAAGATCCCCGCCAAGAAGCTCGCCGCGGCGGCGGCCAAGGGCGGCAAACTCGGCCAGCGCGCGCGCCTGGCGCAGACCCTCAAGAAGATGGGCTGAAATGGTCCTGGCGGACATGTCACTCGGCGTCATCCCAGCGCGGCTCGCGGCGACTTCGCGGCACATTCAGGGGTTCATCACCGGGGGGACGACCGCCAACCCGACCGCCAACCAGGTACTGGCGTACCACTGCGTGTGCGTCCCTGGCGTTATCAGAATCGTGATTGCTGCGGCAGTGTCCACGGCAGCGGCAACGCCGACGATCATGGACGTGCGAAAGAACGGTACGAGCGTGTGGACCGACCCTGCGCGACGCCCCACGCTGCCGACCGGACAGAGCGGCGTGTTCACAAGCTATCCGCCCGATAACGGCAGTCTCGTACCTGGCGACCTGGTGACGCTGGTCGTCGTCCAGGCCGGCAACGTGGACGTTGCTATGACCGTGGCCATAGAGGAGCCCTGAATGGCAAACGCGATGTTCAATCCGGGCCGAGAGGGATTCCTGCTCGGCGAGATCGACTGGGACACGGCGGTGATGAAGGTCGCCCTGGTGCGCAGCTACACCTACAACGCTGCGCACAAGTTCGTCTCGGACGTGACCGGCGCGGGTGGCGTGCTGCACGCGACTTCGGCCGCGCTCGCCTCGAAAACAGGCACGAGCGGCACCGCTGACGCGGCCGACTTCACCTTCACCACGCCCGCGGCCAATGCCTCGGGCCACAGTCTGGTGTACTTCCAATCCAGCGCGGTCGGCGGTGGCGCGGACGTGGCGGCCACCGCTCAGCGGCTCATCGCCTGGGTCGATACCGGGACGGGCCTGCCCGTGACGCCGAATGGGGCGGACATCAACGTGGTCTTCAACGCCTCCGGACTCTTCACGCTCTAGAGCCAGCAGTGGCTGAGGTCCTGCCCGGCAACGGGCTCATCAGCTCGCTCAACGGGGCCATTACCAGCGGCGCGACGACGCTCAGCATCCAGTCTGGCGATGCGTCGAAGTGGCCGGCGCTCGGCGAGTATCGGGCGGTCATCTACACCGATCCAACGAGCGGACCGTGGGAGCTGGTGCGCGTCACCGGCGGCCAGGGCACCGCGACGCTCACCATCACGCGCGCCGTCGAGCCCTACAACGGGGCCCAGACCGCGCAGGCCTGGTCGTCCGGGACGCCGATCGCGGCCGTCGTCACGCGCGATGGGCTGGGCCTGGCAAGTCCGGCCGAGAACATGCTGGTCAATGGCGGCTTCGAGATCTGGCAGCGCGGCAACGGCGCGTTCAGCGGGGGCGCGTCGTGGGGACCAGATGGCTGGAGCAATTCGTTCAACGGGACCGACACGCTGAGCGTCACTCGCGAGACGACGACCGTTGATGTTGGGTCCGGCTCCTCAGCGTTGCTGTCCTACACCAAGGGCACGGGGACCTTCACCGAGCATCTGCGCTCGCTGTTGCTGAAAACCACCGAGTTTCCGCAACTGAAAGGCCGCACGGTCACGTTTTCGGCGCGCATCAATTGTGGCACCGCCAACATCATCCGGCTCTCCCTGAACAACTTCTACAGTGGCACCGATCACATCACCACCAGCAGCAACAATGTGGCTTCAGGCAGTTGGCAGACGCTGTCGGTCACCGCCACCATCGATGCGACCGCGACCTTTGTCATCCCGAGCTTCTCGTTCCTGGCCACCGGCAATGCCTTCGTCGACAACGCCATGCTGGTGGTCGGCCCGGTGGCGGCCGAGTACGTCCCGCTTACCCCTGCCGATGACCTGACCCGCTGCCTGCGCTACTACGAGGCCAAGGTCTATGCCTCGAACCAGTACATCGCGACCGGCCAGGCGTACACGACGGGCGGCGTCATCGGCGTGGTGCCATACCTGGTTCGTAAGTGTGTGACCCCGACAATCACCTTTAGCGCTGGCAGCACGTTTGCGGTCACCACGTCCGCATTCGGAGTCTCGGCTGCCACGACCGTCGGTATGGCGGCGGCGACCGTCGATGCGATGGGCTTACAACTGACAGGTGCCAGCGGGCTCGTAGCCGGCAATGCCAGCATTATGATCGCCAACACGGGCAGCACCGCCAGCATCTTCATCGAGGCCAACCCCTGAGCTAGCCCCTTCCGATCGTGGCAAGCATCCTCTCGGACGGCATGCTCGGCACGGCCTTCAGCCAGCCGGGCCGTCTTGTTCTCGGCAGCCCGCTGGCACCTGTTCCGCAGACGGTCAACCCGAACACGATCGCGACCGCGGAACAGGTCTATCAGCCGAACGTCCAGCGCTCGGTTGCCCCTGCGGCGATCGGCACCGCCGAGCAGGTCTTCGCTCCGACCGTCAAGCTCCAGGTGCAGCCGAACGCCATCGCGACGGCCGAACAGGTCTATCAGCCGAACGTCCAGCGGTCCGTTGCGCCGGCGACGATCACGACGGCGGAGCAGGTGTTCGCCCCGACGGTCACCCTCCAGGTTCGCCCGAACGCGATCGGGACCGCCGAGCAGGTCTTCCAACCGACGGTCCGGCTCCAGGTCCAACCCAACACCATCGCCACCGCCGAGCAGGTGTATCCGCCGGTCGTCACTGCGGCCGGGGCACCCCAGACGGTCACGCCCAACACCATCGCGACGGCCGAGCAGGTCTTCGCTCCGACCGTCAAGCTCCAGGTCCAGCCGAATGGCATCGGTACCGCGGAGCAGGTCTTCGCGCCGACGCTCACCCTCCAGGTTCAGCCGAACGCCATCGCGACCGCCGTCCAGCTCTTTGCGCCGACGGTCATGCTGCAGGTCAACCCGAATGCGATAGCCAGCGGCGAGCAGGTCTTCGGGCCTATCTTCGGCCAGCAGATCCGGCCGGACACGATCGCGAGCGGCGTGATCGTGCGCGACCTGACGCTGGTCCCGACGTGCTGGGACGAGCTGCCGTACAGCCAGCTCGAGAACTACACCTACAGCGGGCTGGAGGCCTTCGCCTACACCGCCCTGGAGATCGTCGCCTGCCTGGCCGTGCTGCCCGACCCGATCCCCTCGGCCGCGGTGGTCTTCGCGCCGACTCTGAGCGGGCCCGGTGCGCAGACGATCACGCCGAATGCGATCGGGACGGCGCTGCAGCTCTTTGCGCCCACGGTCACCCAGGCTGCGGTCCAGACCGTCCAACCGAACACGATCGCGACCGCGCAGCAGGTCTATCCGCCGACGGTCCAGATCGTCGTTGCCCAGACGGTCAGCCCTGGCACGATCGCGAGCGCCGCGCAGGTTTACCCGCCGCAGAGCCTCGGCCTGAGCGTCTATCCCGATGCCATCGCGTCGCGTGCGCGCGTCTACGAGCCGGCGCTCAGCGCCACCCCGCGCCCGCCGCTGCCGCCGCTCGAGCCGCTCGTGCCGACGGCCCCCGAGCTGCCGCCGCTGGTGGGTGCCGGCCATGACGTGATGCCGCCGCTCCTGGTCGCCGCGCATGCCACGCTGCCCGAGTTGGTCGCCGTTCAGCGCAGTCCCCGGCCGCCTCTGGCTCCCGGCTCCCGTTCTGGTTTGCCGCCCCTGGTGCCAGTACCGTAAAGGACGTTCGCCCTATGCCTTCGCTCGCCGAATACCGCGCCAACCTGGCCGTTGAGAGTGGACCGTTTATCGGGCCCGAGCTCTATGACGTGCGAGCCACCGGTGGCTCCGACATCACCAAACTCGTCTGCGACATCCACCCGATCACGTCCGGCATCAACCAGACGGACCTGCTGGTCGATCGGCCGTTGTATCGCCCGAATGCGGTGCTGCCGACCGACAAGCACCGCATCGTAATGGTGTACGACCCACCCACCGGGACCATCACGCCCGACCTGCCGTGGGTGCTCGCGCCCATCAGTACGGTTGGTGCCACGACCTACGAGCAACTCGAGGCGCATACCTATGGCGACTTCGAGGACCAGTTCCTGACCTACGAAAACATGGAAGGCACCGGCGTCGTCGGGGGCATCGGCGAACGCTTCGAGATCCTGGGGCTGTGGGACGCGCCGACGATGCATCAGCTCATCAACGACGGCCTCAAGCAGTGCTGGATGGTCGTCGACGTGGTCTGCACGGCCCAGGAAGGCGTCTCGCGCCACGACCTGCGCCTGGTCACGCCCTGGCTGCAGGACCCGAATCATGTGCGCCAGGCCGGCGTGCTCGCCGAGGGCGACGACCCGTCCCGGACCGACCCGTTCGAAAACATCATCTACGGCACGGTGGAGCGCGACGGCGCGACGTTCGTGTTCAACACCGGCTCGAGGACGTTCAACGTGGGCGACCAGATCTACCTGCGCTGCTACAAGCGCGGCTTCGACCACTGCCGTCCCGCAGGCGGCGACTACGGCGACCAGGTCGGCTTGACGCTGGAGACCGATGAGGCGCCCATCGAGCGCGACTGGTTGGTCTCGGCGGCCCTGGTCGTCGGCTGGCGGCGCTTCGGACATCTGCTCGAGCCGGCCGCGAACCAGCGCTTGATTCGCGATGCCATGGCTGCGGCGGCCTGGTTCGCCGATCGCACACACGAGCACTTCACCGCGGTCCAGCCGCAGCTCACGCTGCGCCGCGCGCGCCGCTTCGGGCCGGCCTTCCGATGAGCATCATTGCCGCGCGGAGGTCGCCTTACCCGTACCACTTCAAGATCGGCAATGTCGGGCTGATGCTGGGCGCGACGCGGCCTGGTCAGGGCGCGACGCTGGTGTCATCGAAGACTGGCGATATCGCCCAGGTTGCCCCGCCCGACTTCGGCTACGCCGGCACCTCGCCCATCACCGACCGCGAGGAGCCGTACGAAAGCCTGGTGCTGGGCATGGGGATGAAGGTCCAGGAGAAGTGGCAGGACGGGCGCTACTACGCGGCCCAGGGCGTCGACTGCAGCGTCTGGCCATGGTGCAAGGGCCCTGAGATCACGCTGCTCACGCCGTCTACGCATGACGCGGTCGCGGGCGTGCGGACCTTCTTCGAGCTGGGCAACACGCTCTATTGCGCTCAAGGGCGCTACATCCTGCGCCGCGATTCTGACACGACCTGGGCCATGGTGCGCGACTTCGGCGTGGGCGTGAGCGTGCTCAATGCGACCGTGTTCACCTCGAACTTCGACGGCATCCAGCGCGTGTTCGTGGCACTGTCGACGGGCGTCGCGCAGTACTCGAGCAACGGCACGACCTGGACGGGCATGGCGACGTTCACCGCACTCGCGTTCGCCGTGACCGGGCGCGAGTTCTGGTGGGCGGACGACATCAACCGCCTCCGAAAGTGCGACACCAACACCGACCCGACCAACGAAGCTAACTACACCAGCCTGAACTTCCGGGCGGGCGATAAGTCCTCGGCGATCAACGGTCTGGCGGTCAGCGCCGCGGGCACGCTGCTCATCCTGAAGACCGACGGCGTCTATACCCTGGACGGGGCCGGCGAGGACCACCAGCTCTTCCCGTTCCTGAAGTTCGCGCCGCTGGCCAGCAATGGCAAGTTCTGGGGCCAGTTCGAGAACTCGCTCTACGTCAGCTACGGCCAGCAGTTCCTGCGCATCAGCCCCGACTTGGTGCTCGAGGAGATCGGGCCCGAGAAGCTCGTCAACAACGACAGCCCGGTGCGCGGCCAGATCACCGCTTTCGCGGCGGTGGGGACCATGTTCGCCTACGCCGCGATCCTGAATCCCGACTCGCTCAACGGCTACCTGATGAAGTTCGGCAGCTGGGTCTCGCAGGGGCTGGAGGCGACGCAGCTCACGCCGGTGCACGTCGATGCCTGGCACGGCAGCCTGTCGGATCCGTTCACCTCGCGCGCGATCCAGAGCCTGTTCGTCTCGGCCATCGGCGCACCCACCGGTCACACGCGCACCTACCTCGGGCTGAGTGACGGCACTGTCGGCTGGATGGTCAACCCCTGCGTGCCCAACCCGGCGGCCTGCTCGGCCTATCGCTTTGTGGTCGGCGACGGCTTCGTCGACCTGCCGCTGTGGCACGCCGGCTTCCATGCCTCGCGCAAGAGTGTGCGCCACGCCGCGGTCACCGGCACGCTCGACGCGACTAACTACGTGACCGTCGACTACAAGTTGGACCCAGCGGCGGCGAGCTTCACCGCGTTGACTGGCCAGTTCAACCAACCGGTGTACCAGCAGCGCAGTTTCCCGACGAATGCGGCGACGGTGCTCGCGGCCTTCCGCGTGCACCTGCACAACACGGCCAACACGCGCTCGCCGCTGGTCTCGGCCTTTTCGCTCGGGCATGCGTTGCGGCCGTTGCGCTACATGACGCTGCAGATCCAGATCCTGTGCGCCGACGGCCTCGTGCGGCGTGATGGGGTGCCGTTACGTATCGGCCGCGACGCGATCGAAGAGCTGATCATGCAGTCCGTCGATGCGCCTGGCGCAGTCACCTGTACGTTGCCGACCGAAGACGTGCAGGACCTGAGCTTTATCGACTTCACGCAGACGCAGAGCTTCGACGAGGTCGGGCGAAAGTGGCAGTGCTCGATGACGGTCAAGGCCGTGCAGTGGATCTCTGACGCGGCCTGAATGGAAGGAGCTGACTCCCAATGGCGCGAACAACCGCGACGAACTTCAGCGGCGGATTGCAGTTCCCGTACGCCACCGCGGCGACGGACCTGTTCAAGAAGGAGGACGTGCAGACGCTCGCGCTGGCGGTCGATCAGCACGATCACACCGGGGGCAAGGGACTGGTACTGTCGGCCAGCTCACTGCCTGACGGCTCGATCACCGGAGCCAAGATCGCCACCAACACGGTCACCTCGGCCAACATCACCGACGGCACGATTCAGGCGGTCGACCTGGCGTCGGGCGCGGCCGCGGCCAATGTCGGGGCCCTCGGCGGCGAGCTGGGTGGCACGCTGCCCAACCCGATCCTCAAGCACGTCACCAGTTCTGTCAGCGGCCTGGGCGCCACCGCGGTCTCGGTGGCCGCGAGCTGGACGGTATGGGGCCAGGCGACCTCAGTCGTCCTGACAGGAGGTGTCTATCTGATCATCGCCGCGGGCACGTACCAAACAACACCCAGCACCGGCTTGCGGACGAGCGTGCTGCTGGGCTTTGGCTCCAGCGTGGCAGGGACGGTGCTGGTGTCTGACACCAATACTGTCACGATCGACAACGCCATCTGGCGTGTCAGGCTGGTCGCCATCGTCTCGGTGCCGGCCAGCTACTCGCCCTGGCTGCAGGTGTTCGCGGGGGCAGTGGGCACCATCTCCGACGGCAAGTGCGATGTGGTGAAGCTTGCCTAGGCTGAGGCCAGCAGCGCGCGCAGGCGGCGCACCTCGGCCACCAGCCGCGGGACATCCTCTTCGTACCAGTCGTCGGGGTAGCGCATGCGTCCATCACGATGCCAGGCAATGCGTCGTTCGATCAGTTCCAGCTCCGCCTCATCCATGATCCAGGAGGCTACATGACCTTCAGTGTGGGCCCAGGCGTGGCCCAGGCGATCGCCGACGCAAACGACGAGGCACGCTCCGATGAGGTGTACATCGTCAACGTCGAGGGCCGAAAAATTTCGGAAACGTATGCCAGAGACGCTCTCTATGTGTGGATCGAGGAGGACAACCGGACCAACCGGATCCCTTTCGAGTAAAGGCACCCGAGCCGCCGCCGGCCCCGGAGATTGTCTGGTACGGCAGCCCGAACTTCTGGCATGGGCGGCCGAACGGCCCACCGATCGCGCTGGTGATCCACACGATGGGCGGCACGCTCGCGGGCTGTGACTCCTGGTTTGGCCAGTCGATGTCGCAGGTCAGTGCACACTATGGTGTCGGGTTGGGCGGCGCCATCCACCAGTACGTCCAGCTTGGCGATCGGGCCTGGGCCAACGGAGTGCTCGAGACTGGCAACCTCTGGCCTGGGCCCGACCACGTCAACCCGAACGACCTGACCGTGAGCGTCGAGACCGAGGACCTGGGCAATGGCAGCCAGCCGGTGACCGACGAGGAGTACGAGAGCACGCTCTACGCGTGCCAGCAGGCGATGAGTGCCTACCCCGAGACCATCGAGTGGCTGCTGAGCCACGACGACATCAGCCCGAGCTCGCGGCCCAATTGTTGCGGAGACAGGTGGAAGGAATCGGGGCGGTTCGTGAATCTCGCGCTTGCCCTGGGATTGGGGACCGTTTCTTCGTGAACCTGGCGTTACCGTCGATCACCGTGGGCTGGATCCTGGCTCTGCTGGTGCTGATCCTGTGTGTCGTGTTCATGGCCATCGGCCGCATCGACATCGTGCCCGGCGGGCTCATCGCGGGCGTCGCGCTCGCGCGGCTGCTCTGACAACGAAAAACCCCGCCACCGAAGGGAATCGATGGCGGGGCTGTGCGGGGGGAAAAGAACGGCTACGGGTATCCGTATCTGTTGACCGTGTAGGGCGTGTAACTCGGTGAGGAGTAGGTGTAATAGGTGTAGTTGCCGATGGTGTTCGAGGAGGCGTAGCTGGTGCCGCCATATGGCGACGTGTACGTGTAGTAGGTGTAGCTGCCGATGCGCTGGGCATAGCCAGAGCTGCCGTCCGAGCACGAGGCATAGGCGTAGCTGCTGCCGATGCTGGTGCTGTAGCAACTGTAGGCCGAGGCCGTTACAGGTGCGACAAGGCTGGCGACCAGCGCCCCGAGAACTAACGCGAAAGCGACTGAACGACGGTAGAGTCGAAGATGCATGACGAAGTCTCCCTTCGTTGTGCCAGGGGCGGGCCGTTTGGCGCGGTGCCGCCCCAAGAGTGGGGATGAGTCAGTTTACGGGAACGGGCTGCGTCTGAGCGTTCCGGTTCAGTAACAGCTCGCTACCAATCGCGCTAACACGATTTAGGTCTATCAAGCCGACTGGTACGACTCGCTGAAAGCGTCGGCTAATGCCTGCAATCGGCGGTCCCATTCGGCGTGCCACTCGTCCAATTGGCCGTATGTCATCGGATAGAGCGTGTCGGGTGTACCCGGCTGGCCGCGCTCATGCCAGCGCAGAAACTCTCGGGCTGTATCGAGAACCGCCCGCAGTCGCCCGATCTCGGCCTGGAGATTCTCAATTTCGATCTGCCAGATCTTGCCGCGAGTGACTGACCAATCGTAACCCTTGGTGAGCCGCTCGTTCTCGGCGCGGAGTTCGGTGAGTTCTGTCCGCTGGTCTTTACCATCCTCACGTTCTCGTTCGAGCGCGAACTCTAGCGCCTGATTCTCGGCACGGAGCCGTTCGTTGTCAGTCATATCGGCACTTAGGTCTATCAAACGTAGCTGTCACTGGCGCCAGCCCAACATGCGACGGGTACGTATGACGGCTTCCTGAAGCTGTTCAATTTCCTGTTCCACGTTCAGCGGCTGTTCGACCCCATCGACCCGCACCGTCGCACCCCCCGCCGGGCCACCTAACGCGGCGCGCATACGCTGTAGCGCAACAAATGCCGTTGCAGCACTCGTCAGGCGTTCTAGATCCTCGCGCGGGATCTCCACTTTGTCAGACCTAACCACAATTAGCTCACTCAAGCGATCCAGCCGCGCTTGCGCATCTCAGCGAACCCAGATCTTAGATAGGCCGCTTCGAACGGTGTGACATCGCCGCATCGTTGGCAGCGACAGCCGATGATCGCGTCCTTCGGCATCGTGGCCAGGACGCTTTCGTGAAGGTGGTCGATATTCCCGCAGCCCGAACATTGGATGTCAAGCATGTGGCTACCGTCGTGGCATGCGGGCGTCAGTGGCGTCGGAGTCTTGCCCGCATAGTTCGGGTTTTCCACGAAGCGGTGATGCTTGTTTGATCTAACTGCCATTAGTTTCCCTCCACCCAGGCGAGCCACTTGTCGGCGAGCATGAGCACGTGCTCGGAGCGTACGTCCTGATGGGTCTGGCTCATGGCACCCAGGAAGGAAGCTGCGGCGCTGAGCACGGCCAGTCGCGTCGCCCGCTCGTCGAGCTGCGCTGACGCCACCTGAACGCTCGAGCTCGCAGATCCGCTGTCGACATGCACCAGGTCGCGGATAAAGCCCTTGGCATCGATCTCTACCCGCACGTGCGCGCCCGGCGGCGGTAGGGCCACCGGGCGGAACTTGCTGACGTTGAACCATTCGCCGTTCAGGCGCAGGCCGGTCGGGTTGGTCTGCTCGACCGTGCCCTCGACGGTGCTCGACGGGGTCATGGTCGACTGGGCTCCCAGCACTTCATGTGGATGAAGCTGCCGTCCTGTTCGCGGTAGAAACGCTGCTCGTAACCGATCTTGTCCGCGCAACCCGCGCAGTTGCGATCAGCCATGGCGCGCGTGGCGGCACAGTCAGTGTGCTCGCACGTGTCTTTGCAGGGTCCGTACTCCGTGCCTGGGCGAGGGAGACTCGAGGCGGCCATCAGAGCGCGGCCTCGACGATGACCTGCGGGCCAATCTTGCCTTCGCCGGGGAAGCGCACGGGCTCGACGCCCATCAGCTTGTCGCGGCAACGGTCGCACAGCGTCTCGTAGTTGCGCGGCGTGAGTCGGTCGCACAGCGGCGTCTTGCACAGACGGATGCTGCCCTCGAGCAGGGCATGGACCGTCTCCATCGGGTCGCGCGAGGTGATCGCGTGCACGTCCGAGAAGTTGATTTCCGAGCCGCCCCACATGGTGGGCTCGATGTTGCGCACCAGCGCGGGATTGACGGTCACCACATGGCCCGCCGCGCGACCGCGGATGCGCCTGAACAACGGTACGCTAATCATTGGGGTCTTCACCTCTTGTACAGGTGTTGGCTTCCAAGGCCCGTCCGCGTTGCTGCGCGGGCGGGTCTGTTTGTTCTCAGCCACGTACACTAGTATAGCATCCCTGTATAGCGAATTAGTACCCATTGATTGCTCGGTGGTGTACTATTCGCACTATTGTGACACAGTCCGCATTGAGCACCGAGGCCCTCCGGCCTGCGATCGGCATCGTTCGCGTCTCGCGCGTGGGCGATCGCGAAGCCGACCACTTCTTTTCGCCTCAGGACCAGAAGGCGCGCATGACCGCTGCCGCTCTGCCGAACGGCCTGAACGTTATCGAGTGGATCGAGGAGCTGGATGTCTCGGCTGGCTTGCCGCTGCGGCGACGCCGCGGCTTGCGACGAGGACTCGAGTTGATCGAGCTCGGCACGGCCCAGGTGCTGCTGGTGGCCTATTTCGATCGCCTCGTGCGCAATCTGGGCGTCCAATACGAATTGTTCGAGCGCGTCCAGAAAGCGGGCGGCGCGGTCTATACGGCCGACGTGGGAGAGATGCGTATCGATACGCCGGCGGCCTGGCTTTCGTCCACCGTGCTGGGCACATTCGCCGAGTATTACCGACGTATGGCGGCTGAGCGGACCAGCGCACCGAAGAAACTCGCCGTGGAACGCGGCGTGCCGCCGTTCCCGAAGATCCCGCCGGGCTATCGTCGAGCGGCTGATGGGCGGCTTGAGGTCCACGAGGCTGAGGCAGCGGTGGTGCATAAAGCGTTCGAGATGCGCGCGCGCGGCGAACCCCTGCTGACCATTCGCGACTATCTGGCCAGTAAGGGCATCAAGCGGACCTACCGCGGGACGCAGGATCTGCTCGAGTCGAGGATCGTGCTCGGCGAACTGCACTTCGGTAAGCTGGCCAATCTCACAGCGCACACTCCGATCGTTGAGCTCAGCCTGTGGAAGCAGGCAGAACGCGCGCGCGCAACCGCCGGACGACGGACGACGACGCCGCGATTGCTGGCCCGACTGGGCGTGCTGCGCTGCGGAGGTTGTGGGTCGGCGCTGACCTGCACGCTGATCGCCAATGGGCAGGGCAAACGCTTCCCCTTCTATCGGTGCGGCATGCCAGCCGATTGCACGGGACGTGTATCGATCTCGGCCCCACTCGCCGAAGAGCGCGTCGTCGCGCGGGTGCGCCAAGAGTTGCGGGACTCGTACGGGTCGGCATCCACTGATGCGCGCCTGGCTGAGGCCGAGCGGCACCTTGAGCACTGCGAAGCCGAACTCGATGCAGCCATCGACGTGCTGGCGCCCGTCAAGGATCGGCCATCCGCGCGGCGCCGGCTCGAGGACCTCCAGACGGCCGTCACGTCCGCGCAGGACGCCGTCGCGCGGTTACGCCCTGCGGCGACGGTGGCGCGGCGGTACAGTGCCGTCGGAGACTGGGATCGACTCAGCTTCGAGGCTCGGCGGGCGTTGGTTCGCGCGGTGCTTCGGGCGGCGATCGTGCGCAAGGGACGGGGCGCTGATCGCATCAGCTTCGAGGTCTTCGAGCAGTAGCCGCTGAGCTTCGCGATCCAGGATGTGCTGGACTTCGCGTTGCACCCGTTCGGGCAGAGACATCGCCCACCAGTCTCGGCCGCGCGCCGTGCGGCTAAACAGCCTAATCAGGGGTCAAATGGTGGGTCAAAGAGTCCGGGCTGGTTCCGCCGCCGCTCGAGCCACTCGAGCAGGTCCTCGCGGGTGTTCAGATGCACCAGACGCGAGGCGCCGTCGCGCACCGGGACCATGATCCAGCGCACGCCGGGCTGGACGTTCAGCACGTCAGGGTCCTGGCCTGGCGGCGCGCGCAGCTCGCCCAGCGGCTCGATGACGGTGTAGAACGTGTCGCTTTCGGGGCCGTAGCGGCAGTGAGCGTGGGCGGGCAGCCGGCGGCCGTCGCTCGCCTCATAGTGCGTATCGCGCAGGTCGACGGCTTCGACGCAGCCGCGGCGCAGTTGCTGGAGCAGCTCGCTGCGCTCGGGGTTGAGCGGTGCTGAGGGCCGCAGGGCCAGCATCCACGCCTTGTCGAGCAGGTCCTCGGGCGCATAGAGCAGGGCCGAGCAGAGCGAGGCCGAGACCCACAGCAGCTCGCACGGCGGCTCGGCCTCGCTGAGCACCACCAGGCGACCAGGGGGAATCAGCGGCCAGCCGAAGCCGTAGGCCTCCAGGTAGGCCTTCAGCGTGGGTTTGGTGCGGCCGATCGCGGCGCAGAACGACTCCTTCGTAGCCGGGCGCCTGGTGGTGCGATGGTGCACGGCTGCGTGGCGCTCGAAAGCAGCAAGGAGTTGCTGCGGGCTGAGGGTCCTCCCCGATCGGCCCCCCTTCCCATCCCGCGGCGTCTCCGAATGGATCGGATCCACTGGGGTAGTTGCCTGGGAAAACTTTGCGAAGGATAACGGAAGCTCTTGCCTCAAGGAAAGGTAAAGACTTCGCGCACGTTTGCCGGCATGCCGGCGCGCCACTGTGGTATGGCTATCGTACGGTAGCCGGCCGTCTCACGATGGCGGGCGCTGCAGATCGGCGGGCGTGCACTTGAGCGCTTTGGCCAGCTTGCGCACGCTCAGGCGGCGGATGTTCAGGCCGCGTTCGCCGCGGGCGACGGTGGCGCGCCCGACCCCGGCCAGCTCGGCGAGATCATCTTGAGACAGTGCGACCTCATCACGTTTCGCTTTGAGGCCAGGCACCAACACGTCCCTAGATGTTGGGTACTGAGCCATTAGATGAACAGGACTTCTAGCGCTTGTCTGAAGTGTCACTACGGACCAACAAGTGTACTACTCGTGTCAATCGGCCGGGCCGGCGGCGCGCGCCATTTGGCCCCACATTTGGCCCCGGATTTCACTGTTTAGCCACACGTCGGCGGGTCCACACTGCCGAGCTATGTCTCGGGAAGCCGTTACGGACGCCGACGAGGAGCTGTTCCGCTTCCAGGTGGTGATCCGCCTCAGCAAGTGGCACAAGATCCAGGACATCGCGCAGAAGCGGCGGCGCGCCCCGCGCGACGAGGCCGCGATCCTGCTCGAGGCTGCCGCGGACGCCGAGGCGGCCAAGCCTGTCGGTCGAGTGGCCTAGGCCATGCCGCCAAACGGACCTGGCGCAAGCATGCCCCGCGCACTGCCGCCGTTTCAGATGCGGCCCGAGGTGCAGCTCGCCTACGACCGCTTCGCCCAGGCGCACCACGGGGAGATCGACGTGGGCCTGCTCTCAGAGACTATGTACAACGCCGGCGCTCGCGCCATCACGCGCGAGCTGACCAGATTCGGCGACATCCTGCCGCTCGCGAACCGCATCGACGGCCGACTGCACCAGATCCTGGGGTTGCTCGAAGGCATGGTCGGGTACAGCGAGGAGGAGGAGCCGTGGCCACCGTTCTGAGGATCGGCCAGTCATGGACAACGTGAGCGTGCTCTTCCGCGCGCACGGTCTGCGCATCCCGCGGCGGACCAGGGGGATCCGACTGCGCGCGCCGATCCGGCCGATGACCGAGAAGCGCTGGCAGGCACAGGTCATTCGACTCGCCCGCTTCATGGGCTGGCATGTCCAGTACCTGACCGATGCACGCGGTTCGGGCTGGCTTGGTTGGCCGGACCTCTTCCTGGTTCGCCGCGGGCGGGCGATCGCCGCCGAATTGAAGCTCGACCACGAGGAGCCGCGACCGGAGCAGTGGGAATGTCTGGCCCAGCTCGCCGCCGTGCCGGGCATCACCGCCGTCTGCTGGCGGCCACGCGACCTCGACCAGGTCATCAAGGTGCTCGCGTGAGCGACATCGACTGGGGCGAACGCATCACCACGAGCGCACGTGAGCTGACCGAACAGCTCGAGCTACTCAAGGGAACGCCGCTGACATGCGAGCAGCGGCGCGTGATTCGGCAGCTCTACGACGACCTGGTCAACCTGCTGCTGGTGCTCAAGTGAGCCAGCGGCCGGGCGTGCAGTGGACGTGGAGCGTGGCGGTCGCGGTCGTCTTCGGCGCGGCGTGCTGGGGACTACTGCTGCTCGGGCTTGTGTGGCTCCTGGGAGGTCGTTGGTGAGGCTCGCGTTCGTGGTCGTGCTGTTGTGGCTGGCGTTCGCCACGAACCTCATCTGCACACGCGCGGCGCACGCGCAGGCACTCTACACATCCGACGAGGTCCTGGCGTGGATCGACTACTACGCCGCGCGCTACGCCTCCGAGAGCTACCCGTACGCGCGTCTGGTGCGTGATTCGGTCCGTATCGCGCGCTGCGAGTCCGGCAACTTCAGCATTGCCGTCATCAACAACGGGCGGCGCGGCGCGCTCGGCGAAGTCGGTGTCTTTCAGTTCAGACCGGGCCCGAGCTCGATCTTCTGGCTCACGCCGACGGCCGCCGCCGGCTGGGACTACTGGGACCCCGAAGCGAACACTGCTGCCGCAGTCTGGCTGCTTTCTCAAGGCTACGCACGACATTGGAGCTGTCGGTAGGTGCTGGTGTTGTCGCTGTTTCCTGGCATTGGCCTGCTCGATCGCGCCTTTGAAGAAGAAGGCTTCTGCGTCGTGCGCGGGCCCGATGTGCTCTGGGGCGGCGATGTTCGACGATTCCATCCGCCCGCCGGGGTCTTCGACGGCGTGATCGGTGGGCCGCCGTGCCAGGCCTTCAGCCGTCTGGCGATCATGGTCCGCCACAACGGCTACGAGCCGAAGTTCGGCAACCTGATCCCCGAGTTCGAGCGCTGCGTCGCCGAGGCTGCACCACGGTGGCTCCTGATGGAAAACGTGCCGGCCGCGCCCGAGCCGGTCGTTGCTGGCTATCAGGTGCGGCACCAGGTGGTGAACAACCGCTGGTTTGTCGATGACGGTGTGCTCGGTGCCGAGCAGCACCGCACACGGCGCATCTCGTTCGGCACATCCGACGGGCGCGCGCTGGTCTGGGACGTGGCGCTTTTTGAGCATTCCGCCACAGCGACCGGGGTCACCAGTAGCGACGGCGGCGGAGTGATGCGCGGGCGAAGTGCACGTCATGCCGTCCTGGCGTCCACTTCGCCTGTCCCGATCAAACTCGTTCGGGACGGTAATGGCGGATTCAGAGCCAAGCCATTGGTGGCCGGCACTCACAGTGCCGGCCACGGCGGCGAGACCAGCAAGCAGTACGTGTACTCGCTCGAGGACGCCTGCGAGTTGCAGGGGTTACCACGCGATTTCACCGAGCACATGCCATTCCGCAAAGACGCCAAGCTCAAGGCGGTTGCCAATGGCGTGCCCTTGCCGCTCGGGCGCGCCATCGCGCGCGCTCTCAAACGCAGCATGGAGGCCTGATGGGTCTGTTTTCTCGATCCAAAGAGCCGCCGCTCGAGGAGGAGATCTCGAGCGTGCTGGACGTGCGCGAGGCCGCGCCGCGGCCCCAGCCCGAGCCGGTGCCGCCTGCCGTGCTCGAGCCGCCGCGGCGCCCGCGCCACGACGTGCCCATCTTCGTGCCGTGGACCGGCCAGCCCCCACATCAGGCGGGCTTGTACTGGTGGCGCGGGCCCATGAGCCAGGGCCGGCCGCTGCTCGCGGTCGTGCTCGAGTTCGGCGGGCGCCTGTCGGTCCGCGCGCGCCGCGGCGACGCCTGCCTGTGGACGGGCGTCTCGGTGCTCCAGCGCCAGTGGGCGGGCCCTTTGCCGCTCGCCGAGGACATGCTGCTCGAAGACCTGGAGGTCGCGCCGTGACGGTGCTCTGCGACGGCTGCCATTACCTGATCGACCAGTGCGCGTGCGACGAGCGTGAGGCCGAACGCCAGGAGTTGTACGGGCCGATCTGCCCGGCCTGTGGTGGCGCCGATGACGACGGCTACGAGCAGTGCGAGTTCGCCGGCTCCGACGTGTACGAGCCAGGGCCCGGCTCCGAAGACAGCCACGGTTGCCCGCGCCTGACGGGCACATTCTGACCCAACGGGAGGCGCGCGTATGACCCAAGCCTTGATTCCGGCCCCGGCCGTCGAGATGGCCGCCTACCAGGCGCTCATCGAGAAGGGCGATATCAGCAAACTCACGCCGCAAGAGCGCGTGAAGTACTACGGCGCGGTCTGCGCGTCGCTCGGGCTGAATCCACTCACGCAGCCGTTCGAGTACCTCGAACTGAGCGGCAAGACCGTGCTGTACGCCACGCGCAAGGCGGGCGACCAACTCCGAAAAGTCAACGGTGTTTCGATCACAAGTATCGAGAAGGTCGTTCAGGGCGATATCTACCTGGTGACGGCCAACGCCGTCGACAAGACCGGTCGCACCGACTCATCGACCGGCGCGGTCTACATCAAGGGACTGGGCGGCCAGGAACTCGCCAATGCGCTGATGAAAGCCGAAACGAAGGCCAAACGCCGGGTGACCTTGTCGCTGTGCGGGCTCGGCTTCCTGGACGAAAGCGAGATCGAGACGATCGCGGGTGCCAAGCGCATTGAAATTGACCTCGATACGGGCGAGGTGCTTGAGCCCGAGCCCGAGCCCGAGTTCGTGCCCGTACGCGAACGCGAGGTCAATGATCGCGAGAACGCGAAGCCCAGTCGCCAGGAACGCTTGCTGCGCGAGTACCGCACGCTGCTCGCCGAGGCGCGCTCGGCCCAGGTCGTCACCTCCAACTCGTGGGTGCTGCGCAGCGATGCCTCTGAAGCCGAGATCATCAGCCGCGGCCGCGACCTGCGCGCGCTGGTCAACAAGCACACCATGAGCCGCGCCAAGAGTGAACGCGATGAGCCCGAGCGAGACGACTGAGCATCGCGCGGTGCCAGGCCCGCGCGCGGGCGTGCTCATCTGCGAGCTCTGCGGCGTGCGCTGGCCGTGTCTGGGCGCGCATCTGCAGGCGCTCGAGGACTTGCCGCCATCCGCGGGGCGCGCGCGGGTGCGACTCGGGCTGGTCTGATGGTGGCCGCGGTGGACGTCCGGAGCCAGGCCAATCTCGAGAAAGGAGCCCTGCCTCTGCACCACACGAGAGCAGCGCACCAGGGCCGGGCTCCGGACGTCCGCCGCAGTCCCCGACCATCAGACTTGTTGTGCCCGGTGCATGGGCGCGAGCGCTTCCGTTGCGGCCGCGGGTGCGAGTCTCGACGCGAAGAGTTCGACTACTGGGGCGAGGCGCTCGAGGACTACCTGAACGCGCGTTATCCCAAGGTGATGCAGGAAGAGCTGTTGTGAACGAGCAAGCCCCGCGCGTGCTGCTGGTGGTGCTCGAGCGGGATATCGAGCCGGCGCAAGCGCGCGGAAACATGCGCGCGTTTCGCACCTATCCGGGCGTCGAGGATGTCCTGCCCGCCCAGCCCGGCGACGGTGACGAGGTCGCCGCGATCATGGATCTGATCGCGCATTGCGACTCATATTGGAAGGTTCGACCGATCCGTTGATGGCGTGGATCGAGTCGCACCAGGCACTCGGCCAGCATCCCAAAACGCTGCGGCTGGCGGCCGAGTTGGGGTGCTCGGTGCCGACCGCGGTGGGCTACTTGATGTTCCTGTGGTGGTGGAGCGTGGACTACGCGCCTGACGGCTTGCTGCGTCCAGGCAGCGAGGGGATCGTGGCGCGCGCGTGCCACTATGGTGGCAAGCCCGAGCGGTTCTGGTCGGCGTTGGTCCGTGCGGGCTTTGTGGACGAGCTGCCGGACGGCGGGCATATCCATGACTGGCGGCAGTACACCGGCCGCCTGATCGAATGGCGGCGGGCTGACGCCGCCCGCAAGCGTGCCTGGCGCCTGGCGGGGTCAAACCGCTCGAGTCAACTGTCCGGTGGACATCCAGAAGACGGCGCAACGACGGCGTCGTTACCGTACCAACCGTACCAACCGTACCAACCGGACCTTAACCGGACCAACACATCCCCCCCTACCCCCCCTTCGGACCCGCCGAAGGGGGGAGACGGGTCAACCAATGGGATCGGGCATCCGACGTCGGCACGGATCTGTCCGGGCTGCGGGCGGGTGATCCCGAAGGGGTTCCCGACCGACCAGCCGTACTGCCATGAGCCGGGGGCGCAGGCGTGACCCCATGAAGGCTCCCGACCCCATGCGTTGCAAGGCGAATAACCGAAACGGAGTTCGGTGCTATGGCTGGTCGATGCACGGCCAGAGCGTCTGTCGCATGCACGGCGGCAGCTCGCCTCAGGCTCTGAAGAAGGCTGAGGATCGGCTGCGCGCGCTTGAGCATCCGGCCATTAGTGCCATGGAGCAGCTCATCGAGCGCGGCGAAAGCGAGGCGATCCGCTTCGCGGTGGCGCGCTGGGTGCTCGAGGTGCTCGGTCATAAGGCAACCGTTCAGGTCTCAACCGAGCAGGAAGTGGTGATCACGATCCGCCACGAAGAGCAGCCCATCATCGTTGAGCAGGTCTATCACGGTGCCATCGACGGTCGAAGCCACGATTAGGCTCGCGCGGCTGCACCCAGCGCAGGCGCAGATCAAGGCTGAGCGACGGCGCTTCAACGTGGCCGCCCTCGGCCGGCGCGCCGGGAAGAGCAAACTCGCCCAGGAGTTGCTCGTCGAGTGTGCTCTCGACCGACGGCCGGCAGCCTATTTTGCCCCCACCTACAAACTTCTGGAGGAGTGCTGGCGTGAGCTGAAGGCCATCCTGGCCGAGGTCATCACCGACAAGAGCGAGCAGGAGCATCGGCTGCAGGTCTACGGCGGCGGCGTGATCGAATGCTGGTCGACCGACACCGGCGATCCCGCCCGCGGTCGACGCTACGCGACCGTGGTGATCGACGAGGCGGCGATGATCCCGCGGCTGGCCGACGTGTGGGGCCA
>Ga0126380_10000022_pt1 | contig 29107 bp, 26 predicted proteins | sample PanSoiMetPlot_26_FD_92544 | JGI IMG/M metagenome (GOLD analysis project Ga0126380, IMG submission 92544) | Tropical forest soil microbial communities from Panama - MetaG Plot_26 | ecosystem: Environmental > Terrestrial > Soil > Tropical forest > Bulk soil | place: Panama | collected 2016-02-17
CGCGACGACGCGGTGATGGAAATGCCGCCGCAGCCGACCTGGTTCGCCGGGCGGGAGCAGGTGAGCCGGTTCCTGGCCTCGCGGGTTCTGGTCGAGCCCGGCCGGTTCGCGATGCTTCCGATCGCCGCCAACGGCCAGCCCGCGTTCGCTGCCTACCTGCGCGGCGACGACGGGCTGCACCGGGCGCACGCGATCCAGGTGCTGACGTCCGACGGCGCGAGCATCACCCGGATCGCCTCGTTCAACGACGCCGGCTTGTTCCCCATCTTCGCCCTGCCCGGCGCCCTGGCCGCAGCGTCGTAGCAAGTCAAGGTTCGCGTGGTGGCGCTGTCAATGGGGGTGGTGAACTGGGCAAACGCGTTCAGCCCCCGCTCGTGGACCCGCCAGTCGTAGCCGGTGCGCCAGTACTCGGCCAGGTCCTTGACGTACTCCAGCGGGATGCCGTAATCCCAGCCGGCCACCGGCAGCTCGTCTGGCCAGCAGGTCCGGGCCAGCCTTGTGTTCAGGTCGTCCAGGCCGGCTTGCGGGATGTCGATGTGGAAGGGCCGGATCCCTGGCTCGCCGGATTCGCCGTGATCGCCCACGGATCACTAGGCTACGGCCGGCCCTCGCGCCGCGATCAGACGGTCCAGCTGCGATGGCCCAGACATGGTCACTCACTCTCTGCTGGACGGTTGAGCAGTACTCAGTCTGTCCCAGCGCCGGACAAACCCGGGTGCGGTGCGGGCCTCCGCCGCGGTACGGTCCGGCGATGGACGATGCGGACGGCTACTTCGGCGAACCTGTCGCGGCGACCTACGACGAGGAGTCGGCGGAGATGTTCGCCCCGGCCGCGGTGGACCCGGTGGTCGACCTGCTGGCCGGGCTCGCGGCTGGCGGCCGGGCGCTGGAGCTGGGGATCGGGACCGGGCGCATCGCACTGCCGCTGGCGGCCCGCGGCGTGCCGGTGCACGGCATCGAGCTGTCCCGGGCGATGGCCGCCCGGCTGCGCGCCAAGCCGGGCGGCGCACAGATCGGCGTGACGATCGGCGACTTCGCGACCGCGCGGGCCGAGGGGACGTTCACGCTCGCGTACCTGGTCTTCAACACGATCATGAACCTGACCACGCAGGAAGCGCAGGTCGCCTGCTTCCGCAACGTCGCCGCCCACCTGGCGCCGGGTGGCTGCTTCGTCATCGAGGTTCACGTCCCGCAGCTGCGCAGGCTCCCGCCGGGTCAGAACGCCGTGCCGTTCCACGTCAGCCCCACCCGCTGGGCGTTCGACGTCTACGACACCGCCACGCAGGCGATGAGCTCGAACTACATCGAGGTCGAGGGCGGCCGCGGCAAGCACACCTCTTTCCCGTTCCGGTACGTGTGGCCGGCCGAGCTCGACCTGATGGCCCAGCTCGCGGGCATGCGGTTGCGCGGGCGGTGGGGCGGGTGGCGGCGGGAGCCGTTCACCAGCGAAAGCGACCAGCACGTGTCGATCTGGGAGAAACCAGCCGGCTAGCTAGCGGGCGCAGGCAAGCGGTCCGGCCGGCCCCGCCACGGCGCGTTGCCGGCGGCTACGATGGCGGCGTGCGCGTGCGTCGCCGGCCAGCCGGAAGGTGCGCGGCGCGCACGCAAATGCTTGGGCAGGCGCCGATGCGGACGAAGGCAGCAGCCATCGCCGGGAGCGCGGGTTTCCTGGTCGTCGCGCCCGGGGTGGTGGCCGGGCTGGTTCCCTGGTGGCTGACCGGCTGGCAGCAGGGCGCCGCGTGGCCGGTGCCGGTGCGGTTCGCCGGCGGGGTGCTGATCGCCGCGGGCGCCGCGGCGCTGCTCGGGTCGTTCACGCAGTTCGCGACGGAGGGCCTGGGCACTCCCGCGCCACCGGCGCCCACCGAGCACCTGGTGGTGCGCGGGCTGTACCGGTACGTCCGCAATCCCATGTACCTGGCGGTGCTGGCGGTCATCGCCGGCCAGGCTCTGCTGCTGGGCCGCCCGGTGCTGCTCGGCTACGCCGCCATCCTCGCCGCCGCCTTCGTCGCGTTCGTCTACGGGTACGAGCAGCCCACCCTGGCCCGGCGCTACGGCGCTGAGTACGAGGCCTACCGGCGGGCGGTGCCCGGGTGGTGGCCCCGTCTCGTGCCCGCCCGCAAGGCGCCACCGGCCTGACCGCGGCAGGTCGCCGGGACGGGGCGGCGCAGGCCGCGGCGCGTCATGCGGGCGCAAGCCTGCTGGCCACGTGGCGCATGAGCGGTGAGCCGGCCGACTCCTGGACGCTCCGGGCGAACAGCCACTGCCGGACCCGGGCGGCGTCAACGCCGGCCAGGCCCGCCATCCGCGCCGCCAGCCCGGCCGGGTCCGCGGCCAGCCGCTCCTCGCAGTTCAGCATGTGCTGCAAGACGTCGTAGGCGGGGTCACCGAGGTACGGCTTGGGGTCGATGACCAGCCACGGAGCCCGCTGCGCCGCGAGGATGTTGTCGCCGTGCAGGTCCGTGCACAGCAGCACCCGCTCGCCCGCGGTTTCCGGCAGGTCCCGGAACAACGCGATCCCATCCCGGGCCAGCCCCGGGTCGATCCGGTCCGCGGGGTCCGCGGCGGCGTAGTCCCGCTCGAACTCCTTGGCCCACGCGGCGCACATCTGCGCGAGCGGGCGGAACGGGTAGGCCGCGTGCGGCTGTGCCCAGAGCTGGCGCAACAGGCCGGCCACGACGCGATCCTGGTCCGGCTCGGGCAGGGTCCGGCCCAGCGGGGTCCCCGGCAGGCACCGCTCGATCAGCAGCGCGTGCGCCAGTTCGGTCTCGGCGGCGGCCTGCAGCCGCACCGCCCCGTTCCCATCCCAGATCCGTAGCCCCGCCGCCTCATCCCGCTCGTCGCCGCCGGGGAAGCGGTACCCGACCTTGAGCACCCGGCTGGTCCCGGCCGGGTCGGTGACCGGCGCCGTCCACGAGCACTGCCCGCCCGGCTGGAACGGCTCACCGACCCGCAACGACCACCGGCCGGCGATGTCGGCCACGATCGCTGGCAGCCCGGCGATCCAGGCCCGCACTCCCTCGTCCTGGCGCGCCGTCTCGGCCAGGTACCTGGGCACCGCGAAGGCCGCCACACCAGCACGCTGCCGATCCACCGGCAGCATCGTCAAGCGAGATTGGCCGAAGCGGGCCGCGTCAGCCCTCGTTCCAGAAGTCGCGCTCCTCCACGACGAGGCCGCCGGCGCCAAAGCGCAGCAGCGAAACCCCGGCGAGATCCTCGGTGCCGCCGTCGTTCAGCTTGGTTTGCGCGCGCCACGGCACGGCCGCCTGATCGCCGTCCACGATCGGGGTGCCGAACTGGGTCTGGGCCGACTCCTCCTCCGCGAACACGCGGGCGAGGTAGCCGGGCTCCGGATCGCGGAACGGATGCTGCTGCCAGAACGCGCCCTCCGCATACAGCGCGGTGATGGCGGCCGCGTCGTGTTCCCGCCAGCCGCGCTCCCATACCGCTGCCCACCGCTGGGCTGCTTCTCGTGTGTCCACACGTCAAGCCTAGGCACGGGCACCGACAGCCGGCTGCGGGGTCAGGCAGCGGCCGGGGCCTGCAGGGTGAGGACCGTCCAGGCGCCGACGCAGACGCGGTCGCCGTCGTGCAGCGGCACCCGGACCCCGGCGACGATCTCGTTGCCGTTGACGATGGTGCCGTTCGAGGACCCGGGGTCAAGGACCGCCCAGGTCCCGTCCGGCTCCGCGATCAGCACTGCATGCAGGTGGGACACGCCGGGGTCGGTGGGCGGGCCGGTCAGGTCGATCTCCGGCTCCAGCCCGCGGGAGACGCTGCGCCGGCCGATGCGCATCTCCCGGCCGGTGAGCCGGAACCGGCGCTCCGGGCAGTACCCGGGGAATTCGATCGAGGCGGCGTCGGGGCCGCCCTCGGCGATCACGCTGTCGAAATAGGCACGGTCCGCGGTCACCACGGCCGACCACCCCGCCGCGGCGGCAGCGGGGGGCGGCGCGGCACCGGCAACGGCCCCGGACGGGGCGGCCGGCGCGGAGGCACCGGGCTTGGCGGGAGGTGCGGGCGCGGGGACCGGGGCCGGCCGCGGCGTTGTGCCCGAGGCGAAGGAGAACCCGCACACCTCGCAGAACTGCCCGGTCCGTGGGGTCCCGCATTGCGGGCAGGGCTCCCCCGCGGCCTCGGGCGGGGCAGGCACCGCGGCGGCGGGGGATGGCCCCGGCGCTGCGGCCGGCGCTGCCGGCGCGGCCCCGTCCATGCGCATGCCGCAGACGTCACAGAAATCCGTGCTGGCAGAGTCGTGGCCGCTGGCACAGGTCGGCATGCCGCCTCACTTATTTCTTGGTCCGGACCGTCTTGGTCGAGCGGGTGTCCAGCGCCATCTCGTCGGCGTCGTCAACTTTCTTCTTCAGCCGCACGGTGCCCGATGCGGCGTCGACCACGTCGACCACCTTCGCAAGCAGCTTGGCCGTGCCCTCGTTGCCCGACTGCTCGGCCAGCGCCACCGCCCGGCCGAGCTTGGCCGTGGCCGTGTCCTCGTCGCCCTGTTTGCGCGCCTCCAGGCCCTCCTGGATCACCTGGGCCAGCTCGGCCTGCCCGGTGTAGTGCGCGACGCTGCCGTTGATCCGGGTGGACAGCGCCTCGTCGTCGGTCCACAGCGCTCGTACCAGGCCCTGCCCGAGCACCTCCGGGCCGGACGGCGTGGCGGTGACCAGGCTCACCCGCGCGGCCAGCATCTCCTGGCCGACCCCGGCCGGGGTGACCCGCACGCACACGTGGTAGTCCCGGCTCTCCCCCGCGCCCCAGGCGCCGGTCGGGTAGTCGCTGGCCTGGGGGCCCGACTGGGTGCGCCTGCCGGTCAGGTCTTCGACTACCGGGGCGACCTGCTTGACGAACTGGAGCGTCGCGTGCTGCGGCGTCCACACCCGCAGCGACACGTCGGCGACCTGCTTGCCCATGGCCGTCTCCATCATCGCGGCGAAGTCGGCGGCGAGCCCGGAGGGGTCAGGCACGATGTCCACGGTGCCCAGCAGCGCGGAGGAGATCCGGCGCAGTTCCCCGACCTCCCAGTCCGTGCCGACGCCCCGGCAGTCGCAGCTGAACACTCCCTCGCACAGGCTGATCGCCTCGCCGAGCTGCTCGGGGGTCTCGTGCTCGTTCCGCCCGTCGGTGAGCAGGATCGCGTGCCGCAGCGTGGCCGGGTGGGACAGGAACATGCTGTGCGCCAGCCGCAGCCACTGGCCGATCGCGGTCCCGCCGCGCGGGAGCGCTTCGGCCACGGCCTGCTTGGCCAGGAACCTGGTCTGGTCGTCGGCGATGGCCAGCCCGTAGTCGAGCGGGAAGATCGGCTGCGCCTTGTTGGTCCCCGCGATCACGGCGAACGCCACGCCGTCCCGGATCACGTCCACCGCGGCCGCGGTGGCCGCGCGGGCCTGCTCGATCTTGGTCCGCGGCGATCTCATCGACCCGGAGCAGTCGATGATGATGATCTCCGCGCTGTCCCGGCCGTTCACGGGCGCCGCGGGCCCGGTGTCCGGGGAGGTCACCGTGACGATGGCGTTGACGTCCTCACCGCCGACGGGAAGGTATTCGTTCTGGGCGATTTCCACCGTGAAATCAGCGCTCATTGGGAGGTTTCTCCTCAGGTTCGAGTGCACGAGGCGGGAACGGGGCCAAGACCACCGTGATGTTGTCCGCGCCGCCGGCCTCCAGCGCGAACTTCACCAGCACCGCGGCCGTGCCCAGCGGGTCGCCCAGCGCTCCAGGCAGCGCCAGCCCGGCCAGGCCGGCGGCGTCGGGCTGGTAGTTCCACAGCCCGTCGGAGCACAGCAGCAGCACGCCGGGGCCGGGCGGCGTGAACGTGGCCACGTGCGGCGGGGCGCCGGGCGAGTCCGCGCCGACCCAGCCGGTCACCACATGCGCCCCGGGCAGGTCCATCGCGTCGGCCTCGGACACCAGCCCGGCCGCGACCAGCTCCCCGGCCACGGAATCATCGCGGGTCAGCTGCTTGGCGTCGGAACCGGTCCCGGACCCCAGCCAGTAGGCACGGCTGTCACCCAGCCAGCACAGCGTCACCGCCTCGGTGGTCATCACGGCGGAGACGAAGGTGGCCGACGGCGGGTCCCCCAGGCCGGGCTCGTCGAGGCCCGCCAGGGCCTGCTGGGCGGCCGCGACCGCGGCCCGGGAGGTCTCGGCCAGGTCCTCATCGGCGCGCACCCCGGCCAGCAGCACCCGCACCGCCGCCTGGACCGCGGCCAGCGACGCCTCGTCCGGGCGCCGTGAACTGGACACCCCGTCGCAGACCACCGCGAGCACGGCCGGGCCGGTGGCCGATTCCGCGGTCGCCAGCGCCATGGCGTCCTCGTTCCTGGCGTGGCGCAGGCCCTTGTCGGTCACCCCGGCCAGCGGCCCCAGGTCGAGCTCCAGATGATCCCGGCCCGACGGCACCCTGCGACCGCAGGACTCGCAGTAGCCGTCCGCGGTGATCTGCTCCGCGTGGCAGAACGGGCATTCCGTGGCGGTCACCGGCGCGTCGCCACTGACCACGGCCGGGGCCAGCTCGGTGCGGCACGCCTCACAGAAGTTGTCGGTCGCGCTGACCGCCCGGCCGCAGTTCGGGCACACAGCGGGCGCGGCGGGCTCCGGTTCCGCGGTCATGCCCAGGTCCTCGGGCGGACGGCGTTGGCCGCGTCGACCAGTTCGATCCGGCGGCGCCGGTCCGATGCCAGCTGGGCCTGGGCCCGGTAGCTGCGCTCCAGGCCGAACCGCAGCGAGCGCTCGGTGAACTCGCAGCCGAGCAGGCGTCCGCCGGGGACCGAGCCGCCGGCCTCGGCGCAGGCGAGCGCGGCGCGCAGGACCTCGGCGGTGAGGTACTCGCGCTGGATCGCGTCGAGCTTGAGCCGGGCCGCCCGCGCGCCTGCCGCCCCCAGGTCGTCGGCGGACACCTGGCCCTGCCCCGGCCGCGGCGACACCTGGATCCGCACCGCGGCCACCTGCGCGGCCAGGTGATGGCTGGAGGCATCCGGCACCCCGGCGAGCGCGGCGATCGCCGCCGCCGGGTCACCGGCCGCCAGCCGGGTCCTGGCCAGCCCGAACACCGCGCTGACGTAGGAGCGGTCCACGGTCCAGACCAGGCGGAAGTAGCGGTCTGCGGCGGCCAGGTCGCCGGCCGCCTCGGCGGCGAACCCGAGCGCGAGCTTGGCCGCCAGCTCACCGGGCAGCGCGCCGACGACCGCGTCGAAGGCGTCACGGGCGGCGCCCGGATCGCCGGCCGCCATCGCGCGCAGCCCCTGGTACCAGGCGATCCGCCAGTCCGCCGGGTCCTCGGCGGCCAGGTCCGCCAGCACGGTCCCGGCCCCGGCCAGATCGCCGGTGACGATGCGGGACCGGGCCAGCGCCAGCCGGGTTTCCGCGGATTCGGCCACCGGCTGCGGGGTTCCCTGCTGACCGGCGACGGCCGCGGTCAGCGCGGCGGTCCGCTGCACGGGCTCGAGCGTGCTCAGCGTGGCCAGGTACCCAGCCGCCGGGTCGGCGGCGTCCACCTGAGGCACCGGGAGCGACGCGACGATCTCCGCGCCCGGTGGCGGGCGCTGCGCGACGGCACCGGCGCCGGTGCCGTCCACCACGGCCCTGGGGACGCCCGCGGCCTGGAGTTCCGGGCTGAACAGCGTGGAGAACGCGGGCCGCGGCCTGCCGTCGGCGACCGCGAGCACCTCCCGCAGCACCCCGGTGAGCTGGTCGGCCATTTCCCCGGCCGACTCGAACCGGCGGCCGGGGTCCGGGTCGGTAGCGCGGCGGAGCGCGCGGAGGAAGGACTCATGCTCGGTGAGCAGCGGGACCGTCGCCGGGTCCGGCAGGCTGCCCGAGAACTTCCCCTGGTAGCCGGCGAACTCGAAGGTCATCACGGCCAGGGCGCGGCCGACCGTGTACAGGTCGGAGGACGGTGAGGGGCCCAGCGCCGCGATCTCCGGCGCCTGGTAGCCGATGGTGCCGTAGATGGCGCTGTCGGCGTCATCGATCCGGCGCACGCCGCCCATGTCGATGATCTTGAGTTGTTCCTCGGTCTGGATGACGTTGTCCGGCTTGAAGTCGCAGTACACCAGCCCCCGGCTGTGCAGGTAGCCGAGCGCGGGCAGCACTTCGATCGCATACGCGAGCGCCACCGGCAGCGGCAGCGACTGCCCGGCCTGCCGCCGCTCCTGCAAAATCTGCCGCAGGGATTTCCCGCCGACATACTCCATAACGATGTAGCCGGCCGACTGTCCACTCTTACGGTCGGCGTGTTGCACGAAGTTGTAAACACCGACGATGTTCGGGTGCTCGACCTCCGCGAGGAACCGGCGCTCGGCGACGGCCGCCTCCTGGGCCGCCGCGTCGCCGGTGTTGAGCAGGCCCTTGAGCACCACCCACCGGTTGCCCAGGTTGTGGTCCATGGCCAGGTAGATCCAGCCGAGCCCGCCGTGCGCGAGGCAGCCGAGCACCTCGTACTGGCCGGCCACGAGCTCGCCCGGCTCCAGCTTCGGGGCAAATGAGAACGGGGTACCGCAGTGCGGGCAGAACCCCTCGACCAACCCGGGCTGCCCGTCCCTGCCGCGACCGACGGGCCGGTCGCACGCGCCGCAGAATCGCTTGTTCTCGGCGACCTGCGGGTCCGGCAGCACGGCGGAGGCCGGATCCCGGGCCGGTACCGGGGGGACGTCCACCAGCCCGGCGCCCAGGTGCCCGCGGGACGACCGGGTGCTGCCCGGCCGGCTACGGCGGCTGCCGGTGCGGCCGCTGCCGGTGCCGCCGCTGACGGTGCCGCCGCTGCCCGCGGTGCCACCGCCCGTGCTGGCCGACGGTACCGGGCCGGGCGCCCCGGCCGGGGCCCGCTCCGGGGCCAGACCGCAGGTGTCGCAGTACCCCCCGTCGATGGTCCCGCCGCACCCGGGCCGGGCGCACCTGGCCGGGCCGACCGCGGCGGTCGGAGCCGCCGGGGCAGCGGGGGCGGCGGCCGCCGCTCCGGGCGCACCGGGGTCGGGGGCCAGGCCGCAGGTGTCGCAGTACCCCCCGTCGATGGTCCCGCCGCAGCCGGGCCGGGCGCACTTCATTCGTCTGCCTCCCTCGCGGGACGTCGTGCCGGAGGCGCGTCAGCAAGCAGGGCGCATGGCCGTGCCGGAGGCACGCAGGCAAGCTGCGCGGGAGGCACGGGGGCCCGGGGGCTTGCCCCCGGGGCCAACGGAGTCTCGCCGCCGGGAAGCCGCAGCGCGGAGCGATGCGGCGTTCGGCCCGGCGGCTGCGGCGTGACGCTGCCTTCGGCTGACAGAGGGTGCCTCATGTGTCTACCCCCTGTCGACCCAGGGCCAGGACGGCCTGCTGGTAGCCGGTCACCGCGGCGGTCGCGGCGGCCAGGTCGCACGGCGCGGTCCAGAGCAGTTCCTTGGCGCGGGCGTGCCGCGCGTCGAGGTCGCTGTCCTCGGCGCCGCCCAGCCGCGCGGCCCGCGCCTGGTAGGCGTCCAGCAGGCCGCGCAGTTCCTCGCGGCGGTCCAGCAGCGCCGTGGCGTGCCGCTCCGCCTCGCGGCACTGGCTTACCGCCGTGGCGGCCTGCTCCTCGATCAGGTCCAGTTCCGCGGCGAGCCGGGTCCAGCGGCCGGCCGCCGCGAGCGATTGGGCGTCCGGGAGCCGGGCGGCCAGGGCACTGGTGTCCGGCGGCGCGGGCAGGGCCACGACGACGATCTTGGCGATGGTCCGGTCGCGGGCGGCGATGGCGTCCTGGCGGGCGGCGGACGCGGCGGACACGGCCGCCGACACGGCGGCGATCCGCGCGCTGGCGTTGTCCCGCAGCGCCGCCAGCTTCCCGGCCGCGGACGCCGCGGCAGCGGCGCGATCCCGCAGCCTGCCGATCCGCAAGGTGTCTACCCTGCCCCCTTGCCACAGCGCCAGCGGATCGCGGTTCAGCACGTCGCGGAGCTGGGCGAGGTCCGCCTCGGCCGCGGTGAGGTCCTGGCCCAGGGCGTCGCTGCCCAGCCCGGCGAGCTGCTGCCGCGCGGCGGCGAGCTGGTCGCCGATCTGCTGCAACGGCTCCGCGGTCTCGTTCCAGACCGCCTCGGCGGCGTTGACCACGGCGGTCGCGGGCGCGAAGGCACGCCTCATGTCCGTGACCGCCGCTGCCAGGGTCACCTGCGCCTCCCCGGTGCCGGTCAGATCACCACGGGCCAGCGCCGGCGAGGGGCGGGTGAGTTTGACCGACGTTTCGGATAGCAGCGAACTAATTTCGGCAAGCTCGCGGGCGGCGGACCGGCGCAGGCCGGCCAGCAGCTCGGCGGCCCTATCCACCACCGCCGAGTAGGCATCGAACGTCTGCCACAAGGTGGTCAGGTCCGCCGCGACGGCATCCCAGCGCTCGCGGCTTTCGCCAGTCAGCGCCGCGCCAGCGAGCAGCCGCTTGCCGAAGCTGTTGTCCAGTTCCAGCAGGTTGGCCTGGATGGTGTCGCGCTCGGCGACCGCGGTCGCGACCGCGGCGGCCGCCTGTTCGCGGCTGAGCAGCACGGTCATCGGTACTCCGCGAGCCGGCGGGACAGCCCCCAGGCGCAGCCGGCGGCCATCAGCACCGCGGCGGCGATGATCACCACATCGAGGCCGGCGTAAGCGTCCCGGCCCGCGATGGCGCTGGCGTGGAAGACCGCGTGGTCCGCGTTGGTCGCCCGGGACAGGTCCGCCTCGACCCGGGCGAACCCCGCGGTCGACCCGCCCGCGCCGGGCCCGATCACCAGCGCGGTCTCGTCGGTGTACTGCGCCTTGTCGTCGAGGGCGTAGGCCCGGTCGATCACCTTGTACCAATCCTGCACGTCGTGCGCTGCCGCCGTGGCCCACCGGGCACCGGCCCCGGTGGAGGCGGCGGCCGCGGTGGCCAGCAGCGTACCCGGCCCGGGGCCCAGCTTCGCGCGGATGGCCTGGAAGTCCTTGACGAATGTGTCGTTCCCGCTGCGCGAGATGAGGTTGAGGACCTCGTACCCGCGGGCCTGCTGGGTGTCGATGGTCGCCTGGGCGAGGGTCTCGGCCGACCCGGAGCCGTGCTCGACGGCGCGCTGCAGGTCGGTGCGCGCCACCGCGAAGGCGATGAGAAGCCACAGGACTGACACCGCGAGGGCCACCGACGCGGCCAGCAGGCCGAGGTTGAACACCCGGTGCGTCCGCCCGGACAGCCACCGCTGCGCCCGGTAGAGCACGAAGCCGAGCGCGATCGCCAGCAGCAGCACCACCACGATCCACGGCAGCCCGGTCGCCCGGGCGCTCGCCGCGGTCAGCGCGGCGTTCTCCTCCGCGTAGCTGGCCCGTGCGGCAGGGAGCAGCGTGAGGTGCATCCGCTCCGAGGCCACCTGCATGGTCGAGCCCGCCGTCAGCCGGTAGCCGAGCAGGAACTGGGTCTGCGCCTGCGACAGGTAGCCGGTGTAGACCGGCAGCCCGGCCGCCATCGCCGCCAGGCTGCGGACGAGGCGGGGATTGCCCGATGTCGTGGCGGCGCTCTCCAGCCTGGTCAGGTCGGCGGCGGCCCGGGCAATGTCGGCGGCGTAGCGCTCGCGGGCCGCCGGCCGGACGGTCGGGCCGATGAGGAACGACGTCGTCACGGTGACGTCGGCGTCGGACAGGTCCTGGTACATCCGCTGCGCGGTCAGGCTGAGCGGCTCGCTGGTGGAGACCACGTCGCGGGCCGCCGAGGCGTGCTGTATCACCGTCCAGGCGCCCACCACGCCGAACCCGGCCGCGGCGCTCACCAGGGTGATGAGCAGGAACCGCAGCCGCGCGGGCACGGTCGCCGGGGTACGCCGGTGCGGCGCTGGGGTGGCCTGCGTGCCGGGCAGGCCGGGCGGGCCAGCGGGGGGCTGCCCGCCGGGCGCGGGCGGGGCCGGCGCGGCCCGCTGGCCCGGCGCGGCGCCGGCTGGCGCGGGCTGCTGGGCCGGGGTGGTGACCATGGCTAGCCGATCTTCGCGATCTGCGCGTCAGACAGCGACACGATGGGATCCGGCAGGGGCTGGAACCGTACCTGGTCCAGGTAGTGTGGCGCGTTTCCCTCGGTGATGACCCAGTGCAGGAAGGCCTTGATGGTGCGCGCCTTGGCCGCGCTGCGCTGCCTGGCACTCACGATGGCGTACTCGTAGTTGACGATCGGATAGCCCTTTTCCGCCGGCCCGTCGACCATGGAGATCGTCTCGTTCACCGGGGTGGCGGACACGAGGCTGTTCACCGCCGCGGTGATGGTATTCGCGGTCGGCGCTTCGTAGGCGCCGAGCGCGTTCCGCAGCGCCGCGTGGCCGAGCCCGCCGTCCGCAGCCTGGCCAAGGTAGGCGATACCGACGTAGGCGACGCAGCCCGGGGTGGCCACGCACCCGGCCACCATGCCGCTGTTACCGGTCTCGGCGCGCGCCCCCGGGACACTCGGCCAGGCCACCGTCGTGCCGTAGCCCCTGACCCTGTCCCACGCGGTGTCCTGCGTGGACAGGTAGCTGGTGAACAGGAAGGTGTCGCCGGAGCTTTCCGCGCGGTGCAGCGGCACCACCCTCGTGTGCGGCAGCCTCACGCCCGGGTTGAGCGCGGCGATCCTCGGGTCGTTCCATGAGGTGATGGCCCCCTGGTACATCTCGGCGAGCACCTTGCCGTTCAGCCTCAGGTGGGTGGCCCGGCGCAGGCCAGGGACGTTGTAGTTGACCTGCTGCGCGGAGACCGCCAGCGGGATGTTGAGCATCGCCGGGTTGGTGATCAGGTCGCCGCTGGACAGGAAGGCGTCGGAGGCGCCGATGTCGACCCGGCCGGCGGAGGCCTCGGCGATGCCCTTGCCGGAGCCCGTGGCGCCCAGCGTGAAGGATACGTTCGCGTGCTGCTGCTGATACGCCGCGGCCCAAGAGCGCAACAGCGGGTGCAGCAGCGTGCTGCCGGTCTCGGACAGGGCCTGCGGGCCCGGTGCGGGCCCGGCCGGGATGGCACCGCCCGGCGACGCCGCGGCTGGGGCCAGCGGGATCGCGGCGTTGCCGGTGCCCCCGCTGCACCCGGCGGCCAGCGCAAGCGGCAGAACGACAGCCGCCGCCAGCGGCAGACGGGATCTCAGCGCCACCGACTGGTGCTCCTTATCCTGTTGTATCCGCGCTAGTCATCCAGTGCCCCCGCAAGTGTCATCCAGTGGCCCCGCAGTACCGCCCCGCGCGGTGCCCGCGCCACCGCGCCCACCCCCGGTACGGCCCGGCAGAGGGCCTCGAAGGGCTCACCGAGCCAATCTATCCATATGCAGTGTTACTGAACGATAGTTGACGCCCGCGCTAATTCCGGCGCACAGCCATGTGGCTAACAGCGAACACGGCTGCGGCTTGCAAAAGCGGCGGGACAGGTGGGTTCAGCCTCCGCCGCCACGACTTCCGGCAACGTCCGCCGCCGGAGCAGCCAAACCGCCACGATCATGAAAGATCGAAGCGGCTGGTGGGTTAGCAGCGCATCGCTGGGGCAGCCGTGAACCGGACAGCCCGGCACGTTACTCTCGAGTAGGGGTCACGCCCGGGCCGGGCGTGACCGAGCACTGGCCGGAGGGAGGCTGGATGGGCGCCTACCAGACCGTGCTCGTCGGCACGGACGGATCAGACTCCTCCTACCGCGCGGTGGACCGGGCCGCCGAGATCGCCCGGGACACGGCGGCGCGGCTGGTCATCGTGTGCGCATACGAGCGCGCCAGCGCGCGCGAGGTGGCGATGGCCGAGGACGTGCTCAGGGATGAGGCCTTCACCGTCGTCGGCTCGGCCCCGGCGGAGGAGACGCTGCGCACCGCGGCGGAGCGGGCCGCCGCGCGCGGCGCGAACAAGATCGACCGGGTTCCCGTCGAAGGCGAGCCGGTGAGGTCGCTGATCGGCGCGCTGGAGGAGCACCAGGCCGACCTCCTGGTGGTCGGCAACCGGGGGCTGAACACGATCGCGGGGCGGCTGCTCGGCTCGGTGCCGGCGGCCGTGTCCCGCCGCTCACCGTGCGACGTCCTCGTCGTGCACACCGTCGGCTAGTCCGCCCCGGCCAGGGACAGTGATGGACAGCAGTGGCGCCGGGCCCCGGGTGGCCGGCCCTGGGGCGGCCGGGCCGGGAACCGCCGGGCCGGGAACCGCCGGGCCGGGAACCGCCGGGCCGGTGGCAGCCGAGCCGGGGGCCCCGGCGTCTAGGGCCTCGGAGCCGGGAACAGCGGAGCCTGGGGCAACCGAGCGGATCGAGGATACGCTGCTCGGTGGCCAGTGCCGGTACACCCGCATCCAGGTCAGCGAGGCCACCGGCGTCGACCGCGACCGGGCCCAGCAGCTCTGGATGGCCATGGGCTTCCCCGAGGTCGGCGACGACGAGGCGGTGTTCACCGACGGTGACGTCGAGGCGTTGCGGACCTGGGACGCCCTGGTGGCCAGCGGCACGATCGCGCGCGAGGAGGAGGTGGCGCACGCGCGGGTGATGGGGCAGACCCTCGCCCGGCTCGCCGAGTGGCAGGCCAGGGAGGTCATGGCCCGCGCCGACGCGCTGACCCAGGACACAGACGCGGGGCGGGCGGCCGGCGCCGCCGACATGGTCACCACGCTGCTGCCGGTCATCGAGCAACTCCAGCTTTACGTGTGGCGGCGGCACCTGGCCGCGGCGGCCGACCGCATCCTGCCGACCTCGCCCGGTGAGCTGGCCGCGGCGACGATGACGGTCGGGTTCGCCGACATCGTCGGGTACACCAGGGTGGCCAGGCACTCGGACATCGAGGAATTGGCCGCGCTGCTGGAGACCTTCGAGGAGGACACCTCCGACGCTGTGGTGAGCAACCGCGGCCAGGTGGTCAAGACGGTCGGCGACGAGGTGCTGTTCGTCACAGACCGGCCGGCCGACGCGGCCGAGATCGCCCTGCGGCTGACCAGCCCGGACCGGGACCGGCGGGGCTTGCCCGCGTTGCGCGTCGGCATGGCCACAGGCCGGGTGCTGACCAGGTTCGGCGACGTGTACGGGCCGGTGGTCAACCTGGCCGCGCGGCTGACGTCACTGGCCAGGCCGGGTACCGCGCTGGTGGATGCGGAGCTCGCCGCGGCGCTGCGCGCGGACGGCGGATACCGGCTACAGCACCGGCGGCCCGCGGCCGTGCGCGGCTACCACCACCTGCGGTCCTGGGCATTGCGCGCGCGGGGATAGCGGCTCAAGCCTTCGCCCGGGGCCAGCCACGGTGAGGCCATCGGCACCAAATCCACCGCGCCCAGCGGCTATGTTGTTGCGGTGTGACGCCTCTGAATGGCATCGACGCGTGGGTCAGCGGCGGGCTGGAGATCGTGCTGCTCATCATCGGGGCAATCCTGCTGACCCGGCTCATTGCCTGGGCGGGCAACAAGATCACCCGCCGGATCGACGCCAACGCCCAGGAGACCGATGCCCTGGTTCGCTCCGAGGCGGCCAAACACCGGCATGCCCTGGCCCAGGTGATCACCTGGACCACCACGGTGGTCATCTATTGCGCCACCGCGGTTCTCGTCGCGCAGCACCTGGGCATCCCGCTGACCAGCCTGGTCGCGCCCGCCGCCGTCGCGGCGGTCGCCCTCGGGTTCGGCGCGCAGCGGATCGTGCAAGACCTGCTGGCCGGCTTCTTCATCATCACCGAGCGCCAGTATGGCTTCGGCGACCTGGTCCGGCTGTCCGTGCCCAGCGTGTCCGGCGCCATCGGGACCGTTGAGGACGTCACGCTGCGGGTGACCACGGTGCGGACCGCCGACGGGGAGGTGGTCATCACGCCCAATGGCCAGATCGGCCAGGTGACCAACCTGTCGCGCGGCTGGGCGCGCGCGGTGGTCGACGTGCCGGTGCCGGCCACCGTGGACGTCAACCGGGTGAGCGACCTGCTCCGCGAGATCGGGGAGCAGGCGTATGCCGATCCGGAGCTGCGCCAGTTGCTGCTCGACCCGCCCGCCGTCATGGGCGTGCAGAGCATCGACGTGACCCAGTTCCAGGTCCGCATCGTCGCCAGGACGCTGCCCGGCATGCAGTTCGACGTCGGCCGGATGCTGCGGGCCCGGGTCGCGGCCGGGCTGCTGCGGGAGGGCATCAGCCTGCCGGCCAGCATGGATACCATCGGCCCCAACGGAGCCGGCTGATGCGGCGGGTACGCACCTCCACCTGGATACTCCTGGCCACGTTCCTGGGCACGCTGGTGCTCTACCTGTGGGTCAGGCCACCGGTCCCCGGGACGACCGGTGACCCGGCGGCGGCACAGCAGACGAGTTCCGCCTCGCCCTCGCCGTCGCCGACCCGGCCGGCGCCCCGCAGGCTGGCTCCGTCCGCGACGCCGTCCCGGCAGCGGACCGTCACCCCGCTCCCGACGGTGACACCGCACCCGACGAGCCCGCCCACCACCGCACTGCCCAGCCCGGTGCCCACCCCCACCCCGTCCGCGAGCACGTCCGCGGCGCCCTAGCGGCCGCCGGCGAGCGCGCAACCTTCGCTAAGGCCCGCGCCGTGCGGCAGCTCCCGCCGCACCTGGCCACCGGCCCGGCGAGGCCGGCGGGGCATAATGACGAAACCGGCGCTGTTGACCGGAGCGCCTGTTTTGTCCCGCCAACTCGAGGGGCTTATCCATCGTGACTGTGCATGACATAGCCGTGAAAACCCTCAGCGGCCAGGACGCGTCGCTCGGCGACCTAGCCGGCAACACCCTCCTCATGGTGAACGTCGCGTCGCAATGTGGGCTGACCCCGCAGTATGCGGGCCTGCAGCGGTTGCACGATCAGTTCAGCGAACGCGGCTTCGCGGTTGTCGGCTTCCCCTGCAATCAGTTCGGGGAGCAGGAGCCCGGCAGCGCGGAAGAGATCCAGGAGTTCTGCACGGTGAACTACGGGGTCACCTTCCCGATGTTCGAGAAGATCGAGGTCAACGGTCCAGGCAGGCACCCGTTGTACGCCGAGTTGACCGCTGAGCCCGACGCCGCTGGTGAGGCCGGCGACATCCAGTGGAACTTTGAGAAGTTCCTGGTAGGCCCGGACGGGAAGGTCATCGCCCGGTACCGGCCAATGACCGAGCCGGAGGACCCGGAACTCGTCTCCTCCATCGAGGCGAACCTCCCCGGCTGATCCCCGGATCGCCGCGGCCGCCGGCCGTCCGGGCGAAGGAGCCGCGGCCGGCGCCGGCGAGTCGCGGGGCCGGTCAGTCGCCGGTCCGCAGGACCCGGCGCGGGTGCCTGCCGTCGACGTAGCCCACGAACGGCGGGTAGATGTTGTAGCCGAGCAGTTCCTGGAGCCGCTCGGGCAGTTGCCGGGCGATGTCACGGGGCACGGCGAGGCAGTGGTTCTCCTGCGGGCGCAGCCACGCGACGGCGTACTCCAAGATCACCCCGAGGCGAGGCCGGCCGGTGCGGTTGGCGCCGCCGCCATGCCAGAGGCTGCCGAGGTAGAACATGGCCGAGCCCGGTGCCATTGTCGCCGTCAAGAGCTGGTCTTCCGAGGCCGGCTGGCGCCCGGGTTCCCAGCGGTGGCTGCCGGGCACCAGCCTGGTCGCGCCGTTGTCCTCGGTGAACTCATCCAGCGGCCACATGGTGTTGATCACCACCGGCGGGTGCGGCTCGGGGAGCGGGTAGATCGCATCGTCTCGGTGCAGCATCTGGGCCTGCTCGCCGGGGCCGATGCGAATGCCAACCGGAGCGCTGAGCTGGTAATGGCCGAGCACCCGGTCGAGCACGTCGAGCAGCAATGGGTGCACGGCAATCTGGTCGAACGTCCGGGTCTTGGCGAACAGGGCATAGACGCGCTGAGTGTCGAAACCCTCGAAATGGTTCCGGCCCTTCGGCGTCGCCGCCAGGACCCGGCCCAGGTCGGCCCGGGCGGCCTCGACGTCCCGCTCGCTCATCAGCCCGGAGACGATCACATAGCCGTCGCTGGTCAGCCGCTGCACGACGTCCTGGCCGGTGCACGTCGCGCCTGTCAAGGTGGCCACCGCCCGAGCCTAGACGAGCCGCCCCTGCCGGGACATACCACGGGCGCGGAGTGGCGGCGCACGCCAGCGGGAAGGGTGCGGTACTTTCCGCGTGCCGGCAGTCGAGGAGGTGCCAGTGCAAAGCAGGCGGTACGGCCCGGACGTGCTCGGGGCGGGGAGACCGCGGCGGCGGGAACTTCGGCGGGTTCCCGCGGAGCGCGGGCTGGTCGTCGAGGACGCCACCGGCCAGTTCTGCGGTGCCGTGGTCGGGTGTGAGAAGGACGCGGTCGTCCTGGAAGACCGGCACGGCAAGCGGCGGGTGTTCCCGCTCAGCCCGGCCACCTTCCTGCTGGAGGGCGAGGCGGTCATGCTGGTCAGGCCGGCCGGAGCCGCCGGGCCAGGCGCGCCCGGCCATGGCCTGGCCCCGGCGCGGACGGCCTCCGGATCGATCGCCGGCCCGGCCAGCCGGGCCAAGGTCGCCAGGGAGAGCCGGATCTACGTCGAGGGCCGCCACGATGCCGAGCTGGTGGAGAAGATCTGGGGCGACGACCTGCGCGACGTGGGCGTCGTCGTGGAGTACCTCGGCGGCATCGACGACCTGCCCGCGATCGTCGCCGAGTTCTGCCCCGGGCCGGTGCGTCGGCTCGGGGTCCTGGTCGATCATCTGGTGGCCGGGTCGAAGGAAAGCAGGATCGCCGCCGGCGTGCAGTCGCCGCACGTGCTGGTCGCCGGGCATCCTTACATCGACGTCTGGGCGGCGGTCAAGCCGGCCGTGCTGGGAATCGGCGCCTGGCCGGCGATCCCCCCGGGCACGCCGTGGAAGGAGGGAGTCCTGCGCGCCCTCGGCTGGCCACCGGACACCGGCGCGGCCTGGCGGCGGATCCTGCGCTCGGTGACCAGCTTCGCCGATCTCGAGCCCGCGTTCCTCGGCCGGGTGGAGGAACTGATCGACTTCACCACCGCTCCTGGCAGTCAGTGACGCCGGCTGTCGGGCATGATGGCCACGTGGCGGCATACGCGGAGTTCGCCAAGTTCTACGACCAGGTGATGGGCGACCGCAGCCCGCTCATCGGGCGGGTCCACGGATATATCGAGCGTTACCTGCCGGCCGCGGGGTCGCTGCTGGAACTGGGCTGCGGCACGGGCGCCGTCCTCGCCGGGCTGGCGCCCGGCCTGCGCGTCACCGGCGTGGACCTGTCACCGCAGATGCTCGCCACCGCCTCCCGGAACGTCGCCGCGGCGAGCCTGGTGGAAGCGGACATCACCACGTTCTCCCTCGGCACCCGGTTCGACGTCGTGATCTGCATGTTCGACACCCTCAACCACCTGCCCAGGTTCGACTCCTGGCTGAAGGTGTTCGGCCAGGTGCACGCCCACCTGGCCGAGGGCGGGCTGTTCGTGTTCGACGTCAACACCGTTGGCAGGCTGCACCGCCTCTCGCAGGCACCCGCCTACGTCGAAGACTTCGGCGGGCACACGCTGATCATGGACGTGACGCCGGGCGAGGGCAATCTGTCGCTGTGGGATGTGCGGATCTTCGAGCAGGTCAGTGGCGATGAGTTCCGCCTGCATCACGAGCGGATTCCGGAGCTCGGTGTGCCGCTGACCGTGATCCACGAGGCGCTCGCGGCCAACTTCGAACTGCTGGAGGCGACGGACCCCGACGGCGGCCTGGCGACCGACGAGTCCAGCCGCGTGTACTTCGTCTACCGGCACCGGGCAGCCGACGGTGGTGATCAAGGTGCCTAGCACCGGGCCGGGTGGGACGCCCTGCCGAGGGCCGGCCGATGAGCACGGACAGCGGGCCGCGCGCATCTACGCGGCAGCCGCGGATCACTACGGCCTGCCCGCGCTGAGTTTCTGGGACCGGTTCGGCGCGGCAACGGTGGCCCGGCTGCCGCTGGCACCCGGTCACCGCGTGCTCGACCTGTGCTGCGGCGCCGGGGCGTCCGCCCTTCCGGCCGCTCGGGCCGTCGGCCCGGGCGGGCAGGTGCTCGGCGTCGACGTCGCCGCGCCGCTGCTGGAACTGGCCCGGGCCAGAGCGGCCAGCGAAGGCCTGGCCAATGTCGAGTTCCGGCACTGCGATGCGACCCGCACCCGGTTGCCGGACGGCAGCTTCGACGCAGTCGTCTGCGTGTTCGGCGTGTTCTTCGTCCGCGACATGGCGGCGTTCGCCGCGGAGATGTGGCGGCTGGTCCGGCCCGGCGGCGTGCTGGCGATCACTACCTGGGGACCCGGCCTGTTCGAGCCCGCGAACGGCTATTTCTGGGCAACCGTCGGCGCGGTCGCGCCGTTGCTGTACAAGGCCTTCAACCCATGGGACGAGATCACCACCACGGGAGCCCTCGCCGAGTTGCTGGCCCGGGCCGGCGCCGCCCAGCCGGCCGTGGTGGCCGTCCCCGGCCGGCATCACCTCGACCACCCCGGCCAGTTCTGGGACATCGTGCTCGGGTCGGGCTACCGCGGCACCGTGGACGCCCTCAGCGAGGAGCAGCGGCACATCGTGCGGGAGCGGCTGCTGGCCGGGCTCCGGGCGGCCGGGGTCACCACGCTGCGGACCGATGTGGTATTCGGGACTGCGGAGCGGCCGCGGTAGCCCAGCCGGTGCGGGATTGCCGCCGGGCCAGGCACCGGCGCCCAAGCACCGCCCGCCCACGCACCCACCCGCCAAGGTACCCGCTGCCCCAGGCACCTGCCCCGCCCCGGCACGGAGGCTTTTGCCGGAAACAACCGGTATCCCGCCAAGCGCGGCGCTATTCTCCAGAAAGCAGCCGCTTCGGCGCCGGGCAAGCCCGCCTTTCGCAGGGCGGTCGCGCGGCCAGGCTGATCCATTTGTCTTCGAACCGCCGGTAGCCCGGATGTCAGGTGCTACTTAAGGTGGAGTCTGGGGCAGTCGGTGTCGGACACAACGCCTGAGACTCACGTTCACTATGAGCTTAGTGAAACGCGGTCGGCGAGGCCGTGCCGCCGATTAGCCGCCTTTCCCGGCCATCCTGCTAGCGGCGCCTGCCGCCGCGGCGGTCCGCGGTCGCCGGCCCCGGCTCGATGGCCCGCGACAGCCTCTCGCCCTCGGCAGGCGCGCTGCACCCTGCCGCCAATCGTCCCCCACTCGGACTTGGAGGTCACAGGCCGGTGAAAGCTGCGGCGTTCTACGAATACGGGCCCGCGGAGGCGATGCAGTACGCCGACATCCCCGACCCCGACGTCGGCTTAGCCGACGTCCTGATCAGGGTGCACGCCTGCGGGGTCAACCACTCCGACCTCGACTCGCGGGCCGGGACGTCCCGGTGGCCGTTCGAGTTACCCATGGTCTTAGGCGCGGAGTTCACCGGGACCGTGGTCGATGCGGGCACCGGCGCCGCGGATATCCGCACCGGGGACCTCGTCACCGCCTTCCAGCAGTACAACTGCGGCCGGTGCGGGCAGTGCGCCAAGTGGCGGCCGGACCTCTGTGCGGCCTTCGAGGTCTTCGGCACCACCCGCTGGGGCGGCTACGGCGAACTGGTGTGCGTGCCGGCCAGGGTGGTGGTCCCCCTCGATCCCGGAGACGACGTGCTGGCCGTCGCCGCAGGCCAGTGCGTGGTCAGTACCGCGTGGCACATGGTGAACCGGCTGGCACTGGTCCGGCCCGCAGACCTGGTGCTCGTGCCGTCAGCCTCGGGGGGCGTGGCCAGCGCGCTGGTGCAGTGCGCCAAGCTGGCCGGGGCAACGGTCATCGCCACGGTCGGCACCGCGGCCAAGGCGGAGCGGGTTTCGGCGCTCGGCGCCGACGTGGTGGTGGTCAGGACCGGCGGCGACATCGCCGGGGACCTGTTACATGCCACTGGTGGCCAGCGCTTTGACGCGGTCCTCGACACCGTGGGCGGCGAGAAGTTCGGGGCCCATCTGTCGGTGTTGCGCGAGGAAGGCACCCTGGTGACATGCGGCGCGCACGCCGGCGAGGTGGTACCGCTTGACCTGATCCCGCTCTTCCGCCACGGCTGGCGCATCGCCGGATTCCGGCTGGCGCCGCCTGACGATCTTGCCGCGTCGCTGGAGCTGATCCGGCGCGGGGTGGTCAAGGTGCCCATCGCCGCTACCTTCCCGGTCAGCGACGCCGCCGAGGCACACCGGTTCCTCGAACGGCGCCAGCATGTCGGGAAGGTGCTCCTTGTCGCCGGGTAAGCCGGGCCGGCGGAACCAGCGTGCCGGTAGATGCAGCCCGGCTCGCATCAAAGTAGGCAGAACATTGTGGAGGTAAGCCCCGTGGATCAATCGGATCACAGCAGGACACCGCGGCCGGCCGAAGGATTGGGACGGCGCCAATTCCTTCGCGGGATGGCCGCCACCGGCGCCGTGGCGGGTGCCGGGAGCTTACTCGGCGCGTGCAGCGGCGGCAGTTCCAGCTCCGGCACGGTCGGCCAAGCTGCCCAGGCCAGCCGCTCCTTAGGGCGTGGCGGCAACCTCAAACTGGGCCTCACCGGCGGTTCCAGCTCCGACACCCTCGACCCGCACAAGAGCCTGACCTACCTGGACACCTCCCGGCTGCAGTCGCTGTACCAGCCGCTGGCCCAGCTCAATGCGCAGGCGCAGGTCGAGTACGTACTGGCAGAGTCGATCACCCCGCACGGGTCGCTGTCGAAATGGATCATCCGCCTCCGGCCCGGCGTCACGTGGCATGACGGCAAGGACTTCACCGCTGACGACGTCATCTTCACGTTCCGGCGCGTTTACCGCAACAATTTCACCGGGAAGTTCGGCCTCGGACCGATCGACCTCAAGAATACAAAGGCGCTCGACAAGCTCACCGTTCAGGTGAAGATGACGAAACCATTCGCCAGCTTTGCCGAGCAGCTCGCCGCATTCTGGTACAACCTGTACATCGCGCCGGCCGGTTTCAGCCCGGCGAAGCCGGTCGGCACCGGGCCGTTCATCTTTAAGAGCTTCACGCCCGGCCAGCGCAGCGTGCTCACGCGCAACCCGCACTACTGGAAATCCGGGCTGCCCTACGTGGACACCCTGACCATCATCGATTTCAGCGACAGCACCAGCCTCCAGGATGCACTGGCTACCGGCGTCATCCACGGGGCGGGCGCGCTCGACGGACCGCAGATCGCTTCGCTGGCCAACACCAGCGGCATCAAGACGGTGGTTTCGCACACCGGCGAGATCATCCCGTTCACCATGCGCGTCGATCAGGCGCCGTTCAATGACGTCAACGTCCGCCAGGCGATGCGCCTTCTGGTCGACCGCCCGCAGCTGATCGACTCGGCGCTGGACAGTTACGGCGTGGTGGCGCACGACCTCTTCTCGCCCTATGACCCCAGCTTCGACCGCTCGCTGGCCCGCCCTCCCCAGGGCGACATCCCGCAGGCCAAGTTCCTGCTGAAGAAGGCCGGCCAGGACGGCATGACGGTGGCCCTCACCACCTCAGCGGTGGCCACCGGCACGGTGGCGATGGCCACCGTGCTGGCCGCACAGGCCAAGGCGGCGGGCGTCACGATCAATATCAGCAACGTCCCGGCCGGCACGTTCTTCGGGCCCAACTACCTCAAATGGCCCTTCGCGCAGGACTACTACAACTATTACCCCTATCTGTCCCAGGTGGCCGAGTCGATGTTGCTTGGCTCTCCATTCAACGAGACGCACACCAACAATTCTCAGTACACAAACCTCTACGACCAGGCGAACGCGACCGGCAATCCGTCGGTGCGGAAAGAGATCCTGCACGAGATGCAGCAGTTCGACTTCAACGAGGGCGGCTACATCATCCCGGCATACATTGACGGGCTGGACGCGTACAGCGACAAGATAAGGGGGTATACGGCCGGAAAGGTCGGCCAGCCACTATCCAACTTCGACTTCGAGCATTTCGCGTTCGCCGGGTAAGCCCAGAGGGCCCGGCCCGGGCGACGATGCGTCGCCCGGGCCGGGCCTCGCTGGTGTCCGCGGCCGATCGGCTCACCGGCCGGGCGCGGCTTACCGCAGCAACAGGTTCTTCATGGAGATGGTGGTGTTGATCATCCCCGTCCCGTACATGAGGTCGGCCACCCGCTGCACCTGGCCCACGCTCAGGAACGTCGGATACTGCCCGATCGTGACCAGGGACGCCGCCTGCGAGGACATCTCCGGCAGCGTCCGCAGCACCGACTGGACGGTGCCGCGCTGGCCCGCGCTGGCCTTCGCCTCGTCGAGTGCGGCCCGGAAGCCGCGTAAGGCCGCGGTGTGGGCGCTGGCGAAGCTGGCCGTGGTGAAGTACCCCGACAGCGGCAGGCCCGCGGTCACGCCGCTGCAGGCGTCCAGCAGCTCGATGGCGCCGAGCTCGGTTTCCGCCTGCAGTATGTAGGGCTCGGTGGCCACGATCGCGCTGACCGTGTGATCGCGCAGTGCGCTGATCATGCTGCTCGGCGCCATGGCATCCCACGCCACGCTGGATGGGCTGACGCCAGCGCTCTGCAGGCTCGATTCGGTCGCCAGCGTCTCGATGTTGTAAGGAGCGGAGGCGGAGAAGGGGGCTAGTTCGCGCGGCGGCGTGGCGACTGCCTTGCCTTGCAGGTCCTGGGGGACTCGCACCGCCGAGCCGGGCAGCGTGAGCACCTGAATCAGGCCCGGTGTCGCGTCGTACCCGTCCGCGATCAGGCGTAACTTCCCTTGGCCCACGCGGGCCTGCATGTAGAGCAGCCCGGAGTAGTCACCGCTGATGACCTCCGCCTGGCCGCTGGTCAGCGCCCCATACGCCTGCTGGAGCGTCTGGTACGTCTGCACGGTCACGGTCAGCCCGTGCCGGGCGAACAGCCCGTCCCTGACGCCCGCCTGCAGCGGGGCATTTTCGAGACCGGGGACGACCGCCACAGTGATCTGTTCGCCGCCGCCCTGTGCCTGGCCTGCCGCCTGGCCAGACGAGGTGCCCGTCCCTGGGACGTGGCAGCCCGCCGCGGATAACACCAGCCAGGCTGATACCAGGGTCATGCCCGACCGGCGCACCATTCTGCTGCGCCCGGCGCGGGCCCTAGCCACAACAAGACCCAATGAAGCTCCTCTGATAGACAGACGGGTACGGATCACGGGGTACCGGCACTTCCTAAGAAAGGTAGTAGTACCTTGGCGGTCCGTTTCCTGCTTAGGCTAGAGGTTTGACCACCCGCGCGTGCCCCGTCGATAAGACTCGTAGGCACAAAGCGCCTCATGGATAACGGTAGTGCCTTTAGGGCTTCTAGAGTCTCCTTAGATAACAGTGATAACACTTGATGTGGGTGACGCGGTCAAGCGTTAGAGTGAGCCCCAGACTCTGCTGAGACGGCTGCAAGCAGAACAGCCGGCCATCCGGCCGGCGTTCCGGTTCCCGCCGCAGCGCTCGCGGCTCAGCGGACGCCTGCCGTTTCCCGGGTGAGAGGTGCAGACTGTGCGGTCCAGGCGAGAGATAACGGGCAGCCCGGCCCATGATGCAATCCAGCGGTCACCCGTACTGGTGACCAACGCATCCTTATTGGCAGCTGCCGGCCAAAGCCAGTCCTCCAACGGCGCACCGGCCGACGCCGGCTCAGCGCCCCGCGACAGCAAGTCCTCCGGCAGCACGCGCTTAGCCGCCGAGCCTGTGCAGAAGGCGCCCCGCTACGCGTTGAAGAACTGGCGGGTGCGGTCCCGCCTGCTGCTGCTGGTCGTGCTACCGACGTTATCCGCCGTGATCCTGGGTGGCGTGGCCGTGGCGGCGTCCATCCGCAGCGCCGCTGCCTACCAGCGGGTCGAGCAGTTCTCCCGGCTGGGTGGTGAGATCACCGGCCTGATCCAGGCAGTGCAGACCGAGCGCGAGGACACCATCAGGTACATCACGATGGGCCCGGCCGGCGGCGGCCGGGGCGCGCCGCACGGCGGGTCCGTCCACAAGCTGGCGGTTCTCGCCCAGGATGATCACGCCACCGACGCGCTCGCCGCCCGGGTGCGGAACCTGGCCGGCGACATCGGCAGCTCCTACCCGGAGGTCGCGCAGCAAGAGGCGCAGGGCGCGATCACGGCGATCAACGGCATCCCGGCGTTACGGAGCGCCGCGACCACCACCAAGATTCCCTCCTTAGCGGTGATACAGCAGTACGCCGGCACGATCGACCAGCTGCTTGCGCTCGAGGATGAAATCGCCACGGGCGGCAATGACGCGGCGCTCGCCGACACGGTCCGCGTGGTGGGCCTCATCTCCGGGATGAAGGAGGAGGTGTCGCGGGAGCAGGCGATCCTCACCTCGGCCCTGACCCCGGACCTGGTGGGCGCGAACCAGTTCCAGCCCGGCCAGCTGTCCGCCCTCAGCGCTGCTCAGGCGGAGCAGCAGGCCAACGTGGCACAGTTCAACCTCGCCGCGACGAGCGGCCAGCGCCGGCTCTACAACACGTCCCTGTCGTCCGCGGAGGCCAACCGGGCACAAGCACAGATCCAGCAGGCGATCACGCTCGCCCTGGCAGGCGGCTCGTCGGCGGAGAACCCCGCCTTCACCAACGCGGCCAACGGTTCCGCCTACCTGGTGTCCAGCCTGCACGCGGTCGAGCAAGGGTTCATGGGGTCGATCATCGGCCAGAGCGCCGCGCAGCGGGGCAAGGCGATCCGGTCGGCGCTCATCGGCAGCGCCGCGATGCTGCTGGTGCTGGGCCTGGCCCTGTTCTTCACCATCGCCGTCGGCAGGTCCATGACCCGTCCCCTGCGTAAGCTGCGCAGCGGCGCGCTGGAAGTCGCCGGAACGCGGCTGCCGGCGACGGTGCGCAAGATGAGTGAGGGCGCTGGCGCGGACGCGCCGCTGGAGATCGAGCCGATCGACGTCGACTCCTCCGACGAGATCGGTGAGGTCGCCCGCGCGTTCGACCAGGTGCACCGGGAAGCGGTGCGGCTGGCCGCGAACGAGGCAGCGTTGCGCGGCAACGTCAATGCGATGTTCGTCAACCTCTCCCGGCGCAGCCAGTCCCTGGTCGAACGGCAGATCCGGCTGATCGACGACCTAGAGCAGGGCGAGCAGGACTCCGAGCGGCTGGCGAGCCTGTTCCAGATGGACCACCTGGCCACCCGGATGCGCCGCAACTCCGAGAACCTGCTGGTCCTGGCCGGCCAAGAGCTGTCCAGGCAGCGGACGGAACCGCTGGCGCTGGTGGACGTGCTGCGCGCGGCGGTCTCCGAGATCGAGCAGTACGAGCGCGTGGTCCCGAACATCCAGCCCGGCATCTCGGTCCGCGGGCAGGCGGTCAACGATGTCGTGCACCTGCTGTCCGAGCTGGCCGAGAACGCGACCACGTTCTCTCCCGCAGACACCCCGGTGAACGTGTCGGGCCACCTGCTCAACAGTGGCGGCGCGCTGCTCGACATCACCGACCGGGGCGTCGGGATGGACGCCGAGGAGATGGCCCACGCCAACTGGCGGCTGGACAACCCGCCGGTGGTCGACGTCGCGGTGTCGCGGCGGATGGGCCTGTTCGTGGTCGCCCGCCTCGCCGCCCGGCACGGCATCCGGGTCCGGCTGCGGCCGTCCGCGCACGGCGGGCTCACCGCCCTGGTGTGGCTCCCCGACGAAGTGATCATGCGCGAATCCCTGTCGACGACGTTCCGCCGGTTCCAGCCGCCCGGGGCAGGCGCTGCGGTCCCGGACACCCCGGACGGGCTGCCAGGCACCGAGGCGGACGGCCGCTCGGCGGCCGCGCAGGCGGTGGCGGCCGCGCGGGTGGCCCGGTTCGGGCCGGCCGAGCCGGAACGGGAGGAGGCGGACACCGACCCCGGCATCGCCGGGAGTGACCTGGCCGCCGCGCCGACGGCCGGCACGATCGCTCCCGAGTCGCCGACCGACGGCGATCAGGGCTACGGCACCGATGGCGCCGCGGCCCCGGCCAACGGCGTGCCGCACAGCGACGGGGGGCAGCCCGGTAACGGGTCGCTGCTGAGCAACGGCGTGTCGCACAGCAACGGAGTGGCGTCCGGCAATGGCGACGCGCCGGGCGCTATAGTGCCGCCCGCGACCAGCGTCGGCGAGGAGAACAGGTTGCCCATTTTCGAGTCCGTCGAATCCGACTGGTTCCGGCGCGGCCGGCTTGGCTCCGATTGGCCGGCACCGGTGCCCGGCCCGGTGCCAAGCCCGGCAGGCTGGTCCTCGCCGGCGGACGAGGGGTGGCAGGCGGCCGAGGTGGCGCAGGCCCCGGTGTCCTCGGGCACCACCCGGGCGGGCCTGCCCAAGCGCGTGCCGAAGGCGAACCTGGTGCCGGGCGGCGTCAACGGCGCGGCGACGCCGGCTGCGCCCCGGTCCGCGGCACAGACCAGGGAACGCATGGCGAGCTTCCAGCAAGGCATCAGGAATGCCCGCGCGGTCCCCCCCTCGGACGAGGATTACCCGGGTGCCGAGGACGGCAGGGAGGAGGACTAGTGAACCCGCTTACCTCGTCGGCGCAGGACCTGAACTGGCTCATCACGAATTTCGTCGAGCGGGTGCCCGCCGTGGCCCATGCGATCGTCGTTTCGGCCGATGGGTTACCCATGGCCTTCTCGGATGGCTTCCCGGTGGACCGGGCCGACCAGCTGGCCGCGGTGGCCTCGGGGCTGAGCAGCCTCACGCAGGGCGCGGCCCGGGTCTTCGAGGCAGGCCCGGTCATCCAGACGGTCGTCGAGATGGAGGGCGGGCTGTTGCTGGTGATGGCCATCAGCAACGGCTCCGGCCTCGCGGTGCTCGCGGCGTCCGACTGCGACATGGGCCTGGTGGCCTACGAGATGACGCTGCTGGTGGAGCGGGTCGGGCGGGCCCTGACGCCCGGCCCGCGGGACGGGCCGCGGCGCGAGCGCGGAACCTAGTCGGCGGAGTTTGCAGCCGGACCCATGACTTTTTGCTCGAAAGGCTATTCAGTGGACTTCGCAAGCCCCGACCGCCTGCGTGGTGACCCGGCCGAACCGGCGATGACATCGGTGAAGATCGTCGTCGCCGGTGGCTTCGGCGTGGGCAAGACGACCTTCGTCGGGTCGGTCTCGGAGATTACCCCGCTCACCACCGAGGCGGTGATGACCGCCGCGAGCGCCGAGGTGGATGACCTGTCCCACGTGCCGGACAAGACCACCACCACGGTGGCGATGGACTTCGGCCGGGTCACCCTGGACGCCGGCCTGATCTTGTACCTGTTCGGCACCCCCGGCCAGCACCGCTTCTGGTTCATGTGGGATGACCTGATCCAGGGCGCCATCGGCGCGGTGGTCCTGGTGGACACCCGGCGCCTGGCCGACTCCTTCCCCGCGGTCGACTACTTCGAGA
>Ga0126380_10000023_pt1 | contig 28825 bp, 27 predicted proteins | sample PanSoiMetPlot_26_FD_92544 | JGI IMG/M metagenome (GOLD analysis project Ga0126380, IMG submission 92544) | Tropical forest soil microbial communities from Panama - MetaG Plot_26 | ecosystem: Environmental > Terrestrial > Soil > Tropical forest > Bulk soil | place: Panama | collected 2016-02-17
CGGCGCGCTGTCGTTCCGCCACGCCAAGCCGAGCCTGATCCACGGGCTGGTGGCCGAGCGCACAGACCCGGTGCTGTTCGGCCTCTCGTACGACTACGTCGGCGACCTGTCGGAGACGGTGGCGCTGATCTGGCCGGCACCACGCTCCATCCCTCCCCTGCAAGAGGAGGGTGGCCGCGAAGCGGCCGGATGGGGTCAAGCGAACGTTTCGATTAACCCCCCACCCGGCGATCTGCGGTCGCCACCCGCCGCCGTTGGCGGAGGGATGGAGCAAGTGGCTCCCCCCTCGCATGAGCAGCGCGCGCCGAGCCTCACCGAAGTCGTGACGGCGCTGGCGACGCTGGGCAAGGCGGAGCTGCCGGCGCGGCTGGCGCACTGGCTCGACCTGCTCGACGAGACCGGGCGCTGGGCGCTGTTGAAGCTGGTCACCGGTGCGTTGCGCATCGGGGTGTCAGCCCGGCTGGCCAAGACCGCGGTGGCCGCCCTCGGCGACAAGGACCCGGACGAGATCGAGTTGATCTGGCCGGGGCTGGAGCCGCCCTATGTCGACCTGTTCGCCTGGGTGGAAGGGCGCGGGCCGAAGCCGGAGACGCAGGATCCCGCGCCGTTCCGCCCCGTGATGCTGGCACACGCCATCGAGGAGCCGGATCTCGCCGCGCTCGACCCGAAGGATTTTTTGGCCGAGTACAAATGGGACGGCATCCGCGTGCAGGCCGTGGCAGGCCGGCGCGCCGACGGACGGCGCGTGACGCGGCTCTATTCGCGCACCGGCGACGACATTTCGGGCGGCTTTCCCGACCTCGTGCCGGCGCTCGACTTTTCCGGCGCGATCGACGGCGAGCTCCTGATCAAGCGCGACGGCCGGGTGCAGCCGTTCAACGTGCTGCAGCAGCGGCTCAACCGGAAAACCGTGAGCGACAAGCTCACGGCCGACTTTCCGGCGCACCTGCGCGCCTATGATCTCCTGGTCGACGGCAGCGAGGACGTGCGCGACCGCCCCTTTCCCGAGCGCCGCGCCCGCCTGGAAGCGCTGGTGGCGGGCCTCGACCACGCGCGCGTGGATCTCTCGCCGCTGATTGCGTTCGCCACCTGGGACGAACTCATCGCGGCGCGGAACAATCCCGCAGCGGCGGGCGCCGGGCAGGATGCCGACGCGGTCGAAGGCGTGATGCTCAAGCGGCGCGACGCGCCCTACCTTCCCGGCCGCCCGAAAGGCTTTTGGTGGAAGTGGAAGCGCGACCCGTTCATCATCGACGCCGTGCTCATGTACGCGCAGCGCGGCAGCGGCAAGCGCTCGTCGTTCTATTCCGACTACACGTTCGGGGTCTGGCGCCACGGCGCCGACGGCGACGAACTGGTGCCGGTGGGGAAATCCTATTTCGGCTTCACCGACGCCGAGCTCGCCGACATCGACCGCTTCGTCCGCCGCAACACCATCGACCGCTTCGGGCCGGTGCGCGAGGTGGTGCACGAACCCGACAAGGGCTTGGTGTTCGAGGTGGCGTTCGAAGGGCTGCAGCGCTCGACCCGCCACAAGTCGGGCCTCGCCATGCGCTTCCCCCGCATTAACCGCCTGCGCTGGGACAAGCCGCCGGGCGAGGCCGACCGCATCGAGACGCTCGAGCGCATGCTCGAGCAGATCGACACGCACCACCACGGCTCGCGCGCCGGGTCACAGGGCTAAATTGACGCACGTGCGCCGAGAACTGCTGACCCCCATCCGACCCTTCCCCCTTTCAGGGGGAAGGAGGAGCAAGCCGCACGCGCACCGCGTCGTGCGAAGCGCCACGCAGGCCGCGAACTCTTTCCTCCCCTGAAAGGGGGAGGAATAAGGTGGGGGTCCAGCTACGATTTCAACCGTCTGCTGGCGCAACTGGGTGATCAGCGCGCGGGCGCCGGCACGCTCGACGAGTGGTGATCGACGATCATCCAGCTGTCGCCGTCCTTCACGAAGGTGAGGCTGTAGCGCGCCGGCAGCGTCTTGGCCTCGCCGTCCTTGGTGTAGGCAAAGGTGTAGTACCCGGTGTTGACCGCGGTGTTGCCATAGACCCGGATGAGCTGGTCGCCGAACGTGACCTTGATCTGCGGCAGCGCCCCGAAGGCAGCGACGAAATAGGCGCGGATCGCCTCCGGCCCCGACCGCACGGTGGGAGACAAGGTCCCCCACAGCACGCCGTCCTTGGCGTACAGCGCCGTGACCGAATCCGGGTTCTGCTGAGCCAGAACGTCGCCCCACTTGGCGGTAGCGGCTGCGACGTCTTCCTGGGGACCGGCCAGCGCGCCCGGCGCCGCCAGCACGCATACGAGCAATGAGATCGCAAGCTTGGTGGTCATGTGTCGCCTCCCAAATTCAGCACGCACCCATTCAAACTCCCGCCGCGATCCCTTGTAAACCATGGACGTTGCCCACTGTTGCCCACGCGGCGGGCCCATCCGGGGCACGTGAACTCGGCACCGGCCGCATGTTAGGATCGGCACGGATTCGGGGTTCGGGGACCATTCATGGCCGACAACGCAGTCTCCCGCTTCTTCGGCGGCTCGCCCCTTGCGGTGCTGGTGCGCCTCATCCTGGTGTCGATCCTGGTCGGCGTCGTGCTGTCGGCGTTCGGGCTCGACCCGTGGAACATCATCCCCAGCATCAAGCGCTTCGTGCTCGACATCTGGGACATGGGCTTCGACGCCATACGCTGGGTGTGGCGCTACTTCCTGCTTGGCGCCATCGTGGTAATCCCGATCTGGCTGATCATGCGCCTGATGGGTACGCGCGGCCGCTGACTCATCAGCAAAACCTTGCGCCGTTCATTCGCAGAATCGATTGGCCGCCCCCGCCCGCCTGCGGCTAAACGTCCGCCATGATCGCGATCGAGCCCCCCGGCTTCGCGGTGACGCATGCGCGCGTGTTCGGCATCGCGGCGCCCACCATGGTGGCGAACCTGACGACGCCGCTGCTCGGCATCGTCGGCACCGCGGTGATCGGCCGGCTCGGCGAGGCGCACCTGCTCGGCGCCGTGGCCATGTCGGCGCTGGTGTTCGACCTCATCTTCTGGGTGTTCGGGTTCCTGCGCATGGGCACGGTGGCGCTCACCGCCCAGGCGCTGGGCGCCGGCGATGCGCGCGAGCAGCGCGCCGTGTTCGTGCGCGCGCTGGCGGTCGCCGCCGTCATCGGGCTCACGCTCATCGTCCTGCAGCGGCCGCTCGCCGACGTGATTTTTTTCGCCATGGGTGGCAGCGAGGCCGTGACGGCGGCGGCGAAAGCCTACTTCTTCGTGCGCATCTGGTCGGCGCCGTTCGCGCTCGGCAGCTACGTGGTGCTGGGGTGGCTGGTCGGGCTGGCACGCACCGGCATCGCGCTGGCGCTGCAGATCGCCATCAACCTGCTCAACATGGCGGCGACGGCCGCGCTGGTGCTCGGGCTCGAACTCGGCGTTCCCGGCGCCGCGCTCGGCGCCGTGGTCGCCGAAACGGCGGGGTTCGCGGCCGGGCTGGCGGCCATCCACTGGCTCGGCGCCTTCACGCGCCCGGCCGGCGCGGTGTTCGACCGCGCCAGGCTCCGGCGCCTGTTCGCCATCAACCGCGACATTATGATCCGCACCATGGCGCTGATCGCGGCGTTCTTCTTTTTCACGGCGCAGGGCGCGCGCGCCGGCGATACGCTGCTCGCCGCCAACGCGGTGCTGCACAACTTCACCCTGATCGGCTCGTTCTTCCTCGACGGTTTCGCCACCGCGGCCGAGCAGCTGTGCGGGCGCGCGACCGGCGGGCACAACCGGGCGGCGTTCGACCGGGCGGTGCGGCTGGTGCTGGCCTGGGGCTTTGCGTTCGGGGCCGGCACCACGGCGGTCTTCGTCGCCGGCGGCGCGCCGCTAATCGACCTGATGACGGTGAGCCCGGAGGTGCGCGCGGCGGCGCGCCAGTTCCTGCTCTTCGCCGCCTTCGCGCCAACCGCCGGCGTGCTCGCCTATGCGTATGACGGCATCTATATCGGGGCGACCTGGGCGCGCGACATGCGCAACCTCATGCTGGCGGCGCTGGCGATCTATTTTGCGACCTGGTGGATATCGCAACCCTTGGGTAACGACGGCCTGTGGCTCGCGCTGCTGACATTCCTGCTGGCGCGCGGCGCGCTGCAGGCGGCGCGCTACCCGGCTCTGGTGCGGGCCACATTCGGCGATGAGAAGGAAAACCGTAGGGTGGGCTGAGCGGAGCGAAGCCCACCCGGTCTTGAGCCGATGAGCCGTCCGCGTGGGCTTCGCGCGCGACGGCGAAAACAAAGATCGAGCGAACCGAGTAAGCGCTCAGCCCACCCTGCGGAGCAAAGCAGCTATTCCGGCCACGGCTCGGCCGTCATGGCGACGGCATCGAGGCCGATGGCGGCGGCGAGCGAGTCGTGGCGGCCAAGGCGGAGAAAGCTCACCAGGTCAGCCTTGATGTCGGTGACCAGATGGACGCCGCGGAACACCAGTCCGGTATAAAGCTGGATGAGCGTCGCGCCCGCCTTGATTTTCGTGAAGGCGGCGGCGCCGGAATCGACGCCGCCCGTGCCGACGAGGGGGAATTGTCCCTCCACCCGCACGAAGGCCTCGGCCAGCATGCGCGTGGCGCGGCGGAACAGCGGCCGCCCCGACAGCCCGCCGGCCTCCGCGGCGTGCGCGCGGTCCCGCAGGTTTGCCGGCCGCGCGACCGTGGTGTTGCCCACGATCATGCCGTCGATGCGGCGCGCGCGCGCCACGCCGACCACGTCGTCGAGATCGGCGAGCGACAGGTCCGGGGCGATCTTGAGCAGCAGCGGGATGCGTGTGGCGCCGGCCGCCGCGCGGTCGCGCGCCGCCAGCACGCTCGCCAGCAGATCGTCGAGCGCCTTGGCCTGCTGCAGGTCGCGCAGGCCCGGCGTGTTGGGCGACGAGACGTTGACGGCAAAATAGCTCGCCACCGGCGCGAACGCCTCGATCAGTGCCGCATAGTCGGCGGCGCGGTCGGAAGACTCCTTGTTGGCGCCGACGTTGACGCCGACGATGCCGGCCGGCCGCCTGGCGGCGAGGCGCGCCAGCACGGCATCGCGGCCCTCGCTGTTGAACCCGAGGCGGTTGATCACGCCCTGGTCGGCGTCGAGGCGGAACAGCCGCGGCCGCGCATTGCCGGCCTGCGGCAGCGGCGTCACGGTGCCGACCTCGGTGAAGCCGAAGCCGAGGCGCAGCACCTGTGCCGCCACTTCGCCGTTCTTGTCGAACCCGGCAGCCAGCCCGACCGGGTTTGGGAAGTTTTGGCCGAAGGCGCGCACCGCCAGCCTCGGGTCGTCGGCGGCCGGCCGCAGCAGCGGCAGCATCTTCAGCGCATTGACGGCGAGGCGATGCGCGGATTCCGGCTCGAGCATCCGGATGAAAGGGTGGCCGATGCGCTCGAGGGTGCCGATCACGGCAGAAACTCCGGAATCACATGGCGGCCGTCGGCGCCCAGCGGCAGCGGATCGACGCGACGCACCGCGCCCACCGACAGCGCGCCATAGAGGTGCGGGAACAGCGCGCCGCCGCGCGACGGCTCCCACCGCAGTTGTTCGCCCAAAGCCGCCGCATCGACCGCGACCAGCACGAGGTCGCGCTCGCCGGCAAAATGCTTCGCCGCGGTCTCGGCCACCTGGCCGGCGGTGGAAAAATGAATATAGCCGTCGCGCCGATCGACCGCGCTGCCGTGGAAGGCCCCGGCGCACTCGGCCTCGCGCCACAGCGCCGCCGGACAAATCTTGTAGATCGTGGCCACGCGCTTTCCGTATCGACGCCACCGCGCCGCTTCAAGGCTTGCCGCCGCTGTCCGCCGCCAGAGCGCCCGGCGGCCGCCCGCCGACACGGCACAAATCTAACGTTGCCCGGCCGCCTCGGTCTTGCTAGGATAATAATCTCAAAGTCGGCCCTCATACATTTTTCGGTCTCCCATGCTCACCCACGCGCAGATCTGGACCGCCCTCGACCGCCTCGCATCGCGTTCCGGCCTTTCGGCCTCCGGCCTTGCCAAGCGCGCGGGTCTCGACCCGACCACGTTCAATCGTTCCAAGCGCATCACGCCGGACGGACGTGCGCGCTGGCCCTCGACCGAATCGATCGCCAAGGCGCTCGCCGCCACCGGCACCAATGTCGACACCTTCGTCGAGCTCATCACCGACAAGATCCACCGGCCGAGCCACGCGGTGCCGGTGATCGGCTTCGCCGAGGCGGGCGCCGCCGGCAATTTCGACGACTCCGGCTTTCCGTCCGGCACCAAGTGGGACGAGATCCCGTTTCCCGCCGTCAACGACGAGCACGCCTACGCCCTGGAGATTTCCGGCGACTCCATGCTGCCGCACTATCGCGACGGCGACCTCCTCATCGTCTCGCCATCGTCGCCCACCCGGCGCGGCGACCGCGTCGTGGTCAAGACCAAGGCGGGCGAGGTGATGGCGAAGGAGCTCAAGCGCCGCACCGCCAAAACCATCGAGCTCAAATCGCTCAACTCCGAGCACGGCGAGCGCGTCTTCGCGGTGCCCGACGTGCTGTGGATCTCGCGCATCGTGTGGGCGAGCCAGTAGCGGCGACAACACGTCAACTTCCGCCGGCAAGCCGCAATCACGCCCCGCCGTCGAGCCGGAGCGGAGCCTGCCGCTCGCTCAAGGGCTGATCCGGATCGGTCGCTCGATGAGGCGCGCGTCAAGCGTCCCGTCGTCTCCATCAGGAACCTCGTCGAGCGCAATCGGAAAAACCGTGAGCGCGCCATCCTTGATATGCAGGCGCAAGAAGCCCTTGTGATGTTTGATGCGCAGCGACGAAAACGCTTCGTTCCAGTGGCGGCGGAAGAAGGTCAACGACACCCAGAGATAGATGCCCAAGATCGTCGGCGCGACGACAGCCGTGATGACGGAAACAATCAGCACCAGCGCGACCGGAGAATGGATCGGCGACGTTCCAAGCCGCGCATAGCGCGCCACCAACAGGAATATGGCGAAAAAGCCGATGAAGTAGGCGAGAAAATGCAGGCCGCCGACCACCCACCGCAGCCACATGCGTTGCGCCGCCGAAAAGTAGGTCAGGGCTGCAATCAAAGCGACACAGGTCAACAGCACCCATGGAAAGCCTGTCAGCAGCAAAAATAGTTCGCCGACAGCGGACCACAGGTCCGGGGCGGCGCGCAACGAACCGGGCAGATGCTGGTCCTTCAGACCCGCCGTGCCGGCGAGCGCCCAGGTGACGATAGCTGCGAAAATTCCCATCAGTAGCGCGAACTTGGGATTGTTCCATGCGAACAGCAGCGTTCGCCACGACAGACAGCGGCTCGCTTTGGCGTCCGGATAGAGCATTCGATTCTTGAAGCTGCGCTGATAGGTCTCTTTGCCGGGAATCTCCTTCGACTTGACGGGCGGGGGAGGCGGACGATCCCACTCGAATGAGACGTCGCGAAGCTGGTGCGTCGGGTGGAGAAACGCACCACCGCCTCCCCATGTGATGTAGCAGCGAGCCCGGGCGGCGATTTCCGTCACTTCGGCCTTGCGGCGTTCGTTGTCGGCACCTTCGATGTAGCGCGCATAATGGTGACTGTCGCCGGTGAGCACCAACCGAAGGTTATGGAGCCGGGGGGCGCCCTCCTCCCTGGCCGTGCCGGTAACGACTCTTTCGAGGAACGAATGGTTGCGGAACATCTCCTCGGCGCTGCCGTCGAGATCGACGTAGCACCAGCTCGGCATGGCCGCACACAGAATGATGTTCGAGCCGGGCTTCATGAAATTCTGTGCCGCATGGTCAAAGAACGCGACCTGGCCACGGTCGATGTAGCCCGACAGCTGCGCGTCGACGCCAAGCAGCCACCAATTGCCGGGCAGCTTGAGGGCAAAGTAGCTGCGCGTCTGCTTGGACAGGCGGCCGCCAATCCGGCGCCCTCCACCAAATTCATGCGGCGTCGCGCCGGGGCGGCGCGCGCCGAATAATCCCAGGAAGGCGCTCAGCCCATCGTACCAATCGTGATTGCCGGGTATGGCGTAGACATCGGCGGCTTCCAGAGCCTTTTCGGCGTCTTCCGTCTTGGCGGCCTGCTCGAACGGCACCACCAGTCGATCCCGATATCCTTCGCGCGATGCCGTCGCGTAAACTTCATCCCCGCCAAACACCAGAATTTCGCCGCGCTCCGTTCCGATGCTTCCCGGCGCAGCCGTGCCGGGCGGCGTGCTGCGCCACTGGCCTTTGACCTCGCGGAATTCGAGATTTGAGCGGGCCAGCAGCCGGGCCACGGCGTAAGTCGAATCCCAGCCATCGCCGGTATCGGCAACGAAATCGAGCCAAATTTCCTTGTGCGGAGTTTTCGGGGCTGTCTCGGAGTAATCGTGATACGGATCGGGGTCTGCGGGCGAAGCGTCGTCCCGATTGCCGAACAATTCACGCCGATCGAGGAATTCGCCGAACACTGTGGCGATGCCGACGCGGATTCCTGTCTGCAGGAGATGGCCCGGATCGTACCAACCGTACATCGACAATCGTTCGATGGGTTCGTCGGCCATGAGACCCGTCCCTGGTGTTCGCGGACGTGGAAATCTGGCGATTGCCTCAAGCTATCACCACAAGTAGCATTATGGCATATTGCAAGCGGGTCGTCAGCCCCCCGCCTCAATCCTTCGCACTGATCGCCTGCGCGATGGCGTGGCCGGCGACGGCGTGGCCGTGCTCGTTCCAGTGGTTGTCGGAGACATGCTCGAAGCGCTGCCCGTGGTGCTGCCAGTCGGCGGCGAAGACAGGGTGCAGGTCGAGGAAAGCAATGCCGTGGCGGCGCGCGAGGTCGGCGGCCATGGCGTTCAGCGCCAGCGCCGCCGAGTCGTGGCCGGCGTAGATCGCCGCGCGGTCGCCGTCCATGACCAGCATGAGTCGCGCGCCGGCGCCGCGCGCCACCGCCGCCAGCCGGCCGAACAGGTGATCAGTGGCGGCGATCACGTCGGGCATCTGACGCAGGACCGCCGCGACGTCGATGTTGGCGGTGTAAGGGGCGTCGGCGCGGGCAGCCGGCACGAGCCAATGGCGCAGGCGCTCGGGATGGACCTGCCAGCGATAGTAGAGATAGCGCGCGGTCGCGGAGTGCAGCAGGCGCTCGCGCCAGCCCGGGTGCCAGGGCATCGGCGCGACCTCCTCGACCTTCTGGCCGGCGACGCGCACGCGCAAAAAGCTCGACGTGTATCGCCCGGCGGCGGGCGTCAGCGATTCGGAGAAATCGTTGTGGACGAGCAGCGTGACCACCCAGTCCGGCGCATAATGCACGACCTCGCGCTCAGCCATGTAGACGTACTGGCTCAACGGGGCGCCGCTGATGCCGAAGCGAAAAGCCTCGACCGGGCCGCGGTCGCGCGCCAGCTCGGCCGCCGCGCGTTCGGCAAAGCTCCGGTCGTGGGCGACCTGCAGTGCCTCGACATAGCTGTCGCCGATCACGGCGATGCGGCCCACGCCCGGCGTGCGCGGCAGCGCGTAGTCGCCGATGCCGGAATTCCATCCCTGGGCATTGATCGCGTAGGGCGCCGCGATCTCGTTGCGTACCCGCCAGATGCCGGCCTGGTTCGGTGCGTAGCGCACCAGCCCGTTGGCAAAATCATTGGCCGGGACATCGCTCGCCAGCAGGACGAAGCGAAACAAGACAAGCTCGCAGACGACGAGAAAGAGCGCGAGCGAGCCCACGACCAGAGCGCTGTTGACCGCCACGGATCCGAGACGATGCATCGGCCCAGGTCAGAACGGGCTCACGGGGAAATAGCGCAGCCACAGATCGGTGAACTGGCCCTTCTCCCACAGCCGAAACACGGCCCAGTTCAAGGCGAGGCGCAGCGTCTCGTTGCCGCGGCGGACCGCAATGCCGATGCCTTCGCCGAAAAAGCGGCTCTCCATGAACGGACCGCCCTTGAACATGCAGCAGTTGGCGGAATCGGTGCCGTTGAGCCAGAACGCCAGCGCAATGCCGTCGCCGAACAGGAGATCGACATCGCCGCGGCGCAGCGCCTCGCGCGCGGCTTCGGCGTTGGGATAGGGGAGCGCCTCCACTTCGGTGAAGAAGGCTTTCAGATAAGCCTCATGCGCGGTGTGGGCGACGACGCCGACCTTGCGGCCCTCGAGGTGCTCCGGGCGCACGTCGTCGATTTTCGTATCCCGGCGCACGACGAAGCGCGCGGGCGAGCGGTAGTAGGGATCGGTGAAGTCGATGCGCCGGCGGGCGTCGCGCGTGACCGCCAGCGAGGCGATCACCGCGTCGCCGCGATTCTCCGCCAGCGCGTCGATCAGCGTATCGAAGCGGCGCATCTGCACCGTGCAGTTGACCTTGAGCTCCTCGCAGATCAGCCGCGCCAGATCGACATTGAAACCGGCCGGATTGCCGTCCGGCCCGGGATAGTTGAACGGCGGATAGTCGGTCTCGGTGAGGAACCGGATGATGGTGATGCGCGACATGTCGGGGCGCTCCGGGCGCCGCCGCGGGTCCCAGAAACCCGGCACACCGGCGGCGTCGCCGCCGCCCACCTGCGCGGCCGCCAAGTCGGGCGCCATCGCGGCCAAGGCGAAGGCGGCGAGCAGCGCCCGCAGGAAGCGGCGTGGCGCGACCGTCGTTAACCGTAATCGTCCGTGTGGCGTGATCATTTCCAAATGGCTGACGCGAGCCCTGCCCGGGCGATGGGCGGCCTTTATAGACGAAAAGGCGCGCGTGGCCAGCCGGGAGGGGGCAAGCAAGCCGACACGGCCCCTGTTCTCTAAGGAACAGGCGGCGCGACTTTCCGGCGGAAGGTCAGGCTTTCGTGCGCAGCCGTTCGGCGAATTTTGGCGACACCGGATCGTCGGGCCGTGCGGCGGCGAGTTTTTCGAACAACGCGGCCGCCCCATGGCGGTCGGTTGCGCTCAGGTGAAATGCTTCCAGGTAGCGCGCGCGCCAGTCCGGCGGGGCGTCGGGCGGCCACGGCTCGAACACGGCGAGCGCCTCCTCCTCGCGGCCGCGCACCATGATGGTGCCGAGCGGGCGCAGCAGCGCGGCATCGCAGCGGGCGGCCGCCGCCGGCCCGACACAGATCGCCGAGCCAAGCTCCTTGTTGGCGGCTTCCAGACGCGCCGCGGTGTTGATGGCGTCGCCATGCGCCGTGTAGTCGAGCTTGGCGCGGATGCCGACGTCACCGACAACGGCGGGGCCGGTCTCGATGCCGATGCGCGTGCGGCCGAAGCCGAAGGCGGCCGGCTCGCCCCGGCGATAATTTTCCGACCAGTCGCGCAGCGCGATGGCGCAGGCGACCGCGCGCGCCGGGTGATCGGCGAGATCGATCGGCGCATTGAACAAGGCATGCACGGCATCGCCGATGATCTTGTCGACCATGCCGCCGTGGGCGATGACGATGGCTGCGGCGCCCTCGAAATATTCGTCGAGCAGCGCGACCAGCTGTTCCGGATCGGTGCGGCGCGTCAATGCGGTGAAGCTTTCGATGTCGGTGAACAGCGCCGTCACCTCGCGCCGTTCGCCGCCAAGCTTCATCAGGCCGGGCTCCTCGACGATCCGGCGCACCACTTCGGGGGCGAGATGCTGCTCGAAGCGGCGGCGCACGCGCGCCTCGCGCCGCCGCGTTCCGGCATAGGCCGTCACCGCCGTGACGACGAATACCAGAGCGGCCACGGCCGATGGCGTCACCGGATCGACGAGGCGATCTGTCAGCACCGACAGGCTCACGGCGCCCGCCCAGCCGAGCAGCAACGCGGCCAGCATGACGAGGACGCCGGCAAGCGGCGGCAAGGCGGCGCCTGCCACGATGGCGAGACCGCCAATCGCGATGAGGACTACCGGCTCGGCCGCGGCGGCGGCGTCGAGCATGCGCGGGAGCCGGCCGGTCAGCACCTGCGCCACGGCATCCGCCTGGATCTGGACGGAGGGCGTCAGCGGGTCGACCGGCGTCTGGCGGAAGCCGAGCAGCTCCGGCGCCGACCCGCCGATGAGCACGACGGCCCCGGCCAACCGGCCGGCATCGGCGCGGCCGTCGACCACATCCGCGGCCGACACGGTGCGCGCCGTCCATCGCTCCGGCGGCGAAGGAACGAGCCGCAGCAGCGCGTCGGATGGGAGCGGCACCGCCAGGTCGCCAGCGCGCAGCAACGGCGGAGACGCCTCGATGAGGTAGGCCGACGCGTTGCGCATCAGCCGCACCGCCTCCAGCGCTAGGCCGGGCAGCAGCGCATCGCCGGCGGCAACCAGGAGCGGCACATGGCGGTACAAGCCATCGGCATCGCCGGGCAGCGACAGGGTGCCGAGCCCCGGCGCGGCCTCGCGCAGCACGGCGGTTGGGCCGATCGCGCCGGCCGCGCGCCACAGCGCATGGAAGGGGAGCGCACCGCGCGTCATGATCGGCGCCGACGGCAGCGCGCCTGACTGATCGGGGTCGAGCACGAACCCGAGCACCACCGGAGCGCCGGCCAGGATTTTGGCGAGGCGCCGGTCGCCGTCGGGCAGCTGCTCGGCCAGATCGCGCAGATCCGTGCGTCCGGTCAGGATCGCGAGCCGCCGCGCCAGCGCGGCGGGCGAGCGCGAATCGGGCTCGGCGAACAGGATGTCAATACCGATGGCAGCGGGTTTCGCGGCAGCAACCGGCTCCACCAGCCGGGCCATGGTGTCGCGCGGCCATGGCCAGGCGCCGAGCGCTTCGAGCGACTTGCGGTCGATGTCGACGACGACGACGCGGGCCTCCGCCAGCCCGCCGCGCCACGACTGCACCTGCTGGTCGATACCGAGCACCGCGTCGAAGGCGTTCTCGCGCACGGTCTCGTGCCAGGCGGGCGGCGCGAGCGCCATGAGCACCAGCAACGACGCCAGGGTCACGATGCCAGCGACCGCCGGGGCGCGACCGCGCAGAATTCTAGTCATGGTCCTGCCGTGCGACCTGGGCCAGTTTGACCGGGTCGCAAAACAGGCGGTCCAAGGTGCGGACGATGGCACCTGTGCTCTCCAGGGCACCGAGAGCGGTATTCACTTTCGGCCGGCTGGCGCCCAGTAGCTGCGCCAGCTCGCCCTGCGAAAAGCCGAGGTCGAGGGGTACGCGCCTGCCCGGCGGCGCCTGCGGCTTGCCCAGGGTGTAGAGGAGAAAGCGGGCGAGCCGCACTTCCAGCGGATGCAGCGCGATGGCCTCGAGCTGGCTGGTCGTGTCGCGCAGCCGCCGGCACAGGCAGGCGATGACGCCGGCCGAGATGCCTGGGCGAGTCGACCACAGGTCGCGAAGGGCCTGGCGCTCGAGGGCATAGGCGACCACGTCGGTCAGCGCGGTGGCATCGGCGGTTCGCGGGCTGCCGTCGAGCGCCGCAATCTCGCCGAAAAGTTCGCCGGCCACGGCATGGCGGAAGCTGAGTTCGCGTCCTTCCTCGGTGGCGACCGCCAGGCGGACGCGGCCTTCGATGACCAGGTAGATGCGGGCGGCCGGATCGCCGCGCGCGAACACCATCTCGCCTTTCTTGAAGCGCAGCTCGCGAAACGCCGCCGCACAGGCCTCCACCTCCTCCGGGCTCAGGCCGCCGAACAGGTCAGTGCGGACCAGAAGCGGGACGAGACTGTGCTTTGCCGACATGTCGGGCCGGCTAAGTGACGCTGGCGAGCGCCGCCCGGATGCGTCCGTCGCCCCAGGTGTTGGGCGGCGTCGGCGCCGCGCCGGGATAGCGAATATCCGTGCCCTGGCCCTGCTGCAGCGTCACCTGCTGCCCGCCGCCGCTGACCACGACGCGCCCGCGCTGCACGAACACGCCGAAGACGCCGCCGCTCGGACCGGCGAAGAAGCGCGTGCCGCGCACGGCGATCAGGCCGAACGAGCTGCGCACCTGCATCGGCGCGGGCGGCGCCCCCGAGGGCCGATCGAACAGCATGGCGCCGGCCTCCAGCGTGATCTCGCCGCCGGCGTCGACCAGGTAGCGGTCGATCGTGACGCGGGCGAGCTCGCCCAACCGTACGCGCGTGCGCCGGCCGAGCTGGAGGGTCATGCGCGACGCCTCACCGGTGCGGACGCGGTCGGCAATGAACACCGGGGCTTCGCGCGTCAGCGCGCGGCGCGCCAGACCGGTTTCGGCAAAGCCCTGGCCGTTGACGTCTTCGATCAGGCCAGCCTGTTCGGCGCTTTGCGCGCCGGCGCGACGCGGCATGACCAGCGCGAGAGCCGCCGCACCGAGGCCGAATAACGAACGGCGATGGAGCAGATCACGGCGACGAAGGTCATAGATCGTCACGGACATCTCCCTGCGGCTGATTGGAAGAGCTCTCCCTCTCGACGCGCCATTAGAGCACAGAACATCGCGCACGCGTAAATAGCGTGTCTCAATAGCGAAGCGTTCGCGGCAACCTGACGTTGGGCCACGGGAGCGGGCTGCGAGCCCCGTCACCCTACAGATATTTGCGGAGGTCGGCGGCCGCCTCGGCGGTGCCGCGCTTGATATTGAACGGCGCAACGAAGCGGCCGTCCTTGTCCATCAGGTAGACGATGGCGGTATGATCCATCGTGTAGCCGCCGTTCTCCTGCGGCACCTTCTTGGCGTAGACGCGATAAGCCCGGGTCACGCCGGCGATAGCCGCCGGGTCGCCGGTCAGCGCGCGCAGATGCGGATCGAAGCTGGCGATGTAATCCTTGAGCTCGGCGGGCGTGTCGCGTTCGGGATCCACAGTGACGAACAGTGCATTCACCTTGTCGGCATCGGGACCGAGCGCGCGCAGCACCTCCGACACCTCGAACAGGGTGGTGGGGCACACGTCGGGGCAATTGGTGAAGCCGAAGAACACCAGGAACGGGTGGCCCTTCATGTCCCGGTCGGTGACGGTGCGGCCGTCCTGATCGACGAGCTCGAATGGCCCGCCGATGGCCGCGGCGGCCTGCGGGAGCGGGCCGGGAACGCGGCCGGCCACGAGCAAGATGACGCCGAAACAGGCCACCAGGCCGGCGAGAAATGCCGCCCCGATCAGCAGGATGCGCGCGGCCGGGTTCATGGTGGTCCCGGACCTCACAGGCAGGCCGCAAAGCCCGCCCGGATCATCTCGAAGAACACCGCGGTGCCGAAATGCGCCCACAGGGCGATGGTGCCGGCCAGCAGCGCGCCGACCGCAAGGGCGATCACGATCAGCGGGCGCCGATTCGCACGCGGAGATGCAGAGACGATGTCGGCCATGATGGCCTCCCGGAGGCGCCCAGGCGCCTCCCGTCACATAAGGGAGCCAGGGCCCGGCGGCAACCGGTGCATCGCACGTCGCGCGCAGGGGCAACCCTCGTGGTTGCCCGGGCACCCGCAAGGGGTGGCCCTACGTGCCTGCGATTCGCCTTACGAACAGGGCGGATAGAGTGCCGACAGTTCGCGGCCGCGCAGAAAGATCGTCCTGCTGTGGAGCCCGCCGCGCCGCTTGATCCAGTCGCGTACCCGCGGCGGATAGGCCGCCATCAGCAGGCGCGTGCCACCGTTGCTGCGGACCGGCTGCCCGTCGGCTCCCGGCATCCAGGCGGCGTGGAACCCGAGCACCGCATTCGGCGTCATGCAGATGCGCTCGCGCGGGATCACCGCCAAGGCCAGCGTGCAGGCCGACAAGCACGGGCCGTCGATGACAACCCTGTGCCCGGCCTCGCGGATCATCGCGTATTTGTAGAGATAGGGTCCGATCTGCCCCCCGAAGTCGCGCTGGATACGTACTTCTGCTGATGCCGATCCGATGCCGATCAGCGTTACCAGCGCGCCGACCACAGCGGCGCACCGCACTCCCGCAAAGACCATTCACTCCTCCCCTGGGCTCTTGTCGCCCACGCTCATACTGCCTGCTCTTTTCAGAAAGCCAAGCAGATTTTTTTGTGGCGGATTTCGTCAATAGACAAAATTCTTTTCAGGTGACCTAGCGTCAGCATCATTCGACCGGGCCAGGCGGCCATCCGCCGAACACCGGCAACGCGCCCCGCGCGAACGAAACCTGCGTCGGATTAACAACCCCAATCAAACAACCGGCCTGCGGCGTCGGAGTTCTCTAGGCCTCGGGCACGCCGACATAAATATCGTCGCCCTCCTGGCGCACCGGATAGGTGCGCAGATCCTGGGCGGCCGGTCCCGACAGGCACTCGCCCGTGGCGATGTCGAACTGTGCCGCATGCAGCGGGCACTCGATCGTGCCGGCCTGGACGAAGCCCTGCGACAGGACAGCGAATTCGTGGGTGCACACGTCGTCAATGGCGTGAATTGCACCATTGATCCGGTAGAGCGCGATGGCGGCGCCGTCGACGTCGACCGGAAACCCCTCGTCGTCGCGCAGGTCGGAGGCGGACGCAACGCGGTGCCAGGTGGTCACGGCGACGATCCTATTCCGCCGCCACGCGCGGTGCCGCGGCGGCTTCTTCCTGATGCAGCCGGTCGAGGATACGGCGAGCCTGGATCACGCCGGTATCGGCATTGATGTCGGTCTGCGGCGGGTTGGGCACGAGGTCGAGGTTCACCTGCTGGGCCTCGAACACCGCCACGTCCTCGAGGAACGCCGTCCTGATCTGCGCCACCACTTTCTCGGTGGTGTGCGGATTGTGAATGTCGAAATCGTGGGCCTGGCCCCAGAAATAGTGGCTGGTTGTCTCCGTCTCCGGCGTGATGGCGTTGAGATTGCGCATGGAGATACCGCCGACGCGATGCCCCTCGGGCGCGCCGGTGCCGGTCGGCGTGGCGCCGACGTCGAGGCGCAGGAACGCGGGCGGAACGAAGTCGATGATCTGCCACCGATCGACGTTGCCGGTAAAGCCGCCGACCTTGACGAAGGTGGGCGGCGGCGGCTGGTCGATGATCCAACGCGTCACCGCGACGTTGTCGTGGGCGCGCTGGACCTTGACGCTGGCATGCTCGACCAGGGCGGAGTTTCCGATAGTGGTCTCGTGCACGAAGGCGAGGTGCGTGAGGTCGAGCAGGTTGTCGACGATGAGCTGCCAGTTGGCCTTGACGTGGAGATATTCGCTGGCGGCGCCCCAGCTGGGATCGTCGAGCCAATGGTAGTCGGTGATTCTCCCCGGATCGGCCAGGGCCGGATCGCCCATCCAGATCCACAGCCAACGATAGCGCTCGACCAGCGGATAGGATCGCACGCGCGCCGATGGCGGGATGAGGTCTTGCCCGGGCACGCGCACGCAGGCGCCGGTGCGGTCGTAGCGCAGGCCGTGGTAGTGGCATTGCAGCGTGTCGCCGATCAGCTTGCCCATGGACAGCGGCAGGTGGCGGTGGGCGCAGCGGTCCTCGAGCGCCACCGGCGTGCCGTCCTCGGTGCGGAACAGCACGACCGGCTCGCCGAGGATCACCCTCCGCAACGGCTTGCGGCCAGCCTCGTGGCCGGACGCCGCGACGTACCAGGAATTTCTCAGGAACATGGCTTCGCCCTCCAGTCCTGACGTGGCGCAATCCTATGGGGCGCGGCGGCCGGCAGCAACGGAATGATGCGGCTTCGGCGCTCTCACAGCATCTCCTTGATGGCGCGAATGAGCCGGCGATCGACGCTGATCATCGCCGCCTTCTGCGGCAGCGACAGCGCCTGGCGGTCCGCCGCCGGGACGGCGCGCCCCTGCAGGATCACGCGGCCGTCGGATGTGAGGAAGATCGACTCGGCGATGCCGGCGTCGCTGTCCTGCCACACCAGCTCGACGCAAAATTTGACGCTCATGGCTTTCCCTCGGCCGCCCGCGGCGACCAGATCGAGACCTCGGCGAGATAGGACGGGATCCAGATCGTCGCGACCCGCGCAAAACGCTGCTGACGCTCCATGGCCTGCAGCATGCCGACCGTCTGGAAGCGCGTCCAGCCGAACTCCAGGCGTTCGTGCTCGTCGAACGCGTCGATCACGACGATGCGTTGCACCGGCGTGCGGCTGACCCACTCCTCGATGGCCTGACGCACGCCGTCGACGCTGGCGACCGGAAAGATGGGCAAGTCGACGGTAGCGCGACAGCGGCAGCGTTCACGCACCGTCCAGGTCGTGAAAAAATGCGGCCCGAAGCTCATCAGGAAGCCGACGGTCTTGATCCCGTCGAGCGCCGGCAGGTAGGCGGCCGCGAGTTCGAGGTCGCTCGGCATCCTGCTGGCAGTGCGCCGCGCCAGGGCATCACCGGGCGACAGCGCGGCGGCGAGATGACCGGCGACCAGCGCCAGGACCGCGGTCCCCGTCGCCAGCGCGCCGGCGCGCAGCGACAGCCGAGCGGTCAGGCGATGCAGCACGATAACGGCGCCGGCGCCGGAAAAAATCCACAGCGTGAAAATCCACGAGGCGAGATAGCGGGTGTTCATGTTCGGATGCAGCACCACTGCCGCCGCCGACACGGTGAGCAGCATCAACGGGCCGCGCGCGGCCGGTGTCAGGCGGTGCAGCCGCCACAGTGCCGCCGCCGCGAGCAGCACGGCAAGCGCCGCGCTCCACAGCCCGACGTGATACTCCTCCGCCAGCCACAGCGCGTAGCGGCGCGCGCCCAGCCACGGGTCGAAATGCTGGTCGGGAAACGAATTGGCCGTGCTGACATACATCAGGAAGAATTGCAGGCGCTGCGGCAGCAGCAGGAACACGCCGATCGGCACCGCCTGCCAGTAGAACATGGCGCGCCCGATCGGCCCCATCCGCGCGTCGAACGCGGCCCGGTGCCGGTACCAGGCGATGGCCAGGCGGACGAACAGCAGCGCCCAGGCCACGGTGAGCGGGTTGCGCGGCGGATAGGCCGACAGGCTGCGGCCAAACATCTCCAACGGCCGCGGCCCGTGCAGCGTGATGACGACGACCGCGAGGCCGGTCGCGGCGGCGGCGAGCAGGAGCGGATCCTTGAGCCCGTGCCGGATGGCGCGGCGAATGTCGATGCCGGCGGCAAGGTCGCGCGCCCATGCCAGCCAGTCGCGCGGTGCCGTGCCGACGAAGGCAAGCACGAGCGCCACGACGGTGAGAAGCCAGTAGTTCTGCTTCTGCAGGAACAGGAGCGTCAGGGCGATGGCCAGCGCCCGCCAGCGCGGATAGGCGTGCGGCGCCTCGCAGGCGCGCAGGTAGAGCCACAGCGCCAGCGCCGTGAGGCCGGCGCCGAGGCCTTCCAGCATGACGTCGGCCGAGATGGCGCGAAACGCCGGACTGGCGATGGCAAACGCCGCCGCCACCGCGCCGGCGACCGCGCCGTCGCGGCGATCGACGAACAGTTTTCGCGCGATCAGCCAGGTCAGCACGATGGTCATCACCCAGCCGATGAGGCCGGGCAGGATGCCGAGGCGATGATCGATTCCGCCGATCGCCAGGATCGTCCCCAGCACGAGGGGATTGAGCGGCACCCAGCCGCGTATTTGCTCGAGCGTAGCCAGGAACGCCAGGGGGTTGAGCGTGCGCAGCGCGAGCGCGACGTCGAGCCCGAACATGTAGTGCGCGGTGCGATCCTCCTCGAGGTCGCGCCAGACCGTTCCCGGATGGTGGAAATAGGCCGCGAACATCCACAGGGCGAACGCCACGGCCACGAGGACCACGATCGCCGTCATGGCGAGATCGAGCAGGGACTCGCGCGACATGGGTTTGAGACGCAGCATTGCCGAATGCGTCAGCACTGCGCGGCCGCCCGCGTCACCCGATCCGGTCCGGGAATTTCTCGTCCTCGAAGATGGAGATGGCGGGCGGCGTGCCGCTCAGTCCCAATTCGTGCCAGCGCTGCACCACGTTGTCATAGGCGGCGCGCGACAGCTTTGTGCGCTTGGAAAAGGTCTTGATGAACTTGTAATCCATGCAGGCGTTGATCAGCGCCTTGGATCCCCACGGGCGAATCTCCGGCGGGTTGAGGCTCGGGTCGAGATAGGTGCTCCAGGTCTCGCGCAGGATGTCGATCGACTGCGCCGGGCGCGAACGCGTCGCCATGGCCCACAGCACCTGAGTGACGTTGGTGGGATCGACATCGTCGTCGACCACGATCACGTATTTGCCGAAATAGGCGCCGGCCGTACATTGCGCGGCCAGCGCCATCACCTGCGCGGCATGCCCGGCATACATCTGCGTGATGGAGACGACCGTGATGCCCCAGCCGGCGGCCTCGGGAATCGACCACACGCCCTTGATGCCCGGCACGCCGAGCTTCTGCAGGTCGGCCCAGATGCCGGCGGAACGCAACGCCGCCCAGAACAGCCCGCACTCGTTGGCGGCGCCGTCCGCCATCAGGGCGCAGGTCAGCGTGGGATTGTCGCGGTAGCGCACCTTCTCCACCCGCATGAACGGCGTGGCGCCGGTCGGCCGGCCGTAGTAGCCGGTGAACTCGCCGAACGGTCCTTCGGCGAAGGTCTCGTCCGGATAGAGATGCCCTTCGAGGACGATCTCGGCGCGCGCCGGCACCGGCAGGCCGGTGACGTCACCGGTGAACAGCTCGATCGGCGCGCCGTAGATGCCGGAATAGTATTCGTACTCGCTCTCTGTCTTCGGCAGGCTGGTGGCGGCGACCAGGAACAGGAGCGGATCGATGCCGTAGCAGGCGGCGATCGGCATGGGCTTGCCCATCTTCCACCACTTCTCGCGGTCGGTGGTGGCGTCCTTGCCGGGCGAGGTATAGACGCCCACCTCGCGCGGCCCCTTGATCATCATGCGATAGGTGCCGACGTTGATGCGGCCGGTCTCCGGATCCTTGGTCACCACGGCGTCGCCGGTGCCGAGATATTTGCCGCCATCGAGCGGCCACATGCGCTGGGCGGGGAACATCCGGATGTCGACGGCGTCGCCGGTGACGACGTTCTGGTTGCAGATGGCGGTCGCCGGCGCGACCTCGCGGGGCGGCATCTTTCGGCCGAGCTTCTGCTGCAGGATCTGAACCGCCTTGAGCGGGTGATCGACCGGCTTCTCACCGATCATCAGGCAGAAGCGCGACAGGTTGCAGCCGATCATGTTGTAGAGGGCGCGGTGGCCGGGATGGCCCTTGACGTTCTCGAACAGGAGCGCCGGGCTCGTCTCGCTGCCGACCAGATACGTGATGGTGGCGGCTTCGAGATCGGGATCGACCTCGGCCGTGATGCGCTTGAGCTCGCCCAGGGCCTCGACCTTCTCCAGCCAGGCGTCGAGATCGCTGCTGTTGGGGCTGCGCTGGCGAGCGGCATCGACGGGCGCAAGCGGCTCATTCTTGTGGGCGGCGCCCACGGCCACGCTCATCTCCATATCGGTCCTCCCTCAACGCCTGCCGACCTGATCTCGATCCCGGCCAGCTTGGCACGATCAGCCGTCGTCCGCCACGCGGCCGCGGTGGCGGCTCATGTTCGCGTACATCCGGCGCAGTGCGCGCTTCACGACCGCCCTGTCCCGTTGCGGCAGGCCGCGGCCCAGCGTCTCCTCCAGGCTGAGCGCGGCGGGAATGAGCCGGTCCACGAGGGCACGGCCCTTGGCGCTCAGCGAGACCACCACTTCACGGCTGCTGGTCCGGGACCGGGTGCGGCTGACGAGACCCATGCGGACGAGGCGCGTGACGAGGCGCGACAATGTCGATGCATCGATGCTGGTGAGGCCGGCGAGATCGATCTGGCGCTGGCCGCCATTGTTCGAGAGCACCGCCAGCACCCGCCACATGGCGATGCTCAGGCCGTGCGCCGCCAGCTGATCGGCGGTGAAGCGGACCGCCAGGACGGTTCCGACCCGGTTGATCAGGTAGGGAAAATAATCGTCGAGCTCGAGCCTGGACCGACGCACCGCTGCCCCGTCGCCGTCGAAAATCCGCGGACCCGTGTTTATGAAAGCGCCTCGCCTCTGTCAAAATCATCATCGCCAGCAGGTTCGGTTGCTTATTGTTGCACTTGCAACAATTGCGTCTGCATCGAAAATTTGACTGGCGGCCGGGCGCGCTTGGTGCCATCGTAGGAGGCGTGGCCGGAACGCCCGACGCCGGACGTTCGGCGGCGGCCGCGCATCGCATCGGCGCACACGGGCGGATGCGACAGAACCACGATGCCGGTGGTCCGAACCAACAATCCCCACCGGCGCATGCGACCGGGAGGATATCGTGGAGTTCGGATATTTCACGCTGAGCGACAATCATTACGACGCCAACACGCGGTCGGCCAACCAGTTCGTCGCCGACATCACGGACGAGGCACTCTACGCCGACCAGCTCGGCATGCACTCGGCATGGATCGGAGAGCATCACTTCAACTCGCTCGGCGTGCTGTCGTGTCCGGACCTAGTGCTGTCGTACATTGCGGCGCGCACCAAGCGCATCCGGCTGGCGCCGGCCGTGACCGTGCTGCCGCTGCACCACCCGATCCGCGTCGCCGAGCAGTGGGCGACCATCGACCTCCTGAGCAACGGCCGCGTCGATTTCGCCGCCGGCCGCGGCTACGACCGGCGCGAATACGAACCCTTCCGCGTCGACTTCGACGACAACCAGAGCATTTTCGAGGAAGGACTGGAGCTCGTGCGCCGGCTGTGGGCAGCGGACGACCGCATCTCCCATCACGGCACGCATTACGCCTTCGACGACGTGCGCATCACGCCGAAGCCGGTGCAGCGGCCGATCCCCACCTATGTGGCGTCGTTCTCAAAACTGTCGATCGAGCTCGCGGCTCGGCTCGGCTGTGGCCTCATCGTCGCGCCGTTCGCGGCGGCCATGAGTTTTGGCGGCCTGAAGCAGGTCGCCGACCTCTATCACGAGACCTGCGCCAAGCACGGAACGAAACCTGGCCGGCTCATGTGCAGCTACTTCACGCATTTCGCCGACACGCCCGAGCAGGAGGCGGCGCAGCGTGCGCGCCAGATCCGCTACTACCGCGAATGCGTGATCCCGGCGTTCCCGGGCGATCCCAAGACGGCGCCGCCCAGCTATCGCTACTTCATCGGCATGGTGGAGCGCCTGCAGAACGTGAAGCCGGAGGACCTGACCGAGAACTCAGTGCTGCTCGGCTCGCCGCAACGCATCGCGGACACGCTGAAGAAGGTCGAGGCCGTCGGCTTCTCTGAAGTCATTCTCTATTTCAACGTCGGCCTCAAACCGCACGCCCAGGTGAAGGAGGAGATGGACCGCTTCATGCGCGAGGTGGCGCCGGCCTTCGAAGGCGCGCACCGGCGGGCGGCATAGCAGCCCGCGGGAATTTTCGGTGTTGGGCTGCTGACCTGAATGGGTATTTTTCTTCTTCCGTAACGGGATGCATAGAAATATCTGCTTATAATAAGGCAGCATCTTGCGACCTTGTGGTAGAATATTCTATATCGGCCGGGAAGCAGACGGTTCTTCACGCGCATGCCTCGGCCGGCCCAATCAATCCAATATTGCCGCGGATCCGGAGGCGATCGCGCGAACGGCGCGTTTTTGCCGGCGCCGAAGCTGCAACTCACCCGTTCGGATGACGCCATGGCTCGCCAAAATGGCGATAACGCCGCCGCCCCATCGCGGCGATCGCGATGCGCCGCGCAAGACGTGACGGCCATAAGGACGGAAGCGCGTTACGGCGGGTGGAGCAGCGACTTTCGGATAGAACGGCCGGCCGGCCGCGACGGCGGACCAGGATCGATTGCGTAGAGCCATGACCAGAGCGGCGCCCTCCTCCCTCGATCCGCACGAGCTCGCCGCGACGCTGGCGGCGCGCCTCGCGCCGCTCGACCTGTTCGCGCGGGCGGCGCTGATCGCCGAACAGGTCCCGGGCCGCATCGTCTTCACCACGAGCCTGGGCCTCGAGGATCAGGCCATCGCGCACGCGATCTTTGCCCAGGATCTGCCGATCGAGGTTGTGACGCTCGACACCGGCCGCCTGTTTTCCGAGACCTACGAGGTGTGGGCCGAGACCGAGGCCCGCTACGGCCGCCGCATCCGCGGCCTGTCGCCCGACCGCGTGCGCCTGGAGCAACTGGTGGCGCGCCAGGGCATCAACGGTCTCCGCCACTCGGTGGAGGCCCGCCGCGCCTGCTGCGGCGTGCGCAAGGTCGAGCCGCTGGGGCGGGCGCTCGCCGGCGCCGCCGGCTGGATCACCGGGCTGCGCGCCGAGCAGTCAGCCGACCGCGCGCTGCTCAATCTCGCGGTGGCCGACGAAACCCACGCGGTCGTCAAGGTCAACCCGCTGTTCGACTGGACGCGCGAGCGCGTGGAGGCGTTCGTGCGCCAGCACGACGTGCCCTACAACCCGCTGCATGATCGCGGCTTCCTGTCGATCGGCTGCGCCCCGTGCACGCGCGCCGTCGCCCCGGGCGAGCCGGAACGCGCCGGCCGCTGGTGGTGGGAGCAGAATGACAAGAAGGAATGCGGGCTCCACGGCAGCACCCCTCAGGCGCCGACGACCGCTGTCGCGCAACTGGAAAAGGTGTGAGCCGTGGAGATGCAAGCCGGCGCCGCCACCGCCCGCCTCACCCACCTGCAGCAGCTCGAGGCGGAGAGCATCTACATCCTGCGCGAGGCGGTGGCCGAGTGCAGCAATCCGGTGCTGCTCTACTCGATCGGCAAGGATTCGGCGGCGCTGCTGCATCTCGCGCGCAAGGCCTTTGCGCCGGGAAAGCTGCCGTTCCGCCTGCTGCACATCGACACGACGTGGAAATTCCGCGAAATGATCGCGTTCCGCGACGCCCAAGCGCGCGAGCTCGGCCTCGACCTCATCGTCCACACCAATGCGGACGGTCTCAAGCGCGGTATCAGCCCGATCATTCACGGCTCCGACCTCTATACCGACGTGATGAAGACGCAGGCGCTGCGCCAGGCGCTCGACGCCTACGGCTTCAATGCGGCGTTCGGCGGCGCGCGCCGCGACGAGGAGGCGTCGCGTTCCAAGGAACGCGTGTTCTCGCTGCGCAACGCGCAGCACCGCTGGGACCCGAAGCGCCAGCGGCCGGAGCCGTGGCGGCTGTACAACGGCCGCGCCCGGCGCGGCGAAAGCGTGCGCGTGTTCCCGCTGTCGAACTGGACCGAACTCGACGTGTGGCTCTACATCCACCAGGAGAACATCCCGGTGGTGCCGCTCTATTTCGCGGCGCCGCGGCCGGTGGTCGAGCGCGACGGCCTCCTCATCATGATCGACGACGCGCGCCTGCCGCTGAAGCCCGGCGAGCAGCCGCAGATCAGGACGGTGCGGTTTCGCACGCTCGGATGCTATCCGCTCACCGGCGCGATCGAGAGCGAGGCGGCGAGCGTCCCCGACATCATCCGCGAGCTGATCGAGAGCCGCTACTCCGAGCGGCGCGGCCGCCTCATCGACCACGACGGTCCGGGCTCGATGGAGCGCAAGAAGCAGGAGGGCTACTTCTGATGACGGTGCGGCCCGACCCTGGCGCCTTCGCGCTCGACTCCTTCCTCGATCAGCAGGAGCAAAAGAGCCTGCTGCGCTTCGTCGTGTGCGGCTCCGTCGATCACGGCAAGTCCACCCTGATCGGGCGCCTGCTCTACGAGGCCAAACTTCTGTTCCAGGATCAGCTCGAGGCGCTGATGGGCACGGCCGCTGCCGTCAGCGGCGCCGGCGCCGGCGGCACCGCGCACCAGGAGATCGACTTCTCGCTCCTGCTCGACGGGCTTGTGGCCGAGCGTGAGCAGAAGATCACCATCGACGTGGCGTACCGGCTCTTCACCACCGACCGGCGCAAGTTCATCGTCGCCGACGCGCCCGGCCACGAGCAGTACACGCGCAACATGGCGACCGGCGCGTCGACTGCCGACCTCGCACTGATCCTGGTGAACGCCGCCGATGGCCTGACCAGCCAGACCAGGCGCCACAGCCTGATCGTGTCCACGCTCGGCGTGCGCCACCTGGTCGTCGCCGTCAACAAGATGGACCTGGTCGGCTGGTCGCAGGAACGCTTCGACCGGATCGAGGCGGATTTCCGCGCCTTTGCCGCCGATCTCGACGTCGCCGGCATCACGTTCATCCCGGTGGCGGCGCGCAGCGGCGACAACGTGGTCAACCGCTCGCCGCACATGGGCTGGTATCGCGGCCCCACCCTGCTCGCGCATCTGGAGCAGGCGGACATCGCGCCGCACGACGAGCAGCCGTTCCGCATGCCGATCCAATGGGTCAACCGCCCGAACGCCGAGTTCCGCGGCTACAGCGGGCTGATCACGGCGGGCGAGGTTTTTTCCGGCATGGCGGTGCAGATCTGGCCGTCCGGCCGCCTGGTGCGCGTCGAGCGCATCGTCACGGCGGGAGGCGATGCCGACCTGGCAGTCGCCGGCGAATCGGTGACGCTCACGTTCGACCAGGAGGTGGACGCCTCGCGCGGCGACGTGCTCGCCGAGGCCGGCGCCGCGCCACTGGTGTCGGATCGCTTGTCCGCCCGCGTGGTGTGGATGAGCGAGCAGCCGCTGACCCCCGACCGCCGCTACCTGGTCAAGGCCGCGACCGCCACCGCCCAGGCCACGGCCGGCGCCGAGATGCAGGTCATCGATCTCGATTCGCGCCGGGCGTTGCCGAGCGCGCGCATCGCCAACAACGAGATCGGCGCCTGTGTGCTCACGCTCGATCGCCTGATCTCGGTCGACCGCTATCGGGCGAACCGGGCGACCGGCGGCTTCATCATTCTCGATCCGGAAAGCTACGACACGATCGGCCTCGGCATCGTGGAAGCGGCCGATACGGCGCAGCCGCGCGCGCGCATCCCGGCGGCACCAGGCCCGGATGGAGTCAAACGTCTCCTGACGCGCACGCACGAATCGCGGCTGCGCTCGGCTGCCAAGGCGCTCACCTGGCGCATCGTCGCCAGCCTTGTGGCGTTCGCGATCCTGTTGGCGCTGACCGGCAGCGTCGGCATCGCCGGCTCGGTGGCGCTGGCCGACATCGTGGGCCGCACCATCCTGTACTATCTGCACGAGCGGATGTGGGCGAGGATCGCCTGGGGCAACCAAGGTACCTCGCCGCCGGCGGCGCGAAGCTGCTAAGCTTAAGGACCTTCTTGCGTCTTGGGGCGTTAGCGGCGGGGCCGCACGAGCAGAGGCAGCGGTGGGAAGCCCATATTACAAGGCAATCGTACCGGCGCTGGCGGCGCTGCTGGTGCTGCTGACCTCGGCGGCGCGCGCCGAGACGACCCTGCTCAACGCCTCCTACGACCCGACGCGGCGATTCTATACCGAGTTCAACCGCGCCTTTGCGGCACACTGGAAGGCCGAACGCGGCGACAAGGTGACGATCTACCAGTCGCACACCGGCTCGGGTGCGCAGGCCAGGGCTGTAAGTTTTGGCCTGCAAGCCGACGTGGTGACCCTGGCGCTGGCTTATGACATCGACGCCATAGCCCAGCGCGCCGGCCTTTTGCCCAAGGACTGGCAGCAACGGCTGCCCAACAACAGCGCGCCCTATACGTCGACCATCGTCTTCCTGGTGCGCAAGGGCAACCCCAAGCAGATCCGCGACTGGTCCGATCTGGTGAAGGACGGCGTCAGCATCGTGACGCCGAACCCGAAAACCTCCGGCGGCGCCCGCTGGAATCATCTGGCGGCCTGGGGCTACGCATTGCGCGCGTTCGGCAACGACGAGCGCAAGGCGCTTGACTTCGTGACGCGGCTCTACCGCAACGCGCCGGTGCTCGACACCGGTGCGCGCGGCGCCACCATCACGTTCAGCCGCCGCGACATCGGCGACGTGCTCATCGCCTGGGAGAACGAGGCGCTGCTGGTGGCGAATGAGGTGAGTCCCGGCGACTTCGAGGTGGTCGTGCCGACGATCAGCATGCTGGCCGAACCGCCGGTCGCCGTGGTCGACAAGGTGGTGGACCGCCGCGGCACCCGCGAGGTGGCGGAGGCCTATTTGAAATTTCTCTATGGGCCGGAAGGCCAGGACCTCGCCGGCCGCTTCTATTTCCGGCCGCGCCTGGCGCCGGCCATCGACAAGGTGCGCAATCGTTTCGCCAATCTCGAGCTGATGACCATCGACCAGTTCGGCGGCTGGGCGCAGGCGCAGAAAGTGCATTTTTCCGACGGCGGCCTGTTCGATCAGATCTACCGCCCGGGGGCGAGACAATTTTGATGGCCGTACGCGCTCTCCCGCAACGAACCATCATTCCGGGATTCGGGCTCACGCTCGGGATCACGCTGTCCTATCTCGGCCTGATCGTGATCATTCCGCTGTGCGTGCTGTTCTTCAAGGCGAGCGAAGCCGGCTGGGCGAAGTTCTGGGCCGAGCTCATATCGCCGCGCACGCTCGCCGCCTTCCGCGTGAGCTTCGGCATCGCGTTCCTCGCCGCCTTCATCAACGCGATCTTCGGCTTCATCGTTGCCTGGGTGCTGGTGCGCTACCGGTTTGCCGGCCGCCGCTTCGTCGATTCGCTGATCGACCTGCCGTTCGCGCTGCCCACCGCGGTCGCCGGGATCGCGCTGACGAGCCTCTATTCGGCGCACGGCTGGCTGGGCGCACCGCTGGCGGCCGCCGGGTTCAAGGTGGCGTTCACGCCGCTCGGCATCCTCATCGCCCTGGTCTTCGTCGGCCTGCCCTTCGTGGTCCGCACCGTCGAGCCGGTGCTCCTCGATTTCGAGCGCGAGCTCGAGGAATCGGCCGCCATGCTCGGCGCCTCGCGCGCCCACATCCTCTGGCGCGTGGTCTTTCCGCCGATCCTCCCCGCCCTGATGACCGGCTTCACCCTCGCGTTCGCCCGCGCCATCGGCGAATACGGCTCGGTGATCTTCATCGCCGGCAACATACCCGGATATTCGGAAATCATTCCACTTCTGATCGTCATCAAGCTGGAGCAGTTCGATTATGCCGGCGCCACCGTGATCGCCACCCTGATGCTCGTCGTCTCGTTCGTCCTTCTCTTCGCCATTAACGTGCTGCAGGCTTGGACGCGGAGACGACAGGGTGGTTGATCTGGCCTCCTCCGACTTGGTCGTGGAACGGCCGGCGCGGCGCGAGCGGCGCCTGCTGCCGCTGACCGAATCCGCTCCGGTCCGCGGCGCGCTGATCGC
>Ga0126380_10000024_pt1 | contig 28614 bp, 23 predicted proteins | sample PanSoiMetPlot_26_FD_92544 | JGI IMG/M metagenome (GOLD analysis project Ga0126380, IMG submission 92544) | Tropical forest soil microbial communities from Panama - MetaG Plot_26 | ecosystem: Environmental > Terrestrial > Soil > Tropical forest > Bulk soil | place: Panama | collected 2016-02-17
CCTGGGTGACCTGCACGGCTGCGGCCGCCACCGCGGCGATCAGCCGGCGCAGTTCGATCGCGTCGGTGCCCACGCTGCTGGCGACGTCGTCCCAGGGGGCCCGGACCTCGTCGGCGTGCGTGGCCACGTAGTCGCGGCCCTCGTCAGTCAGCGCGTAGCGCTTGCGCCCGCCCTCTGGCGTCTCCGCCTGGATCAGGCCCTCGTCCTCCAGCTGCTGCAGCGCCGGGTACATCGACCCGGGGCTGGGCTGCCAGACGCCGTCACTGCGCTCCGCGATCTCCTGGATGAGCTGGTAGCCGTTCCGCGGCTCCTCGGCGAGCAGTGACAGGGCGGCAGCCCTGACGTCACCGCGCCGGACCCGGGGCCCGCGACGGCCCCTGACCTCGCCCGGCCATGGGCCGAACCCGAAGGCCATCGGGCCGAATCCGCCCGGGCCGAACGGAGCGCTCCGGCGCCCGGGACCACCAGGCCCCCGGCGCACGCGGGCACGTCCCCGGCCCCGGCCCCGGGCCTCGCCCCACTCTTCGCCCCCGTGCTCGTGGTGCTCGTGATGTCGATGCTCATGATGTTCGTGCATCTTCTGTTACTCCCTACTCTCAGTAGTAATTCGACAGTCCAAGAAGCTACTTTCCTTCTCAGACATCTCGACGATATATCGATAACAGTCGGATGGCAAGCGTTATTTCCCGCCGACCCGGCTGTCGCGTCGAGTTGGGGGGCGCCGGAAGGTGCAGTGGACGTGCGTGAGCCGGCAGCGGGCATAGCTGGCGCAGAGCGGTGCGATGCGCAGCGGGCGTGCGTGAGGCGCCGGCGGGCCTAGCCGGGTCAGAGGGGGATGCAATGCGCAGCGGGCGTGCGTGAGGCGCAGGCGGGCGTAGCCGGCACAGAGCGGTGCGATGCGCAGCGGGCGTGCGTGAGGCGCCGGCGGGCCTAGCCGGCACAGAGCGGTGCGATGCGCAGCGGGCGTGCGTGAGGCGCAGGCGGGCCTAGCCGGGTCAGAGCGGTGCGATGCGCAGCGGGCGTGCGTGAGGCGCAGGCGGGCGTAGCGTTGCCCGCGTCGGCCCACAGCCCTGCGCGCCTCGGGCCAACGGCGGGTACCCCGCGGCGACGTCTGCCAGCCCGCCGGAGCCACGCGGACGCCCGCCCCCAGCCACCCCCCAGCCGGGCCCCCGGCCGGCTGCCCCAGTCAGCCCCCGATGGCCGACATCGGCCGGACCGGTTGAAGGAACCCGGGCTCGTTGATCCCGTGCCCAGGCAGCTTGCTGGCGACCGCCTTCCGCCACAGTTCGGCGAGTTCCTCGTCGCTGGCCCCGCCTCGCATCGGATCGCGCAGGTTGCTCTCATCCTGCGCGAACAGGCAGTTGCGGATCTGGCCGTCGGCGGTCAGCCGCACCCGGTCACACGCCCCGCAGAACGGCCTGGTGACCGAGCCGATGATGCCTACCTTCGCAGGCCCGCCGTCCACGAGGAACGTCTCCGCGGGCGCCGAGCCCCGGGCCGCCGAGTCGTCCGGGGTGAGGGTGAACTCCGCCGACAGGGCGTCCATGATCTCCGCCGCGGTCACCATGTTCTCCCGGCGCCAGCCGTGCTGGGCGTCCAGCGGCATCTGCTCGATGAACCGGAGCTGGTAACCATGGTCCAGGCAGAACCTGAGCAGCTCGGCCGGCTCGCCGTCGTTGACGCCGCGCATGAGCACCGTGTTGACCTTGACCGGGATGAGCCCGGCGTCCGCCGCGGCGGCCAGGCCGTGCAGCACATCGTCGAGGCGGTCCCGCCGGGCCAGGGTCTGGAACACGTCGGGCCGCAGCGTGTCGAGCGACACGTTCACCCGGTCCAGCCCGGCCGTGCGCAGCGGGCCGGCCAGCCGGTCCAGGCCGATTCCGTTGGTGGTGACCGACATCTCCGGCCGCGGGCGGAGCGCCGCCGCGCGGGCGACGATGCCGGGCAGCCCGCGGCGCAGCAACGGCTCTCCGCCGGTGAACCGGATCTCGGTGATGCCCAGGCGCTCTACCCCGATTCGTACCAGCCGCGCTACCTCGTCGTCGGTGAGCAACGCCGGGCGCGGCAGCCAGTCCAGGCCCTCGGCGGGCATGCAGTAGGCGCAGCGAAGGTTGCACCGGTCGGTGAGCGAGACCCGGAGATCGGTGGCGATCCGCCCGTAGGAATCGGCCAGCACGCGGGCATCACCTCCTGGTACCGGTCAAGGCACATTGTGACTACAGATGTACCAGCCTACGTCCGATCATCGGTCTGGCCCATTGTGGTGCCAGGCGGTGACCGAGTGGGGAGACAATTGGGTCATGGTCGCTGAGACTCCAATCTGGCGGGACCGGCTCACCGCGGAGGAACGAGCGCAACTCGGGCGCGGCGCGGCGGAGATCTCGCTGTCACGGCCCGACGTCCTGGTGGTCGGCGGGGGCATAGCCGGCGTGGCCACCGCGGCCGCCCTCCATCAGGCCGGCCTTGGCTCAGTCTTGCTCGTCGAGGCGGGCCGGCTGGGCTCGGGTGCCACCGGCGGGGCGGCCGGGCTGCTCACCCCGGAAATCCACGAGTGGAGCGACCCCGAGCCCTTCGTCGAGCTCGCCCGGACCAGCCTGGAGCTGTGGGGCGAGCTGGAGCAGACCTGGCCGGGCGGCATCGGGCTGATCGAGCTTGACTGGATCGGGCTGGCCCCTGACCCCGACGGGTTCGCCCCGCACCAGCGCCCGGTGGTGGAATGGCTCGACCACGACCGGGTCGCCGCCCTGGTGCCCGGGCTGGCCCGGCCGATGGCCGGCGCGCTGATCCGGCGCCAGGCGCGGGTGAACCCGTTGCGCTCGCTCGCCCGGCTGGCCGCGGTGCTGCCCGCGGTGGCGACCGGCACCGCGGCCATGTCGGTCACCACGCAGGGCGGGCGGGTGACCAAGGTCACTACCACGGCCGGTGATATCCATCCCGGCGCGGTCGTGTTCGCCACCGGGATGCCGCCGATGCTCGACGGGCTCCCGCTCAACCTGCCCGCCAGCCGGGTCAAGGGGCACCTGCTGGTCACCGAGCCGTCACCGGTACGGCTGCCCGGCACCGTGGCGCCGGTGGCCACCCAGCTCGAGGACGGCAGGCTGCTGGTCGGCGGCACGTTCGACATGGGCGACGAGACGCCCGCGGTCCGGCAGGACGTCATCGATTCGATCCTGGAGGCCCTGTACGCGACCCTGCCCGCGGTGCGCGGGCTGCCGGCCGCCTACCAGTGGTACTGCTTCCGGCCCCGGCACCCCGACGGCCGCCCGGTCATCGACAAGGTCCCCGGGCTGGACAACGCGTGGCTGACCTCGGGGCACTTCCGCACCGGCATCCTCATGGCCCCGGTCACCGCGGCCACCCTCACCCGGTGGATCTCGGCCGGCGACCCGCCCGCCGAGGCCGCCGCGTGGAGCACCGACCGGTTCGCCGAGCGGCGGCACATCCGGCGCTAGGACCGCTCACCGCGGCCGGAGCCGGCGCCGGTCATCGGCGAGCCGCTCGGTGACCCCGGCGCGATCCAGGTATTCCAGCAGCGGGATCGCCACCCGCCGGGTGGTGCCCAGCGCCTGCCTGGCCTGTGCGGTGGTGAACGGCGCCGCCAGGCCGGCCAGGATGCCCGCGGCGTCCTCGTCGGCGCCGGGGGCGAGCACGATCTGCTCGCTCACCCGCAGCAGCAGCCCGGCCCGCCCGGCGGCCGCCAGCTCCCGGGGGGACAACCCAAGCTCGGTGAGCCGGCCCGCCTCGGGCGCCAGGAACGGCGCGGCGGCGAGGTCCCTGCGCAGTTCCCGCACGGCGGCCAGCAGCCCTTCGGGCAGCTCCGCCGCTGCGCGCAGCACGCCCCCGGCCACACTGAGCTGCCCCGCAGCCAGGGCCTCGACCAGGCGCCGGTCGGCGAGCCCGAGCGCGGCACGGGACGCGTCCACCGGCATCCCCGGGGCCAGCGGGTGCTCCGCGGCGTGCGCGGCGGCCAGCGCCACCAGCCGGCCGCGCAGCGCGGACCAGTGCGCCGGGTCGGCCACCCACTCCCCCGTGACCGGCGGCGGGATCGTGGGCACCCCCATGGCCCGCAGCTCGGCGCGCCGGGCCAGGCCGTGCCGCCGCAGCAGCTCCGCCGCACCCGGCACCGCGGGCCAGGAGGCAAGCTCGCGCGCGGCGGCGGCCGCGGCGCCCCGGCCGCGCAGCGGCGGCGGCGCGACGTCCAGCACGGTCGCGCCGGTCACCGCGGGCCAGGAAGGCCGGCCGTCACCAGGCGGGGCCCGGAGGGCCGCGCCCGGCGCCCGCAGCAGCAGCCGGTCACCGACGTGCAGCGGAAGCGGCTGGTCCAGGGCCAGCCGGGCGGCCGGCCCGCCCAGCGCCCGCACCCTGGCGGTGGTCCGCGCCGTGCCGATGTGCAGCACCAGCTCCCGCGGCGCCCGGGCCGCGGCGGTAGGCCCGGCCAGCCGGACATCTACCGCCGCGGTCAGCGCCCACGCCCCCGGGGTCACCAGCGCGGTGCCCCGGCCCAGCGCCGCAGGCGCCACGCCGCGCAGGTTGAGCGCGACCCGCGCCACGCCGCTGATCCGGCCGGCCTGCTCCTTCAGCGTCTGGATGCCGCGCACCCGGGCGGGCCGCAGCGACGGGGCGGCCAGCAGCTCGTCGTGGACGTCGATGGTGCCCGCGGGCAGGGTCCCGGTCACCACGGTGCCGCTCCCCCTGATGCTGAACGCCCGGTCCACCCACAGCCGCACCGGCGCGCCGGGGTCGCTGGCGGGCAGGCTGGCCGTCAGCCGGTCCAGCGCCGCGCGCAGTTCCGGCAGCCCCTGCCCGGTCACGCCGCTGACCGCGAGCGCGTCCACCCGGCCCAGGCTGGTGCCGCGGATCCGCTCCGCGGCATCGCGCAGCGCGGGCGCCGGGTCGGCGAGGTCGGCGCGGGTCACCACCAGCAGCCCGCGGGAAATGGCCAGCGCGTCGATCGCGGCCAGGTGCTCCGCGGACTGCGGCATCCACCCCCCGTCCGCGGCGACCACGAACATCACCGCGGGCACCGGGCCGACCCCGGCGAGCATGTTCGGCACGAATCGCTCGTGCCCGGGCACGTCGACGAACGCCAGCCGCTCACCCGAGGGCAGCGTCAGCCAGGCGAACCCCAGGTCGATGGACAGGCCACGGCGCCGCTCGGCTTCCCACCGGTCCGGTTCCATCCCGGTCAGCGCGCGGACCAGGGTGGACTTCCCGTGATCCACGTGGCCGGCGGTGGCGATGACCTGCATCGCTAACCGGCCGGCGCCCGGGCATCGGCTGCCGCCTCGATCACGGCCGCCGCCAGCGTGCCGTCGTCGTCCGGGGGAACCGAACGCAGGTCCAGCAGCACCCGGCCGCCCTCGGTCCGCCCGATCACCGCGGGAACCACGCCGCGGCGCACCGGATCCCCGTCTCGCAGCGGCACCGCAAGCGACTGGGGCAGGCTCACCGCGGCACTGGGCAGCACGACGCCGGGCGCCGCGCCGCCGCCCGCCGTCGCCTGGGCCGGCACCGCGCGGGCGTCGATCCCGGCGGAGCACATTTGTGCCGCCAGTCGTTCGGCCCGATCGGTGAGAGCCGCTTCGCTCGCGGCCAGTGCTTCGGCGACCGGGGCCGGCGGCCCGGCGAGCGTCGCCTCCAAGGCGGCGAACGTGAGCTTGTCCACCCGCAGCGCCCGGGCGAGGGGGTGCCGGGCAAGCCGGGTGACCAGGTCCGCGCGGCCGAGGATGAGCCCGGCCTGGGGGCCGCCGAGGAGCTTGTCACCGCTCGCGGTGACCAGCGCGGCGCCGGCGCGCAGCCAGGAGTCCGCGTCCGGCTCGCCGGGAAGCTGCGGGCAAGGGACCAGCAGGCCCGAGCCGATGTCCCCGATCACCGGCACCGGCAGGCCAGCCAGTTCCGCCACGCTGGCGCTGGCGGTGAACCCTTCGATGCGGTAGTTGGACGGGTGCACCTTGAGCACGAACGCGGTCGCCGGGCCGACCGCGCCGGCGTAGTCGGCGAGCGTGGTGCGGTTGGTGGTGCCGACCTCCCGGATCCGGGCGCCGGTCGACTCCAGCAGCTCCGGCAGCCGGAACCGGTCGCCGATCTCGATCAGCTCACCGCGGCTGACCACGATCTCGTTCGCCGCGGCGCCCCCGCCGGTCAGCGCCGTCGCGGCCAGCACGAGCGCGGCCGCGTTGTTGTTCACCACGTGCACCGCCTGCGCGGCGGGTACCGCGCCGGCCAGCGCCGCCAGCGCGCCGCGGCCGCGCCGGCCCCGGGTGCCCGATGCCAGGTCGAACTCCAGGTCGGTGCAGCCCGCGGCGGCGGCCACCGCGTCGCGCGCCGCGGCCGACAGCGGGGCGCGGCCCAGGTTGGTGTGCAGCAGCACCCCGGTCGCGTTGAGCACCGGGGTGAGCGAGGCCGCGCGTGCGGGCAGCGCGGCCACCGCCGCGTCCGCCACCTCTGCCGGGGGGATCCGGCCCTCTCGCGCCCGCTGCTGGGCCGCGGTCACGGCCGCCTTTACCCGGGCCCTGCCCAGCCGGCGCGCCGCGGCGGCCAGGCGCGGGTCGGCGAGCAGCGCGTCGGTGCGCGGCACGAGCCGGCGGGAATCCACGCTGGTGACCTTACCCGGGCGGCCGCCGCAGCGTCACCGGCCGGTGGCCGGGGCGGAACCCGCCGCGGATCCGCGCATGGAGGCCGAAACCGCGGGTAGTGGCGGAGGCGATATCGGCTGGAATTTACTCAGGGAGTGATTCCTCATGACAGCGATGATGCGAGTGCCGCGCACCCGCGGAGTCGGCAGCGGCCTCGTGCTGATCCTGCTCGGAGCGTGGGGGGCGCTGATCCCGTTCGTCGGGCCCTACTTCAATTTCGCTTACACCCCAGACACCGCGTGGGCCTGGACCTGGGGGCGGTTCTTCCTGGAGATCGTGCCCGGGGTGGCCACCGCCCTTGGCGGGCTGATCTTGATAATCAGCGCCTTCCGGCCGGTCGCGATGTTCGGCGCGGCGCTGGCCGCCGCGGGCGGCGCGTGGTTCGCCGTGGGCTCCTTGCTCGGGCCGGTGTGGAGCAGCTACTCCGCGCTGGGCGGGCCGGGGGGCAGCGTGCCGGCCGCGTTCAACCCCGGCCACCCGACCGGTGGCCCGCTGCACATGGTGGCCGAGCACCTGAGCTTCTTCACCGCGCTGGGCATTGTCATCGTGTTCGTCGCCGCGGTGGCGTTCGGGCGCCTGGCGATCGTCGGCGCGCGCGACGCCAGGCTGGCCACCGGTGAGGAAGTGGCCTGGGGCAAGCCGCGCCGGTCCGAGAAGCCGGACGCGCTGCCCAAGCGGGAGAAGCCGGTTCCCGACGACGGTGAGCGGCCGAGCGTGTGGCGCCGGCTCAGCCTGACACGCTAGCCAGCCGCAGCGGCGAGGGCGTGCCTGGCCCCCGGGGCACGCCCTCGCACCGTGATCAGCTCGGCGGCATGTTCTTGTGAGCGCGGGCCCCACGTCCAGGCGATCGTGACCGTGCTGCGGTTCTGGCGGGCGCTGGTGCCGCAGTTGGCGGTGCTGCCCACGGCGAGCGGGCCGAGGCTGTCCCAGTTCTGGTCCCTTCCCTTGCCGGCTTGAAGGTAAAAAGCCGGATCCGGCCGGCGATTGGGCGAGAGGGTAGGAATCCCCGGCCAGACAAGGTGAGAGGCAGGCAAGTGCGCCTTCGCATTCGGTTCGTGCTGTACCCCGTCCTGGCACTGTGCGCCATCGCCGCGTTGAGCGCCGCCCAGCCCGCCGCCGGATCACCGGGACTGACGGCGGCCGCGCCAGCGCTGACGGGCATACACAAGATCCAGCATGTGATCATCATCATGCAGGAGAACCGGTCGTTCGACCAATATTTCGGCGTCTACCCGGGCGCGGACGGGATCCCGATGAGGGCCGGCGTGCCGACCGTCTGCTCGCCCGATCCGATGACGGGCAAATGCGTCGCCCCGTTCGTCGACCACAAGGACCAGAACCCCGGCGCGCCGCACAAGGCCGCCGACAGCGCCGCCGACGTCGACGGCGGGAAGATGGACGGCTTCGTGGCAAACGCCGAGCAGCGGTGCACGACCGGCCACAAGTGCGTCGCCGACCAGGTCATGGGCTACCACGTCAAGTCCGACATCCCCAACTACTGGGCGTACGCGAAGAACTTCGCCCTAGACGAGCACATGTTCGAGTCGGTGGCGTCCTGGAGTTTCACTTCCCACTTGGCGCTGGTCTCCGCGTGGGCGGCCAAATGCCCCGACCCGCAGAACCCGATGAGCTGCAAGAGCGACCCGATGCCGCGGGAGCGCACCGACAACGACCCCGAGCCGTTCGCCTGGACCGACCTGACCTACCTGCTGCACGCGCACCACGTCAGCTGGGGGTACTACCTCGATCACGGCGCCCAGTCCACGGCGAACCCGGACGGCGTGCCCAAGCTCTGGAACGTCATGCCCGGGTTCACCGACGTGCACCAGAACCAGCAGACGGGCAACGTCCAGCCGCTCACCAACTTCATGGCGCAGGCCAAGGCGGGCACGCTGCCGGCCGTGTCCTGGATCGTGCCCAACCAGCAGCACAGCGAGCATCCCAGCGCGCTGGTCAGCACCGGCCAGGCCTTCGTGACCAGGATCGTCAACGCCGTCATGCGAAGCAGCGACTGGAATTCCAGCGCGATCTTCGTTTCCTGGGACGACTGGGGCGGGTTCTACGACCACGTGGTCCCGCCGGTCGCCGACACCCTCGGCTACGGGATCCGGGTGCCCGCCCTGGTGATCAGCCCCTACGCCAAGGCGGGGTACATCGACGCGCAGACGCTGTCGTTCGACGCCTACCTCAAGTTCATCGAGGACGACTTCCTGGGCGGCCAGCGGCTCGACCCGGCCACCGACGGCCGGCCGGACTCACGGCCCAGTGTCCGGGAGAACCTGTCCATGCTGGGCAGCCTGCAGCGCGACTTCGACTTCACCCAGTCGCCGCGGGCGCCGATGATCCTCCCCGCGTGCCCGGCGAACACCACGCTGACGCCCGCGCCCCCGCCCACGTGTAACGGGACGGTACGGCTGCCCAAACACGCGCCGGCCTCCTGACGTCGCCACGGCCACAACTGTGGCTGCCCCCTGGACACGAATCCCAAGAGATGTTAATGCTGGCGTAATGCCGGTTTAAAGCCGCCCGGCAAGGCCCCCTGTCGCCCTCATTGGCCGCGGGCACCGGACCAGGCGCCCGCCGAGCGAAGGAAGAGTGCCTATGTCCACGTTGTTCCGGGCCAGCGCCGTCAAGCTGGCCATTGCGGGCGCGGTAGTGGCGCTGGGCGCCGCCGGCACGGTGGCCGGCGGCGCCGCGGCGTCGGCGTCCCCGCACGTCGCCGCCCCGCCTCCGGTTGACCACCAACTCTGCTATGCCGCCTCCAGCACCGCGTTCCGAATCCCGGCAGGCATCCGGCTGATCAACCAGTTCAGCCCGAACGGGTTCGTGCCGAAGATCGCCCCCAAGGCGGTCCTGCACTGCAACCCGACGGTGAAGATCCTGCCCACTGGCAAGGTATTCCCCATCACCAACCCCAACGCGCACCTGGCCTGCTACACGATCACGCCGCCCGGGGGACAGCCCACGCCCACCGTGGCCGTCGCCAACCAGTTCGGCACCGCGACTCTCATCCCCAGCCAGCCCAACCTGCTGTGCGTGCCGTCGTGGAAGAGCCTGACCGGCCCGCCCGGCAAGACGCCCAGGACCCCGCCGGGCCTGAACCACTTCACGTGCTACCCGGTGAAGCTGGCCCCCGGGTCCAACCCGTATAACCCGCCGCCGGTGATGCTCCGGGACGAGTTCGCGGCGGCGCCCGTGCAGGCCCAGGTCGCCCGCGTCCCGGCAGAGCTGTGCCTGCCCACGACGAAGATCCTGCCAACCGGCAAGACCTTCAAGATCATCAACCCGGCGATGCACCTGCTGTGCTTCCCGGTGACACCGACGCCGATCATCTCCGCTGTGTTCGATGAGAACCAGTTCGGCACGCGCAAGATCGCCATATCCCGGACACGCTGGTTGTGCGCACCGTCGACGAAGAGGGTCGTCGGCTAGCCGCAGCCCTCATGAGCCGGGTGGCCGGGGCTCCTCCCCCCGGCCACCCGGTCAAGCCTCCGGTCAGGGTCAGGGTGCGAGGTTGTACAGGCCACCGGACTCGGTGGCCACGAACAGGGTGCCCTGGGCGAAGACCGGCTGGGCGAAGACCTTGTTCGCGCCGACCGGCAGCTGGGTGAGGATGGCGCCGGTGGCGGCGTTGACCAGGTAGGCCCCCGGGGTGGCCGGGCTGACGCACCGGTAGGTGCCGACCGCGAGCACGCCGGCGCTGTCCAGCGTGGGCGTGCCCATCACCGCGCAGGGCAGCCCGGTCCGCCAGATGAAGGCGCCGGTAGCCGGGTTCACCCGGGCGATCGACCCGCCCACGGTCTGGCCGCCGATGGTGGTGCCGTTGCCGCTGAGGTACAGCGTGCCGGCGTGCCCGTCCCAGACCGCGCTGGACAGGCACGCCCCGCGCGCCCCGCCGGGCACGCCCAGCCGGGTGGCCCACAGTGGCGCGGTGCCGAGCGGGTTGGCCGCGAGGGCGTAGAACAGCCCGTTCTTGTTGCAGGCCCCGACGTCGGGCGGGATGCCGAGGCTGCCGAACAGGACCGGGGAGGAACCGAAGTCCCAGTCGTGCCCGCCGCCGGCGGTGCCGGGCGCCTGCCAGGCCTGGAGCAAGGCCAGCGACGAGGACAAGTGCACGATGGACAGCGAGTGCCCGATCTTGTTGCCGGGCGGGCAGGCGTTCACGGTGGGGTCGCACTCGTTCCCGGTGGACACCCACACGTCGCTGCCGGTGGACGTCGCCACGATGCTCGTCCAGACGGTGCCGCCGATAGACCCCTTGGGCACCGTGAACCAGGTGTGCAGCACCTTGCCGGTGTGCTGGTCGAGTTCTACCACCCCGCCGCGGATCAGCGGGTCGTCGCAGTTGGACGCCAGGCCCACGTAGATGTGCCCGCCCACCACCGTGGGGCTTGACCAGTTGTAGTACCCGTTCGGCTGGGCCGCGTCGAGCGGGCCGATCCGGGTCTTCCAGGTCACCGCGCCGGTCGCGGCGCTGAGCGCGTAGAGGAAGCGGGCCCCCGAGACGTAGACGGTCGAGGTGCCGCTGACCGGGTCGGGCAGCACGGCCGCGGTCGCGGTGATGCCGAGCCCGCGGCAGCTCGCCGTCGGCTCGGTGTCCAGCTGGCGGCTCCACGTCACCGCGCCGGTGGACTCGTTCAGCGCGTAGAACCCGCCGCTTTCCGCGCCGATGTAAACGGTCCCGGCAACCACCGTCGGGCTCGCCTCAAGGGCCGGCGCGGGCTTTCCGCTGATCACCGGCGGCTGCCAGTGCCACACCTGGTGCGCCGAGGCCGCGTTCGACGGCGTGAACGCGGTCGCGTTGCTCACCGAGCTGTGCTGTGGGCCGTGCTCGTACTGCGGCCAGTCCAGGTTCGGCGCGCGGGCCTGCCTGGCCGCGGCCGCGCTGGCGGGCGCACCGGCGGCCACGGCCGCGGGCACCAGCATCAGGCCGGCCGCGGTCAACGCCGCGATCAGCGTCGCTCGCCGTCGCGTCATGGTGGCCTTGGACATCGCGGGCTCCTTTCCCGTCGCTCCCCCCCCCGCCCGCGCGGGTGGCGGAGGCGGACGGGAATCGAACCCGCCGACGACGCAGCGCGCCGTCCACCGGTTTTGAAGACCGGGGGGGCCACCAGGCACCCGGACGCCTCCGGTCCCGACCCTACTGCGCGGCCCGGGCGCGTTCAGCTGCGGTGCCCAGACTGAACCCGGAAACAGGCAGAACGGGCGCCCGGCCGGGCCCGGCGCGCCGAGCTCGCTCGCGGAGATGCGCATCCGTGGGTCCCGCCATCCGTCCCCGGGCTTCGAGGATTCACGGCGCCTTCCGCGCCACGCCGCCGCGCAGGGTCTCGCCCACCCCCTCGACGCGCTCGAACGGGCCGGGCCGCCACTGCGAGATCCAGACCAGGCCGGGCTCGATCAGGTCGAAGCCGTCGAAGAGGCCGCGCACCGCCTCGATGCTGCGCAGCACAAGCGGCGCGGAGGCCTGGCTGTAGACCTCGGCGGACAGCACGGCACGCGGGTCGTCCGGGCCGGTCTCCACCGTGCCGTGGGAGATGGCCAGGAAGCTGCCGGGGGCCATGACCTCGCGGAACCGGGCGATCACCGCCTGCGGGCCGTCCTCGTCCGGCACGAAATGCAGCACGCTCAGGAACATCAGCGCGAACGGCTCGGTGAAGTCGATCAGCTCCCGGACCAGCGGGTGACCGATGATCTCGTCCGGGCGGCGCAGGTCGGCCTCGATGATCTGGGTCGTCCCGGTGGCCAGCAGGGCGCGCCCGTGGCAGCACACCACGCGGTCGTTGTCCACGTACACGACGCGCGTGTCCGGTGCCACCTGCCGGGCGACCTCGTGCACGTTCCCCATGGTCGGCAGGCCGGTGCCGATGTCGATGAACTGGCGGATGCCGTACTGGCGGGCGAGGACGCGCACCACCCGGCGCAGGAACGCCCGGTTGGCCCGGGCGACCAGCGGAAGCTGCGGCATCATCGCCATGAGCTTGTCCGCCGCGTCGCGGTCGGCGGCGAAGTTGTCCTTGCCGTCGAGGAAGTAGTCGTACATGCGGGCGATGTTGGGCGTGGTGACATCCAGTCCCGCCGGCCTCGTTCCCGCCACCAGCGCCTCCCCGGGCCCGGCCCGCGCGCACCGTGGTCCCGTGCGCGGCAGGGGTTAGCTAAGGCTAGCGCCCGCGCTGTACCGGCCGCGGTAAACCCGGGAATAGCTTGCTGCGTCTTTTGTCCGGGATCGGGCGGATGGCGCCCGGGGCGAGCGGAGGATGGCAGATGATCACGGTGATGCTCGCAGCACGCAAGAGGAAGGCCTGGGCCGTCGCCGGAGCGGGCGCGGCGCTGGCGATGGCGCTCGGCCCGGCGCAAGCCGCCGCCGGGGCGCACGCGGCCGCCAGCGTTCCGCCCGGCCGGGAATGGGCGGCGTTCGCCTACTACCCGCCGCGGCACGAACTGGTGCTGTTCGGCGGCCGGCGCCCGGGGACGGTGTTCGGCGACACCTGGACCCGCACCGGCGCCACCTGGACCCAGCAGCACCCGGCCACCGCGCCGTCCGCGCGGACCGGCGCCGCGATGGTCTACGACCCGGCCAGCCACCAGTTGCTGCTGTTCGGCGGCGGCGCGACCACCGGCACCGGGTTCAGCAACCAGACGTGGACCTGGACCGGCAGCACCTGGACCCGGCTGCACCCCGCCGCCTCCCCGCCGGCCAGGGAAGACACCGGCATGGTGTACGACGCCGCCACCAAGACCGTGCTGCTGTTCGCCGGCTGGCACGGCGCTTACTGGGACGACACGTGGTCGTGGAACGGCACCACGTGGACCCAGCTCAGACCGGGCACCTCGCCCAGCGGGCGGGACAGCTTCGCCTTCGTCTACGACCCGGCGACCAGGGCGGTCATCTTGTTCGGCGGGTTCCGCGGCACCGGCTACGCCCCCGGGGACACCTGGTCCTGGAACGGCACCAACTGGGCCCAGCTCAGCCCGGCCGCCGCACCGGGTGTCGACGTCTTCGCCTGGCAGGCGGGCTACGATCCGGCCAGCCACCAGGTGGTGCTGTTCGGCGGTGACGGCGGCGGCGGCAAGCCGTTCCTGAACGGCACCTGGACCTGGACCGGCAGCAACTGGAGCCGGCTCAGCCCGGCCGCCTCCCCACCGGGGCGGGCGTACGGGACGCTGACCTACGACGGCGCCGACCAGCGGGTGGTGCTGTTCGCGGGGAGCGAGCAGGCGCTCCAGGTCTTCCCCAGCACCGTCTGGAGCTGGAACGGCAGCACCTGGGCCCGCGGCAGCTGACCGCCCGGCCCGATGCACCCGCGGCCGCCGCCGGCGGCGGCTGGTCAGCGGCCCGGCGATCATCGCCCGCTGACGGGCTGCCGTCGACGTCATGGCGCGGGCGCGCTAGCCCCGCCCGCCGCTGCCGTCCCCGCCGGGCCCGTGCACCGCGCCGCCGGAGGTCACCGCGCCGCCGGAGGTCACCGCGCCGCCGAGGTACAGGGCGCCGATCTCCGGGTGCTCGAGCACCTCTTTGCCGCTGCCCGACAGCCGGACCTGGCCGTTCTCCAGCACCACGCCGTGGGTGGACAGCCGCAGGCCGGCCCGCGCGTTCTGCTCCACCAGCAGGATCGCCTTGCCCTGGGCGTTCATCATCCGGATGGCGTCGAACACCGCCTTGCGGACCTTCGGGGCCAGGCCCATCGACGGCTCGTCGAGCACCACCATGGCCGGGTCGAGCATGAGGCACCGGGCGAACTCCACCAGCCGCTGCTGGCCGCCGGACAGGCTGCCCGCCTTCTGCCCGAGCCAGCCCGCGACCTGGGGGAACATCTCGAGCACCGCGTGGAGCCTGCGCTCGGCCAGCCGCCGGTCGGACAGGATGTACGCGCCGAGCCAGATGTTCTCGCGCACGGTCATCTCGCGGAACAGGCTGTGGTTCTGCGGGACCTGCACCACGCCCATCTTGAGGATCTGCCGCGGGCTGCGGCCCACGATCGGCTCACCGTTCAGGGCGATCTGGCCCAGCCTGGGCCGCAGCAGCCCGCTGATCGCGCGGAGCAAGGTGGACTTCCCGGCGCCGTTCGGCCCCACCACGCAGGTGATCCCGCCGGGCATGACCTCCAGGCTGACCCCGCGCAGAACGTCGCCGCCGCCGTAGCCGGCGAATATCCCCTCGACCACCAGGGCCGGCGTCCCGGCCTCAGGCTGCGCTGCCATCGTCGTCGCCTTCCGCCGTGCCGAGGTAGGCGTCGAGCACCCGGCGATCGCTGCGGATCACCTCCGGCGGCCCGGTGACCACCGCGTTGCCATAGTCAAGGACCGTGACCCGATCGCACAGGCCCATCACGAAGTCCATGTTGTGCTCCACTATGAGGAACGTGGTGCCCTGCCGGTTCAGCTCACGGATCCGGCCGGTGATGGTGGTGATGAGCGTGGGGTTGATGCCGCCGGCGGGCTCGTCGAGCAGCACGATCTCCGGCTCGGCCATCAGCACATAGGACAGCTCCAGCAGCTTGCGCTGCCCGTAGGAAAGCGTCTCCGCGAGCGCGCCCGCGTGCCCGGCGATGCCGGTGAACTCCAGCAGTTCCATGGCACGGCGCCGGGTGACGGGGCCGCCGGCCCGGGCGAACGGGTTGCGGATCCGGGCGCGGCCGGCCGGCCTCTCCTTGTGGTGGGCGGCGACGAACATGTTTTCCATCACAGTGAGCCGGGAGAAGACCCGGGTGAGCTGGAACGTGCGCCCGATGCCCAGCATGAATACCTTGTCTGGCGGGAGGTTGGTGATCTTGCTGCCGTTGAGGTACACCTCGCCCTCGTCGACCCGCTCGTAGCCGGTGATCACGTTGAACAGCGTGGTCTTCCCGGATCCGTTGGGCCCGATGAGCCCGGCGATGCTGCCCTGCTCCACCTCCAGCGCGCACTCGCTGAGCGCCTGGACGCCGCCGAACGCCTTGCCGACGCCCGCCACCTGCAGCAGCGCCGTCATCGCGCGCCGCCCGCGCCCGGACGCTCCGCTGCGCCGGCCGCCGCGCCGGCGCCCGCCCCGGCCACGGCCGGGCCCGGCGCTGCCGTTCCGCTGTCCCGGCGAGGCCGGCCGCGCCGGTCCCGCCACGCGCCCAGCTTGGTGACCCACTCCTGCCCCGTCGGCAGCAGCCCGCGCGGCAGGAACAGGATCACCAGGAGGAACAGGCCGCCGAGCACGATCTCGCCCGCGTAGCCGCTCGTGTACCGCTGGGTGATCTCCTGCTGCAGCGGTTCGAGAATGAGCGCGCCGAGCACCGGCCCCCACAGGGTCCCGAAACCGCCGAGGAAGCCCATCAGGGCGACGGACAGGTCGTATGCGGGGTTGAACGCGGTCTCCGGGAGTGCCTGGCCGATGAACAGCACCCACAGCCCGCCCACGACGCCGGTGACGAACGCCGAGAGGACGAAGGCGGCCAGCTTGACCCGCATCGCGCGGACCCCCAGGCCCCGCGCGCGGTCCTCGTCGTCCCTGATCGCCAGCAGCTGCAGGCCGAACCTGGAGCCGCGGATGAGCCAGGACAGGGCGATCGCGCCGACCGCGATGACAAGCGCCGCGTAGTAGTACGGGTTGTTGTAGGTCGCCGGGTCCCAGCTGGCGAACGGCGTGGAGACGCCGCCGTTCCCGTAGGTGAAGGCCAGGTTGAAGGCCATGAGCTGGAAAATGAAGAACACCGCGATCGTGATGACGACGAACGTGTGCCGGCGCGCCCGCAGCGCGATCAGCCCGAACGGCACGGCGATCACCGCCCCGGCGATGCCGCCCAGCGGCAGCAGCCAGAACGCCGTGCTGCCGAGCACCTTGTGATGCAGCGCAAGGAGCCCGACGGTGTAGGCGCCGGCGCCGAAGAACACCGCGTGCCCCAGCGAGATGTAGCCGGAGTACCCGGAGAACATGTTCCAGGCGACCACGCCCCCGACGAAGATCAGCGTGTCGATCGCGTAGGTGGTGGTCAGCGCGTTCGTGTACACCAGCGGGAAGACCGCCCCGAAGGCCAGGACCGCCACGATGAGGGCGGGACGGCCCCAGCGAAGCAGCCTGCTCATTGGGCTCTCGCTTCCCTCTTCCCGAACAGGCCGGTCGGCTTGACCGTGAGCACGAGGATGAGCGCCGCGTAGAACACCACCACCGACCAGCTCGGGGACCAGATATCGACGACGGACTCCACCGTGATCATGAAGACCGCCGCCGCGAGCGCGCCGCCGATGCTGCCGAGCCCGCCGAGGATGATGATGGCGAGCAGCCGGGAGATCAGGTCATAACCCGAGTTGGCGTTGAACGCGTTGAGCGAGCCGAAGACCATCCCGCCGACCGCGGTCACCGCCACCCCGATCCCGAACGTGACGGCCGCCACCCGGCCGACGTCGATCCCGATCAGCCGCGCCGCGGTCTGGTCCTGCATGGTGGCGCGGACGCTGCGGCCGAACTGGGTCCGGTACAGGACGACGTAGATGACGCCGACCAGGAGCACCGCGAGCCCGAACCCGAACAGGTAGATGTAGGGCAGGTAGTACGGCTGGGGGCCGCCGAGGACCTGCACGCCCTTGGTGACGTACCAGGCGTTCAGCTGCACGGTGCCCGGCCCGAAAACGGCATACAGCACGCCTTCGAGGATGATCGCGACCGCATAGCTGGCCAGCAGGGACATGGAGACGCGTTCCCGGCCGCGCAGCGGGCGCATGAACAGCACCTGGATCGTCACGCCGACCAGGAACATCGCCGGGACGGTGACCAGCAGGCCGAGGAACAGGTCGATGTGCAGGTGAACGGAGAGCACGTAGCTGAGGTAGGCGGCGAGCACCACGAGGATGCCCTGGGCGATGTTGATGATGTCGAGCACGCCGAAGATCAGCGTGAGCCCGACCGCCATCAGCGCGTAGACGCCGCCGCCGAGCACCCCGTCGATGATCGCTTCGTAGAGTGAGCGTGCCATTTCGGTTCCGTGCTCTCTGCTGGGCGGGGGCGGCGCGTTATCCGGTGGTGCGCGGAGCGCGCTGCCGTGCTCCGCGCACCACCGGCGGTCAGCCCTGGCCCCAGGCCGGCTTCGGGTTGACGATGGGCACCGAGCCGGGCGCGCCTGCGGGCAGCACCTGGGCGAACTTGGCCCCATGCTGCCACTGGAAGATGAACTTGGCGGCCACGACGTTCATCCCGATGCCGCTGTACCTGGCCGGACCCTGCACCGTCGTCGTCGGGTGGCTGTGCAGCCAGGCGATGAGCACCTTGTTGTCGATGCTCTTCGTCCCGGCGACCGCCTGCGCCACGGTCTGGCCCACCGAGTAGGCCTCGGCCGAGTCGGCGTTGACGTCGGCGGGAGTGCCGCCGTACTTGGCGTTGTACGCCTGGACGAACTGCTGGCTCAGCGAGTTGGCCAGCCCGGGGTACCAGCCGTTCGGGACGAAGATCCCGGTGGCGTTGCCGGGCCCGACCGCCTTGAGGAACGCGGCGCCCTGGTCGGGCCCGGCGGTGGCGGCAAAGATCTTCGGGTTGTAGTGCTGCTGCTCGAACGCGGTGATGAACGCTGTCACCGTCGGCACGTCCACCGAGCCCACGATCACCAGCTGCGCGCCCGTAGCGGCCACCTGGTCCGCGCCCGCCTTATAGTCGGGGTTCTCTGCCGGGAAGATGTGCGCGTAGACCGTCTTGACCCCGGCCTTCTGCAAGATGCCCTGCGCGGTCTGGGTCATCGGGTCGGCGAACGGGTCGTTGACCATCGGGTAGGCGGCCGTCTTCGGGCGCTCGCTGGCCGGCAGCGCGGCCACCCACTCCGCGAACGGGACGAGCTGGTCTGCTATCGGCGGGCTGACCGCGAACACGTTGCGCAGGCCCAGCTGGAAGACCGCCGGGCCGCCGCCCGCGCCCTCGGGGAACGCATAACCGTACCGGGCGGCGACCTTCGCCGAGGGCACGGTGAGCAAGGTCGAGAACGGCCCGAATACCAGGTTCACGTGGTCGGACGCGATCAGCTTGGTGTAGTTGGCCTGGACGGTGGTGGGGTCGCTGTTGTCATTGAGGATGATCAGCTTGACCTTGCGGCCGTCAAGCAGCCCGCCGTGGCTGTTGACATAGTTCGCCCACAGGTTGTAGCCGCGGGTGAACGCCTGGCCGTCGGCGGAGAAGTCGCCGGTCTGGGAGAGCGAGACACCGATCATGATGGGGGCTTTGCTGCCGCCGCCGCCGCTGCTGCTGCTACTGCTGCCGCCACCGCAGGAGGCGAGCACCATCGCCGCGCTGGCGGCGACGGTCGTGAGCGTCAAGAACCGGGTACCGTGCGGTCTCATCCGGTCCTCCTTCCAATTCCCGAATTGGCCCGGGTGGAAAGGCCAGCCGCCATCGGCGCCCCGTGCGAGGCCCCCTGATGGGGGCCGCGAGCCTGGTTAGCGTCGGCCACGGACAGAGGTGCCGGGGTCACCGTACTGCTCTTGCATTGTTGGTGTCGGCGGGGTCTAGTCCGTCAGAGATATCCGCGTTCTCGCTGGCCAGAGCCAGGCCGGCCGCCGCGGCAGTCACCTGGAGCAAGGCAGCGAAGTCCTGGTCGGCATACCCGGCGCCGATCAGGCTCTGGATGATCTCGTGGACCAGGGCGGCCACCGGGAGCGGCACGTCAGCCTGCCGCGCGGCAGCCAGCCCCAGGTCAAAGTCCTTGCGCAGCAAGGTCGCGGTGAAGGTGGGATGGAAGTCCAGGTTGACGAAGGCGGGTGTCTTGTAGCGCGTGAACGGCGAGCCCATCACGCTGTTATTCAGGCAAGCGAGAAAGGCTTCCCGGCTGACGCCGCTCTTCTGGGCGAGGACCGTTACTTCCGCCAGGGATTGCGTTACCACCCCCAGGAAGAGGTTGTGACAAATCTTTACCATCCGGGCCAGCTCTCCCTCGCCGACATAGGTCGCGCCGGACCCGAGCGTGTCCAGATAAGGCTGCGCCGTCTCGAATGCCTGGCGCGGGCCGGAGACGGCCAGCGTGAGCCGCCCCGCGGCCGCCACCCTGGGATTGCCCATAATCGGCGCCGCGAGCAGCGCCGTGCCGTGCTCCGCCAGCCGCGCACGCACCTGCTCAGAGGCCTCCACCGAGATCGTCGAGCAGTCCACCAAGATGGCCGGCGCGGCGCCGCCGGAGATGAGCCCGCCCGGGCCGAGGACCGCGTCGAGCAGGTCCTGCGGCGTGCCCACCGTCGAGAACACGATGTCGCGGTCCGCGAGCTCGGCGGCGGAGTTGGCTACCTTCGCGCCGTAGGCCGCCAGCGGCTCCGCCTTGGCCCTCGTCCGGTTGTAGACCGCGACATCGCAGCCGGCCGCGAGCAGGCGCCGGGCCAGTTCCGAGCCCATCCGCCCGGTGCCGAGCCAGCCAAGGCGGTGGGTCGTGCCCTGCGCTGCCATGCATGCTCCTAACAATCGTTTGCAATGCAGCCTTGCGGGTAGGCGGCAGCCTGTCAATCCCTATCCCCAAGCCCGCTACATACACCCGCGGCCCGGGCCATCCGGCGAAGCCGGGCAGGTCCCGCCGGCGGGGCCCCGGGCCAACCGGGGATGATCACCGAGCGCGGATCAGCACGCCCGGCATGATCGGTCAAGACGGCCGGAACCGCCCGGCAGGCACCACGCCAGGGGCTGCCGCTACTTTCGCGCGGCCCGCTGCGAGCGGTCGCCGCAGGGCGCGGTGGACCCGCGCACTACCAGCTCAGGCGCCAGGTAGAGCACCTTGACCGGCCCGCCGACGTCCGAGATCTGCTCGAGCAGGAGCTGCGCGGCCTCGGTGCCCACCTGGTAGTGCGGGAACCGGATGGTGGTCAGCGGCGGGCGCAGCCGGTCGATGAACGGCATGTCGTTGAACCCCACCACGGACAGGTCGTCCGGGCAGCTCAGCCCGGCTTCGTCCAGCGCGGCGAAGCACCCCACGGCGAGCATGTCGTTGGCCGCCGCCACCGCGGTGCACCCGCCCCGTTCCAGGAGCAATCGGGTGCAGCGGATCCCCTCCTCGATCGAGAAGGCCTTGGCGACCTGGATCAGGCTGGGATCGACCTCGAGACCGTGCGCCTCCATGGCCGACACGAACCCCCGGTACCGGTACAAGCCGGTAGAAACCTCCTGCGGCCCGGCGATGTGCGCGATCCGCCGGTGGCCCTCCGCGATCAGGTGCGTCACCGCCATCCGCATGCCGCTCTCGTTGTCCACCGACACCGACGGGAGGCTGTGGTCCAGCGCCATCCGGTTGACCAGCACCACGGGCAGCCCGGTGCGCACCGCCTCGGCGAGCAGCGGGTCGCTCAGGTGCGCGGTGGCGAGCACGATCCCGTCCGCGTGCCGGGCCCGCATCTGCTCGAAGACCAACCGCTCGCGTTCCCCGTCGCCGTCGGTGTTGCCGATCAGCGCCACGTAACCGGCTGCCGCGAGCCTGTCCTCCAGGCCCCGCACGATCGGCGGGAACAGGGGGTTCGTCAGGTCGGGAATGATCACGCCCACCGTGTGCGAGCGCCGGGTGCGCAGGCTGCGGGCGACCGGGTTGGGGTGGTAGCCGAGCAGCTCGGCGGCCTCGAGCACGCGCTGGGCCGTGTCCTCCTTCACCAGCAGCCGGGTCTCCGGGTTGAGGGCACGCGAGGCCGTGGCGGGATGCACTCCCGCCCGGGCTGCCACATCCCGGAGTGTCACCGCTTGCTCGGTCACGGGCGCCCCCTCAGCCATGCGCCGTCAGACGACCACGATAGGCCGCCGCGCGCCCGGCTTGATCCTAGGGCATTTCCGGCAGGTCCATGGAACACACCGTTACCGGCGGGCGCGGCTCCCCTGCTTCGCACCCGGGCCCGGGCCTCAGAGGTCCGGCGCGCGGTTCTCGTAGGGGGTGCTCAGCACGATCGTGGTCCGGGTGGAGACGCCGGCCGCGGCCCGGATCTCCTGGAGCAGGTTCTCCAGGGCGGCCGGGGAGGCGACCCGGACCTTGAGTATGTAGTTCTCGTCCCCCGCGACGCTGTGGCAGGCCTCGATCGCGCTGAGGTGGGCCAGCCGCTCGGGCGCGTCGTCAGCCGCGGCGGGGTCGAACGGCTTGATGGAGATGAACGCGGTGAGCGGCAGGCCGGCGTCCGCAGGGTCGATCACCGCCGCGTAGCCGCGGATCAGCCCGCGGCGCTCCAGCCGGCGCACCCGCTGGTGGGTCGCGGAGACCGACAGCCCGGTCTGGCGGGCCAGGTCGGTGAAGCTCATCCTGCCTTCGTGGGCCAGCAGCAGGAGAATTTTCCGGTCGATCTCTTCCACGCGGTCACCGTAGCCGCTGTGCCGCTGGCGCGCACCGCCTTGCGCGCGGCGGATGCCGCGCGGGCGGCGCTGCTACCTAAAGCCCAAGACGCCGAAGGCGGAGATCACCCGCCGGGTCAACGAGGTGGCCAAGATGCGTCCGACGCCTGACCGGCCGCGGCGGCGCTGAGTCAGCGGCCGGCCAGCGACCGGGCGATGACCAGCCGCTGGATCTGGTTCGTGCCCTCCACGATCTGCAGCACCTTGGCCTCGCGCAGGTAGCGCTCGGCCGGGAAGTCCGCCACGTACCCGTAGCCGCCGAGGACCTGCACCGCGTCGGTCGTCACCCGCATCGCGGCGTCGCTTGCCAGCAGCTTGGCCATCGCCGCCTGCGGGCCGAACTCCTGCCCGGCGTCTTTGCGCCTGGCCGCAGCCAGGTACAGCGCGCGGGACGCCTCGACCGCACAGGCCATGTCGGCGAGCATGAACGACACGCCCTCGAACTCGATGATCGGCTTGCCGAACTGGTTCCGTTCCCGGGCGTAGCCGACGGCCAGGTCGAGCGCGGCCTGGGCGAGCCCGGTCGCGCACGCGGCGATGCCGAGCCGCCCGGAATCCAGCGCCGTCAGCGCGATGGAGAAGCCACGCCCCTCCTCGCCGAGCAGATGGCCGGCCGGCACCCGGGCGCCATCGAAGATCATCTGGGCGGTCACCGAGGCCCGCATGCCCATCTTGTGCTCGGCCGGTGCGGCGCTGACCCCGCCGGTGCCCGCGGGCACGTGCAGGCAGCTGATCCCCCGGGCCCGGTCCCGCCCGTCCGGGCGGCCCGAGGTGCGGGCGAACACCGTATAAAAGTCGGCCGCGCCGGCGTGCGAGATCCAGGCCTTCACCCCGTCGATTCGGTACCCGCCCGCCTCCCCTTCCCCCTGCACTGCCACCGCGGTGGTCGCCAGCGCGGCCGCGTCCGACCCGCTCTGCGGCTCGGACAGGCAGTACGCCCCCAGCAGCTCACCGCCGAGCATCTCCGGCAGCCACCTGTCCCGCTGCTCATCGGTCCCGAAGGCGGCGAGCGGCAGGCAGGCCAGCGTGTGCACGCTCACCCCCAGGCCGACCGCGAGCCACGCCCGCGCCAGCTCCTCGATCACCTGCAGGTAGGCCTCGTACGGCTGGCCGCCGCCGCCCCAGCGCTCGGGATACGGCAGCCCGAGCAGGCCCGACCGGCCGAGCACGGTGAACGTCTCCCGCGGGAAACGGGATTCCCGCTCGTCGGCGTCGACCCGCGGGCGCAGCTCCTTGTCCGCCAGTTCCCGGGTGAGGTCCAGCAACTCGCGCATCACGCACCCACCACGATGAGGTCCCTGCTGGCGCTGTTGAGCCGGCGGTAGCCGTCGGCCATGCACACCACGATGTCTTCGATCCGGGCCCCGTGCGGCCCGGGATAGATGCCCGGCTCGACGGAGAAGGCCATGCCCGGCTCGAGCTCCTCGGTGTTGCCCGCCACGATGTACGGGTCCTCGTGGGTCTCCAGGCCGATGCCGTGACCGGTCCGGTGGGTGAAGTGCTCACCGTACCCCGCAGCGGCGATCAGGTCCCGCGCCACCGCGTCCACGGCCTCCGCGGGGATCCCCGGCCGGACGGCCGCGCACGCCGCCTCCTGCGCCTCGGCGAGCACCGCGTAGTAGGCCGCCATGCCCGGTGGCACGGCGCCCAGCGCGTAGGTGCGGGTGCAGTCCGAGCAGTAGCCACTGGGCATGGTGCCGCCGATGTCCACCACGACCGCGTCCCCCGGGCTCAGCACCCGGCCGGAGGGCTCATGGTGCGGTTTGGCCGCGTTGGGGCCGGACCCGACGATGACGAAGTCGATCCGGGCGTGGCCTGCTGCCGCGATCGCGCTGGCGATGTCGGCGGCGGCTTCCCGCTCGGTGCGGCCCGGCCGCAGCCACTGCGGCACGCTGGCGTGCACCCGGTCGATCGCCGCGCCGGCCTCCGCCAGCGCCGCGATTTCGGCTGGTGTCTTCCTGATCCGCAGCCCCCGCAGCGCCGCGGCGGCCAGCGCCTGGCGGGCACCGGGCATCGCGTCACGGAAGCGAAGCACCATCATGGCCCACATCTGGCCGGCCAGGCCCACCGTGCCGACGGTGCCGAGGCGCTGCGCCACCGCGCGGTATGGGTCGTCGGTCTCATCCCACACCACGAACTCCAGGTTCATCCCGGCCGCTGGGGACGCCTGGGCCGAGGCCAGCTCCAGCCGTGGCACCACCAGGAAGGCGGGACCTGCCGCGGGCACCGCGAGGCAGGTGAGCCGCTCGCTCTGGTGCGTGTCGTACCCGGTCAGGTAGCGCAGGTCGGGCCCGGGCGTCAGCAGCAGCGCATCCAGCCCGGCCCGGCCCGCCGCCTCGGCGGCGGATTCCAGCCGGCTCGCCGGGTACAGGTCCGCCATCGGGTACCCCCCGCCCGCCTCCCCTTCCGCCTTGACGGCTGCCGCCTGCGCGGATTCCGCCTGTGCTGACATGTGCCGCCCCTCGCCGTCGCGACCGTCCAACCACGTCATCTAATCACGCGCACCGGCCGGCGCCCGAGGCCCGGCTGGTGGCCGGCCCGGGGCTTGCGCCCTCATCCAGGCCGGGGCGCCCCGCGTGCCTGATTCTTAGTAGACTCAGCCTCGTTGAAGCGGACGGCGATGGCTTCTTCCGAGATTGTTGCTCCTCCGGCTCACCCTGAGCCGCTCGCTAAGGCCCCCGCGCGCCGCCGCTCCCCGAAGGCCGTCGGGAGGCAGCGCACGGATGAGAACTCCCGCCGCCCGCATGCCGCCCGATCGATCCGGCGCGGCCCAGCCACGCCGCGCTCACCCGGACGGTGCCCACCCCGACAGCGCCTCCGCAGGCACCGCCCGGGCCGACACGACCCAGGCAGGCACAACGCAGCAGGCAGGCTCCGCGCAGACAGACACCGCCCGGCTGGCCGCCGAACTGGCCGCCGAGCGGAGTGTCACGCTGGAGCTGCAGCGGGCGATCCTGCCGCTGCACGAGGCCCCGTTCGACCTGCCGGGGCTGCGCGCCGTGGTCCGGTACCTGCCCGCCTCGCAGGACAGCCGGGTAGGCGGGGACTGGTACATCACCGCGGAGATGCCCGGCGGCCACGTGCTGCTCGCGATCGGGGACGTGGGCGGGCACGGCCTCGCCGCGGCCGCCGGGATGGCCCGGCTGCGCGGCGCCCTGGCCGGGCTGGCGATCACCGGCTCACCGCCGGAGCGCCTCGTCGGCTGGCTCAACGACCTGGTGCACCACGTCGGCCCGGAACACACCGCCTCGGTGGTCGCCGGTTACTTCGACCCGCCCACCCGGGTGCTGACCTGGGCACAGGCCGGGCACCCGCCGCCGGTGCTGGTCCGCGGGCAGCGGGCAACCGCGTTGCGGCAGCCGGCCGGCATCCTGCTCGGCGCGGCCCGGTCCGGTTACGAGGCCGCCTCGCTCGAGCTGTTCCCCGGCGACCTGCTCCTGCTCTACAGCGACGGCCTCATCGAGCGCAGGCACCGCTCCCTGGATGAGGGACTGGCCGCGCTCACCGCCGCCGCGGCGGGGGTCGCCGACCCCGAGAACATGATCTCCGCCGTCCTCGACGCGCTCGGCTCGGCCGACACCGAGGACGACACGTGCCTGGTCGCCCTGTACGTGCGCTGACCCGACGAGGCCCGGCCAGGACCTGCGGGCGTGTTGCCGCAAAATCCGGGTCAGCCCCCGGACAGTGCCGCGACCGCGCGCCGCAGCGAAGACCCGAGGCCGAAGCGGGCATCCAGGTCCTCCAGGCGTCCCGGGTCCGCGGGGCTGACCGGCAGGCTGCCGTCCACCTCCGGCACCGGCGCGTCGGCCGCGACGCGCACCACCGCCGGCGCGACCGCCAGGTAGTCGCGGGCCGCCGCCAGCTTCGGCCTGGCCCCGGCCGGGAAGCCGCCATGGCCCTTGTCGAGGGCCTCCAGGATCGCCTCGACCGACCCGAACGTCCGGACCAGCGCGGCCGCCGTCTTGTCCCCCACGCCCGCCACCCCGGGCAGGCCGTCGCTGGGGTCGCCGCGCAGCGTCGCGTAGTCGGCGTAGCCGCGGCCGGGAATCTGGTACCGGGCGGTGATCGCGGCCTCATCGACGATGTCCAGCTTGGCCAGCCCGCGGACGGTGTAGATCACCCGGGCCGGCTTGGCGTCGTCAACCAGCTGGAACAGGTCCCGGTCGCCGGTGACGATCTCGACCGGCCCCGCTGAGCGCGCGGTGAACGTGCCGATCACGTCGTCCGCCTCGTAACCAGGCGCCCCGGCCATCGCCACCCCGGCTGCGGTGAGCACCTGCTCGATCACCGGAATCTGCGCCGCGAGCGCCGGCGGGACCTCCTCCTGCACGCCGTCGGCGCCGGCCCGGTGCGCCTTGTAGGACGGCAGCGCCGCTACCCGGAAGGCCGGCCGCCAGTCCGCGTCCAGGCAGGCCACGAGCCGGGCCGGGTGCCGCGCGCGGACCAGCCGGGTGATCATGTCGAGTAGCCCCCGGACGGCGTTGACCGGGGTGCCGTCGGGCGCGGTTATGGTCTCCGGCACGCCGTAGAAGGCGCGGAAGTACAGCGACGCGGTGTCGAGCAGCATCAGCGAGCCCACCCCAGCCATCCTGCCAGCACGCGCGGACACTGGCCCCCGCAACCTGCGCGGGGCCGCGTGGCAGGGCCGCGCTCAGGCGCTGGAGTAGACGCGGTCCGGGGTCATCAGCACCGCGGTGCGCCGCTCCTGCGCCATCACCCGGTCGTAGGTCTCCCAGTCGTCGTGGGTTCCCCCGGCGGCGGTGAACACCGCCCGCAGCAGCAGGCGCAGGCCCTCGGTGTCCACGCCGGGCAGCGGGTCGCCGGGGCCGCAGAGCTGCACCGGGCCCTCCGCGGCCGCCCACTGCCACCCGGCGCGCAGCACGATCGTGATGCGTGGCGCGGCGCGCAGGTAGCCCAGCCGCCGGGCGTCGCCCCGGCTCACGAAGGCGACCGCCTGCTCGCCGGTGGTCGGGTGGGGAAGCACGCCCGCGTTCACTACCGAGGAGCTGATCGTCGCGTCCGGGCGCAACGTGGACACCACGGCCAGGCCGTGGTCGCGGGCCACGAGCCCGGTGAACTCTGCCAGGTCGGTCATGCCGGGAGCGTACCGCGTGCGGCGTCGGGAAGATCTTCGACCGACGAATAGGTCACCACGCCGCGCCCCAGCGCGCGGACGGCGGCCAGCGCCGTGGACCGCAACGGGTCCCCGGCCGCGACCGCCACCTGGCCGAGCAGGTCCATGAGCTGCTTGACCGCGCGGACGAAGTCGCCGGGGGTCAGGTCTGGCCCGAGCACGGACTCCAGCGACTTGCCCCGCGCCCAGGCGTGCGCCGCCCAGGCGAACCCGGGGTCGGGCTCGCGCAGGAACGACAGCCGGTTGTCGGTCTCGATCTCGGCCAGCTCCTGCCACACCGATGCGGTGGCGGCGAGCACGTCGCGGACCGGCCCGCCGGGCAGCCGCACCGGCGCCGCGGCCTCGGCCGTGCGCGACTCGAAGGTGAGCGCCGACACGCAGGCCGCGAGTTCCGCCGGGCTCAGCCCATCCCACAGCCCCCGGCGCAGGCATTCCGCCGCGAGCAGGTCGAGCTCGGTGTAAAGGCAGGCGAGCCGTTTGCCGGCGTCGGTCACCCGCCCGCCGTCGGTGTACCCGAGGTGCGCGAGCACCGCGCAGACCCGCTGGAACGTGCGGGCGATGACGTGGGACCGCCCCGCGACGGTGGCCTCCAGCCGCTCCACCTCGCGTTGCAGCCGGGCCCGGCGCTCCGCGCGGCGGGCGTGCTCCTCCCGGTCGGGGCAGTCGTGGCAGGGATGGCTGCGGACCCGGCGGCGCAGCGCCGCGATCCGGTCCTGCGCCGCCGCCTCGGGCACCTTGCCCCGGGACGGCGGCTCCTTGTCCCGCCCGGCCAGCTTCGTCATCATGCTGGCGGCCAGGTCCCTGCGGTGCTTGGGCGAACGGGGGCTGAACCAGTTCGGGATCCGCACCTTGTCGATGGGCTCCACCGGTACCGGGAAGTCCGCCGCCGACAGCCGCCGCACCTGGCGGCCGACGGTCAGCACCAGCGGCAGCGGCAGGCTGTCCGCCCGGCGGGCGGGCGCCCCGACCCCCGGATCGAGCACCACCGCCATGCCCGCCCGGCGGCCGCCCGGCACCCTGATGATGTCGCCGCGGCGCAACTGGGTGAGCGAGGCGACGGCCGCGGCGCGCTGGGTCGCGGCGCGCTGCCTGGCCGCGTCTCCCTCCAGCTCGGACAGTTCGCGGCGGAGCCGGAAGTACTCGGCGAAGTCCCCCCGGTCGCAGGTCACCGTCAGCTCGTCCAGTTCGCGGCGGCCGCGCTGCGCCGAGCGGGCGACGCCCGCGACCGCCCGGTCGGCCTGGAACTGGGCGAAGGACGACTCCAGGATGGCGGTCGCCCGCTCCAGCCCGGCCTGCCCGACCAGGTTCACGGCCATGTTGTAGGACGGCCGGAAGCTGGAGTTGAGCGGGTAGGTGCGGGTGCCGGCCAGGCCCGCCAGCGCGGCCGGCTCCAGGTCCGGCTGCCACAGCACCACCGCATGCCCTTCCACGTCGATGCCACGGCGCCCGGCCCGCCCGGTGAGCTGGGTGTACTCCCCCGGGGTCAGCGCGGCGTGGTTCTCGCCGTTCCACTTGTCCAGCCGTTCGATGACCACGGTCCTGGCCGGCATGTTGATGCC
>Ga0126380_10000025_pt1 | contig 28295 bp, 23 predicted proteins | sample PanSoiMetPlot_26_FD_92544 | JGI IMG/M metagenome (GOLD analysis project Ga0126380, IMG submission 92544) | Tropical forest soil microbial communities from Panama - MetaG Plot_26 | ecosystem: Environmental > Terrestrial > Soil > Tropical forest > Bulk soil | place: Panama | collected 2016-02-17
GATTCGACAAACCGCAAAAAATTTATCGCGGCGCGTTCGGGCGCGAAATCGCGTTGCCAGTCTGGGTGGATGTGATGAATGCCGCGGCCGAACATTATCCGCCAAAGGAAATCAAACGTCCGGCGACGCTGAAAGAAGTGGAGATTTGCACGCGTTCCGGACTTCTCGCGACCGACAAGTGTTACGACACGATCAAGAGTCCGGCCGGCGATCCCGTGCAAAAACGAACGACTTACGTTGAGATCGGAACGAGCAAGCAACTCCCGACCGAGCCATGCAATGTGCACGGCGAAGCGCGGCCGCGAATCGTCGCGGACGAACCGCCACCGAAATCGGAAGCCCCGCGCGCGCAACTGGCGGCTGATTTGAGTGAAGTCAAACCGGTTGCGCTGAGAAGTCCAACGCTCGTGACCGAGAACGATCCTTACAATTCGTTGAAGTCGACGATTCAAAGCGCGGACGAACCACCGGTCGCCCAAGCGGTGCCGGCAGAAAAGATCGACAATCTACCGCAAAGTGAGTCACCGTCGCCTGATGTTCGGATTCAACGCGCCGCTCCCGTGACCGCCGGCGAAGATGGCAAACCGGTGTTGCGCGCGATTCCGGTCCAGCCAGAAGCGGAAGAAACACCAGTCGAAGTCCGTCGCGCGCTTCCGGTTGGACCGATGGATGAAGTGGAAGACGGCGCGTTATTGAAAGCGGCCACTCCCTCTCCACCGCAATCCGACGATCAATAAGATGGCGTCGACCGACGCAGATCATTTTCGCCTCAGCGTCCTCAATCCCGGCGGACGCGACCTCGAACAATATTATGACGAACCCGTAGGCCCGGATGCGCCGGGTCACGCGCCGATCAATCTTCACGCGTTCGCCGCTTGCACGAATGGTTCGTTTCATCGCGCGGCGACAAATGCGATCGAAGAGAAACGGCCGATCCTTCTCATCCTTCGGGGAAATTTTCGCGCAAGCGAGAGCGCGCTCGCGGAATGCCAGGAAGCGAAGCGGACTGTCGCTGTCGCGTTAAAAGAAACCGGTTTGCACCAGATCGCCGAACAACTACGCGACCCAAAGAAACTCGGGCGTTTCATGCGCATCGTCGCGCAAGCTGACGGCTGCATCGCAACCACGCCGGAAGCCGCTGACATTTTTCGACGCGCGCGCCCGGAACGCGATCCTTCGACCGTCGCGGTTATTCCGACGCCGTATCCGCTCGAGGACGGCGCTTGGAAATTTTCCGTTCCGCCGGGCGAACAGCGCGGAATTTTTGTGGGCACACGTGAATGGAATGTGCCGTCGCGAAATCATTTCGCCGCGCTCTTGCTCGCCCGGGAGATTTGCTTGGCCAACGGGGAACCAGTCACCGTTTTCAATCTGGACGGCCGGAAAGGCGAAAAGCTTTTGAACGAACTCAAATTTCCGCGTGGAAAATTGCGCGTCCACGACAAGCGCGAATGCTACGCCGATTATTTGCGAACGATTTCTCAACACAAAATCGTCCTCCAACTCGATCGCAGCCGTGTTCCCGGCCAGGTCGCGGGCGATGCCCTCCTCGCCCGGACAATTTCTGTCGGCGGCGACGGCACAATCGATCGTCTCGCCTTTGGAAATTATTCGGGCGAAGGACGAACCACCGGCCAGATCAAAACGATTGCGATGGAATTGATCAGAGACACCGCCGGGCGCGCGACCGCGATTGTCGAAACGCAATGGCGCGCGACCGAGCGCATGTCGTTTTCGGCGGGGCGAAAGCAGCTCGCCTTCTTTTTCAATCGACTGACCAACGAACCGGCGTAAGCTCAGCCCGACTTGCCGATCATCCCCAAATAAATTTCTTCGAGCCGCTGAATTTGTTTTCGCTGGTCGAATTTTTCGGCGACCACGTTTGCGCCATTGCGAGCAAGTCGCGCAAGAAGTGCGCGGTCCTTCACAGAGTCGAGCAACGCTTGCGAAAGCGCCTCGTGATCGCGCTCCGGGACGAGAATTCCGCTCACGCCGTCTTCAATCGCCTCGGGAATTCCACCGTGCTTCGTTGCAAAAACCGGAAGACCGGTCGCCATTGCTTCCAACATCGAGTTCGGAATGCCTTCCTGATTTCCATCGCTACCCGTCTCGCTCGGATGCAGGAAAATGTGCGAGGCATAATAAATCTCGTGCAATTTTTCCGGCGCGAGAAATCCAGGCAGCACCACGCGATCAGCAATTTTTAATTTGCGGGTCAATTCCTTGAGCTCGGTCAGCATTGGACCTTCGCCAGCGATCGTGAGAGTCGATTTCGGATAATGATTCAAGAAAACGGTGAAGGCATGGAGCGTTGTCGCGATCCCTTTTTTTTGCACGAGCCGGCTCGCCTGAAGAAAACGCCATTCATCATTCTCCGGCCACGCGCGCTCGCGAAACGGGAATTCCTGAAGCGGAATTCCCGTGCGGACGATGTCGATCTTGTTTGGATCGCATCCGAGATCGAGCAACGCCTCTTGCAACGACGCGGAACGAACAAACACGCGGGTGACCGCTTTGAGCATTTCTCGTGTCGCTTTTCGATAGGCGCGCTTTTCCATGTCCACCAAAACGTCCGCGCCATGAAATGAAACGACACTCGGCTTCGGCCAGGCCCGGATCAGCGGAAGAAGGTGCACGGCAATGTGTCCAAAAAAAATGTGGAGCAGTCGCGCTCGCTCGCGGTCCATCACGCTTAGGATTTGGCGCACCTCGCTCACCGAAAGCTGCCACGGCTTGTTAAAAATTTGTCTGAACCAGAGTCGCCGGAAAAAATGCGCCGCCGGCTTCGGCACGACGTCGATTTTGGCGAAAGGGAATTTTTCAGCGTTCTCGCGTTTTTGGGCGATGACGTGCGGCCGGACGCGGCGCAGACCGGTGACCTGTCGATAGATGTGGAGCATCTCCGGTTTTAGAAAAGTCGCGCAATAGAACGCGACGACTGGCCCTGGATCAGTCGATTCGTTCAATGGTGGACATCAACCCTCGCCTATCGAACGAGTTCGTCCAGTGACACACTGAACGGAAATCAAAAATTAATCGTGAAGAGCTTGATGCCCTTCCATTTGCCAGTTTCGGGATCGAGCTCGGTGTTGTCCTCCGCCTTCCCGTATTTCGCCGGGGCCTTCGGATTGAACATTTGGAACGGATTTCCACCCCGGGACATCCGGGGGAGAACGCCATCGGTGTTTTCTTTACGGAACACCGGCGGCGGAGTCGGGCTCGGTGCGACTTTCGTCCGCTTCTTGGTAAAGGTGGTACTTGCCTTCTTTTGCGTTTCCGGCGTCTGCGCGAAAACAAAGCTCGCGGCCACAAGTAAAATTCCCACTCCCACAAGCTTCTTCATTGCTTTCTCCCCCAGGTTAAGGTCGGTTCTTGCCGGTTAGACTCCTCCGGCGCACAATTGTCAAGATAAATGGACTACTTGGAGAAAGCGAAACGCGTTTTCGACATCGAAATTAAGGAACTGCAACGGTTGCGGGAACGTTTGGGCGACGATTTCTCGCGCGCGGTCGCGTTGATAAAGGACGCGGTCGATGCGCGCGGGAAAGTCGTGGTTGTCGGCGTTGGGAAATCAGGCCATGTCGGCGGCAAAATCGCGTCCACGCTGACCAGTACCGGATCACCGGCGGTCGTGCTCGATTCGTTAAACGCGATGCATGGCGATCTCGGGGTGATCGCAGACGGCGACGTCGTTCTCGCCTTGAGCTCGAGCGGCGAAACCGAAGAGCTCGTTCGCATTTTGCCGGCGATCGCGCGGTTTCAGGTAAAAATTATCGCGATGTGTGGCGACGCCGATTCGACGCTCGCGCACAACGCGCACGTTGTTCTCGATGTGAACATCGAACAGGAAGCGTGTCCGTTAAATCTTGCGCCGACATCGAGCACAACCGCGATGCTCGCACTAGGCGACGCGATTGCGATGGTTTTGCTGGAAGCGCGCGGATTCGACAAACAAGATTTCGCGAAATTTCATCCGGGTGGAAAAATTGGACGCAGCCTGCTCATGCGCGTGCATCAAGTGATGCGACCGCGCGAATCGATGGCCGTCGTTCCCAAAACAGCCACCGTGCGCGATGTGCTCAAAGCGATGTCGAGCGTCCGCGCGGGCGCGGCGGTAGTGGCGGGCGAAGATCGACAACTTCTTGGAATCTTCACTCATGGCGATTTCGCGCGGCATTTTCAGTCCGATCCCAAAGTGGGCGAACGTCTCGTGGCCGATCTGATGACGCTGAATCCGGTCACGGTGCACAAAGACAAACTCGCAGTCGAGGTTTTGAAGTTGCTCGAGACTCATCGGATCGACGATTTGGTCGTGGTTGATGATGACAAAGTGCCGGTGGGCGTAGTGGATTCCCAGGACCTGACGCGCTTGAAGTTGCTCTGAGCGGGTGTAGAGTCCGCGCTCCGTTCCCCTCTCAACTTCAACCACCAAATCAACTTCTTATGGCAGCGCTGGCTAACGATATTCGCAAGGGAATGGCGATCAAATACAACGGCAACACCGCGATTGTGCTCGAAGTGCATCATCGCACTCCGGGAAACAAACGCGCATTCGTGCAGGCGATCATTCGCTACCTCAACACCGGCAACAGCGCGGACGTTCGCCTCGGCTCGACCGACAAAGTCGAGCTGGTTGATATCGAGCGAAAGCAACTCGAGTTCAGTTACAAAGACCACAACGGCTACCATTTCATGGACCCGGAGACCTACGACACGATCACGTTGCAGGAAAATCTCGTCGGTGACTCGAAAGATTATCTGGTGGAGAATCTTGCAATTCAGGTCCTCTATGCCGACGGGAAAGCAGTCCAGATGGAATTGCCGGCGTCGGTCAGCTTGAGAGTGATTGAATCGGCCGCCGGCGTGCGCGGCGACACCGCCAGCAATGTTACGAAACCGGCCAAGCTCGAAACCGGAAAAACGATCAACGTGCCGCTGTTCATCAAAGAGGGCGAAGCAATCAAGATCGACACCCGTACTGGCGCGTATATGGGTCGCGCCTGACGCTTCTCCTTCCGTTCCAGACCAGATTTGCGCTACAATCCCCCCGATGAATCGCCGATCAATGGTAGGCGCGCGCAGGCAAAGTGGCGGAGTAAAGGTTCCGCCCTACGTCGTGCCGACCAGGCGCGGCTCGGCCACGATGACGCCGTTAATGGTGCCGACGCGCTGGGTGAAATTTGTCTTCGCAATTTTCCTCCTGCCCATTTGCGGGATCCTGACCCAAACGTTTTTCACCGTCTTCGCGCGCGCGACGTTGACCGAACGGCTCTGGGCCGGACAGGAATTTTGGTTTTTCTCACTCGGCGTCGTGCTTTGGCTGATCGCGTTCGCTGGATTGCCGCGGCCAGTCTTGATTTACGTCTTCGGTCACGAGTTCACACACGCGGTTTGGATTTGGTTGATGGGTGGCCGGGTCAGCCATTTTCGTGTCGGCCGCGACGGCGGTCACGTCATCACCAACCGGACGAATTTCTGGATCGCGCTCGCGCCGTATTTTTTCCCGATCTACAGCATCCTTGCGATCGCGATTTTTGGCGCGCTCAGTCTTTTTTATAACGTGCATCCCTACGGCCGCCTGCTTTACGCGGTCATCGGCGCCACTTGGGCGTTTCATCTCACGTTCACGATCTGGATGATTCCAAAAAATCAGACCGACCTGCGGGATCACGGGACCTTTTTCTCTCTGGTCGTGATCTATTTGATGAACCTCATTCTGCTCTGCGTGATGCTGATCATCGTCTCGCCGCACATCGGTTTCGGGAGCTTCGGCGCCGATCTTGCGAGAAACCTCGGCAGCTTTTCCCAATGGCTCGGTGATTTAGTCGACAAGTTCGTCCAAGGCGCGCATCACTGATTCGCAATCATCGCGAACGGCAGGATCGACATCGCATCGGCCAAACGGACCTGCCGGCCTTTGATCCAAAATTCGTGGCCGGTGATCACTTGCCGCCACCGCTCGAGCGGAAAACCGTCCGGCAATTCGATCGCGGTATCTTTCCAACGATCACCAACTGGCGGGAAACCAATGCGCAACGAAACCCGAGGCACGACGACGATCACGGATTGCCGGTCCAGATGTCGCGCAAACGCAATCACGTGATCGGCGAAGGTTCCGCTCGCGCGGAGCGGCAAATAGTTTCCGCTTCGGAACAGATCGACATTTTCATTTCGAAAATGCAGCGCGCGCTGCGTGAGAAGCATTTTGATCCGGCCGTCCGGCCAGTTTTGCAAAAGCTCCTCCGGCTTTTTGCTCGTTAAACAAGACAGCATCTCGGCGCGACGTTTGTAATCGACTGGACGGCGATTGTCGGGATCCACCAACGAGAAATCCCAGACTTCGTTGCCTTGATAAACGTCCGGGACTCCCGGCGACGTGAGTTTGAGCAACGTTTGCGCGAGCGAATTGATTGCGCCGAGCCGCGCAATCTCTTCCGCGACTGGTAGAAACGTCGTCAAAAATTTGTTCTTTGCGCCCGGCTCCAAGATCTTGGCGACAAAGTCGCGCGTCGCGGTGAGCCAGGCTTCGTTCGGCTGAATCCAGCTCGTGTTCAGCTTCGCCTCGTTGAGTGCTTTGGTCATGTAATTCTGAATTCGTTCAACGTATTTTGCGTCGACTTTTTTCTCGGGCGCGCCGTTCGCGGTCATCGGCCACGTGCCGAGCAACGTTTGATAGAGCAAATATTCCTCGTTCGAATCGGGCGCTTCCGATTCGTTGACTTCTTTTTTCCAACGCCGGTTTACCGTCCGCCATTTTTGCAGCGAACGCCGCCATACATCCGGCATCTCCGAGATCGCGAGCATGCGCGCGCGCACGTCTTCACTCCGCTTCGTGTCATGCGTCGAAGTCGCGAGCAAAGTCGCCGGCCAATTCTGATGTCGATCAAAGTTGCACTGATGAAACGTATCAACGCTGATCCCGAATTGCTGCGGCTCGCCGCCGACTTCGTTGAGCGCAGCCAGGCGATTGAAAATATAAAAGACTGTGTCCTCGACGCCCTTCGCCATGATCGGGCCGGTGAATTGTTGAAACTTGAGCACGAAATGCATGTGCTCCTCGCGCCCCTCAGGGTCGAGATTTTCAGGAAAGCGAAACAACAAAATGTCGCGCAAAAAATTGAAGATTGATTCTTCGATCGCGGCGTTGCGCCGTTTGGCCGATGCGATTGCGCGCTCGATCACTTGTCGATCGTCCTCGCTTATCGGCTGACCGGGCGCGAGATAAGTGCGATAAACCGGAAAACAGGCGATTGTTTCCCGGACCGCACGCGCAAGCGCTTCCAAAGTGAAGTCGCGATACCAGCGATTTTTTTCCGACAACCGATCAAGCATGCTTCCGAGCACTTCCACTTCGTTCGCGAGCGCGATCCTCATCACGAGACGTTTCTTGGCGTAAACAAGGTGGCCGAAGTGCGTCGTGTGACCGATGAATCGATGAAACGCTTTCGTGATCGCGCCTTCGGCCGAGGCGTCGACCAACACGTGCGCGACATGATTCGCGAAATCGTAACCAGTCGTCCCGTGAATTACCCAGTCAGCGCGCAGCTTCTCCGATCCGGTCAAAATTTTCTCAGCAATCATGTAAACCGCGCGCCCATCTTTCGGTAGCGACATCCCGAGGACTTTTGCGCACCGGCGTTGGAGTTTTTCAAAATATTCCTTGGGCAAATACAAACCATCGGGGTGATCGATTCGCAGTCCGGTGATGGCGCCGCGCTGGACAAGATCGACAACCAGCTGATGCGCGGCGTCGAAGACTTCGGGCAATTCCATCCGGATCGCGGCCAACTCGTTGACGTCGAAGAAGCGACGGTAATTGATTTCTTCGGCAGCCACGCGCCAGAACGCGAGGCGATAGGATTGCGCGTTGAGTAGTTCGTCGAGTTTGTCGAAACTGCGCGCGTCGCCGGCGTGACCGTTGATTTGCGCGAGCGCCTTCTCAATCGCGCGCTGGACCTGCGGCGCTTCCTGACAACGCCGATCCAGTCGGCGTTTTACGATTTCCTTTTCGCGCGCGCGCTCGGCGATTTTTTCCGGACCGATTTCCGTTCGGCGCGGCAAATATTCCAGCGCGGTCAGGATGCTTTGGAACTCAGCGTAAAAGTCTTCGTCTTTGTATTCGGCGAGATGTTCGAGCGCGATCTCGAGCGCGTAGCGATAAGTTCCTGGCGCGATCGGCAATCTGAAATGGCCGTATTGCAAATAAAATGCGCCTTCCTCGAAGCGAACCTGGAACTCGCCGCGCTCGAGCACCCGTCCGTATTGATCGGTCAGGATCGGCAGCAGAACTTTATCGCGCAGATCTTCTTTTTGCGGACGCCAATCGATGTCGAAGTAGGGCGCGTACATCGAGCTCGGCCCATTCTCGAGCACATCGTCCCACCACTTGTTTCCCGGCTCGGTCACGCCCATGTGATTCGGAACGAAATCGAGCACCTGCCCCATCCCGTGTTTCTGCAATTCCGCGATCCACGCGTCGTAATCTTCCCGCGAACCAATCGCCGAGTTGAGCCGGTTGTGATCGACAATGTCGTAGCCATGCATGCTATTCGGGCCGGCTTGGAAATACGGCGACGCGTAAACGTCGCTGACGCCGAGCGCGCGCAGATACGGCACGATCTCGCGCGCTTGCGCAAACGTGAACCACCGGTTGAGCTGCAACCGGTAGGTGCAAGTCGGAATGCGTGGATGCTGAGCGTTCACGGTGACCGAAAAGGTCGGACGCTCAGCCCGCCTTCGCAAGGCTTACATCTTTTCCGGCACTTTAATGCCTAACAAATCGAGCCCGCGCTCTAAAACGCGACCGGTCAGATCGCACAGAGCGAGCCGTGAGCTGCGCAACGGTTCGTCGGATTTGAGGACCGGGCACGCTTCGTAGAACGCGTGAAAGCTGTTTGCCAACTCGAACAAATAATTTGCAAGAATGTTCGGGCGAAAATCGTTCAGCACTTGCGGCACGACCTCGCCGAACTGGCAGAGCCGCTTCGCCAAATTGATTTCGGGCGCGTCGTTGAGCGTGAATCTGTCGATCTTCGGAACGGATTCGCCCGCTTTGCGAAAGATCGACCGAATTCGAACGTAAGCATTTTGCAAATACGGTGCGGTATTTCCCTGCAACGCCAGCATCTTGTCCCACGAAAACACGTAATCGGTCATTCGATATTGGACGAGGTCGGCATACTTCACCGCGCCGATTCCGATGATCTGCGCGATGTCGGTTTTCTCCGCCTCGCTCAACTCCGGATTTTTTTCTTCAATGATCTTGCGCGCGCGAGTGCAGGCTTCTTCGAGTAATTGTCGCAATGGGACGTTCTCACCCGAACGGGTTTTCATTAGTTTCCGGTCTTCGCCGAGCACATTGCCGAACGGAATGTGGCGGAAATCAGCGTTGAATCCTTCCCGCTGCGCGATCCTGAAAATCTGTTTGAAGTGCAGCGTCTGCGGCGCGCCGACCACGTACCAAAGCGTGTCGCGTTTCAAATCGTTGATTCGATATTCAACGGTCGCGATATCGCTGGTGGTGTAGTTAAATCCGCCGTCGCTCTTTCGAATGATCGAAGGCTTGTCTGCGAGCTCCGGAATATTCGGAAAGAAAACTACGACCGCGCCTTCGCTGACTTCAGCGATTTTCGATTTGAGCAAGCGTTCGACGACGCCGGGCAATCGATCGTTATAAAAACTTTCGCCGCACTGAATGTCGTAGTGAACATCGAGCAGATCGTAAACGTGCTCGAAATCCTGCATCGAGAGAGCGACGCACTCGTTCCAAACATCGGTGTTCTCCTTGTCCCCGGCTTGAAGTTTGACCAACTCCTGCCGGCACGCTTCCCGCACCGCGGGGTCGGATGTCGATCTTGCGTTCGTCTCCTTATAAATACGAACGATCTCGGCGAGCGGACCGCGCGCGAGGGCGTCGCGGTCGAGAAGATTTTTCCAGCCCCAAATCACCATTCCGAACTGCGTTCCCCAATCGCCGATATGATTGTCGCGAATAACGTCGTGCCCGAGAAAAGCCGCGACCCGCGCGAGCGCGTCGCCGAGAGCGGTGCTCCGAATGTGACCGACATGCATCGGCTTCGCGACGTTCGGCGAACCGAAATCGATCACGATTTTCTTTGGCGATGTCGATCTTGCAACGCCGAGATGCTCGTCGGCAAAAATTTCGCCGGCCTTTGTTGCAATCGCGTCGCCGCGCAATTTGAAATTGATGAAACCTGGGCCCGCGACGGTTGGCGTTTCGGAAAGATCTGCGACATCGAGATTTTTCAGGATTTTCTCGGCGACATCTCGCGGCTTTTCACTGCGTTGTTTTCCAAGTACGAGCGCGGCGTTCGTCTGATAATCTCCGAAGCGCAGATCGGTCGCCTGTGTTAACTCGCCGGTGTTTGGAAATCCGGCCTTGGCCAATGAGTCGGCCAATCGCTTCGCGAGAATTGCCTGGAAAGTTTCCATTGCCTTGTAGTCGCGGCGCTCTGTCACCGCGGTCGCGAATAATTCGCCCCGACTGAGCGGGGCGGCTACAATTTATTTTGGCGAACTCTGAAAGATCGACAGAATTTCGCCGGTCGATTTCGCGTTGCCCAGTTTCTCGCGCGTTCCACGATCGTTCAGAAACTTCGCGATCGATGCGAGGGTGCGGAGATGAGTTTGAAATTGGTTTTTCGGCACAATGAAGAGGACGACGAATTTCACCGGCGCATTGTCGAGCGCGTCGAATTCAATCCCGTTTGTCGATCTTCCAAAGGCGGCAACGACGTCGTTGATTCGGTCGGAGGAACAGTGCGGGATCGCGATCCCGAACCCGATGCCCGTGCTCATTGTTTCCTCGCGTTGTTTGAGCGAGCCGAGAATGCTCTCGCGATCTTCGGCTTTGATTTTACCCAGGCTCACGAGCAGATCGATCAACTCAACGATGGCCGGCCAACGCTCAGTCGCGTTCATCTCGGGGATGATTTGCTCGGCCGAAAGTAAATTGCCCAGAGACATGCGGATTCGCGATACGGGACGGCAAGCTTACCGGTGGCGGTTACGTTGACAAGAGCATTTCAGGCTCACGATTCGCGGATTTTGTAATTCAATCGCCGCGAAAGCAGCCAGCGGACGCCAAACATATCCATCGTCGCTCGCACCGCGCGGCTGCCGAACCCATATTTCGTCTGACCAAATCGCCGCGGTCGATGGTTGACCGGGATCTCGATTAGTTTGTAGCCCGCGCCGCGGACCAACGCCGGAATGAATCGATGCATTCCCTTGAATGGAACAAGGGCGTCCGCGCACTCGCGCCGCATTGCCTTCAAGGTGCAGCCGGTGTCGCGCACGTAATCTTTCGTGAATCGACTGCGAACCAAATTTGCGATCCGACTCGTGAGCCGTTTCGTCAGCGTGTCTTTGCGCTTTGCGCGATAACCGCAAACGAGATCGGCGCCGCGCGAAACTTCTTCGACCAGACGCGGAATGTCGGCTGGATCGTTTTGCAGATCGCTGTCGATCATCACAATCGTTTGTCCGCGCGCCGTTTTCACGCCGGCATACAACGCCGCGCTTTGCCCGGTATTTTTCTCGAAGCGAAGAACGCGGACGTTCGGCCCGCGCTCAATTTTCTCCGCGCTGCGATCGGTCGAGCCGTCATCGACAAAAACTATTTCGTGATCCAATCCCGCGAGCGCGGCGCGCAGCTCCGATTGCAGGATCGGCATGTTCTCCTCTTCGTTAAAGACAGGAACGACCACTGAAATGGCCGGACGTTGGATAGGCTCGTTCATAACGGCAGCGTTTTATAATTACGGCACAGGAAAATCTGCCAGAAGCGCACGTGATGGCCAAATCGGCGCACCTCAATCGTGCCAACCAGCTCGATCGACTGGAACGCGGCCCGAACATTATGCGAAGGGCCTTTGGCGTAATTGCGAATAAACAGCGCGCTTCGGCCAACGAAAAGGTTTACGCCCTTTTGCTCGGTGAATTTTTCCTCAGGCGATTCGTTCGATTTTGCTGGCGCGTCGACGAATTGGTCATAGCGAGGCCAGAACGAAAACTGATTCACCAGGTCCTGTGATTCGACCAGATAGCATGCCGGATGACCCGGCCCTTGGATTCGTTTGTCTTTCAAATAAAACGAAACCTCGGATGCGCGATGACGCTCGTCGGCAATCAAAAATAATTTCTCGCCGAGCTTCGCTTCCTGTTCGTTTCGGATCCGCTCCACTTCGGCGACCAGCGATTTCCAACCGCGCATACGATCGCTCGGATCACTCCGGAAAAACGGGATCCCAACGCTGCGAAGAATATCGGTATCGAGGGAAAAGAAGCTGATCAGGAAGCCAACGATGACAGCCGAGGTCGCGAAAATTCTGACACTGCGTTTTTCGATTCTTTCGTTCCAATAATTCACCGCAAGCAGCCCGAAACTAATGAAAGAAACCGCGTCCCAATTGGGAGTCGCGTCCTGATTGAACGAGAGCAGCAGATAAAACGCGAAGACTGGCAGACCAAACCAAAAGAGAAACAGAACTTTGAACTGCTGATTTACGCGGCGCCAGCTTCCAATTACCGCCAACGCCAGTGCGGCAAAAAGCAACGGCGAGTAAAAGAGAAAATGCTGACCAAAAAATTTCAGCGGCTCGAGCGGCCGAAAGCCAACGTCGTCGCTGAGGCCGCCGCGCGTGCGCAAATGCGTCGTCGTGATCCACGCATGTTGCGCGTTCCAAACGATCGGCGGGATCGTGCAAACGATGAAAACGCCGAGAAGCCAATACAAGCCCGGCCGTTTGAATTCCTGCCGCAAACGCGGCGCGAAAGCGAGCACGAGCAGAACGCACACAATCTCGAACGCGTTGGTGAAACGGCTGAGAAAGCCGAGACCGATCATCAATCCGGTCAACGGCCACCAAAACGAAAAGCGCGGACTCTTTTCAATGGCGAGCCAGAAAGTGAACATCGCCGCGATCCAGAAGAAGATCGACAACCCATCGGTTGTTATCACGAATGCGCCGATGTTGAAGATCGGCGTGACGTTGAACGCGATCACGGTCCACAGACCAACGTTTTCGTTGAATAATCGTTTCCCAAAATAAAAGAGCAGTAAACTCGTGCCGGCGGCGAGTACCGGACTCCAAAAGCGGACGCCGAATTCAGTCGGACCGAAAAGCATTGTGCTCGCGCGGATCGCGAACGCGATTCCGGGGCCTTTGCTGAAATAGCCGGGTGCGAGGCGCTCCGACCACATCCAGTAATGCGCTTCGTCGAATTCGAGATCGGTCGAACCCAACATCGACAATCGCACCAGCGTCAGCGCGCCGATAAAAATCCAAACCGCTCGAGTCTTACTCATGCGCGGGTTGGATGACTAAACCGGGATGCCGTTCGTAAAGCGAAGGCGCGAATCGTTTCGCTGCTCGTCGCCAGATCATTTCGAGAACCGCCAAAATGAAAAACGTTTCGGCGGCGGCGAGAAAGATGGTGCCGATAACGTCGCTCGGCCAATGCGCGCCGAGATAAATTCGCGAATAACCGACGAGCGCTGCAAAAATCCAGTAAAGCCAGCCGCGCCGGTAGAAAAGCGTCAACACGATCGCCGCGATCGTGTTGTTAGTCATGTGCCCCGATGGAAATGACGGATCGCCGCGGCGCTTGTCAGATTCATCGGATCGACGCACCACCGGTTTCTTAAAGATCGACATGAACTCGGGCCGGCCTTTTTCGAGTCGCACCATCCGCACTGACATCACGTGTTTTGGCCGCGGCCGACTGATCGCAAACTTTAACGCGTTAGTCATCGGTTCGGCGATGACGATGGTAATTAACAAGCAGGCAATGCAGGCGCGCGCGCGAAAGCCGCCAAAGACGAGCGCGGCAAAAATCAGGATGATCAGCAACGGCTTCCAAACGTCCGCGTCGCTCACCGCGGCCATGAACAAATCGAGGGCCGGGTTCGTCAATCGCTCGTTGATGAAATTAAAAAGTTGCTGATCCATTGCGGCTGGGCTGACGATAAGTGATTCGTGAACCGTTACCAAAACCTTCTTCTGGCTAGTCTTGCTCTTGCTCTGGTAAGCGAGGCGGCCCCGGTGCCTACCGCCAAGGAAATCCTCGATTCCGTTCGCATGCTCGAATCGCGGCAGCAGATCGATCTCGACGGGCAGCTACGCGAAGAAGCCAAAGTCATTCCGTTTCATCTCACCCAAACTGGACCGCTCATTCGCTATTCGTTCACCGACCCGGATGAGGTCCTGCAATTGCGGCTTGGTGAAAACGGCTCGCGGCTGGATCTGGTTGAAGAAGACAACGCACAAAAGATTCCAGCGGAAAAATTGAAGGAGAAGGTTCGCGACACCGGAATCACCTACGAAGATCTGACGCTCGAGTTTTTGTATTGGGAAAACGCGCGTGTGCTCGGCGCCGAAACGATTCGGACGCGCAGCTGCTGGAAGTTGCAGGTCGTCGCGGCCTCGAAAGAGTCGCAATACTGGAACGTCGTCATCTGGGTGGACAAAGCGAGCGGCGCGCTCATGAGAATGGACGGCTACGATTGGGATGGCAGAGTCGCGAAGCGTTTTGAAGTTGTTTCGGCGCAGAAGATCGACAACCGCTGGTTCTTGAAACAAATGCGGGTCGAGGAAATGAAACCAGGCACGAACAAGGTCGAATCGCGGACGTATTTGGAAATCAAGAAACCCGCGGGCGATTAACGGCGATCGCCGCTATTTCTCGTCGCGCGCGGCTTTGACGATCTGCGCGAAGGTGCGCGAATCGAGACTGGCGCCGCCGACCAACGCGCCGTCGATGTCAGTCTGACTCATTAAGTCGCGCGCGTTCTCTGGTTTTACGCTGCCGCCGTACTGAATGCGGATCTTGTCCGCGGTCGTCTCGTCGGAAATTTCCAAAAGCGTATGTCGAATGAACGCGTGCGCTTCCTGCGCCTGTTGCGGTGTCGCGACGCGGCCGGTCCCAATCGCCCAGACCGGCTCGTATGCGACAACGGTTTCGTGAAGTTCTTTTTCGTTGAGGTCTTTCAAGCTTCCGCGGAGTTGGATCGACAATATTTTCTCGACGTTGCCTTTGTCGCGTTGCTCCAACGTTTCGCCAACGCAAACAATCGGGCGCAGACTCGCGGCGTGCGCTGCTTTCACTTTGCGGTTCACGATTTCATCCGTTTCGCCAAAATATTGCCGGCGTTCGCTGTGACCCAGCACGACATAGCGAACCAGTAAATCGCGCAACAACGCGGCGCTGATCTCGCCCGTGAATGCGCCGTTCGGTTCCCAATGCATATTCTGCGCGCCGACTTTGATGCCCTGCGATGCGCCGAGCGCTTCCATCACCTTCGCGATCGCGGTGAATGGCGGAATGATTACCACTTCGGGATCGGTAATGTCGCCGAGATCGAGCAGGAGCGACTCAACGAAACGCGCCGATTCGGCCTGCGTCATATTCATCTTCCAATTGGCGGCGACGATTTTCTTTCTCATAAGATTATTTGTCCGAGAGCGCAGCGACGCCGGGGAGTTCTTTACCCTCCAGCAATTCGAGCGACGCGCCGCCGCCGGTCGAAATAAAAGTCATCTTGTCGGCGAGGCCGGCTTGTTTGACTGCCGTGACCGAATCGCCGCCGCCGATCACTGTCGTCGCGTCGGACTTCGCGAGCGCTTCCGCAATCGCGACTGTTCCGCCAGCGAAATCGGGGATTTCAAAGATCCCGACCGGCCCGTTCCACAAAATCGTTTTCGCTTTCGCGATTTCTTCTTCGAACAATGCGATCGTCGCGCGGCCGATATCGACCGCCTGCCAGCCCTCGCCAATTCCGCTCTCGGCCGAAAGCCGGCTTGTGTTTCGTGTTTTAGCACCGGCTTTGATTTCCTGCGTTTCAACCACGTCGATCGGCAGCAACAATTTCACGCCTCGCTCTTTCGCAAGATCGACAAGCTCGAGCGCGAGACTCGTTTTGTCCGCCTCGACTCGGCTCGCACCAATCGGAATTCCCTGCGCCTTGAAAAATGTGTTGGCCATCGCGCCGCCGATCAAAATTGAGTCCGCCTTTTGCATCAGCGCTTTGAGCACGCCGATTTTGTCCGAGACTTTCGCGCCGCCCATGATGACGACGAACGGTTTCGCCGGCTTGTCGAGCTCCTCGTGGAGATATTTCAATTCCTTCTCCATCAAAAATCCCATCGCGCGAACATTCATGAACATCGCGATACCGGCGGTCGATGCGTGCGCGCGGTGCGCCGCGCCAAACGCGTCGTTTACGTAAATGTCGCCCATGTCCGCGAGGGCGGCGGCAAATTTTGGATCGTTCGCTTCCTCCTCGGGTTGAAACCGCAGATTTTGCAGCATCGCAACGTCGCCATTCTTCATTCCCGCGACCATTTTCTGCGGCACTCCACCGATCGTGTCGTGACTGAACATCACGGGCTGATTGATCAGCGTGTGCAAATGATCGGCCACTGGCCGCAGCGTGTATTTTTGCACGCGTTTCCCTTTCGGCCGACCGAAGTGCGACATCAAAATCGTCTTCGCCTTGTGCTCGCGCAGATAATTGATCGTCGGCAGCGCTTCGCGAATCCGTGTATCGTCGGTGATTTCAATTTTGTCGCCGTCCTCTTTGATCGGCACATTGAAATCGACGCGCACGAGCACGCGCTTGCCCGCAACATCGACATCTCGAACGCTGAGCTTCGCCATTACTTCGCGAGCATCTCGAGCATTTCCACGCAACGATTGCTGTAACCCCACTCGTTGTCGTACCAGCCGACCACTTTCACGAATCGGTTGCCCAGCATGATCGTCAATTTGCTGTCGAAAATGCACGAATGCGGATTGCCGACGATGTCCTGTGAAACGAGTGGCTCGTCGCTGTACTCGAGCACGCCCTTGTAACTCTTGTCTGTCGCGGCTTCTTTGAATGCCGCATTCACCGCGTCAACGGTAGCGTCCTTTTCCAACAAGGCGCTGAAATCGGTGACCGATCCATCCGGCGTCGGAACGCGAAACGCGCCGCCGTTGAGTTTCCCTTTCAACTGCGGGACGACTTCGCCGATCGCTTTCGCCGCGCCCGTGCTCGACGGAATGATGCTGATCGCGGCCGCACGCGCGCGTCGCAAATCTTCATGCGGAAGATCGAGAATGCGCTGGTCGTTGGTGTAGCTGTGGATCGTGCTCATGAACCCGTGCGCGATCCCGAATTTGTCGTTCAGCACTTTCGCCAATGGCGCGAGGCAATTCGTGGTGCAGCTCGCGTTCGAAACGATCGAATGCTTTTTCGAATCGTAAACGTCGTCGTTGATCCCGACGCAAATGGTTGCGTCCGGATTCTTCGCCGGCGCCGAAATGAGCACCTTTTTCGCGCCGCCTTTGCTAATGTGCAGATCGGCCTTGTCCCGCGCAGTGAAAAAGCCGGTCGATTCGAGAACAACGTCGACGCCAAGCTTACTCCACGGAAGATTTCCCGGGTCGCGCTCTTTGAGGACCTTAATCTTGTGACCGCGCACGATGATGTTTTCCTCGTCGTGACCGATCTCGCCGTCGAAACGCCCGTGAACCGAGTCCCATTTCAACAGGTGGGCGAGAGTTTTGGTGTCAGTGAGATCGTTGATTGCTTGAATGCGCGCGACATGTTTCTGGTCCATCGCCCGCAGCACGTTGCGACCGATCCGTCCGAAGCCATTAATTCCAAAGTTAGCCATAAGTAAAAAAGATGAGATTTGCGGTTGGTGACTGTCGGTTGCTGAGCAAATCTTCAGCAACGAGTGAGGGAGGGAATGTAGATGGGTAAATCGTTCAGGCAATTACGAATTGCGGGCTTGTCGCTGGTCATTTCGTCAGCCATCGCGCCACAATCCGCTCCAGCCGCACCGCGTGATTCTTCGGCGATGAAACGGGTCCTCGTGCTGGGCGACAGTTTGTCGGCCGGCTTCGGATTGAAATCGAGCCAGGCTTGGCCGGCCGTGATCACCGAAAAAATGCGCGACGCCGGCCTGACCAATTTCGCAATCACAAACGCGAGCCGAACCGGCGGAACAACAGCCGGCGGCATGCAGCGATTGCCCGCACACCTCAAACGCAAGATCGACATCTTTGTTCTCGAGCTCGGAATCAACGATGCTTTTCGAGGAATTCCGGTCACGCAGATTAAAAATAATCTCCAATCGATCATGGACGCGGTGAAAGCGAAGAACCCAAACGCGCGGATCATTATTGCCGGGATGCAACTGCCGAATTACACCGCCGACGATTACGTCTTCGCGTTTGGCCAGCTTTACACCGATCTCGCCACGAAAAATAAAGCCGTGCTCATTCCATATTTGCTCGAAGGCGTCGCCGGCGACCCGGATTTGAATCAACCGGACCACATCCATCCAAATACGGCCGGCCAAAAGATTCTCGCGGAAAACGTCTGGCGTGTCTTAGAACCAATTGCGCGCGAAGTTGCCGCGCACGAGTGAGACACCGTCTTTGCCAATATTTTTTTATCGCACTTCTCGCGATGATTCTCAGCGCGCGGACAATTTTCGCGGCCGATGTCGATCTTCGCTACTGGGCGTGGCAAAGGGATGAGCCGCTGACCGAACAAGAGTTAGCAGAATTAACCGTGCAGAAAGTCGAAACGATCTACTGGCAGGTCGGCGAATTGCAGAACAGCGGCGAAACATGGCGTTGGAAAGCCAGGTTTCGTTTTCCGTCGTCGGGCAATGGCCGAATTCATTTCGTGCCGGCGGTTCGAATAGTTTCGCGCGAACGGCAACCGTTTTCCGAGGCGTCGGTCGCGGCGTTGGTTCAGGCGCTGAGTTCAGCGATTACAAAACACGAAGAATTGCAGCTCGACTACGACGCGCCCGATCGATTGCTTGGCAATTACGCCGCCGCTCTCGAAAAAATCCGCGCGCTTTTCCCGCATCTCACGATCACGGCGCTGCCGCACTGGAGTCGCAGCGATTGTCTGAAAGTTTTGGAGCCACACGTCGAAGAACTATTGCCGATGCTGTACGATTTCGAAGCGGAACCGGTATTGAAAAATCAATCGCCGATGCCGCTCATTGCGGCCGAAAAAATTTCAAAGCTCATTGCGGATTGGAAGGCGTGTCACAAACCTTGGCGAGCCGGGCTTCCTGTTTTTGCGCGACTTAGTGTTTACGATGCGAATCAGAAATTGCGCGGGCAGATTCGCAATTGGACCTGGGACGAACTTTGCTTCAATCGAAACGTTGCCGTTGAAAGCGGCGGGCAATTTGGCGCAACGATTTTGCGCGCGGCAAGATCGACATCGATTTCGAACACGCCGATTCAACAGAATGAGAAAGTGATCGTGCGCTTAACTGATCGCGCTGCGTTGCGCGATGCAGTTCGCGCGGCCGAGACGGCCGGCGCGCAGAGCGTTGTCTTCTTTCGCTTACCGGACTCGAGCGCGTCGAGCGGATGGTCGTTGCCCCAACTGGGACACCTGGAAGAAGGGCCGCGGCTGATTTTACGCGCGACATCAAACAATACGCTGGAACTCGTGAATGAGGGAAACGGCGATCTTCCGCCGCATTTCGCAAGTGAGAAATCTGACGGCGGCGGTTACGAGCTGGAACTCGAAGCCGGCTCGCGCATTTTCCGCGAAGCGCAACCGGGAGATTTCGCGAGCGTGTCGGGTTATGCCGCACAAAAATCGGCGGGTTGGCCGTTCGCAACCACGGTGCGATTCAAATTTTCTGAGTTGCGCGCAAGGGCCCGCCTCGAAACCGGTCTAATTCAGCTAGCCCCTGGCGCCGATTTTCGCCAAAGTCGCTACCGCATTTTAAACATCGAAGGAGGTCCCTCATGGAAATCTCTGGAATGAAAACCGCAGCCGTTGTCGGTTTTTGTTTGTTCGCGATTGCGCCTTGCTATGCAACCGGCGGCGATGGCTACGAGCATTCCGCCACTTTGTCCGAGACACTCGATATGTTGCCGGGAAAATCGCTCGGCGAAATCTTTTTCGAAACATCGACAATCAAACCGCCGGAAGAAACGTGGGATGACTCCAAAGTCCGTGAACTGGCCGATCGTCTCGGCAAAGAACCGCTGCCGCAATTACTCAAGCGCGCTGATGAATTGATCGCCGAGGCACGGGCCAGTTACACGCCCGGCAATGATATTTGCAGTCTTGCCCATGATGTTCGGGATGCAGTTGCTATCTCTGCCGAAAATCCAGCCGCCGCGCGTGAATATATTCTGGCGCGAATCGAGACCGGCTTCTTCAACGGTGATATCGAACAACGAGCAGAAGCAGCCAAAGGCGAGATCAAAGCGAATTGGCTCTATGCTTGCGGCGCGACAAGATTTCATGGGGGCGATCGGACGGAATGTCTGGCGTGGTTCGACCGAGTGGCGAAGGAATTCCCCAAACATCCGCGCGCCGAGATCGCCATGTTCATGAGCGCGCGCTGTGCATTCTCGGCAACGCGCGCCGTGAGCGACGATTCGAGCGACGAACCGAATCCGGAGCTGGTGAAATTGCGCAAGACTGCGATCGCCAAATTCGAAGCGCTGCGGAAAAAATATCCGCACGGTCGTTTTGACGCCGACGCACTGGGATGGTTGGGCGCGCTTGATTTCGATTCGCGCGATTATCTTGGGGCGCTGGAATGCTATATCGCCCAAGCGGAATCGCCCGGTCATCCGGAAACGCTGATGAGCGCCATCTACAACACGGAAAAAACATTGGCCCATTTGGCGCCGAAACCCGGCGGTGACGCGGCGTTCGCGCTCATCGCGCGCCATCCGCGCATCGCGATGGCATTTACTTATTTGGTTCTGTCCGCGCCGGAGGCGGATAACTATGACGGGCATTGGGACAATCCGGCCGAAGTGCGGAAATGGCGCCGAACCATGTTGCCGCGCATCGCGGCGGCCGTGGTTAAACAAAAGGACAACTATAAGTCCAACGATTGGCAGCCGCGTTATCTGGCAATGCTCGTGCACGCGGCGAGCGCGAGCGGCAACCACGCGCAAGCGATCCAGCTCTCGGGAATTTCTGAGGATCAACTGAAAAAAAGCGACGACCTGCTTTTTGCGCGCGGGGTCGCGCTCCAACGCGGGGGGAAGACGCGCGAGGCGATCGATGCGTTTCAGATGTTCCTCAGCACGTTCCCAAAGTCGCGGATGATGCCAGGAGTGAAGATCAGACTGGCTCTCGCGTTGCAAGATAATCATCAGGCCGGAGACGCAATCGCCACCTTGCGCGGCATGCTACCGGCCAGCTCAAAAACTGAAACGACGAAGGCGGCATCAGAGGACAGCGAAGAAGGCGAAGACGTAGATGAGGATTCCAGTGCCGACGAAAATTCCAGTGCCGATGAAGATAAGCGCGAAGCGCAGAGCAACGACGAGAATGAATCCGGCGAAGAAGCCGGCGCGACTGGTTGGGGGCCGGCAAGCTACAGCGGTTTGGCTACCACGCGTTTCATGTCGAACAGCGATAGTGGTGGGGCCGGCGAAAAAACTTGGAATGCGCGCGACAGCGCTGCCTACGATGACATGTCAGGCGCCGATGAGGAACAGATCAACCAGTTCATCGACACTCTCCTTAATTTTGCGCCGCTCTCTGAGCTGCTGAATGCGCCTAACGACAAAAATCTGGACGATACTGGAAAACGAAAAGTGCTCGCGATTCTGGGCGAACGTTATCTCGTTGCGGAAAATTTTGCCGAGGCAAAAAAATACATTGTCGATCCTCAAGCGCAGGATCTGATCAAGCGCCTTGAGCAACTCACTGCGGATAACACCGGCACGCCGCAACAGAAGGCGGAACGAATGTCGAAAATTGGCGATCTTTGGGCGGAGAGCCGCGCTCGGTTGCTGCGCGCTCCATTAAACACTGAGATGCGCAACGAGGCGGCAGTTTCCGGACTCTTGCGTCGAGAGAATGGTCGCACGCTCGGAATGCAAGACGTTGAAGATCAATTGGACGATCGCGACGAATTGCATCATGCCGCGCGTTGGTGGATGCGGGCAGCTCGCGCGGTTCCCGGCACACCGCTGTCGGCTCAGGCGCGGTTGAAAGTGTTGGAAGCGCTGCAAAAAATTGCGCGCGTTTCATTGTATTCCGAGCAACGCGCGCGCGATATCAAACTCGATTCTGTCTCGAAGGAAATTTACGATAAATTGCGCGCCGAGTCTCCGAATTCGCCCGAGGCACAGCGCCTTGCCGCCTATTGGAGCGTGCCCTCGCTTCCGAAAAAGGACGACGAAACACCGACAAACGAGGGTCCGGAATTCACGCCGCTGGTGATTTGCAACGATGATGCCGCGCCGTTGGGTTATCCCTACTCAGCCAACAACGCCTTCAACAGTTTGGACGCTCCATCAAAAGAGAGCATGGAGGCAGAGCAGCAGAAATATCGCACTAAGAACGATCTCGAGAAAAGAGTTAAGGCGCTGAGAGATTCCGCAACTGGCAGCGAAGCCAAAGATCTCGCGCTGTTGATGCGAAAGAACATCACGGAAATCGAGGACGTTACGGCGGCCAATTGTCTCGACGACTTGGCTCAATTTCTTTCCGAGTCCGGCGTCACTCCGGAAGCGAGCGCCGCCTACACTAATCTGCGCCTTGATCTGCTTCATCGCACACATTGGTCAGACTCATCGATCGATCCGGGAATTTCAGTTAAGGATACTGATGATGCAGTGGAGGCGGAGATCGACCAGGCCGAAAAAAATCCCGCGCTCAAATCGTTCCAGGATTATCTCGCTTTTTGCCGGATCGGTCTGATCGCGGGTCACCGGATCGATGTGACGTCGAATATCCCGAGCGAGAAAGAACCGGACGGAACTACCTATCACTCGCGCGATTTTCCGGAAATCGAGAAGCAGACGCGCGATTTTCTGACGAAATATCCCAAGAGCCGCAAACGCGAGGCCGCGATGTTTGTTCTCGCCCGAGCCGTCTACTCACTGAGCTGCCCTTATATCATGTGCGTCGATGTGGAACCGTCGAAGAATGAATTTGATCGCGGGGACACCACCCAGAAAAGTTATTCTGTCCAACCGTTTGACTCCAAACGCGTGATGCAAGCGTTCGATGACTACGACCGCGAATTTCCCAAGGGCCGCTATGCCGACGACATCCGCGATATGCGCGCTGCAACTTTCTGGCGAATGGGACAATTCGACAAAGCGCTCGATCTGACGCTCGCGCAGCTCGCCGATAAAACCAAAGGCGATCTGGTTTCAAACGCAGAGACGCGGATCGCGAATATTTTTGCGGAGCTCGCCAATGTCGAGCGCCGCCCGCAGTTGCTTGAGATCATTCGGGCCCGACCCGCCTCGATTCCTTACCTCGCGCTCTATGTCGCCGCTGCCACCAACGATCGTTCTCATCCGCTTCGATATTTGCAGCGCTATCTCAGCGACCAGCTTCACTTCAAAATTCCAGAGCCGCCACGCAAAGGCGACGTTGCCGTCAATTAACAACGTCTAAACTGCGGGCTGCTGTTGAGTCAGGCAGTGGAACGTGCCGAGGCCCCAGATGAGTTCGCGGCAATCGATCCCGATAACGCGACGATTCGGAAAACATTTCGTCAGGATCGACAACGCCATTTTGTCGGCCGGATCGGCGAAGGTCGGCACGAGCACAACTTTGTTCGCGATGTAGAAGTTCGCGTAGCTCGCGGGGAGCCGCATTTCTTCGCGAACGATCTTCTTCGGCATCGGCAGGATCTCGATGTCGATCTTGCGTCCGCCAGCTTTCATCTCGCGTAATCGCGCGAGATTTTCCTGAAGGGGTTTGTAGTTCGCGTCGCCGGAATTTTCTTCGACGACTGTGACAACTTTGTTTTCGGAAACGAAGCGAGCGAGGTCGTCGATGTGACCGTCGGTATCGTCGCCCTCGATTCCGTCACCGAGCCAGAGAATCTCTTTCACCCCGAGAAAATCGCGCAACCGCTTATCGATTTCGTTGCGCGAGAGATTCGGATTGCGGTTCTTATTTAGAAGACATGATTCACTGGTCATCAACGTGCCCGCGCCGTTTACCTCGATCGAGCCGCCTTCCAAAATCATTTTCGGGTAGAAAACCGGCATCTTCAGGAGCTCGGCCACGCGAGTCGGCACCACTTCATCGAGATCGAACGGGGGATATTTGTTTCCCCACGCGTTGTAATCCCAATCGACGACCGCAAGCTTTGGATCTTTATCGCGCGTCAAAAAAATCGGGCCGTGATCGCGGCACCACGGCTCGTTCGTCGGGATCTCATAATACGTGATGCATTCCTGGTGTGGCAGCTGATCGAGGACCGCGCGCGCTTCGGCTTCGTGCGCGCCGTTAACGACGTTGATGCAAATCGGCTCGCTCTCGGTCAACGCCCCGACCATCTCGTGCAGCGTTGGGAGCACGCGATCGAACGAATCCGGAAAACTGATTCCTTCGCGGCGTGGCCAGGAGAGCCACGTCGCAGCGTGCCGCTCCCATTCCGCCGGCATGCGATAACCGAGTTCGGCTGGAGTTTTGTTCGAAGACATTCAGTTAACCGTCAGCGATCAACGCTGAACATTCAACGTCTGGGCAGCGAGCGGCGCGTGATAGGTGTGGCAGATCGTGCAATCGGCCACGCAATTAAGTCGAGCTCGTGAGCGGTTTGTAAATTGCGCCGACGAGCGCGCCCATGATCGCGAAGCAGATCATGTCCGCCGCGAACCACATGAACAACATGTTTGCCATCAACGGTTCGACTGCGAAGCGAATAATGTTGATGCCGCAGGCCAGAATTCCGAGCACGATGCCGTAACCGAAGCCGACTGCCGCGCTGTTGATTCCAACTTTACTCACGTAGAGACCGGTGAAGGCGAACGCAATCACGGCATGCCCGAGAATCAGAATCGGGAAATGACTCTGAAAGTCCGCTTCCGGTCGCCAAAGCGATGATGTCGCCAGATACATCGGCTTCATCAACATTCCGTGCCAGAAGAAGCCGAAGAAAAATATGAAAACGAACGCTACGATAAAGGCGAGGAAACCACGTTTGTGATTCATGCGCTCTTTTAGTGAGCCGTGTTCCAGATTGTCGATCCCAAAGATGCCTATTGCTGCAACCCCGGAATGTGGCCGTAGCCGATGAAGGTCGGAGGCATTCTGCCGTCGCCATTCTTTTCGCGCCGCTGGACTTTGAAATCGAAAACGCTCACGCCAAAACGCGATTCGCCCTGATATACGCGGCCATCGCTCGCGCCGACCATCACGCGGTTGCCGGTTTTCTTTTCACGGCCGAGATAAATCATGGCGTGTGTGATTGGCGGATCGCGCTCGATCGCGTAGGTGCCGGTCCAAAAAAGAAGATCGCCGGGCTTTAGGTCCTCCAATTCAAACGAATCGTCCTTTTCGCTGAGCACCGATTCGAACTGACGCGCGCGGCGGAGCCAGACATATTGCGAACTCGAATCGCGCGGCACATCGGCAATTTCGTTTTGCTTGAGCACGTAATAAACGAAACCGGAGCAATCCATTCCTCCGTTGGCCGGATCGTCCGAGCCGTATTTGTAATCGAGATCGCGCGTCGTGAGCTCAAGCGCGGAGGTGAGAAGCTTCTGCACCTTGAGCGGATAATCTTCGAACCCTTTGATCTGGTTCGGCATCAAGCTCGCGTTCGCCGCATGAAGTTTTTTCAACGGGCTCGCAGATTTTTCCGGCGTCTCACTCGGATGTGGAGGCGTTTCAATCGGTGCGATCGATTCTTCAGGCGATTCTAAGGGCTCCGGCGTTGGCGAATGCTTCTTCTTTCGATGCGGTGAAGTCGTCTCTTCCGGCGATGGCGAAACTCCCTTTTTCTTTTTCGGCGACGCGGTTGGTGATGGAGATTCTTCCTCCGGCGTCGGTGAAGCTTTCTTTTTCTTTGGCGACGCGGATGGCGATGGTGATTCTTCCTCCGGAGCGGGCGACGTCTTTTTCTTTTTAGCTGATACGGTTGGCGATGGCGTCGGCGACTTCTTTGCGGCGGTACTCGTTGTTTTCTTTTTTCGATGCGGCGTCGGCGTTGGCGTAGAAAAAGCCTTCTTGAGCGCCTGGCCGAGCGTCTGCTCGGCCCGTCCGGTGGTCGAAACCGCCGGCGGAAGAATCAACGCGAGGATGATGAAAACACGGAGAAGCATGTAGTACTTGGTTGGACGCAGAACGCTGACAATTCCTTGAATCAGAATGAACTGTTCGTGCTAGGCTCTCCAAGCATGAAAGCAATCCGGTTTGGCCTGCTCTTCCTTCTCATTGTCGATCTTGCCCCGGCGCAAATCGACCGGATCACCGGAAAGAATTTTGCGACCCGCTCGGAAGTTTTGGCGCGGCACGGCATGGTTTGTACGAGCGTGCCGGCGGCGACCCAAGCCGGGCTCGATATTTTGAAAAAGGGCGGAAGCGCGGTCGACGCGGCGATCGCCGCGAACTCGACCCTTGGTTTAATGGAGCCGGTTTCGAATGGAGTCGGCGGCGATTTATTCGCAATCGTTTACAGCGCGAAGGAAAACAAACTCTACGGAATCAATGGCAGCGGTCGCTCACCGCTCGGCTTGAGCTACGACCAAATGAAGGCCGAGCTCGACAAGATCAATAAGAAGATGATTCCGCCACGTGGATTTTTGCCGATCAGCGTTCCGGGAACGGTCGATGCGTGGGCCGAGCTGCATAAAAAATTCGGGAAGCTGAAACTTTCGGACGATCTCGCGCCGGCAATTCATTACGCTGAGGAAGGGTTTCCAGTTACGGATTTGATCGCGTTCTACTGGCGCTTCGGTCCTGAGCTTTACAAAGGCTTGCCCGGCGGATTTCTCGAGACTTACACACTCGACGGCAAAGGCCGCACGCCCGCGAAAGGCGACATTTTCAAAAATCCGGCGCTCGCTGACACGCTGCGTTTGATCGGCGAAAAAGGGCGCGACGCTTTTTATAAAGGCGAGATTGCGGACAAGATCGACAAGTTCATGCAGGCGAACGGCGGTTTTCTCCGCAAGGTCGATTTCGAAAAACATACCAGCACCTGGGTTGATCCGGTTTCAGTCAACTACCGCGGCTACGATGTCTTTGAATTGCCGCCAAACGGGCAAGGAATCGCAACGCTTCAAATCCTCAACATTCTCGAGGGCTTCGACCTCGCGAAGATGGGGCGCAACTCGCCGGAAACATTGCACGCGATGGTCGAAGCGAAAAAACTCGCGTGGGCCGATCGCGCGAAATATTACGCCGACCCCGCGTTCGCCAAGATTCCATTGAAAACGTTGCTTTCGAAAGATTACGCGGCCGAGCGCCGCAAACTGATTGATCCAATACACGCTGCGAAAACTGTCGCCGCCGGCAAAATCGACAATGGCGACACGATTTACATGTGCGCGGCTGATGATGAAGGCAACATGGTCTCGCTCATTCAAAGCAATTATCGCGGCATGGGGAGCGGGATCGTCGTGCCCGGTCTCGGATTTATGTTTCAAGATCGCGGCGAACTTTTTTCGATGGAGCCGGGGCACGCGAATGTTTACGCGCCCGGCAAGCGGCCGTTTCACACGATTATTCCTGGTTTCGTGATGAAGGATGGCAAACCGTGGGAAGCGTTCGGTGTCATGGGCGGCGGCATGCAACCCCAGGGACACGTGCAAGTGCTGACGAACCAGATCGATTTCGGATTGAACGTGCAGGAAGCGGGCGACGCATCGCGCTGGCAACATGAAGGCGACAACGAACCGACGGGCGAGAAGATGGAGACCGGTGGTTACGTGAATTTGGAATCCGGGATTCCTATGGAAACGCAACGTGAACTATGGAAACGCGGACACAACGTGCGTTTCGACGTCGGCGGCTACGGCGGATATCAGGCGATTAAAGTCGAGATGCACGACGGCCAGCGCGTTTACGTTGGCGCGAGCGAATCGCGCAAAGACGGACAAGCCGCCGGTTACTGAGTTGTTTTACTCGACTTTAGGTCGGCCAGCTTTTGCAATGCGCGGTCGACGTCTTTTTTGCGAGCGCTGCCGAGCGCGACAAGTTTTTCCTGGCGATGCACGTTCGCTTCCGCGGCCTCGACGTCGGCTTGGTCGCTCTTCGCATGGGCCGTGTGCGCCGCTTGAATGGCAAGAGCGAGATTGGATTCGGCTGGCGTGACTTCGGCCTTCGCGATTTCGCCGGTGCTCAACTTTTTGTCCTTGTCGAGCATGTTCTCTTTGGCAGCAACCAAACGCGCCTCCGCGAGTTGGAACTCGAGATGGACGACGCGCAATTTGCGTTGTTCGACTTCCAATTTCGAAAGCGCGCCTATTTTCAAAAGGCGATCGAGCCCGGCGCTATTTCTCTTCGCGCGCTCAAA
>Ga0126380_10000026_pt1 | contig 28101 bp, 28 predicted proteins | sample PanSoiMetPlot_26_FD_92544 | JGI IMG/M metagenome (GOLD analysis project Ga0126380, IMG submission 92544) | Tropical forest soil microbial communities from Panama - MetaG Plot_26 | ecosystem: Environmental > Terrestrial > Soil > Tropical forest > Bulk soil | place: Panama | collected 2016-02-17
ATCACGGGGTGCGCTGGAACCTGCACTCGCTCCCGCAGGAAGACTCCGGCGTCTACGACATGCTGTGCGCGGCGGACACGGTCGGGGTGTTCCAGGTCGAGTCCCGCGCCCAGATGGCGACGCTGCCCCGGCTGCGGCCGCGTAAGTTCTACGACCTGGTGGTGGAGGTCGCGCTGATCAGGCCGGGCCCGATCCAGGGCGGCTCGGTGCACCCCTACATGCGCCGGAAAAACGGCGTTGAGGAACCGGACCTGCCGCATCCGTCCATGCGCCGCGCCCTGGGCAAGACGCTGGGGGTCCCGCTGTTCCAGGAGCAGATGATGCAGCTGGCGATCGACTGCGCCGGGTTCAGCCCGGCCGACGCGGACCGGCTGCGCCAGGCGATGAGCTCCAAGCGCGGCCCGGAGCGGATCGAGGAACTGCGCGAGGCGATGATGACCGGGATGGCGGCCCGGGGCATCCCGGACGGGGTCGCCCGCGACGTCTACGCCAAGGTCCTGGCCTTCTCCAGCTACGGCTTCCCCGAGTCACACGCGATCAGCTTCGCCTACCTCGTCTATGCCAGCGCGTGGCTGAAGTGCTACTACCCGGCCGCGTTCACCGCCGCGCTGCTGCGCGCCCAGCCGATGGGCTTCTACTCGCCGGCCAGCCTGATCGGTGACGTGCGCAGGCATGGCGTGCAGGTGCGCGGCGTGGACGTGAACGCCAGCGGGGTCCTCGCCACTCTTGAAGATTCGATGCATAACGATCACCCCCCGGTGCACCCGGCCCCCGCCGCCGGCGGGTCCCCCGGTACCCAGGAGCAAGCGCCATCTGGCGGGCACCCGGTGCCGGGACAGCCGGCGATCAGGCTCGGCCTGGCCGCGGTCAGGAACCTGGGCACCGACCCGGCCGCCCGCATCGTGGCCGGCCAGCCGTACACCGGCCTGGAAGATTTCGCCCGCCGCACCGCGCTGCCGGCCCGGGCGCTGGAGGCGCTGGCCACGGCGGGCGCGTTCGGCTGCTTCGGGGTGCCCCGGCGGGAGGCGCTGTGGGCGGCGGGGGCGGCCGCCACCATCCGGGCCGGCCAGCTGCCCGGCACCACCGTCGGCCTGGCCGCGCCGCCGCTGCCCGCGATGACCGCCGCGCAGGAGACGTTCGCCGACCTGTGGGCCACCGGAACCTACGGCACCCATCCCCTGGCGCACGTCCGGCAGCGGCTCACCGAGGACGGGGTGATCCCGGCCGCGGCGCTGCGGACCGCCCGGGCGGGTGCGGCCGTGGTGGTGGCCGGGCTGGTCACGCACCGGCAGCAGCCGGGGACCGCGCGCGGGGTGGTGTTCCTGAGCCTGGAGGACGAGACCGGGATGGCGAACGTGATCTGCCTGCCGGGGGTATGGGAGCGCCACCGCCGGATCGCCATGGAGGCCGGGGCGCTCCTGGTGTACGGGCGGGTGGAACGCCTGGATGGCGCGGTCAGCCTGCTCGCCACCCGGCTGCGGCGGATCCGGGTGGCGGCCGCCGGCCGCAGCCGCGACTTCCGTTAGCGGCCCGTAATCGCCCGGGGCCTGGGCCGGCGCAGCAGCCACTGCCAGAAGGTCCGCCGGGGCGGGCGCGGTGGCCGCGCCGTGATGGTGCCGCTGCCGACCTTTCCCGACACGTGGATGCTCAGCAGGGCAGGCACCTCCGGGCCCCGAGGCGGCCGGACCTTGACCGTCCCGCTGCGGATCGACACATCGTCGGTGTCGACCACGATGCCGGGCTTGGTGATCAGGGTCAGCGACCCGCTGGTCACCTCGGCGTCGATCCGGAGCGCCGCCTGGGTGATCACCGCCTCGGTGAAGTCGAGCCGGACCGAGCCGCTGGTGACCCGGATCTCCATCCGCCTGGGCACCACCCAGCGGCCGTCCCGCCTGGCGCTGCCGCTGTGCGTCTCGACGCGGATCAGTTCCTTCGGCGCGGCCGTCGCGGCGGGGCCGGGGCCGGCCGGCAGGTCACTGGTCAGCGCCGTCAGCTCGCCGTAGGTGCGCGCGGTCAGCGCCACCTCCAGCCGCTGGTCGAGTTCTTCGGCGGTCAGCCGCCCGTCGCCCGCGGCCATCCGGAGGAGTTCGACGATCCGGTCCCGGTCCTCGTGCGACGCGCGCAGTTCGCGTGCTGGCAGCCGTTCATCCCCGCCCTCGCGCGGTGTCACCTCGCCCGCCATGGCACACACTGTACGGCCTATCGCCGGCCTCACCGCGGCGCGTTAACCGGCCAGGTCCTGCCAGGTCCGGCCGCTGCGCACGCTTGCCGGGCGCTCGGCGGTGATGTCCGAGCCTTCCCGGGCGTGCTCATCGCGGGCCTTGACCAAGATCCAGCGCCGCTGGCCGGTGCGGGTCAGCGCGAACCCGCCCGTGAGCTTGCTGCCGTGCGCCACGAACGACAGATGCCCCGGCTCGTCCCGGGTGACGTCGGCCGGCCCCTCATCCCAGATGATCACGGCGCCGGTGCCGCGCCGGGCATCGGGGTGCACGCCCTCGAACTCACCCGCCTCCAGGGAGTGGTCCTCGACCGGCACGGCCAGCCGCCGGACCGCAGGATCGAGCGAGGGGCCCTTGGGCACCGCCCACGAGCGCAGCACGGAGCCGGCCTGGATGCGCAGATCGAAGTGCAGCGTCGTCGCGTCATGAAGCTGGACGACAAACCGGGACGCGGTCACCCGCCCGACGCTACCGCTCGCCGGTGACCTGCGCTTTTGCCAGCCCGGCCGGATTGTTGCGAATGCCGGGTGACAACGGCAACCGCCCGGCCCCGGCCGGCGTCATAACCGGCAGACGGGTGAAGGAGGTCACCGTGAACCTGGGCCAGCCTGCTGGCTGCCCCTGCTCTAGGCTGCACGCAGCCCTTCAGCGAACGGTGGAAACCGTAGTCCTCCGGGCATGGCCTGTTCTCACGATTAAGGCGGCGGTGGTAGATGGCGCGGAGCGTGGTTAGCGGGATCGCCCGGTTCGCGGGCTTGTCGGGCCTGGTACTGGGGTTGGCCGGGGCGCTGGCCACGCCGGCGGCCGCGGCGGGTGTTCCTGGACCGGGGCACCCGGTGGCGCACCAGCCGGGCCGGGTACCATCGCCCGGCCTGGCCCAGCCGGCGTTCCCGGCCGGCCTGTGGCGGCCCGGTGCCACCGGGTCCGGTACCTGGCGGCCGGCCAACGCCCCGTCCGCCAGCCTCCGGCCCCCCGCCGCTCTCCCGGCAGCGGGCAGCCCGTGGCAGATCCAGCAGACCCCCAATCCGGTCATGCCCAACGGCACGCTCGACGCCATCTCCTGTACCAGCCCGGGGGCCTGCATCGCGGTCGGCGGCTATGCGAACCGGGCCGGCACCCAGGTCCCGCTGGCGCAGGTCCGCACCCGCACCGGCTGGCGGATCCTGGCCGCCGCGATCCCGCCCGGGGCCGTCTTCACCAACCTCTTCGGTGTGTCCTGCACCGCCGCCGATGCCTGCATCGCCGTCGGCTACTACACCAACGGCGCGCGGGAGATCCACCCGCTGGCCGAGGTCTGGACCGGCACAAGCTGGAAAATCCAGCCTGTCCCGAGCCCGGCCGGGCACCCGCTGAGCGGGTTCTTCGCGGTCTCCTGCACCTCGGCGACCGCCTGCACCGCGGTCGGCGCCCAAACCGATACCCACGGCACCACCACCCCGCTGGCCGAGCGGTGGAACGGCGCCAGCTGGCGCATCCAGCCCACGGCCAGCCCAGCCGGGTCGGTCGGCAGCGAGTTCCTCGCCGTGTCTTGCACCTCGGCAACCGCCTGCACCGCCGGCGGGGCCAGCGTGCACAGCTCAGGCACCAGCGTGCCGCTGGCGGAGCGGTGGAACGGGACAAGCTGGCACGTCCAGGCCACGCCTGTCCCGGCCGGATCGATCGGCTCCGGGTTCGCCGGAATGTCGTGCAGTTCGGCGACCGCCTGCACCGCCGCGGGCAGCTACGGCACCGACAGCGGCTCCACCGTGATGCTGGCCGAGCGGTGGGACGGCGCGAGCTGGCGCATCCAGGCCACCCCCAGCCCGGCCGGGGCTACCGGCAGCGTGCTCTTCGCGGTGTCCTGCGTCGCGACGGGCGCCTGCACCGCGGTCGGCTCGGTCACCATCAGCTCCGCCGCCTCCCGCGATGGCGGCAACAGCGGCGGCGGCCACAGCGGCGGCGGCAGCATGACCGTGGGGCTGGCGGAACGGTGGAACGGCAAGACCTGGCGCGTTCAGGCCATCCCCAGCCCTGGCCGGTCCACCGGCACCGGATTCGGCGCGGTGTCGTGTAGTGCGCCGACGGCCTGCACCGCCGCCGGAAGCTACAACACGGCCAGCCACCTTGCCCGGCCGGTGGCCGCGGCCTGGGGCGGCACGAGCTGGCACCGGCAGGCTATCCCCGCCCGGCTCGGCGCCTCGGTGGCCAACGGCCTGGTCGGGGTGTCGTGCGCGTCGGCACGCACCTGTATCGCCGTCGGATACGGCACCGCCACCACGGGCGAGTCCACGACGCTGGCCGAGCGCTGGGACGGCAGCCGCTGGCGGGTCCAGCCATCTCCGGTCCCGGCCGGCACGGTCTCCGCCGGGCTCTCCGGCGTTTCCTGCCCGTCGCCGCGTGCCTGTACCGCCGTGGGCCAGTTCTTCGACAGCGGCCAGCGGGAACTGCCGCTGGCCGAGCGCTGGGACGGCACCGGCTGGCGGACCCAGCCGGTCCCCAGCCCGGCCGGGGCCCGGCGGGGCAGCGAACTGTCCGCGGTGTCGTGCCCCTCGGCGGATCGCTGCTTCGCCGTCGGCCAGTACTTCACCAAGTCCGGCTCGGTGGCGCTCGCCGAGATGTGGAACGGCGAGCGCTGGACGATCCAGCGGCTGCCCGGCGCGGCCGGCAACACAACATTCCTGCTCGGGGCGTCGTGTGTCACGCCGCGCGCCTGCATCGCCGTCGGCAGCTACGGCACGGAGGTCTGGAACGGCACAAGCTGGCGGTTCGTGCCCTTCGCCACGCCCACGGGCGGCCAGGTGGTCTCGCTCAACGGAGTGTCCTGTACCTCCGCAAGCGCCTGTACCGCGGTCGGCTCCTACTTCAGCCAGGCCGGCGGGCCGCTGAACCTGGCAGAGACCTGGAACGGCACGGCCTGGCGGGTCCAGCCCAGCCCGAACCCGATGACTCGGGGCCGCAACCAGCTCAACAGCGTCTCCTGCACCTCGCCGCGGGCCTGCACCGCGGTCGGCGTGGACGCGGCGAGCGACTTCTCTCCCCCGGGGGGGTTCGCGGAGAAGTGGGACGGCACCCGCTGGCGGCTGCAGGCCACCCCTGTCCCCCCGGGCACCGTGCTGAGCGAGCTGTTCACCGTGTCCTGCCCGGCCGCCTGCACCGCGGTCGGCACCATCGCCGGGCAGTCGATGACCATGGTGACCCTGGCGCTGCGCACCGGGTGATTCGCGAGCGGGGTTACCCGAGATGGCTACTCGCGAGTAACGTGAGATCCACCTTAACTTACCGCGCGGTAGAACACGGAAAGACCCATGAGCGACGCACAGAAACCGTTCGGAAACCAGCTCGTCGTCGTGACCGGCGCGGGCAGCGGCATGTCCAGGCTCGCTCCGGGCACGCTGCGGGCGCTGGCCAGGCTGGAGGCGGCGCGGTCGCCGGTGCGCCGCGGGAGGGGCAGCCGCTGATCTTCGCGCACCCGGGCGGGGCAGCCGCTAATCTTCGCGCACCCGGGCGGGGCAGCCGCTGATCTTCGCGCACCCGGGCGGGGCAGCCGCTGATCTTCGCGCGCCCGGGCGGGCCGGCTGCTGATCCGCGCGCCCGGGCGGCCGGCATGGCATACTCGATTCCGCCGGTGTTCTACAGGAACTGTAGAACACTTATGAGTGCCATTCGGACCAGGAGGCGCAGGGTGCACCAGGAAGGCCCATCAGCGGAACACCCGGAGCCGCCGCGGCGGCCATCCGGGACGCTGGAGGCCGAGGTGCTGGCCGTGATGCGCGCGGCGGGGCAGCCGCTGACCCCGGGCCAGGTCCGCGAGCGGCTCGACGCGCGCCAGCGCGGCGAGCTGGCCTACAGCACCGTGGTCACCATCATGTCCCGGTTGCACGCTAAGGGGCTGCTGGCCCGGGAGCGCGCCGGGCGCGGGTTCGCCTACATCCCGGTGGATGCGGCCAGCCTGGCCGCCGGGCAGATGAGCCGGGCCCTGGACGCCGGTGCTGACCACGATGCGGTGCTGACCCGGTTCGTGTCCGGCCTCTCCGGCCGGGACACGCGGCTGCTGCGCCGGCTGCTGGACGCCGGCCAGGATGGGGGATAGCCGGTGCGGCTGATGGTGTACCTGCCGCTGCTGATCCCCGCGCTGGCGGCGATCGCGGCCCGCCCGCTCGCCGCCCGGCTGGAACCCCAGCAGGCCACCTGGCTGCTCACCGCGGCCGCGCTGGCCCTGGCCGGGTGCAGCACGGTGGCACTGGCGCTGCTCGCCGCCTCCGCCGCAGCCCAGGTGCCGGTGCTCGCCGACCTCGGAAATTACTCGGAGAGCGTGATCCACCGCGCCGATCCCACCTCCGCCGTCACCGGGGCGGTGGCCGCCGGCGTGCTGACCGTGGCCGCGGTCGCCGTCGCGGTCGCGTTCCGGCACCGGGCCCGCGCCCTGGCCGAGTCCTACCGGCGCGCGGCGCGGCTGCACGACGACGGCACCGTGGTAGTGCTGCGCGGCACGGCCGTGGAAGCGTACGCGCTGCCCGGCTGGCCCGGCCGGATCGTGGTCTCCGGGCGCCTGCTGGAGGCGCTGGACGAGCCGGGACGAGCGGCCTTGCTTGCGCACGAACGCGCTCACCTGGCGGGCAGGCATCACCTGTTCACCACGGTGGCGCACCTGGCCGCCGTCGCCAATCCGGTACTGCTCCCGCTCGCGCGCGCGGTGGACTACACCGTGGAACGCTGGGCCGACGAGCACGCCGCCCGGGTCACCGGAGATCGCCGGCTGGTAGCGGTCACGATCGGCCAGGTGGCCATGCTCGCCGCCCCTGGCCGCGTGCCAGCGGCCACCCTTGGCATGGTCCGAACGGGCTCCCGCCGGGTCTCACTGGCCTGGGCCGGGCCCGTGCCCCGCCGGGTCGCCGCCCTGCTCGGGCCGCCACCGCGCTCGCGGGTGCTGCTGCTGGCCGCCGCCGTGTTGATTGTGCTGCTCACCGGCGCGTCGGCGATAGAGGCGGCCAGGGACCTGCACGCCTTGCTCGAGCTTGCCCAGACCGGGCGCTGACACCCCGGGCGTCAGCGCCCGCCGGCCTGCGAGGAGGCCAGCCCTGGCTGCTGAGCGGGGAGCCGCGCGTTCCCGGCCGGTGCCGGGGGCGGGCGCAGCTCGTCGAGGCGGACCATGGCCACGCCGCCAATGATGAACGCGCCGCCCAGGAGCTGTATGGCCGAGGGCAGCTGGCCGAGCAGCAGCCAGGCAAACAGGATCCCGAACAGCATCTCGGACAGGGAGACGAACGAGGCGAGCCTGGCGCCCAGCCGGCGGGCGCCGCCGATGCCCGCGACGTAGGAGATCACGGCGGCCAGCAGCGACAGCCCGAGTACCGGCATGATCCAGCTCACCTGGCGGCCGAGCAGGTGGACGCTGCCCGTGCTGGCGGTCATCGTCAGCAACCCGGCCCAGCCCGCGGTGGCCAGGCCGGCGGTGGCGGCGCACATCCCGGCCCACGCCATGACGATGGGCGGCAGCTGCTCCCGCCCGTCACCCGCGGAGAGCAGGAAGAAGCTCGCGAGCCCGACGGCCCCGAGTAGCGCCCACACGACGCCGACCGGGTTGATCCGCCCCGGCCCGGCCAGGTCGAGCACCATGGCCAGCCCGGCGATCGCCACCGCGCCCCCGGCGACGGTGAGCCGCCGCGGCCGCTGGCCGTGGCGCAGCCACAGCCAGCCGACCACCAGCACGATGCCGAGGTACTCCAGCAGCAGCGCGACGCCCACCGGTATCAGGGCGACAGCGTTGAAGAAGCAAACTTGCGGGGCGGCGATCGCCAGCACGGCATAAGCGGCGACGCCGCGCGCGTTCCGCCGCAGCAGCGGCCACCGGCCACGGAGCTGGACCACCGCCGGGACGGTGAGGAGCAGCGCCGCCACGCCGATCCGGATCAGCACGGCGGCGCCCGGGCTCCATCCGTCGCCGATCAGCGCCGAGGCAAACGTCCCCGAGGTGCTGAAGGTCGCGGCGGACAAGACGGCGAGAGCCATGCCAGCGCTGCCGGTGGCAGCCCTGGCGGCGCGGGTCCCCAGGACGGTCACAGCTGCTCCTGTAAGCGGTAAAAGTGAGCTACGCTAGTGACGCTACCCAGGGACGGTGAAAGGGGTCAAGATGATTTTTGCCCATGACACCGAGGTAGCGCTGGCCAGTGCCGCCGCCCTGGTCAACACCGGCCGCGGTGGCAAAGAGCTGCTGCCGGGCCTGGACGCCCTCGACCGGTTCGTGGCCGACTGGGGATGGAGCGGCGGGCGCGCGCGCGACCACGCTGAGCTTGACGCGGTCCGGCGGCTGCGGCCCCGGCTGGAACGGCTGTGGGAGATGGACACCGACGCCGCTGCCGGGCTGGTCAACACCCTGCTCCGCGAGGGGAGCGCGCTGCCGCAACTGGTCAAGCACGACAGCTGGGACTACCACCTGCACGCCACCTCGCCCGACGCGCCGCTGGCCGACCGGATGGCCGTGGAGGCCGCGATGGCCTTCGCCGACGTGATCCGCTCCGGGCAGCTCGGCCGGCTCCGGACCTGTGCCGCGGAAAACTGCGACAACGTGCACGTCGACCTGTCCAAGAACCGGTCGCGGCGGTTCTGCAGCGTCTCCTGCGCCAACCGCACGAACGTCGCCGCCTACCGGACCCGCCAGGCGCTGGCCGGGCGCTGAAGGCCGCCGAGTAGTCTCGGCTGCTGAGATGAACGAGAACCCAAGGCGCGAGAAGCGGCCCGAGCGCGCACCGGACACCCTCGATCGCTGGACCGCGGCGGCATGCGCCGAGCTCGGCATCGAGCCGACCGGCGATTTCACCAAGACGGTCCTCAACCTGGCCCGTGTCGCGGCCCACCGGGTGGACCGCCCGGCCGCCCCGCTGACGACCTTTCTGCTGGGCATCGCGGTGGGCCAGGGGCGCCCGCTGGCGGAGTCGGCGCGGCAACTGCAGGATCTCGCGCAGGCCTGGCCGCGGGAAGCGGACGAGTAAGCCGCAAGCGGCTCAGGCGCCGGCCAGTTCCGCGTTAGCGCGGTCGGTGATGATGCTCAGGATGCGGCCCGCGGTCGCCAGGTCCGCGGCTGGCAGGTCGCCGGTCACCGGGTTTCCGGCGCGGCCCGGCGGATCGGCGCGAAGGTCGGGACCGGCTCCAGCACCCCTGCGGCCCAGCCGTCGCGGTGAAACACCCCGGCGCCGAAAACGAGCCGGCGCACCAGGTCAGGGCGCCGCAGGGCGACCGTCAGCGCCACGACCGCGCCGTCGCTGCAACCAAGCAGGCAGACCGGGCCGCCGATCATCGGGCGAGCGTGAACCAACGCTACAGGGCCAGTTCGAGGAGCATCGGCGTGGTGGGACGGCCGGCCGCGGCGGTGGGTTCCACGCTCAGGCCGAGCCGGTCACCAGAGCGCAGGCCGGTCGCGACCACCGGGCCGGTCATGCCATGGCTGGGCGCCGGCAGCCGCCCGGCGGGCCGGTCCCGGCCGGGTCCGAGCACCCATAGTTCGTAGTGCTGTGCGGCGGGCAGCCGGCGCAGCCCCGCCGCGGCGAAGACCAGCATCCCGTCGTGGTGGGACATGACGATGGTGGCGGTGCCCCCGGTGCGCACCCGCGCGGTCAGCTTGACGGCGTCCGGCGCGGTCAACACCGCCACGATCTCCTGGCTGGAGGACGGTTGCCCGGCCGGCGGCGGCAAGCTCCCGGTCACCCAGACCGTCACGGCCGCCACCGCGGCGGCCCCGCCCAGGGCCAGTGCCAGCCGGCGCACGCTCACTCGCCCGCTCGGTCCCGGGCGCGCCCGGCCGGCGGCGTGGCTGCCGCGGGTGATCGGGGGCAGCTGCCTGGTGCGTGCCGTTTCGGCCCGCACGGCTTCCTTCAGCGCGGCCGGCGGCTGCGCGGCTGCCGCCTCGGCCAGGCGCGCCGTGGCCTCCCGCAGCCCGGCGACCTCCCGGGTGCATTCCGGGCATCGTGCCGCGTGCCGTTCGAACCGGGCCCGGTCCGGGCCGTCCAGGGCGTCCAGCGCGTAGGCGCCCGCCAGGGTGTGCGGCTCGGGCCGCCGGATCCTCATCGCCCCGCCCCCAGGCAGTCCCGCAGCCGGATCAGGCCGTCGCGCATCCGGGTGTTCACCGTCCCGGCCGGCACCCTGAGCAGCCCAGCCACCTCCCGGTAGGTGTAGCCGCAGTAGTAGGCGAGGGTGACCGCCTCGCGCTGCAGGTCGGTGAGGGTGCCCAGGCAGCGGCGGACCCGTTCCCGGTCGAGGTTGCCCTCGACGGTCTCGGCGACGTCGTCATACGCGATCATGGGCGCCGCGGCGCGCCGGTCCCGGTCCGCCGACCGCTGCTCCGACCGGACCCGGTCCACCGCGCGCCGGTGCGCGATGGTCGCGACCCACGCCATCGGGCTGCCCTTGCTGGCATCGAAGCGGGACGCGGCCCGCCAGACCTCGACGAAGACTTCCTGGGTGACCTCTTCGGTCAGCCCTGGATCCCGCACCACGCTGCGAACCGTGCCGAACACCGGCGCGGCGACGCGGTCGTACACCGCATCGAACGCGGCCTGATCGCCCACGGCCACCCGAGCCAGCAAGGCGGCCAGGTCCGCGGTGTCCCTGCCGGGCGGGGTCCTGGCCCATGGGCTCCGCGGCGGCGACACGCGGCCCGGTCCTGTCTCCACGCCCTTGATTCGTTGCCGGACCGCGGGCGTCTTGGTCGGCTGGCCGCCCGCGCTCGATTTGCCGTCGGATCACGGGCCTCCCTGCCTGCTCGCGAGGCGCGCCAATGCCGCTGACCACCCTGGCGGGCGGCTCGCTGACCGGAGCGAAGATGGGCTCGGTCTACGAGATCGGCAAGGCCTCCGTGATCTGCGGCAACATCCAGACCGCCAACGCGACGGTGTACGTGATCAACAAGGTGCTAGTGCCCATGCACTAGCTCACGGCAATCACCCGCACGGGGGGATGCCGGTAACAACGCACCGTGACCGCCCCGCGCTACCCGTCGGCCAGGCCGGCCGCCGGGTATTACAGGCCGATCTGCCGCGCCGCCTCGACGGCGTCGGATCTGGCCGAGACGCCGAGCTTGCGGTAGATCGCCTGGGTATGCGTCTTGATCGTGTTCGCCGACACCCGCATCTCCTGCCCGATCTCGCGGACCGACAGCGTGCCGCCGAGCAGGTGCAGCACCGCTAGCTCGCGTTCGGTGAGCGGTTCGGCGAGCACGGCATCCTGCGGCGGGGCGGCCAGCCGCCGCTCCAGCGCGGCGAGCCGGGCCTGCTGGGCTTCCGCGCCGTCAGGAAACGCGGCAAGCACCTCCCTGGCCTCGCCGGCCAGTTCCGTGGCTGCGTCCCGGTCCCCGGCGTCTAGCAGCACCTGGGCAAGCAGGAGGGTGGCCCTGAGGGTGGGCCACGGGCTGCTTCCGGTGATGCGCTGGCGGGACTTCAGGGCCTGCTCGAGTTCGGCCCGGGCCTTGCCGAGACGCCCCTGCGCGGCGCAGATCGCGCCATCGGCCACCAGGACAAGGGTCGCCGAGGGTGTCTCGCGGAACTCGTCGCGCTGGCCCATGTCGCGGGCTGCGTGCACGAGTTCCTGCGCCTCGGGCAGCCTGCCCGCCTCGGCCGCGATGAGCGACAGCGTCGACAAGGCCACGATGCGCGTCAGCGGCAGCGACACCGGCCCGTATGCCGCCTCCCGCAGCGGTTCTGCCGCTTCCTCCGGCATGCCGCGCATGTAGCAGGTGAACCCCAGCGCGCACTGCGCCAGGGCGTACCACGGTGATGCCGGGTCCGGCACGAGTTCGGTGGCCACCATGGCCGACTCGTGCATCACCTTGAGGCCCTCGAAGCCGTAAACTCCCCGCAGCAAAGCGGCGGAGAACCGCAGCGACGGCATCCCGTCCGGGAGCGGTCCGGTGTCATGTGCCGAGTCGATGACCGGGAGCCAGCCACGCGCGGTCTGCCGGTCGCCGGAGAGCGCGGCGGCCCACGCCGCACAGTGCGCGGCCACCGGGCTCGCTGCGATCTGCTTATCCCCGAGCGAGCGGATCCAGCCCAGCACCGTCGCGACCTGGCCGGTGCGCACATAGCTGAACCAGTGGTCCGCGATGAGCCCGATGGCACGCCCAAGGTCGCCCGCGGCTAGCGCATGGCCGACCGCCTCGTCCGCGGACCCGTGCTCCTGGAACCAGGCGCTGGCCCTGCGATGCAGCTCGGGCACCAGGTCGGGCTCGGTCTGCGCGAGTTGGCCGCGGAGCACCTCGGCGAACAGGTGGTGATATCGGTACCACTGCCGGGTGTCGTCGAGCGGGACGATGAACAGGTTTTCCCGTTCGAGGACCTCGATGAGGTCCGCCGCGCCGGTCGACCCGGTGACGGCGGCGCACAGCGGCGCGCAGAACCGGCCGAGGATGCAGGTCCGGGCGAGAAACTGCTGCACCTCGCGCGGCTGCCGGCCGAGTACCTCCTCGGCCAGGAAGTCGACGATGAACCTGTTGTCGCCGGTGAACTGGCGAACGAAGGCGTGCGGCGACGGATGCCCGCGGAGCGAAAGCGCCGCCAGATACAGGCCCGCCGGCCAGCCCTCGGTCCGTTCCACCAGGTCGTCCAGGTCCGGCCCGCTGAGCTGGACGTCAGCCACGGACTCCAGCAGGGTGCCCGCTTGCTCAGCCGGGAAACGCAGCTCGGCCGCCCGGATCTCGGCCAGTTCCCCGGCCGTGCGCAGCCGGGCCACCGGCAGCGGCGGCTCACTCCGGGTGATGAGCACGATCTGCAGCGACCGCGGCATATGACGCAACAGGAACGCGACCTGCTCGTGGCAGTCGCATTCGGTGATCACGTGGTAGTCGTCCAGCACCAGGACCACCGGGGCCGGGAGCGCGGCGAGCTCGTTGATCAGGATCGGAAGTACCTCTCCGGTGATCTTCGGGTCCGGCACGCGAAGCGCGCGCAGGATGCCCTCGCCGCCGATCTGGGGGCATGCCCGCTCGAGGGCGCAGACCACATGCCACCACAGCCTGCCCGGGTCGTCGTCACCGCGATCGAACGAGACCCAGGCGAACGGCCGGCTCTCGGCGTCACCGGCACGCCACTGCGCTGCCAGGGTCGTCTTGCCAAATCCGGCCGGGGCGCAGAGAAGGACCAGCCTGGCATCGGTCCGGGCCAGGTCGGAAATGAGCCCGGGCCGGCGCACCCATTCGGGCCGCGGATTCGGCGGGTGGAACTTGGTCTCGATCGGCACATCAACGCCCACCCGGGCATGCGGCAACCCGGGAACGGCGGCCAGACGTTGGGCGCGCCGCTGCCCGCCCCCAGACCGGGCCTCTTGCACCACCGAGATGACCCTATGCCGCCTGGCCGCTTGGTGACAGCCCCGAACCCCCTCAGGTCTCGTCTTGGAGGCGGCGAACCTCCAGGACCTGCACGCCGAACGTCTCGAGCCGGGCCAGCAGCCCGTGCAGCGCCGCCTGATCCTTGAGCGGGCCGTGCACGACGGTCTCGACCTGGTGCACGGATGCACTCAGCCGGTCGAAGTCGATCAGAGCCTCGGCCGGGAGGACTCCGGCTATGCGGATCTCGTAGTACACGGACGCCACCAGGGCCCCCAAGGTCCTATGAAAACGCGATAGTCAGTTCACCCTGCATCCGGCCGGGCTCCGGCGCCCCACTCGGGACGGGTGATACGGGGCGCTGCCTGGGGTCTGGCCCGGACATCACCCTGGGTGATATGAGCACCGGGTGATGACGGGTCACCCGGGTGCGTGCGAGACAGTACTCAGGGACGCGGGCTAGCCCGCGGGCGAGCAAGGCCCGGTGCACCTGGCCGGGTCGCGGGAGGGTGGGGACCCGCGCGCTCGCCGGTGCGAAAAGGTGATAGCGATGGCGAGCAGCGCAGCCATAGCAGCGACAGTCGGCTCGGGGCGGCAGACCGGCGGGGCGGGTGATCCGCTCCTGACATCCAAGGTCACCGTTCCAAGCATTCCCGATTGGCTCATCGAACGTCCGCGGATCGACCGGCTCATCACCGCGGGCACCCAGGGCGCCATCACGACGGTGACCGGCCCGCCCGGCGCGGGCAAGACGATGGCCCTCGCCATGTGGGCCGCGTCCAGCCAGGCAGAGACCATGACCGCCTGGGTCACCATCGACGACCACGACAACCAGCCGAGGGTGTTCTGGTCCTACGTGCTGGAGGCGCTGCGGCGGTCCGGCGTCCTGGTCCCGAGGGCCCTGACCGCGACGGCCCGCCGGTACGCGGTCGACCATGAATTCCTGCTCCGCTTCGCGTCGCTGATGGCCGCGCAGGATCCGCCGGTGGTGCTGGTGCTCGACGACGCCCACCTGCTGACCGGCGGCAAGGTGCTCGACGGGCTGGCCTACGTGCTGAAGCATGCGGCTCCGGGCTTGCGCCTGGTGGTCGCCTCGCGGATGGATCCGCTGCTGCCGCTGCACCGCTACCGGCTGACCGGCGAGCTGACCGAGATCCGGGCGAGCGACCTTGCCTTCACCGTGCCGGAATCCTGCCGGCTCGTGGCACAGCATGGCATCGGTCTGTCCGCGGACTCGCTGGACAGCCTCACCAGGCGGGCCGAGGGCTGGGCGGCCGTCCTGCGCTTGGCCGCCATCTCGATGGGCGGGCACTCCGATCCCGATCAGTTCGTCAAGGAACTGGTCGCCGAGGACAGCGCCGTGGCCGGCTACCTGGTCGAAGAGGTGCTCAACGCTCAGCCGCCCCCGGTCCGGACCTTCCTGCTGCGCACGAGCATCCTGGACCGGATCAGCGAGGAGCTGGCTGACGAGGTCGCCGGGACGGGAAGCGATGTGGCCGTGCTTCCCGATCTGGCCCACGTGAACGCGCTGGTCCAGCGGGACGACGGCGGCTGGTATCGCTACCACTCCCTGTTTGCCGCGGTCTTGCGCCTGAAGCTGCGGCGGGAGGACCCGGGCCGGCTGCAAGACCTGCACCTGCGCGCCGCCGGATGGCTCCGCCGGAAGGGGTACCTCGCCGATGCGGTACGGCACGCCGCGGAAGCGGGTGACTGGGAGCTAGCGGCGCGCACGGTGGTGGACGAGCTCGCCATCGGTGAGCTGATCGAACCAGGGGGCAGCGAGGCGCTCGCCGACGGCTTCCGGGACATGCCGCGCGACCTGAGGTGGACGGTGCCGCAGCCGCTGCTGGTGGCGTCGGCGATCGATCTAGTCCGTGGCGGGGGCGCGCTGAGCGGGGCCTTCGTCTGCGCGGCCGAAGACATTCTCGGGCGGCTGCCGGCCGAGACCGAAACGCCATCCCGGCTGGCCGCCGCGCTTATCCGCATCGCCCTGGCGCGGCGCTCGGGCAACCTGGCCGCGGCCGCGGCCGCGGCCGGCGCCGCCCAGTCCCTGATCGACGCGATTCCGCTGGACCAGCGCGCGCGGCGTCCGTGGAACCAGTCGAAGGTGGTCGCGGGGCGCGGCGCCGTGGAACTGTGGTCTGGCCGATTCGACGACGCCGCGGCCATCTTCACCGCGGGCGCGGCGGGGGTGCCCCGGGCCGGGCACGACCGGGCCGATTTCCTCGGCCACCTCGCCTTGATCGAGGCGCTGCGCGGAAGGCTGGCTCACGCCGAGGAACTGGCGACCGAGTCGGCCGGCCGGCGCGGGGAAGACACCGGCCCGTCGCCAGCCCCCGGCAGCGCCGCGGCGGAGGTGGCGCTGGCCTCGGTGCACGTGGACCGGAACGAGCTTGCGCCGGCCCGGCGCTGGCAGAAGCGTGCCGACGAGGCCCTGCACGCCAGGCCGGACAAGCTGCTCGGCCTGGCGGCCAGCCTCGTCGCGACACGGGAGAGCCTGGCCGAGGGCCGCGGCAAGGCGGCGCTGGAGGTCGCAAGCCGGGCCAGGACGGGCTGGTCGCCCCCGGCGTGGCTGGAACACGAGATGTTGCTGCTGGAGTCGTGGGCCCACACCACCGCCGCCGACTTCGAGCCGGCCATCGAGACGGCGATGCGGGCGGGCCCGGAGTCCTCGCTCGGCGCAACGGTCGCGCTGGCCCGTGCGCTGCTTTGTTCCGGCGACCGGCAGGGCGCGGCGCGCGCGCTCACCGGTGCGCCGGCCGGTAACGATGAGCCCATCGGTACCCGGCTGGCGGCATGGCTGGTGGATGCGCGGCTCAGCTACGCAACCGGTGACCATGCCCGGGGCCGCCGGTCACTGGAGCACGCGTTCCGGCTCGGCGAGCCGGAGCAGTTCCGGCTGCCGTTCGCGCTGGATCGTGACTGGCTCCGGCCGGTGCTGCACCGTGACCCGGAGCTGGCCCAGCAGTACCGCCGCCTGCTGGAGCCGGATCTGGTCCGGCCGGGCTGGATGGAGGCGAGGCAGCGCCCTGGCCAGGCGGCGCCCATGATCGTGGAGACGCTGAGCGAGCGCGAGCGCGAGGTGCTCGAGCACGTGTCGGCGATGGAGAGCACGGCCGAGATCGCGACCGAGATGTACATCTCGGTCAACACAGTGAAGACCCACCTCAAGAGCATCTACCGCAAGCTCGCGGTGACTCATCGCGGCGAGGCGGTCCGCCGGGCGAGAAAGCTGGGCCTGCTGTGACTAGCGGGGGCGCGGGGGCGCGGAGCGGTCCGGGCAGGCCTAGCCCTGCCCGGACCGCTGCGCCGGGCGGAGGTCGGCAGCAACCCTGCCGATGGCGCCGAAGATGTCGGGTGCAGCCTCGGTAACCCGGGTGACGCCCACCGCGGGGAGCAGGGCGACCAGCACGCCGATGATCTCGTCCAGGGTGACGCCCTGGTCGAGGGCGGCCGCTACGTGACGGTCATACCCCTGCCCGGAGCTACCGGCAGCCACCGCCGCGGCCAGGCGGACCAGTGCGTAGGTCCGGACATCGAGCCCGGACTCATCGATGTTGTCGGCCTCCGCGCCGATGCCGGGCGGCGGGACGGCCGGATGCCCGGCCGCGACGCCGGCCAGCCATCCCGCCAGGCTGGCCTGGCCGCCACGACTGCTCAAAACGCGTTGCCCAGGGCGGCTCGCGGGCGGAACACGTCCGAGCCCAGTTCGTTGAGGCTGACAATGTGCAGGGCAAATTCCTGAATCCGGTCCAGCAGCCCGTACAGCTCGGACTCATCACGCACCGAAGCCATGATGCACGTCCAGCCCGGGCCGGACTCGACGGCGGCTCCCTCCAGGGCGCCCGCCAGCATCTGCTGGCATTCACCTCGCAGGATGATCCGGTAGCGGCGTTGGTCAGCGGTCCCGCTCATGACCTGTTCCTCCGGTGGCAGCAGCGCGCGAGGGTTGTTCGCCCTCCGCTTCCCCGGGCGAGTGCGGTTACACCTTTGTACACAGAGTTTGGGTGAGATGCTGCCACCCAATCGGGGAATCACCCGGGTGATCTGGCCTGACTCGGCAGGCGCGCCCTTAGATTCCCAGCCGTTTGCCCTGCACGACGGCGTCGTGCCGGGTGGACACCCCTAGCTTGCGGTAGATCGCCTGGGTGTGCGTCTTGACCGTATTCGCAGAGACGTAGAGTTCGTGACCGATCTCGCGAAGCGAGAGCGTGCCGCCGAGCAGGCGCAGGACCGCCACCTCGCGCTCGGTGAGCGCCCCGGCGGTGTGCGCGTCATGGTTGGCGCCGCCGATCCTCCGGTCGACTTCGGCCAGCCGTGCCCGGAGCACCTCGGTGCCTTCCGGCAGCGCGGTCAGTACCTCTCTCGCCTCCTCGGCCAGTTCCGCGGCGCCGGCCTGATCCCCCGTTTCGAGGCGTATCCGCGCCAGCAGGAGCGTGGGCACGATGGTGCTCCACGGGCCGAGTCCTGGCGTCTTCCGGCGAAGCTCAAGCACCGGCTCAAGTTCGCTGCGTGCCTGGTCGAACTCGCCCCTCGCCGCATGGACCGCCCCGGTCGCCGCGTACGCCATGACGGTCTGGGGCAGCCCGCCGAGGTCGGCGGTGATGGCGACGTTGCGCGCCGCGTGCGCGTACTCCTGTGCCCTCGACAGCCTGCCCCGCTCGACCAGGACCATGGCCAGGACGGCGTCGGCGAACATTCGCACCAGCAGCAGGGACGCCTCGCTTTGCACCGCTTCTTCCAGCGGCCGCACCGCCGCCGCGTAGTCACCGGACAGGTAGTGGCAGAAGCCGAGCGCCCCCCGCGCCAGCGCGTAGTACGGCGATGCCGGGTCGGTTTCGAGCCTGGTGGCGGTCACCGCGGACGCCCGCATCACCGGAAGGCCGTCGAAACCGAACGAGGCCCGCAGCAACGCCGCGGAGGATCCCAGCGACCGCATTCCGTCGGGCAGCGGGCCGTCATGGCCGCCCGCTTCGAGAACCGCCAGCCAGCGCCGCACGCCGTTCCGGTCGCCGGCGAACCCGGCGGCCCACGCCGCGCAATGCGCCGCCAGCGGGCTGGCGGCGATCTGGTCGTCGCCAAGCGCGCGCATCCAGCCGTTGACCGTCGCCGTCCTGCCGCTGTCGATGTAGGCGTGCCAGTACCGGGCGATGAGCCGCACCGCCCGGGCCGCGTCGGCCGCGGCGAGCGCGTGCTGGACCGCCTCCTCAGCCTGCCCTGCCTCCTCGTGCCAGGCACTCGCCCGCTCGTGCAGCGTGGTCATCAGGGCTGGCTCGGTCCGCGCGAGCCGGCTACGGAGCAGTTGCGCGAACAGGTGGTGGTAGCGATACCACTGGCGGTTGTCATCCAGCGGCACCAGGAACAGGTTCTCGCGTTCGAGCACCTCGATGATCAACCCACCGCCCGTGGTCCCGGTGACGGCGTCGCACAGCGGGGCGCAGAACCGGGCCAGCAGCGAGGTCCGCGCCAGGAACCGCTGGATCTCGGCGGGCTGGCGGCTGAGCACCTCCTCGGCCAGGAAGTCCACGATGAACCGGTTGTTGCCGGTGAACTGGCGGATGAACTCGTGCGGCGACGGATGGCCGCGCAGCGAGATGGCGGCCAGGTAGACCCCGGCGGGCCATCCTTCGGTCCGCTCCATGAGCAGGGCCAGGTCGGGCGCGACGAGCCGGATTCCGGGTACCGCGGCGATCAGCTCCGCCGCCTCCGCCGGCGTGAAGCGCAGTTCGCGGGCCCGGATCTCGGCCATCTCCCCGGCCGCCCGCAGGCGTGCCAGCGGCAGCGGCGGATCGGCCCTCGTGACGATCACGATCTGCACGGACGGCGGCAGGTGCAGCAGCAGGAACCGGATCTGCTCGTGGCAGCCGCGCTCTTTGATCACGTGATAGTCGTCGAGCACCAGGACCAGCGGGCCGCAGAGCGCGGCCAGCTCGTTGGCAAGCATCGGGAGCACCGAAACGGGGAACTCCGGCGCCTGCACCTGGAGCTCTTGCAGGATCGCCTCGCCGCCGAAGTCAGGGCAGGCCCTGGTCAGGGCGCTGACGATGTAGGACCACAGCCGGCGGGGGTCGTTGTCGCCGCGATCGAGCGAGACCCAGGCAAACGGCCGCTTCTCGGCCGGGCTGGACCGCCATTGCGCAACCAGGGTCGTCTTACCGAAACCGGCCGGCGCGTCCACGAGCACGAGCTTCGCGGTCGTGTCCGCCAGCTCATCGATGAGCGCGGACCGCTCCACCCACTCGGCCCGCACGCCAGGGGGGTGAAGCTTGGTCTCGATCGGTGCGCCGAGGCCCGCGAGGGCGCGCGGCAGCGCAGGAACAGCGCCCATGCCTTGGTCGGGTCGCCCTCCTGCCCCGAGTTGAGCGCCATCGTGCACCACGTCGAAGCCTAATAAACAAACCGGACTTTGGCCAGGAATTACCCTCCCGTAACATGCTGACCATTTCCCCCAGGGCTTGCGGCCCGGCGGCGCCCGTGATTACGGCGGCACAATTCCCCGCTTGGTATGCCCTGACGGCCGGCGCAGGCAGACCTGCAGGTGGCGCTTCCAGCCGCCCGGTATCACCCGCCGGGGGTGGAGCAGGAACGGGCGAAGGTTGATGAACTGAGCCGGATTTCCGTCCGAGCAGAAGGAGAAGAAGACGTTATGGCTGAGTTGATCGCTATCGGGTACCCCGATGAGGCCACGGCCGAAGCAGCCGCCGAGGAGGCACGGAGACTGGCGCGGGACCTCATCATCGAGCCCGACGCGATCGCATCTATCGTGCGAGACAGCGAGGGCAAGTACCACGTGCACACCAGTCACCACCCGGTCGGCGCCGGCGCGACCTGGGGCATGTTCTGGGGCATGCTGTTCGGCCTGCTGTTCTTCATCCCCGTGTTCGGCATGGCCGTGGGCGCCGGCCTGGGCGCCCTCATGGGCAAGGTCACCAAGTCGGGCATCGACCGTGAGTTCCAGGACCAGGTGCGCGGCATGCTGCAGCCGGGAACCTCGGCGCTGTTCTTGATGGTGGAGAAGGTCACGCCGGACAAGGCCATCGAGGCGATGAGCAAGTACGGCGGCACCGTGCTGAAGACCTCGCTGTCCAAGGAGGGCGAGCGGGAGCTTCAGGAGGCCCTGCACGGCGGGAGCACGGAGTAACCCATGAACGGCTGGTTCTTGGGCATCGGGCTGGGAGTTATCTACCTGGTCCTGCTATTCACCTTGGCCGTTGTCACGTTCCGCAAGGGCCACTGGGTTCTCGGCCTGATCGGGTTCCTCCTGCCGGTCCTGTGGCTCATCGGCGCGATCCTGCCAGACGAGCGCCGGGGCGCTCACCGCTGACCCCAGCCGGGCCCGGGCCACCCGGGCCCGGCCGGGTGCTCACCCGGGCCCGTGGTCATCGGCCGTGCTCGGCGGTGATCCGTCCGGTGGCGGCGGCGTGCTGGAGGGCTTGATAGTCACGCTCGTTCTGGTCGGCGTACGCGACAGCGAACTGGGCGATGGCCTTGTCGAAAACATCCGACCCGCCGAGGTAGGAGGCGATCGCGATCCGGTCACCGGAGCGGGCGTGTGCCCGCGCCAGCGTCCAGCCGCACAGCTCGCCATAGCCCCGCATACCGGGCGGCCGCATGGCCGGGATGTCGAGGGAGAACTTCCAGTCCCGGAGCTGGCGCACGTAGAAGTCGCGCGCCTGGCCGTCGAGGCCGGCCTCGGTCCGCTGCCAGCCAAGGAAGATGTCGCTGGACGCCTGCATCAGCCGCTGGCCCGCGACCACCCGCTGGCCCTGGTTGGCATGCTTGCTGGCGCCCACGAACCGGCTGAGCACCGATTGCTCCGCCTCCTTCACCTGCAGCAACAACGGGTCGCCGGAGTCGCGGCCGAGCAGCAGGACGATCCAGCAGCGGGTGCCGACGCTGCCCACGCCGACGACCTTGCGCGCCATGTCACAGAACTCGAACTGCTCCAGCAGGTACCGGCGATCGGTTTCCAGCGTGCGGCGGTAACCGGCGATGAGGCCGGCCAGTTGTTCCGCCAAAGCCCCCCGGTCCGCATCGCCGGGAATCAGCTCGGCGAGAGGCACCAGCAGCGGCGGGTCGGAAAGGATCCGCGGCCGCCCGTCCACGACGCGGGTGAGCTTGGCCACCGCCTGCGTGCTGTCCCTGGTCCGCGCCTGGGCCATGCCCTTGTCGATCGTCTTGCGCTGGCGGGCGGTGAACTGGGCATCGAGGTCGGCGCGCGCCTGGTCTACGTCAGCGCGGGCGTACCAGACCTCGAGGTGGGTCATCCCCGCGAACTCGCGCATCGCCAGCCGGTACCGGGCGACCGCTGCCATGACGATGTCCCGGCGCTGCTTGGTGGTGAACCCGTTGTCCCGCCCCGCCACCTCCAGGCTGGCCGCCAGCCGCTTGACATCCCACTCCCACGGGCCGGGCAGGGTCTCGTCGAAGTCGTTGACGTCGAACACCAGGCGGCGCTCCGGCGAGCCGAAGATGCCGAAGTTGGACAGGTGAGCGTCGCCGCAGGCCTGCACCGCCAGCCCGGATACCGGCGTCCTGGCCAGGTCGCTGGCCATCGGCAGGGCCGCCCCCCGGTAGTAGGTGAACGGGGATACCAGCATCCGGCCCCAGCGGACCGGCACAAGCTCAGGCACCCGGGTCTTCGCCTGCTCCTCCAGCAGCGCGATCGGATCCGGCCGGTCCGCGCCCGGGTTGAACGCCGCGTGGCTGAACCGCGGGGCCGCGGTCCGGGTCGCCTTGCCCTTGGCCGCGCTCTGCTCCGGGGTCAGCCGCCCCGGGGCGGTGTCCAACTGGTACCGCGGCCCGCGCCGGGGCGGAGCCCCGGCCGCCGGTCCAGCCATCGCAGGCTCCTCCACTGTCCTGGGCCTGGGTCAGGCGTGAGTCAGCTCCTCGGTGGAGTGCAGCGCGTGGCGCAGCAGCAGCCCGCCGATGATCTCGAAGACACCCATCACCATGAACCAGATTCCGAGCACGGTGGCCAGGACGTTCAGCGACGACGCGGGCGTGGCCGTCACGGCGATCCCCGCGATGAGGCTCGCCGCGCCGAAGATGATCCACCAGGCGCGGCCTTCCCGTACGCCGCCGGAGATGCCACCGATGAGCGCGGCCAGCCCCTGAACTATCCAGGTGATGCCGATGATCAGGCCGATGATCGCCCGGGTGAGGTGCAGGTGCCGGATCAGGATGACGCCAATCACGATGAACAGCAGGCCGGCGATGCCTTGCCAGACCCGGTGCGCTTCCTGCGGGTCGAAGACCCGGATGAGGTTGAAGATGCCCGAAAGGATCGCCAGGACGCCCAGCAGCACCGCGATCACGTTCACCGAGCCGCTCGGATGCAGGCTCACGATGAGCCCGAGGATCAACGTCAGCACACCGAGGACCACCGCCGCCACCCATGAGCCTGCGAGCAAACCGGGGGGCAGCGGGTCCGTGCCGTCCTGGCCCGAAGCCATGGGCTCCTCCTTCCACCCGGGCCATCACTGTCATTGATGCTCATGGGGCACCGGGAGCGTGTCGTCACCCGCCCTGGGTGATCGGCCTGCCGCCGGGTGACCAGCCAGGTTCCGGCGTCACCCGCCTGGGGTGGTGCTGGGCGCTGCGGCGCTCCCTAAGGTCGCGGTCAACGGCGCGAGACCCTGGAGACGCGCAGCATGTCCACGACACGGCACCAGCTTCGGCGCATGACATGGATCCCCGGCGGCACGTTCGCGATGGGCTCGGCCGACTTCTATCCCGAAGAGCGCCCGGTGCACCCGGTCACGGTGGATGGCTTCTGGATCGACGAGCACCTGGTGACCGTCGCGGAGTACCGGCGGTTCGTGACCGCCACCGGCTACCAGACAGTCGCGCAGTGCCCGCTCGACGGGTACGACGGGACCTCCCCGGTCGGGTCGTTCCCGGCCAACGGTTACGGCCTGTTCGACATGACGGGCAACGTCTGGGAATGGACGCGCGACTACTTCACCCCGCGCCACGCGCGGGGCACGGGCGGCGCCTGCTGTGCGCCGCGCAACCCGCGCGTGGACTCCGCCGCGGCCAGCGGGATCTTCGCCGGGCCGGGGTCGCACCTGCCACGCCGGGTCATCAAGGGCGGCTCGCATCTGTGCGCGCCCAGCTACTGCCTGCGCTACCGGCCCGCGGCCCGGCAGGGCGAGGCGGTCGATACCGCCACCTGCCACCTGGGGTTCCGGTGCGTCGTCCGGGGCGATGCGCCAGCCGGCCGCTGAGCCCCCGCAGGTGGGCTGGGCCGAGCGGCAGGTCCGCCGCTTCGACCGCTTCCAGCAGCGCCATGTCGTCCTCGCGTTCCCCTGGGCGGTGATGCAGAAGTTCGGCAACGACCAGGCCGGGGGGAAGGCCGCGCTGATGGCCTACTACGGGCTGTTCGCGCTGTTTCCGCTGCTGCTGCTGCTGGCGACCATCCTCGGCTTCGCGCTGGCCGGCGACCCCGCGCTGCGGGCTCAGCTGATCGACTCCGCGCTGAGCAACATCCCGGTGATCGGCGATCAGCTCAAGTCCGACGTCCATCCGCTGGAAGGCAACACGGTGGCCCTGGCCGTCGGCATCGCCGGCACCGTCTACGGCAGCCTTGGCGTCGGGTTCGCGTCGCAGAACGCGATGAACACCGTGTGGAACATCCCCTACGTCCAGTGGCCGAACATCTGGATACGGTACGCGCGCACCTTCGGGGTGATCGGCCTGCTCGGCCTGGCGGTGGCCGCGTCCACCGCGCTCGCCACGTTCGCCACCGCGGTGGCGCACGGGCCCGCTTACCCGGCGCTCTCGCTGGCCGGCTCCGTCCTGGTCAACCTCGGGCTGTTCCTGCTGGCGTTCATGGTGCTCACCGCCGAGCCGCTGCGCCCCCGCGACGTCGCGGTCGGCGTTATCACCGCCACGGCGTTCTGGGAAACGCTGCAGCTCATCGGCACCTGGTTCGTGTCCCGGGGGCTGCAGCACGCCAGCCCGACCTACGGCGTCTTCGCCGTCATCATCACCCTGCTCTCCTGGCTGTACCTCGGCGCCCAGCTCACCTTGCTGGCGGCGGAGATCAACGTCGTGCTCCGCTACCGCCTGTGGCCACGCTCGCTGACCCAGCCGCCGCTGACCAAGGCCGACAGGCTCACGCTGGCGCGGCTCGCCCGGATGGAAACGCGCCGGCCCGAGGAGGTGGTCAGCACCTCCTTCACCGGCGCCGCCGACGAGGACCCGCTGCAAGGCCTGCCCTAGATCGCCCGCGACGGGTGACGTCCGGCACTTCCGCCGGCACGATGCTTACCGCGTGCTCGCCGGACATTTTTCCCGTAACGATGCGCGCGCGGCCCGGATCCGCCACCGCACCGGGTGCCTGGTCCGCACCGGGGCAGCTGTGGCCGCCGGCGTGCTGGTCACGGGGTGCACGGGGACCATCAGCAGCGCCGTCAAGTCCGCGGTCCCCACCGTGAACCAGCCAACCGGGCCCGCCGGGCAGAGCCCGGCGGCCGCGGCAAGCCCGACCGCGGCCAGCAGCAACCCCGCATCGTCGCTGCTCTGGCTGTGGATCTTGCTCGGCGTGCTTGCCCTCCTCATCATCGTCTACCTGATCACCCGGTCCGGCCGCCGGGGGCCCAAGCCTGCCGACGTCTGGCGGTCCCGGGCCATCGACGCCTACGCGAAGGGGTCGGCGCTCTACGACGCGATGCGCCTGGCCGAGGCGCCCGGGGCACTCGTCGCCGCGGACGCCGCCGCCCGCTGGGCCGACATCCAGCGCCGCGCGGATGACCTGGCGCAGGCGCTCTACGCGATGCGTGAGGCCGCGCCGGACGAGGACAAGCGGATGCGCGCCGCCGACGTGCTCGCCGCGCTCCAGGCGGTCCGCTCCGCGATGGCCGCCGAGCGCGGCACGGATGTCTCCCAGGTCCCCCCGCCGGACCTGGTCAACAGCCGTCTCATGTCCTTCTGGGAGGCGCTCCAGGCGCTCCGCGAGCCGGATGACGGGATGACGTACTGACCCGCCCGCCGGGCACCCTGACCGCCCGCCGGGCGCCGCCCCGCGCTACTCGCGGGCGAGCATGGCGGCGGCCTGGCGCTCCAGGTCGACGTAGGGCGTGCCGCTGACGTCGACTGCGACGCGCTTGATGACGCCGCCGGTGAACCGGTACGGCCGCTCCCCCGGGTAGTCGTCGGTGACGGCGGCGCCGCTGTCGCGGCCGACGCACAGCCCCTCGCCGGCCAGCTCGAAGTAGCCCGGCTGGTTCTTGATGCGGCCCTCGCCGACCTTGCGGTCCCCGTAGTAGAGGGACAGGATGCCGGTCGCCACGCCCGGCGGGTCCTCGCCGTCCTTGTCGAACGACGCCGACAAGATCAGGTTCTCGCCGGCGGGCACGTCCTCGGTCGCCACGACCTTCTGCTCGAACATCCCGACGAAGCTGTACACGTAGTGCAGCCGGTTGTCCTTTACGTAGAGCGTGTGCCCGCCGAACCGGGCCCCGTGCGCGAAGATCACGCCCTGGGCGCCGGGCCCGGGGATGTCCACCTGCGCCCCGATGACGTAGGAGCGGTTGTGGACGTTCACCGCCTGGTGTTCCGGGATGTCTGCCACGTCGGGGTAGTAGACGTACCGCTCGCGCGGGCTGGCCAGCTGCGGCCGGGGCGTCAGCAAGATCTCCAGAGCGGACCGGTCATCCAGCGGGAAGGCGCCGTTGGCGCCCGCCTCGGCGAACCACAGGTTCACCAGCTCGCGCAGCTTGTCCGGGTGCTCGGCGGCCAGGTCGTGCAGCTCGGACCGGTCGGTGTCGGTGTGGTACAGCTCCCAGGTGTCGTCGTTGAAGTGGCTCCAGCCGCTGATCGTCGGGTGGGTGGTCACCGCCTTCCACCCGTCATGCCAGATCGCCCGGGAGCCGAGCATCGAGTAGAACTGGGTCTGCCGCTCCGACGGGGCCGACGGATCGTCGAACGCGTACCGCATGCTCACCCCGTCCAGGCGGCTCTGCACGTGCCCCTTGAGCGCCTCCGGCGGCTCAACTCCCAGCAGATCGAGGATGGTCGGCACGATGTCGATCGCGTGATGGTACTGGTGGCGGATCTCGCCGCCGTGGCCCAGCACCGACGGCCAGGCGATGAGGCACGGGTCGCTGGTCCCGCCGTTGAACTCATACCGCTTCCACAGCTTGAACGGCGTGTTGAAGGCCATCGCCCACCCGGACGGGTAGTGGTTATAGGTCTTCGGCCCGCCCAGCTCGCCGATCATCGCCAGGTTCTGCTGCAGGTCATCCGGGATGCCGTTGAAGAAAAGGTTCTCGTTGACCGATCCGTCCGGGCCGCCCTCAGCGGACGCCCCGTTGTCCGAGACCACGATGACCAACGTGTTGCCGGCCTGCCCGGTTTCCTCCAGGAAGTCCAGCAGCCGCCCGATGTGGTGGTCGGCGTGGGACAAGAACCCGGCGTACACCTCCGCCATCCGGCTGAACAGCCGCTTCTCCTTCGCGGACAGCGAGTCCCACGGCTTGGTGTAATCCAGCGGCGGAAACGGCTGGCCGCCGGGACCACTGCGGGTCTGCGGCGTGCCGATCGGGTTGAGCGGGGGCAGCTCGGTGTCGGCCGGGACGATGCCCATCTGCTTCTGCCGGGCCAGCGTCTGCTCGCGGATCGCCTCGTACCCCATGTCGAACTTGCCGGCGTACCGCTCGATCCACTCCCGCGGGGCGTGGTGCGGCGCGTGCGCCGCGCCCGGGGCGTAATACAAGAAGAACGGCTTGTCCGGCGCGATCGCCTTGGCGTCCTTGATGAACTCCAGCGCCTTGTCGGTGATGTCTCCGGTGAAGTGGTAGCCCTCCTCGGGCGATCTGGGCTGGTCGACCGGGTGGTTGTCGTAAACGAGGTCGGGGTACCACTGGTTGGTTTCCGCGCCGAGGAACCCGTAGAACCGCTCGAACCCGCGCCCGGTCGGCCAGTTCCGCCGGGTCGAGGCGAGGTTCATCTCGATGGTGGGGCACAGGTGCCATTTGCCCACCATGTAGGTGTTCCAGCCGCGCTCGCCCAGGATCTCCGGGATCATGCCGTTCTCCGGCGGGATCGTGCCGCTGGCGTTCGGGAAACCGACCGCCGCCTCGGTGATGCACGCCATCGAGTTGCGGGTGTGGTTGCGCCCGGTCAGCAGGCAAGATCGGGTCGGCGAGCACAGCGCCGTGGTGTGCCACTGGGTGAACCGCACCCCGGCGGCGGCGATCCGGTCGATGTTCGGCGTCTCCACCGGGCCGCCGTAACAGTTCATCGCGGAGAACCCGACGTCGTCGAGGACGATGTACACCACGTTCGGCGCGCCCTCGGGTGCCTTGGGCGGTTCGAACGGCGTCCAGTCCGGCACCGAGTCCCTGATGTCGACGTTGATGGTTCCCTTGAACGCCTTGCTCATCGACTCCGTCTCCCCTTCGGCCTGCTCGGTGCCGGCCCTGGAGCCCCATGCGCCCTCGCCGGGGCGCCGTGGTTCAGCTGCCGAGCAGCTTGGCCTTGGCGGCGGCGAACTCCTCGTCGGTCAGCGCGCCCTGCTGGCGCAGTTCGTTGAGCTGATTGAGCTGATCGAGCATGGACGATCCCTGTGCCGGGGGCGCCTGCGGC